>Ga0074193_1000762_pt1 | contig 48310 bp, 37 predicted proteins | sample EPASupsiteHSE605_FD_64523 | JGI IMG/M metagenome (GOLD analysis project Ga0074193, IMG submission 64523) | Bioremediated contaminated groundwater from EPA Superfund site, New Mexico - Sample HSE6-05 | ecosystem: Environmental > Aquatic > Deep subsurface > Groundwater > Contaminated ...
CCACCGGCCATGGTTTAGTCGGTTGTGTAAAAGGCGGCATCATGCCACCATTGGCAGCAATCCAGTCAGCCATATACATATCGGTATCTAACTGTTGTCTAGTGAAGAGCTGAAATTGGACAAGATGTAAATGTATCGGATGGGTATCAGCAGTAAGATTAACAATTTCCCATTCTTCAGTAGTGCCAAGTACTGGAAATTCCGAAATAGGCGCACTCCATTTCTGCCCGTCTAGTAATACCTCAACCGGTCCTGCAGGACCCATGACTTCCACAAGAGTTAATGTCCTTTTTGGGGCATTGGGGGTCAATGTTGGTATTATATTGAGAGTTTCAGGTAAAGGCGGAAGTACAGGTAATGGGTCAACTGGAGATACTACAGTGAACTGCATAATTTGCCCTGTTGTTTGCGGATCAGCAGGATCTCCATCGGGGAAGGGGGCCGGGGCTGTATTCGTAAAGATTACTGTAGTACCAGGACTAAGGGCAGAAAAGTCGATTAAAATATCGGCCCGTTCACCTGGGGCAATGGTAAGTTCGTTAAGTGTTACCGGCGTAGGGAGATAGCCGCCATCTGTCCCGATTTGGGTAAATGTCTGGGCATTTGAAAGACTAAGTGTGTAGAAGCGGGCATTTGACCCATTTAATAGCCGGAAGCGATATTTTGTGGGTTCCACGTTTAAATTAGGCCAGACCAAGCCGTTTACCATAATAGTATCACCGAAAAATTCCGGCACCCAGTATGGATGGATATCGGGGTTAACTCCCACATTGGGGAAAAAGAAAGTGCCATCACTATTAAAGGTTCTGTCCTGGATTACTAGTGGAATCTCGTATTTTTTACTAGGCAGTGAATTAGCTATGGGGTCATGTGGATCCCTTAATAAATAAAAGCCGGCAAGCCCCATGACTACGTTTAAGCGGGTTATACCCAAAGTATGATCATGGTACCAGAGAGTGGTAGGCTGTTGACTATTAGGATAAGTGTATTTGTCAGTGATGTAAGCAGGGCCCGTTCTTGGTTTTCCTTTTGAATAAGAATAATTATGAAGGTAGGTGAACCATGCATCAGGGTGTCCATCGAAAGCGGATGGAACTTCCCCGCCATGTAAATGTGTCACAATTGGAACAGGATACTGTGCCTTTTCATATCCCGGTGGAAAAGGGAGGCACGGACACATAACCATGCCCAAATTATTAGGGTCAGCCCAGTGTAATGTTGGATCCACCGGCAATAGATGTGGGCTTGAAAGCTTATTTATCCATTTGACAGTTAAGGGAGAATTTCTTCTAGCTTCGAAGGTGGCACCGGGAGAATGTTTGATATAGCCTAGGTACTGACCGGTAACGGCATCTATTGCCTGCCCTCCATAACCCCAAACTGTTGTGACCGGGAAACCAGGCGGAAGGATCTGCTGCAGGAATTCCAGAATATCTACCACATATTCACACTTGTAATGGGATGGAACATGCACTGGCGGTGGCCCTGTAATTTCATTTTCATACTTGGGAATGTCTAATGGATTTATAGTTTGCATAAAAAACACCTCTTTCCAAATTTGGTAAAATAAACAGCATGCTTTATACATGATATTTAATTACTCAGATAAACGTTACAAAGTTGTGGAAAGTACCGGTATTTCAGAGCATCACAAAACCTCCGCTAAATCATATGTAGACCGCCTTCACCAGATATATAGCGAATAAAAACTCGATAAAGGATTCGCAAGGGTCTTTTTTCATCTTCGGGCTTTAGGGCACGATTTATGCCATCTTCCTTTCTCAGATTCTCACCGATAACCGTAAGGAACACATCCACTCTCAAGGGTTAGACAAGCTTCACTATAGTCTTAGTTACATGAAGGCTCGTAGTAGAAGAGGATTTTATCTATAGGGCGTTGAATCATTTGGATGAACTGGCTGTACTGATTTTATTAAAGGGGGATCTATAGTGAAAGAATTGAAACAGCATGAATTAAACGTCATTGCACAGTCTCTCTTAACCAGCCCTTTCATGGCCTGCGTGGTTGTCAACATAGAAGGCAATATTACATATATGAGCCAGAGTTATTTGGATTGGTTAGATATAAAAAAAGAAGATGCTGTGGGAAAACATATTCTGGACGTGACGCCCGAGTCAAGTTTACCGGAAGTATTGAAAACCGGGCAGGCAGTACCTGTGGATATTTGGAAGGTTAATGAACGAAGCACCGTGGTAACCCGTATGCCTATACTTCAATATGGCAAGATCATTGGTGCCATTGGGCAAACCATTTTCTTGGACATGGCCGGCGCCAGTATTTTAATGACAAAACTGCAGGAGATGGAAAAAGAGTATACTACGGTATCAGAAGTTCTGGTTCAAAGCCCCCACATGGTGTATGTTATCGTCGATAAGGAAGGCATCATCACCTTCATGAATCAAACCTACTTGGATTTATTAGAAATGCAGAAGGAAGATGTGGTGGGGAAGCATGTATTGGAAATCACTCCCCATTCCCAGCTTCCCGAAATACTGAAAACCGGTGAAATACACGAGGTGGATACCTGGACTATAAACGGAAGAGATACGATAATAACCAGAACTCCAATTATTAAAGATGGAGAGATAACGGGGGCTGTAGGGCGCAGCCTTTTTTTGGACATGTCTGCAGCCAAAAAACTTGTAATCAAATTACAGGAAACGGAAAAAGAATTAAATTTCTATAAAGAAGAAGTACGGCAAATATATCGAGCTCACTGGCGTTTTAAAGATTTGATCGGGGAAAACAGCGAATTCCTAATGATTAAATCTATGGCCCAGCAACTGTCTAATACCCGCTCTACCATTCTAATTACCGGTGAAAGTGGCACCGGTAAAGAATTATTTGCCCAGGCTATTCATAATGACAGTCATGGGGATGGCCCCTTCGTCCGAATCAATTGCGCAACTGTGCCTGAAAACCTTCTGGAATCAGAGCTCTTTGGCTATGAAGAAGGTGCTTTTACCGGAGCCAAAAAAGAAGGCAAGCCGGGGAAGTTCGAAATGGCCAGAGGCGGTACGATATTCCTGGATGAAATAGGAGATATGCCTTTAAATATGCAGACAAAGCTGCTCACGGTGCTGCAGGAGAGAACTATAGAACGTGTTGGAGGTAACCGCCCTATTCCAATCAAGGTACGGGTAATCGCGGCTACAAACCGGGAATTGGAAAAAATGGTATCCACTCGGGAGTTCCGTGAAGACCTTTATTACCGGCTCAACGTAGTACGCCTCAATATTCCGCCATTACGAAAACGCATGGAGGATCTGCAACCTCTGGTGGAGGATCTGATGGCAAGAATCAATCGCAGATTGGAAACCTGGGTTTATTCAATATCAGAGTCGGCTATAAAGCTGCTCTGCAATTATTCCTGGCCCGGTAATGTCCGGGAGTTGGAGAATCTGTTGGAAAGAGCTATGAATTTAGCGGTTTTAAAAAGAGATACCCAGCTCAGCAGAGATCACTTCCCTTCTTTGTTTGAAGGTAATCTGGAGGAACAGGGAGCCCCTCTGTTTGTTAATAACCTGAGCGAGGCAATAGAAAAACTGGAGAAAGAAACCATTGAACGTGTCCTTGATCAGACCCGGCATAATAAAACACGAGCCGCGAAGATGCTGGGACTTAATAAATCAGTGCTTTACCGAAAGATGAAGAAATACGATATAGCCATAGATTAGACAAAAACAGTGCATTTTGAAATAAGTTGGTGCTATTTGCGCCCTTCCTGCATCTAGGGCAAATATCGCTTTGGGGGCGGCTGCGTTGCAAAAAGAGACATGTTTTGGGGAGCATTGACTAGATAAATTGTCGCGAGACTAGAGCCTGCCCATACCTGCTCAAACATATTCCCGCCTAATCCTGCATATTCCTGCATAATTACTTCCTTTTCCCTTTTGATAAATTTTGCAAACAATTCATGAATGAACGTCGCTAAATGCCTCGAAGTGTCTCACGCGAATCGTATGCTTCTAATTCAAAAAAAGGCCAATATTGTTACTGTGGTTGGCGCGTCTGAGCATTGCTCTAATAAAAGCGTTGCAAATAGCAACGAAAGGAAATAATTGCCTTTGCGCATGGCGTGTGTAAAGGCCGATATTATGGCAATTATCCTGGATGAGAAAGTTGGCCCACTTCTTGCTTTAATAGTCTGAAGAGACAAATCTTTAGACTATTTTTTTTTACAATTCTGTTTATACTTCGTGAATGGCAATTAAATATGCGTAAAAGAAAGGAGGGTAGAACTACCTTTAAATCTAAACAATATAAAGTTATGAGGAGGAAAAATCAGAATGGAAACTAGAGAAGTTGTAATAGTTAGTGGATGTAGAACTCCTATAGGGAGGTTTATGGGTACTCTGAAAGACATGTCAGTTAAAGATTTAGCGATAATCGCAGGTGCAGAGGCTATTAAAAGAGCCGGTATCTCCGCTGATTCCATTGATGAACTTGTTCTGGGTCAGATTTACCCGCATATGCAAGGATCGCTGCCTGCCCGGCAGGTGGCTATGGCGTTAGGAATGCCGGTGAGAAGTAATGCCTGCAACGTTAATCAGAACTGTGCGTCCGGTATGAGAGCCCTGGAAATAATCTGCGATAAAATTGCACTGGGCAAAATCGACATCGGTCTGGTAATAGGTGCAGAGAGCATGACCAATGCACCTTATATGATTCCCAAAGCCAGAATGGGTTACCGGATGGGTCAGGGAACTATTGAAGATGCCATGCTGTATGACGGACTGGTTGATAAGCTGGTTCCCGGCCATATGGGCCTCACCGCTGAAAATGTAGCTGAAAAGTACGGTATTACCCGCGAAGAATGCGATGCCTTAGCGCTGGCCAGCCATCAAAAGGCAACTGCCGCTATGCAAAACGGTATATTCAAACGGGAAATTGTTCCGGTGGAGCTTAAATCTAAAAGAGGTGTAAAACTTTTCGAAAATGACGAACATATGATACCTGATGCCAGCGTGGATTCCATGGCCAAACTGCCACCGGCCTTCAAAAAAGGCGGAGTAGTTACTGCGGCCAATGCCTCAGGTATAAACGACGCCGCTGCAGCCGCCATAGTAATGTCCAAGAAAAAGGCTTTAGAACTGGGAATCAAGCCTTTGCTGAAAATGATAAATATCGTGGGTGAGGGCGTTGACCCTGCAATTATGGGAGTTGGTCCAGCGGTAGCAATTCCCAAGGCACTTAAACAAGCAGGCCTGAAGTACGAAGATGTTGAATACTGGGAAATCAACGAAGCATTTGCACCACAATTTATCGGGGTAGGCAGAATGCTGAAAGAAGAATTTGGGATAGAAATGGATCTTTCCAAGGTCAACCACAACGGTTCCGGAATTGGTCTGGGTCACCCGGTAGGAGCTACGGCTTTACGTATAATCATATCCATGTACTATGAGATGGAACGCTTGGGATTGACACTGGGAGGAGCTTCTCTATGTGTAGGCGGCGGACCGGCTATGGCTTCTCTGTGGACTAGGGACATTTAACTGCCTCTTCGTAGAAATACCTTTTATGGGTGATGGTCTTGCACAGACCATCACCTGCCATTAGATCATTTCTTTGTGGTGCCAAAGCCATGCTCCGACTCCATCAGCTAAATAGCGAGTAGTCGCTTAACATAAGACCCTTCGGGGTCCTTTTTGTATTTAAAGATTAATTATGGAACCTTCAGAAAGGGCTGCCCTAAAAAAAATAAAAACTGTAAAGCCGCTATAAATACATCTAATTTCCACAGATTCCCACTAAATTTGGATGTGGATTTGGGTAAAGAGTACGTGATAAACTGAGATTGGGTACATATTATTTTTTAGCCGGTCCCTACCAGCTTTTTTCGGTTGAGAATATTGGTAGGAATTCAAAATGAAAGAGGTGTATTTATGAATTTCAAGCTTTCGGAAGAACAGGAACTGATCAGGTCAAATGTCCGCGAGTTCGTTTTGAAGTACCTAGAACCCGTGGCCAAGGAAATCGATCAAAACAGTCGCCATCCAGTCGAAATATTTGAGAAACTGGCCGAACTTGACATGATGGGCATTTCTTATCCAACTGAATACGGCGGCGGCGGAACAGAATTCCTTACCAGCATGATCGTTACCGAAGAATTGGCCCGCGCCTGCGCCAGCACTGGTTTTCTCCATGGATACAGTTATGGCCTGATTGGACATCCCATACTTACTTTCGGCAATGAAGAACAGAAACAAAAGTGGATGCCCGGCATAGCCGCCGGAAAGATTGTAGGAGCCTTTGCCCTAACTGAACCGGGAGCGGGGACCGATGTCAGCGCGGCCACCAGCACAGCTGTAAAAAGTGGCAATGAATATGTCTTGAACGGAACCAAGACTTTTATCACCAATGCGATTATTGCTGATGTCTTCGTGGCTTTTGCCTACACCGACCGCTCGGCCGGCACCAAAGGAATGAGCTGCTTCCTAATTCCCAAAGGAACTCCGGGTCTTACTTTGGGTCAACATTTTGAAAAGATGGGGGTTCGGGGCTCCCAGACCTCTGAAGTGGTGTTTAAAGATTGTGTCGTACCGGCTGACTGCATGCTGGGTAAAGAGGGAGACGGCTTCAAGATCGCCATGAGCGCGCTTGATGTTGGTCGCATAGGCATCGCTGCCATGTCCACCGGCATCGCCCAGGGCTGCCTGGATGAATCAATTAAGTATTCGAAGGAACGGGTTCAGTTTAAGAAGCCAATCGCCAGTCAACAAGCTATTCAGTGGTTTATCGCCGATATGTCCGTTGATATTGACGCAGCTCGTTTCTTTTATATGAACGCCGCCTGGATTAAAGACCAGGGCAAACCATTCAGCCTAGCTGCCTCTAAGGCCAAGCTGTTCTGTTCAGAATGCGCCGCTCGGCACAGTACCAACGCAGTGCAGATTCAAGGTGGCTACGGTTTCATGAAGGGGGCAAAGGTTGAACGCTTCTACCGCGATGTCAAGTTAGCTGAAATCGGTGAAGGCACGTCCGAAGCCCAACGCATGATTATTGCAGGTTCGGCTCTTCGCTAAATTTTCCGGTATCAAAGACTGTGCATAGTTTGCTCGGTGAATAAATTATACCAGCATTAAGCCATGCATTAGATAGTTAAGACAAAAGTGAGTATAACAACGAGCATGTTATGGACATTATCAGGGTACGGTTCTTTTCTACTGAACCGTACCCCTTTCCTTATTATCGATTTTGCCAGCCACGGTGAGCCTCAACAAATTAACAGTAAGTATACAAAAGGACCGTATTATCGGTCCTTTCAGACCGTCAAAAAAGCCCAATAGCTGCGTTATTAACGAAAGCCAGTTCAATCAACGTACCTTATGTACGCCTCAATCACTGGCTTTCATTAATGCCTTGCTCTTGAACATTTTTGCTCGGTCTCACTTTATCGACACTCTGAAAGGACCGTATTATCGGTCCTTTAACATTTAGTTTAAGATTTCTACATCGACATATTCGGTTCTGGCGTAACCTTCGGCATCACATTGAAAGGCATAGAAAATGAAATCACCCAGGTTGTCAAAGGATCTCCCATCAGTTTCCCTTATTATTGCCTTTTCATCACTGCTGTAATGAAAGGTTTCCGGTTCCCCGGAAATGGGATAGGCACGAAAGTTAAGCTTGGCACAACCTGCTCTTTCCAGGTAAGATTGCAGTTGTTCTGGTGTTTTAAAGCGGATCTGATTTTTTTGTGATCCATAATTGTTCAAGAGAATCGCCTCCTAAACTTTAGGATACCTAATTAGAGAGGAATTAATCATGGAGAAGCTTAATATCGGGCAGGTTGCTTTTTAGGACCGTTTTTACAGTCCCTTTTGCTTATCGAAGTTCGGCATAGGTGAAGATAATGGTAGTACTGGTTAATAAGACTATCTTGATCAATACTCGCTAGTATATTCGACGATAGTAAGACGAGCTATTGACAGGAAACTGGGTATTGATAATACTAATTGTAGTGACGACTATTACTTGGTAAGAAATGCCTTTTAAGGAGTAGTATGAAGAATAATTACATAAATGTGCAGCCGTCCTCTCCTAGTAATCAAACAAAGACTACTATTTTCTACTTTTCCGGGACGGGAAATTCTTTGTGGATAGCTCGGGAATTAGCCCGCGAACTGGGTAACACAGAAGTTGTCCCTATGGTAGGGTGGGATATTAACCAGCATAAAATTGGTTCGAGTGTGATTGGCCTGGTTTTTCCTGTGCATATGTGGGGTGTACCGAAACGGGTTTTACAATTCCTAGACCAATTACAAGCTGTATCACCGGCATATATCTTTGCCGTTGCTAACAATGCTGGTCAAGTATCTAATACCCTGGTGCAATTACAAAAGGTTATGGAATCTAAGGGTTTGGCACTATCCAGTGGATGGTCAGTTGTTATGCCTTCCAATTATATCCCCTGGGGGGGGCCAGGTTCCTCGGAAAAGCAAAATGCACTTTTTGCGGCAGCTCGCACAAAAATACAAAATATTGTGCAGGAAATTAACCACAGGGCTAAAATGCCGGTGGAGAAGGGGCCCCTGTGGCAAAGAATAGTTTTTACATGGCTATATAAACTCAGCTTTCCTCATATACCTGAGATGGATAAAAAATTCTGGGTTGACGAGCGTTGTAATGAATGCGGACTTTGTATAAAGGTCTGTCCCAGTAATAACATTATGATGAGCAACGATAAACTGACCTGGCAAAATCATTGTGAGCAGTGTTTGGCCTGTATACAATGGTGTCCTCAAGAGGCTTTGCAATACGGCAAAAAAACATCAGCCTATTCCCGGTATCACCATCCTGAGGTTAATTTCAAGGATTTATACAATAAGGGCTTAGTTTTAACAAGGCTTAAAATGGGAAAAGGGCCGCCTGAACAAAATTCATAGCGATTTATTGATCTTCAGGACTGTTTTAGCGGTCCTTTTTGATTACTACACCTCCTTAAAGAATGTTAAATCTTTGGCAAATGTTTGATGATCGCCTGCAGAAGTTATCTTTCGTGACCAAACTTTGTGATTTCTTGCTTTTTTTTGCTTCATGATGTTATTTAATCTAAAATAAATGACAAGCAAAAATACCTATAATTTAAGATTAGTCTTCAGGTGTTTATAATATATTTGGAATAGGAAATTCGGGATATCAATCAAGATGGGGGAGAGACATGGAGCAAACAAGGACAGCAAAAATGCAGGAGAAACGGGATAGAATTTTAGAATGCGCACTGGATCTGTTCTCTGAGAAGGGTTATGTAAACACCCCGGTTAGGGACATTATTGATCTATCTGGTTTTGGCACCGGCACTTTTTATAAATATTTTGATAACAAAGAGGATGTTCTCAAGATTCTGCTCGAGGATTTTCTGGAGCAAATAGTCGTCAGTGTCAACGAATTCTTCAAAAGTGAGAAGGATCTATATTTGCGATTTGTAGATTCTAAACGGGTCATTATGGAAGTCTTCGCCTGCAACGAAAAACTGTCTGAACTATACAGCCGGGTGCATGGCCTCAGCGAAAGTATAGATCAATGCTTAAAAGTCTTTGATGACAAGTTCTTAATCTTTACCAGTAAGAATATTCAATATGGAATTAATAATGGCATTTTTCGCGAGCTGCCGGTTAGGCCGGTGGCGAGTGCTACTCTGGCGATAATTAATTACGCAGTTTATAAATGGATTGTGATGAAAGAAATCTCTAAGGAAGAGATGATTGAGATGGTCCTATCCTTCCATCATTCTTTAGCCGTTGGACTGGTTGAAGACAATCGACTCATCAGATTGCTTATTGATTAGCATGTTGTTGTATAGATAAGCACATTCATTCTGACTCCCTGCATATATCCAACAGAAAATAATTTTGTTGCATTTCAGCATGTTCTTGACATAGCATTGGGTACTAATTAAACTAAAGATGAACGAATGTTCAGTCATTAATTTACCCCACATAACATAGTATTTAAGATAAAATACTGTTCCTGCCACATTAACACTAATTAATTAACTTCAAAATTGCCTGGTCACTGGTGCAACATTATCATATAAACCGATTTAAACCGTCCAGATATAATAAACAAAATCTTTGGCGAGTAACTGGGTCTATTAAGGCTCATATGCTTTTGAATCTGCTTATCGAAAAATTGCTATTAAATAGGGGAAGGGGATTTATCTATGAAAGTGGTAATTGTGGGAGGCGTTGCAGGTGGAGCCAGCGCCGCAGCCAGGCTGAGAAGGCTGGATGAAGAGGCGCAGATAATCATGTTTGAACGCGGAGAGTACATATCTTTTGCCAATTGCGGACTGCCATACTACGTAGGAGGTATCATACCCAAGCGGGCCAGCCTGTTGGTGCAGACTCCCAAAGCCATGCACAGCCGTTTTAATATCGATGTACGCACAATGAGCGAGGTAGTGGGCATTTTCCCATCCGCTAAAGAAGTCGAAGTCAGAAAATTGGCCAGTGGCGAGACATACCGGGAAAGTTATGATTACCTGGTCCTGGCACCGGGTGCTGCTCCGTCTATTCCACCCATACCAGGAGTTGATCTGGACAATGTCTTTACCATCCGTAATGTTCCTGACAGCGATATGGTCAAACAATATATAGAAACTGAGCAGCCAACCAGCGCAGTAGTTGTAGGAGCTGGTTTTATAGGGGTTGAAATGACTGAGGTTCTAGCCAGCCAGGGAGTAGCTGTCCATCTGGTCGAGGCTGGTCCCCAGGTGATGGCTGGTTTAGATCGTGATATGGCGGCCATCGTACACCAATATATGAGAAAAAAGGATATTCAATTGCATTTGAATTCTCAGGTTGCAGCTATAGAAGGGCCCGGAAAGGTAGCCGCGGTGCGCCTGGTTGACGGAAGTACCATTGAGGCTCAAATGGTCATCCTGGGGATCGGGGTAAAACCCGAAACTGGTTTAGCTAAGGGGGCCGGACTTGCTATCGGATCAACCGGAGGAATCCTGGTTGATGATTTTCTGCGGACCTCCGAGCCTAATATTTACGCGGCTGGGGATGCAATTCAGGTTCGGGATTTTGTCACCGGACGTGATGCGTTGGTTCCTATGGCTAGCCCAGCTAATCGTCAGGGGCGTACGGCAGCTGACAATATTTGCGGGCGGGCTATTAAATATAATGGGGCCCAGGGTACAGGCATTGTAAGGATGATGGACTTGGTGACCGCTGTAACCGGTGCTAACTCCAAGGTTTTGAAGAGTCAAAACCTAGATTATCTGTCTTGTCTGATCCATCCATTTCCCCACGCCACCTATTATCCGGGCGGGATCCAAATGACGCTTAAAATCCTTTTTGCACCTAAGAGTGGTAAGGTTCTGGGAGCGCAAATTGTGGGTTATGATGGCGTCGATAAACGGATAGATGTTTTGGCTACAGCTATTCGGGCAGGACTAACGGTATTCGATCTGCAAGAGCTGGAGCTCGCCTACGCGCCTCCTTTCTCATCTGCCAAGGATCCTGTTAACATGGCAGCCTATGCAGCCGGGAATATCATAAATGGTGATGTAGTCGGCATAGATTGGTTAGAAGTACCAGGGCTGGTTGAAAGCGGAGCTTTCCTGCTTGATGTCAGGACCGAGCGGGAAGTAGAGACGGGGGCCATACAGGGGGCTGCCAACATACCACTCGACAACCTGCGGGAGCACCTGGATGAGATTCCCGCTGACAGATCGATCCTGGTCTCATGTCAGGTTGGTTTACGTTCCTATATAGCTGCGCGCATACTGGCCCAACACGGGTTTAAGGTCAAGAACATAGCCGGGGGTTATAAATTATACCAAATCCTGCGGGCTGATCATTTGATATAACCTTTTGTATCAAACATGGAGGTGCTAGGTGCCTGAAAGGGGGTGAAGTCGGGATATTAAGCAGTATACTTAGTTGCCCGGTGATGTTTGGCTGGAAAATAAAAAGGAGGGAGCAGCCTTATAAGTTCTTGGCTCCTGCCTTAACCAAGCCAGGTTACTCCAACGCCCTAGTGAAGGAGGCGCGCTGAATGGATAAAACATTGCCCCTGGAATCATTGGAATTCATCATCGTCCGTACACCTGAGCGGGAAGAAAAATATATGGGCTTGAAAGGTACTTTTGCCACCCTGCTGGATAGCTGCTGCCGCAAACAGGCTCTTCCCGGTTTTTATCAGCCATCTCTGCTGGCAGAGGTGATAAATATGGGAAAAAGCCTTAGGTTGAAATTGTCCGGGGAAATGACTGATGACGAAATGTTATCGTGCATGGATACAGCTATTAGGAACATGGGGGGATTTCCAGCCGCAATGGACAATCAGAGTGATTATATCGTAGAAGTCAGATGTTAAGTAATTTTCGGTCAAATCGTATTGTATGGCGTAAAGTTGATGGGACGGTTTCTTAAAAGGAGGCGTGTTAAATGGCGATAAAAACAGCGGCGGAATATATTGAAAGCGTAAAGGCCCTTACCCCCAAGGTTTATGTAGCCGGTAAGAGAGTTGAAAACATGCTGGAAAATGCCACTACCTTGTCTGTAATTCGCGCTACTGCCAAGGTCTATGACCTGGCCAATGACCCCCAACATAAAGAAGTCATGGTTGCAACCTCACACTTAACTGGAGAGCCTATCAATCGCAATCTGCACGTGGCCAGAAGCAATTACGATCTGGATATGCGGGCCGAAATGGCTTTGCTGACCAGTCAATCACTTGGTACCTGCAACTATCGCTGCGTGGGTTGTGATACCCTTAATGCGTTAGCTGCCTCGACTTGGGAGATGGACAAGGAATACGGTACCGAGTATAACACCCGTTTAAACAACTTCATTAAATGGGCCCAGGAAAACGACCTGGCTTGTTCCGGAGCCATTACTGATCCCAAAGGGGACCGCTTTAAGAGACCTTCTGAACAAGAAGACCCGGATATGCACTTGCGGGTAGTGGAGAAAAGAGATGATGGTATCGTAGTCCGCGGCGCTAAAGTCAGTCAGAGTGGGGCGATCGGGGCACATGAAACTATTGTATTACCCGGCGGGGCTCTTAAACCTGGTGAAGAACAATTTGCAGTAGCTTTCGCCCTACCTAATGGAACACCAGGAATAACCTACATCTGTCAATACACTCCCTATACAGCGGAGCGGGAAGCGGCGGAAAGCATTGAGGAGCTAGGTAATCCCGAATTCGGACAGCGTGAAACTTCCACCATTGTATTTGACGATGTTTTCATTCCTTGGGAGAGGGTATTCCTGTGCGGTGAAACCAAATATTGCGGACGGCTGGTTGCTCGCTTCGCCAAGACCCACCGTATGAACTGCGGCGGCGCCTGTAAAGTAGGTTACTGTGATCTAATCATCGGCGGCTGCAAACTAGCCAGTGAATATACCGGACTGCAGAAGGTACCCCACATCCAGGAAAAACTCATTGATATGGTCAGAATTAGTGAAACCTCGCATGCCTGCGCGATTGCCGCAGCTTTTAGAGGTAAAGAGGAACCGGTTGGTTCCGGAGTCTATATGCCAGATGACCTGTTCGGCAACGTGGCCAAATTGAACATTGCTCATGGCTTCTGGGAGATTATGAAAATGGCTGGCGACATTGCCGGAGGCGGAGTAGTCACCATGCCCAGCGAACGTGATCTGCAGAATCCGGAGATAGGTCCTTATATCCAGAAATACTTCAAATCAGCAGCTTCCGCTGAGCAGCGCCTGCGGGTTATCAAGTTCCTGCAGAACTGGGTGGCTGGACTGCACGGAGCTGGTACTTGGCATGGAGCCGGCTCACCACAAGCACAGCGAGTAGCGATTCAAATGCTGACTGATTGGGAGGCCAAGAAGCAACTGGTTAAAGAAATCGCCCACATAAAGGACTGATAATTTGTTCCTCGATATTTTCTAATTCAAAGAGGGAGGTGAACAGGTTGTTTTTTGAAGATGTTTATGAAGGTTATTCATTTAAGACTGGCACCAAACCTATAACTGGAACAGAAATTGATATTATAGCCCAAATGTCGGGAATGGATTTGCCAGGTTTTTTAGATGACGAATTTGCCAAAGGTTGGGGATTCAAAGCACGAGTAGTGCCAGGGGCCTATCTGATAGCATGTATGATGGGGTTAATGGCTAAACAAGGTTTTCTGGCAGATGCGGTATGGACAACTGCCGATGGTATCTCTTGGAAAACACCGGTACATCCAGGTGATAAAATCTATGCTGAGGCTGAAGTTATAGGTATAAAAGAGATAAAACGCGGTGGCCTTGTGACTTATGCGTGGACCATTAATAAGAACAATGGCAGTGTTGTCGCTCAAGGTCAAAACACCTGAATTTTTCCCTTTAAATCATCTAGTTAGATGATAATGATTTAAAATTTACTTTTTGGTCGTTAAAAAGGATGTTGAGAACCAACATCCTTTTTGTATTCACCACTGCGGCCATGTTAAGCAGGCATTCAAACTGTTTTTTGAAGATCAGAAGCACTCCCGGATTAGTGTATACTACATATAGGATCGCTCCCCCTTTAAAAACGCACCTTTGATGCAATTAAAATGGGTTCTTGATTAAATGGTTAAGGAATAGTTTCCTTAATTTCGGATGGAGTAGAAGCTATGATAAAACTTCCGATCAGGCAGTTAGTTGAACTCATAATGCGTGGCGGCGATATAGACAGCAGGTTTGTTTCCAAGGACCGGATGCTTGAGGGCGCCAGAGCCCATCGTGCCCTGCAGAAGACCAACCGTGAACTGAACGAGAACTATCGAAGCGAAGTTCTATTGTCAGAAGATTATTATTACAACGGTACAAGTTACACTCTTGAGGGGCGTGCAGACGGCATTTTCGGCAACAATGGCATTTATACCGTTGAAGAGATAAAAACGACCGTGCTGCCGCTGAGTTTAATTAATAAGGAATTCAATATGGCTCATTGGGCTCAGGCAAAATGTTATGCCTATATTTTTGCCGTGCAGAATGATTTGCTGGAAATATCAATTCAACTGACATATTTCAATTTAGAAACCAATGAATCGAAAAATTATATCAGTGTTTGTGCAATGGATGAATTAGAGAATTTCGTAAGTGTGCTTATCGAAAAGTATTCGGCATGGGCCAGCTTTTCTGCCGAGTGGGAAAAGACCCGGGAGCTATCGATCAAGTCGCTTCAGTTTCCTTATCCCTTTTACCGCAAAGGGCAAAGAGAGCTTGCCATACACGCTTATAAAACTATAGTCAGCAAAAAGAAGCTTTTTGTACAGGCACCTACCGGTACTGGCAAGACTATATCAGTTCTGTTTCCCGCTATCAAAGCTATGGGGGAGGGAAAAACCTCCAAGATTTTCTACCTTACTGCCAAAACCATTACCCGCCAGGTGGCTGAGGAAGCCTGTGAGAGAATGCGCCGCACTGGACTTAGATTGAAGACTCTGACGTTAACCGCCAAACAAAAAGTATGTTTTTGTGAGAAGCCTCTATGCCACCCTGATTATTGCCAGTACGCCAAAGGACATTACGACCGCGTCAATGCAGCTATTTTAGAAACCATAAAAGAATGTGATGATCTTTCCAGAACCATGATTGAAAAATATGCCCAAAAACATAGGGTGTGCCCCTTTGAGCTTTCGCTTGATCTTTCTCTCTTGGCCGACTGCATTATTTGCGACTATAACTATGTTTTCGATCCTCGGGTGTACCTGCGGCGATTTTTTGCCGATAGCAGCGGTGATTATGTTTTCCTGATTGACGAGGCCCATAACCTGGTCGACCGCTCCCGAGAAATGTTCTCGGCCCAGCTTTTCAAAACAGACTTTTATAAAATAAAAAAAGATTATAAGGGTAGAAATAAGGTCCTGGATAAAACTCTGAACAAGGTGAACAAGTTTATGATTGATTTGCGCAAGCAGTGCGGTGAGCAGGGATATTTTGTCACCGCTGAAAAGCCCAAGGATTTCATAAGCCTTATTAATAGATTCATCGCTCAATCTGAATTGATGTTCAAGGAGGATGGAGGTATGAGCGAAGATAACAGTTTTATGCAGCTCTATTTTGATTGCTTGGGGTTTATGAACGCAGCTGAATTTTATGATGAAAGATACATAACCCTGGTTGAGTCGCAGCGGGATGAAGTGAATTTGAAGTTGTTTTGCCTGGATCCGTCGTTTCTTCTGGGAGAGACTCTAAAGCGAGCAAGCTCAGCCATTATGTTTTCGGCAACGCTGACTCCGCAGCTGTATTTTCGCGAGATACTGGGCGGGGTTGAAGAGGATACCATGCTATCTCTTAATTCCCCCTTTGACCATCAGAATCTCAGCGTTATGATTGCTGACCAAATTTCTACCAAGTATAAAAACCGGCAACAAAGCAGACAAAATGTAAGCAGCCTCATCGGTTCTTTTGTTTCGCATAAGATGGGAAACTATATTGTATATTTCCCATCTTATAAGTATATGAACGATGTCTTTGAAGAATTTACAGCAGCGTATCCTAATATAACCGCGGTAGAACAGGAAGCCGTTCTGTCGGAAGAACAGAGGGAAGATTTTCTGTCCTCTTTCAATGAAAATCCCACACAAACATATGTTGCCTTTTGCGTATTGGGCGGGATATTCTCCGAAGGCATAGACCTAAAGGGCAGCAGACTGATTGGTGCCGTTATTGTGAGTGTAGGGCTGCCCCAGTTGAGTATTGGGCAAAATATTATCAGGGATTATTTTAACCGTCAAAACGGTATGGGGTACGAATATGCCTACATATACCCAGGTATGAATAAGGTTCTACAAGCCGCGGGCAGGGTTATTCGATCTGAAGAAGATAAAGGAGTTGTTTTGCTGATTGACGAGAGATACAGCCATAGGAATTATGTAAAGCTATTTCCTCAGCATTGGTGTTCATTCACTAAAATAAGGAATAGTGAAAATCTTGAGAAAACACTGGAAGCTTTTTGGCTTGAAGAGGAAATATAGCCAGCCCTAACAAGTGTTTATATAACCATATGTATAATTCATTCTGGAAGAATAAATGGAAAATAATAACAAGATCATAACGTGTTTTTACAAGTAAGACTATAAACTTTAGTCTAGTATAGAAAGCATTAATATTAATAATACTAATAACGAATTCTCAAATAAATATTTGTAAAGGGAGGCAATAATATGGCAAGCAAGGACAAAAACAACAAAAGCAAAAATCAAAATCAAAGTCAAAGCAGAAGTGTTTCGATTGATAATCAATGTCCGAATAAGGAAGGCGATAATTGCAAAGAACCAGGCGTTTTCAGCGATTCAGCGCCAATAGGCGGCGGTGGCTAATTTTTTTAAATGGGTGGAGTTCAGGTGCCATTTGGATACAGCTAGCTACCTTCCCGCCAATATATAGCCTTAATGGAAATATAAACAAGAGCTATGAAAAATAGCTCTTGTTTTCTTTTTTAAAAAAGGCAGTATCTATAATATAGTTTATCGTCTTAATAAGCTTTAAACAGTTGGGGAGTCAAGTTGAGCAATCTGTTGTTCAATTTGCTTGATTTCGGTGCAGATGGCAATGACTTTTTCATTGGAGGAGTTATTACCTGACGTATATGCTTCATAAACCAAGTTGCCTAGATCAATCTTAAGGTTTTTTACTTTAGATTCCAATTGAAGTTGATCAACCTTATTTTTACCAGCGTTCACCAAATCGTTCGACATGGATCCTACCTGTGCAGCAGTGTTTGCCACGGTCTCTCCCATTCTCTTGAAAAAGCTACTCATTTTCAATCCACCTTTCATTTCTAATTATTAACAATAAACTTTAAATGAGTATACTTTGTTTCCTAATATATTGAAAAGACTAATTTTTTCGGCGGCCATTTCATGATATTTATATAAACGGATTGAGAGTGGCAGCCGAAATTATGAATTTCTGGACATGTGCCAATTATTACCACTAACGAATAACATTAAAACAAGGGCTATGAATAGCTCTCTTTTTTTGTTTGGGTTCAAAAGCAATAGAAATGAGCGTTAGCAAGGGTAATGAGGTACAGCAATTAGGCTTTCTTAAGGGAAATTTAAGGGGGGCCTATAGTCAGATCGTTATTATAGGTTTAGATAATTATCTTTTTATGCAAACATGGGAAATAATTGGTCGAGGCCAGGCCAAGCCCTTTATGTTATCATAATTTAAATAATCAGAGTTGGAGGTGGTAACATGATCAAAAAAATTCCTTGGGATGATATTGCCTATGGGGTCGGTATAGCACTTTTTGTGTTATTACTTGTGAGATAACATTACATAAAAAGAGGCGGGAGTAAAAACCCGCCTCAACCAGTATAACCACTGCGTTATCAGGGTAAGATACCCTGATTTCTTCTTTTTCTGATCCATTTGTTACCTCTAATAAAGAGAAATCTAAGCCTGCACTGTTTTACCTAATATTCGTAGAAGAAACCTAAATGCTGGCCAACGATACTACTAACCTATCGCACACACTTAGGTTATTCTATGCCTTGTCTGCATGCAGCTCAGTAGCACATTTGGCTCTTATCTTTTCTAATCTCTTATTTAGATCTACGCGAACGGTTCTTGCAGGACGAGGGCGACGATGTTGATAATAGCCGGAACAGTCTGATAATTTGCTGATTGAGATTTTTCCTTCACTTTTCGAAATGAATGATTATATTACCGATGTTAAATTTGCTTCTGCAAAATAGTCCAGGTAAAGCAAAACTTACGGTAAATAAGAGCAGGTCTAACGTTTGTAAATGGTATCATCCTTTTTATTGAAAAGCGGTTTAGTGGCTGCGGCTTGTCGTATTGGTGAAGACTTTCTTTTAATACCCAGGGCAAATTCGCTTTCTTGCCACTTCTGGTATAAATAGAGCATAGTCGCATGGCCAAGGTTAATTAACCATACCTGGAAGCTGGTAATACCTACTAAAGCATATATACCCCAACTGGGTAATAAGGTACCAAGAAAATAGAAAGCAAATCCTATATCCAGGATTGCATTAGTGAGCATATAAATCCAAAAACGTCCATTGGTGAACTTGAAAACCCACATCGTCAGGACAGGAATTAGACCATAAAAATACGGCAGTATTTCATACAGAGGGTAAGCTGCGTCTTGTACAACCCAAAACCCGAATCTTATGCCTATATCGTGAATTATTGTTGTCAAAACTGTTGCAAATAGACCAACTGGTAGTACCGCTTTATGTCTTCTCTATTCATAAAAAATAGAGTAAATCAAGGTGTGATGAAAATCGACCATGAAATTATTTGGTTAGACATAACGCCTCCACTATGTTTTCTTTTGGATAGCGTACGTCTTAAAACAGTTTTTATTCAACATGCAAATTAGCAAAGATCATTTCCCCCATATGCACCTTGTACGACGCACAGGGATAACGCACCTACAATTTTGATCTTTCATATTATGAATTAAATAAAATTAGGATGGTATGAAATGATTGATAAACCAATTATCACAGGTGCACCTGCACCCGTGGTGGGTGTTTTTACGACAGTTAGGCTAAGTTCCAATGATGGTTTACCCAATGGTAAGGAAGCCAGAGTTCTTGAAGAGCAAATTACAATTGCCAAACAATATGGAATAACTACATTTTTATTTTTTGGAAATGGGGTTAACTGGCCAAATAGGACTATAAAAGGCTACACTTTTATATCTGGGAAGGGTAAGTCAGGATATTGGATGAGAAAAATCTTCCCGTTTCCAGATGTGGTCTATAATCGAATCCGCTCTAGAAAAATCGAAAAGCAATCCGCGATAAAGCAGTTGCTGGAGAGATTTGAGCATGATCCTAATATTGAGCTTTTCAATACCCGTTTTCTTGATAAATGGGAAGTATACAAAGTTTTAGCCAATAATCCCCTTACCTCTGCAATGGTTCCTCCTACTAGATTATTATCTTCCGTAAATTTGCATCATTTTTTAGATACAAATTCTGAGGTGTTCATTAAACCCAGAAATAACAACGCAGGAAGAGGAATTATCAAGGTCGTCCGCAACACTTCCAATAATTATTTCTATTGCCTAGCCGAATCTGCTTCGCCTCAGTGGAAGAAATGTACTTCCTTAAACCATCTGTGGAATAATTTGATTACTAAGGTTTTAAATCCTGGTGACTATCTAATTCAAACCGGCATAGACCTGGCTAAGTTGGAGGGGCGAATATTAGATCTGCGGGCTCAAGTTCAAAAAGATGGGAATGGACAATGGGTGTTTACTGGGGTAACTGTAAGGGTGGCGGCAAAAAACCGCTTTGTTACTTATGATAAATATTCTGCCCCTAAAAGTGTATCTTTCGCCAAGGTTATTGCCAAAGTTACCGGAAGAGACAAGGCCATAAAAGACAGTATCAATTCGCAATTATTGGATCTTTATAACTATGTTCCCAGAGTTCTGGAGAAAGAGCTGGGCTTGTCCTTAGCCGTTTTGTCAATTGACATCGGGGTAGATGCAAATGGGAGAGTATGGATCATTGAGGTTAGTTCCAAATCAGATAGTTTTGATGAAGATGATATAAGCGCCAGGCATTTTCGATATCTGATGGAATACTTTATCTATATTACACGGAACAGATCAGGCAGAATAATTATTAATTAGTGTTTTGTTATTTATGGGCGGAATTAGTGCGCAGGTCGGTTAGTTTTGTATAGGGCGACGCCTTAAGAACCACGGTATTTCCTGGCTTGAGCAAGTTATCAAATTCATCTTGGGCAGCGTGGACATCATGATAGTAGCTTAACTTTTCCCTGGGGAAGCCGGCTTCAAGGGCTCCTCGTACATATTCGCCTGCCCATACCCCTATTGCCAGCACATGTTGAAAGGTGCCTTGGGCCAGGTGCCGTCCAATGTTGAAGTGAACCCGACGCGCATATTTTTCTGTGTCTGGGGTGGGGCGCTCCATATCTCCAATGACTAGTACTACAGGCTCTTCAAGAGCTATAGGAATTAATTCATCTATCAGCATGCGGGTAGAGTCAGGGTTAGCATTAAAATTATCATCGATAATGACTACCCCATTTTGTAGGGTATAAACTTTTAGTCTCCCTGCAATTGGCTCGAAGCGCTCCAAACCTTGTACAATTTGGGCTGGACGCATCCTCATTATCAAACCCACTGCCACTGCTGCCAAAGCATTGCCTACATTATAGGTTCCAATGATATTAATTGTGCAGGGAAATTGAGACTGTCTGGTATGAACTATGAAATGGGTGCGAAATCCCTGACGCTGAATGTCCGAAGCCCACACGTCACACTGTTCTGAAAAACCGTAGCGTATAATTTTACCCTTATACCTGGACAAAGGAAACCTGTGGCAGTTGGGATCAGCCCAGTTTATAATCAAGGTTCCTACTGGAGATAGAGACTCTAACATCTCGGCTTTGGCGGAAATAATCTTTGAGATAGAACCTAATCGGGTCAAATGGGCACTGTGGATACTAGTGACAACGCCGATATCAGGCTTAACTAAGGAAGAAGTAATCCGCATTATTCCTGGTGCTTTCATTCCTACTTCCAGGACTGCAGCACGATGGGTTTTATTAAGACGAAATATATTATCAGCTACCCCAAGGGGGGAGTTCGTGTTATTCAAAGTTACCAAGGTGGGGAACTTCTGGTTTAGAACGGAGCCAATCATTTCTGTGGTGGTGGTTTTACCTGAACTCCCAATAACCTGAACAAAGGGGATGTTAAACTGCTTTTTGTGAAAGTTTGCTAGGTCTCGATAGGCACGTCTTAGTTTCTTCGCTTCGATTACCGCTATACCTGCTGAGCTCCATCGATCGATATTCAAAATGCCAGAAGTATTAGTGACCAAGCACCGTACGTCATGGTTTTTGAGTTGAGCCAGAAAGGCCCGCTCGTTTTTGAAAGGAATATCTAAAAAAGTAATGCTTTTGAAATGGGGAGTGCTGGCTTGACTGATGTTAAAAGGGATTTTATTATTGTTTGCCCGTACTAAGATGTTACCGTTCATTAGCGCTGCGAGCTTATCCAAGGACATACGTTGCATACGATCACTCTCTCCATAATCTTCATCTCCGATAATATATTCAATTGTTGATATAAAGGGTTCCATTGGGTGACGGGAGTGACATGGCGATGGTCCTAGTTATAACGGTTTCAGACAATTTAAATCAAGCGTTCAAGAATTCAAACGCTTTTCGCCAGAAAAGAAGAAATGGAATGCATAGATGAAGATAGCGGGGTTATTTTTTTACGAGTACTTAAAGAAAAAGTGCTATGAGTTGCCTGAAGCATCTAATAAAGGATAAAGACATCAACGAACTCGATAGAATTCGTTTATCTTTTCATCCAGCGCCTGGCTGGCCTCCAGCACTTCGGGATCGGTATTGTTTCCCTTGAGGGCTATGAGATTTTCCAATCTGCTGCGTAATGTCTCAATCAAATTTATTATTTCTGCATGGTCCCTCAAAATCAAATCTGGTTCTTTCTTTTTTGGTATGTCTGCCATTTTTACATGTACCTCCCCATACACACTAGTCACGATGTTAATCCTGGCTTTGTTGTTTAATTGTCTTTGCTATTGTTTGCCAACAATATATTCTTAATTTTATCATGTCCACAGACAATGATCAATCATTTAATACCAACTTTTTACAGAAATTTAGCTCTAGGCAATTGTCTGCAGGCAATATTTTGGATAAACTAGAATAGACAAAAGGAGGAGTGCCATTTGAATTTCGATAAGGAATGTTTTGCTGAATTACTGGTACACGCCAAAGGTGATAGATCAATTAATAAATTTGGCATTGATGCAGGAGTAGACCCAGGATATATATCGCGTTTATTACGCGGCTTGGTAGATAATGCTCCCAGTGCTGCAGTAATCAAGAAACTAGCAGATACAGCCTTCATTCCAGTAACTACACAGGAAATGCTGGCTGCGGCAGGTTATCTAGATACCCCTACATCCGATGATGGGTATAACTTCGATTTGCCTTATTACCAACAATGGCAAAAGGTTATTGAAGAGGCAGCCCGTTATAACATATCTCCCGATGCGGCAGTTGACTTGATTCACTCATTGGGTAAATCCATGCAAAGAATTAACCAGGAAAACACCTCCGAATAATACATCATATATAAAATAAAAATCGTAAGACCAATGAGTAAGTTGTGGTCAATTTACACAGAGTGAATTTGTGAAGTTACATCAGGTATAGTTTAGAAGTCAAAGGCGTAATGAGACAGCATAAGGAGGGATTTGATTTATGAATGACTTTTTTGCCAAGTTCAATCGGTTTGCAGTAATGGGTCTATCACGCAATTCAAAATCTTTCAGCCGACAAGCGTGTGCTTTCCTGAAATCAGAGGGATGTGAGATATATCCGGTTAACCCCAACACCGATGTTATCGATGGTCAAACATGTTATAATTCCGTAGAATCTCTGCCTGAAGTACCGGCCGCTATCTTTTTCACTCCACCCCGGGTTACCGAGAGCCTGCTGCCTGTGTGCAGACACAAGGGTATTATTAATGTTTGGTTTCAGCAGGGTTCCGCAGATAAGGCGGTAATCAAGGTGGCTGATGAACTGCGGCTCACCTATAAGAATTCTTGCGTCTTCCTGCATCACCCCCATTCAGGCTTTCCTCATAATTTTCATAGATCAATAGTTAGAATCCTGGGGATGGATAAATAGCTTAGAGGGACTATACGATAGGTGAGGCAGGAGTTATTTAAGTGCGAGATAATAAAAGTGATAACGTGGTTCAAATATCAAACCTCGTAAAAAAATTCGGCAGTATTAGGGCGGTAGACCAGCTGAATTTCGAGGTTAAAAAGGGTGAGGTTTTTGGGTTCCTAGGCCCCAATGGAGCTGGCAAGACTACGGCCATTAACATTGTTTGTGGTCTGATTAGACCTGATGAAGGTAATGTTATGATAAATGGTTTGTCTATCAGAACGAATTACCACCAGGTCAAATCAATGATTGGCTTGTGCCCCCAACACATCGTAATATGGGAAATGCTTAGCTGTATCGAGCAATTGACATTTACCGCTCAAATGTATGGTATTCGTAAAATGCAAGCCAGAGCCAAGGGACTGCAGTTGCTGGCAGATCTGGGATTGATGGAAAAAAGAGATCAACTGGCTAAAACGCTATCCGGGGGGATGCAAAGGCGATTGAATATCGCCCTGGCGCTGGTGCATGAGCCCGAGATTTTGGTTCTGGATGAACCTCAGGCGGGGCTTGATCCGCAAAGTAGAATTCTGGTGCGAGATTACATTAGATCTATAGCCAGGAATACTACGGTTATACTCACTACCCATGAAATGGATGAAGCGGAGCGCTTGTCTGACCGGGTGGCCATCATGGATAGAGGGAAACTGCTGGTCCTGGACACTCCCGATAATTTAAAAAGCCAGATAGGCAGCGGCGAGATACTGGAAATACGAACCTCCGCCTGCGATCAGAAAGTAATAGATGAGGTACTGGCGCAAATACCTGAAAGTGCTGAGAAAAAGACCTTTCATGAGGGTAGCTTAAGCATTATAACCAAAGATGCCCTGGATATGCTCCCTGAGATTGTCCAGACATGCCAGGAAAAAGGAATAAAGATTGAGGATTTGAAAATCAGGAAGAAGACCCTTGAAGATGTATTCATATCTCTTACGGGAAGAGGACTTAGAGAATGAGAATACTTGGCGTGTTTAATAAGAGCATGAAAGAAAACCTGCGGGACTGGAAAATATTAATCCTCACCCTAACCTTTGCTCCGGCTTTTGTTTTCTTGATGTATTCATTCTATGGCAACGCTGCAACCACCTATAAGGTAATGGTATATAACCAGGACCGGCAAGTATTATTAGAAAACGGAGCGATCCTTAATGCTGGCAATGATCTAATTGTTGACTTGAGGCAATTTTCCAGCCCGGAGGGTGAAAAGTTACTTGCTGTGGCCCTGACAGATGACATTGATGATGCTAAAAGGCTGGTAAGAAACAAGGAAGCTGATATGCTTTTAGTTGTTCCCGGCGATTTCTCCGAGGTTATCGAGCAATACCAACATGGCGAAAAGAGCAAAAGAGCCGATATGCAGTTCTTCGGAACTACAACCAATCCCAAGTATATAATGGCGGCCACGTTTACTTACGGTGCTGCCAGTCAATATGCGGCAAGGGCTGCTCAAACTCCTATTCCCATTAATCTGGTAGAGGAATTTCTGGAAAAAAGCAAGGCACTAAGTGATTTTGACTATATGGTACCCGGTCTGATTGTACTTTCTATAATAATGATACTTTTTACTGCTGCGGCGTCCATAATTAAGGAAATTGACCGGGGGACAATCATACGTTTGAGACTTAGTAAGTTAAGCACCTTTGAGTTTTTGTCCGGTATAAGCATGGTGCAGGTGATCATTACGGTTTTGGCTATGGCTCTAACCTTAGTGTCCGCTCTTGCGTTGGGATATAAACCTGCAGGTTCTATGGTAGACGTACTCTTTATCGGGGTATTAGCAAGCTTGTCAGTAATGGCCATAAGTCTGATAGTATCCAGTTTTCTGGGCACAATTTTCGACTTGATGACTATCGGTTGTTTCCCCTTCTTCATTCTTATGTTTTTCTCCGGGGGTATGTTTCCCCTTCCGCAGATAAGTCTCTTCACGATGGGAGGACATGTTTTTAATATCACTGATATCCTTCCCACTTCCCATGTAGTATCGGCATTAAATAAAATTATGAATTTCGACCTCAGATTAACAGATGTAAGTTTTGAAATACTGGCCATATTAATTCTGACGGTCATATATTTTGCGGTAGGCGTTTGGCTATTTCAACGGCGACACATGAATACTGCGGGATAAAACCGACTCTAGACTCAGGTTACGCTGGCAAAAGGGCGCTTGATAGCCCGCTGTCAGCGGTAGTGTGGGTAATAGAGTGGATGATGTATAGGTGGTAGGGGAGTAGCTCAATAGATGATGCCAAACAAAAAGACTGCTTTGGCAACAGCATCGCCAATGATAAGGCAGTAGAGCAGATATTCCTGATTGGTGATATTAATGATGTCTTGGGGATGGGTAGTAATCGCTACCCACATACAGCCTAGAGAAAACGGAATAGTAACCCAGAAGACCGGGTGAAAGAGGAGAGCACCTGCTATCCCCGTTACTAATGCCAGGAAGAAGTAAACCAATTCAACCAGGGGAGCCTTAGCTATACTTAGGGTAATTGCTGCCAGGGCAACAGTAGTTAATTTGCGAGGATTTGCCTGCAGATCGCTGCTGATGTCACTCAAATGATGGTGCATTAATAAACCTATGGATAATAGGGCATGAATTGCTCCGCCAATTACTGCCACTGGGTATATCGCCCCCGTAAGCACATAACAGGTACCTACCGTACATGCTAATAAAGCAGGGAAAGCACATAGCCATTCTCCGGCTAGGGGATAATATGAAAAACGGAAGGGCGGACAGGTATAAGCAATCGCCGACCAAATACCGATTGCAAACAGAATCAAAACCGATAGACCAAATTTCCATAAGAAATAGGCAGCCATAATCAATACCAGCATTAAGGCAGTTTTAGCGACCCTGGACAGATCGTCAAGCCGATAATAACTTTTACCGATTACCTTAGAGCCTCCCGAAAGCACTCCTGGACTTAAGGGGTCAGTGCCAGACAGCCAATCCTCTCGATCGTTAAAAGCGTGCGAAATCACTCCATGAATTAGTGTAATCAGCACAATAATCAGACCATAATCCAGCCAGCTAAGCCTGTCATTAAAAGTATGGGCAAAGCCTAATCCTACTAAGCTCGATGAAATTCCCCAGCATAGCAAAGGCACGATCCGAATCAGGGTATATAGAGCTTTGAGTCGATGGGGCACGTTGGTAACCGATATTTCTGTCATTTATTCTTTCCCTCGCTATCGCCCAATATTATGGTTATATTTTTCCCCTAAAAGACCAACTATATAATAATGGGAATTTTAATAATTACGTATTGGGAGTGATTAAAATATCTAGCAATAAAGTCGAATTTAAAGATGCACCTAACCCCTATTGGATTGCTTCGACACCAGAGACAAATTATCCAACTTTACAGGAAGATATTAATGTTGATGTTGCCATAGTTGGAGGTGGGATGGTAGGAATCACGTCTGCCTATCTTTTAGGAAAAGAGGGACTAAAAGTTGCGGTAGTTGAAGCAGACCGAATTCTGCACGGTACTACCGGACATACAACCGCTAAAATAACCTCCCAGCACTCGCTTATTTATGCTCGGTTAAAGAAAGAAATGGGTGAAGAAAAGGCTGGGCAATATGCTGAGGCTAATGAAAGTGCCATCCACACTATAGCCGATATTATCGAAAAAAATAAAATTGATTGTAATCTTATGTGGCGTCCTGCCTATGTTTATACCCAATCAGATAAATACCTGAAAGATATTGAAGACGAAATGAAGGCGGCTGTCAGTTTAGGCATCAAAGCAGCTTATATAAAGGAAGTTCCGCTTCCCTTTGCGATTAAGGCTGCTGTGCGTTTTGATAATCAAGCTCAATTCCATCCCCTCAAATATCTTAAAGCCCTGGCCGCGGTAATATCAGAGGGGGGAGGACTTATTTTTGAACAAACCAGAGCCATCAACATTGAGATGGACAATAACCGTGTAGTCATTACCAATTCGGGTAAAAAAATAAGAGCAGACAAAGTAATAATCGCTTCTCACTTTCCGTTTTTTGATGGTGGCGGATTGTATTTTTCCAGAATATATGCTGAAAGGTCATATGTAGTTGGGGTCACCATAAAAGAGAAATTTCCTGAAGCCATGTTCATATCCGCAGAAGATCCGGTCAGATCACTTCGTTCACAGAGCTTTGAGGATGGGGAATTAATACTGGTAGGAGGAGATCATCATAAGACCGGGCACTGTGATAACACGAATATTCATTATACTAATCTAATCGATTTTGCGAAAAGTAACTTCCAGGTACAGGATATACCATACAGATGGTCAACTCAGGACTGCATGACCATGGATGGAGTTCCTTATGTGGGTCATCTTACCTCGCAAAGTCCCAATATATATGTGGCTACTGGCTTCGGCAAATGGGGAATGACCAATAGTACTGCCGCAGCCATGATATTAAGGGACTTAATAACTAAGGGCGATAACCCCTGGGCATCGATCTATAACCCCACAAGATTCCCCAATATTAAAAATCTGATAGTACAAAATGCTGATGTGGCCGTCAATTATGTATCCGGAAAACTTGATGCAGGTGCAGATAACGAAGAAATAGTTAAAGGCCAAGCCGAGGTTATTAATGTGGATGGCAAGCTAGCCGGTGCATACAGAGATGAAGATGATAAGCTGCACATATTAGATATAACCTGTACTCATATGGGGTGTGAACTACATTGGAATGCTGCCGAGACATCTTGGGATTGTCCCTGTCATGGTTCCAGGTTTGATTTTGAAGGCCGTATTATCGAAGGGCCGGCCTTAAATAACTTGAAACGGATAGAGGAAGGTCCCAATAAAGTAGAACCAAACGTTTATCAATAATAGAATATCATTTTATTTCACCCCCTGAAGGTTAATAAGCGGTCAACTTTAGATGAATAAGTTGGCCGTTTCTTTTTGTAAAATATTAGCGCATAATCTAATAAAGCCCTTACTTTCTGCAAGTAAACAAATCATCGCTTTTGGCATATTACCTGAACGTATGTATATTCATTAATGAGCATTTATGAACTTATTCTGTGGAACAAAGGTTAAAAGATAAAGGAGTGATCTTATGAAAAAAGTGCTGGGAATAGTGATATCCCATAGAAAGCTCGGCAACAGCGAACTTTTGGTCAAAGAGATCATGAACAGTGTACCGGAAACATATAATAGGGAATTAATACGTTTAACCGATCTGAAAATTGAGCCTTGCACAGCTTGCTATCGATGCCTGCAGTCGGACCAGGATTGTCCGGTAAGTGATGATTTCAATTTTGTAATCGACAGAATTAAAACAGCCGATGCCTTAATCATTGGGGTTCCAGTCTATATCCTGGGCCCCCACGGGTATTACAAAATGCTAGCCGACCGACTGGTGGGGGTGGGGAATCATATTAAACATACCCAGGGTAAACCTTGTGCTATTGTAATGCCTTATGGGACCATGGGGTGGGAGGGCTACAGCAAAGCTGCCTCCATGATAATTCCACGACTTCTGCAGATGAAAATAGTTGACTGCTGGCAGGTTCACTCTACCCTGCCGGGAGAGTCAATGCTGGACTCTGCTAACCGGGAATATGCGCAGAGACTTGGTCAGGAGCTTTTTGATGGTCGGAACTACTATCCCGGGGAAAGGGATTGCCCCTTCTGTGGATCTGACCTCGTACGCCTTAAGGCAGGTGGTAAAGTAGAGTGTCCTATTTGTGGAGCAGCAGGAATTCTGAAGGCAGATAATATTCCAGATTTTAGTGGAACGGACCACTGCCGCTTTTCTCAGCATGAAGTGGACGAACATTTTGGGTTATGGCTGAAGCAAACGAAACAACGTTTTCGGGAGGAAAAGGATCGTTTGAAAGAGGTGCAGAAGAACTACCGAGATATGGATTGGTGGATAAGACCTTGAAATCTCGGTTAAAAACGCGGCGGAATGTAATGGATCGATAGCGGACTGGGAAATTCAGCAACTATTGACGCTAAGATTGCTGGCCGCTATAATATGTCCAAGATTAGCTAGTATAACCATCAGCTCCAAATCGTGGAAACTTGCCAGAATAAGCAGGCCCTTATTAAAATGAAATAGTGAGGTGAAGAAATCCATGGTCAAGTTAACTGAACGGATCAAGTTTATCGAAGCACCTAACAAAGCTAGGTTTCCATATTGCCATTGTCTGCTCATCGAGGATGATAAGCGAGCTCTGCTAGATACTTCCTTTGGCCAGGAACACTTGCAGGAGTTGTTGAAGACACCAGTAGATATTATCGTTAATACTCATTTCCATGAAGATCATATTTTGAACAACTATTATTTCCCGGATGCCGAGATATGGATGCATACTCAGGATGCAGAGGGAGCCCGGTCAATGGATACATTCCTTCAATATTACGGATTTGCTGAATTTAACGGCCAAAAACTAGGCCAGGAATTTATTGATTCCATCGACCTCCATGCTTCACCGGTACACCGTGAATTTGAAGATGGAGAGATCTTGGATTTTGGCCACGTACAGCTGCGAGTGATTCACACCCCGGGTCATACCCCAGGACACTGCGTATTCTACGAGGAAAAAGCGGGATTGCTGTTCAGCTCCGATATTGATCTGAGCGGTTTTGGGCCTTGGTATGCCCACCGCTGCAGCAATATAGATGACTTCATTCTCTCAATAAAGAAGTGCATGGAATTGGATCCGCACATCATTGTTTCCTCACATAAGGGTATTGTCACCGATGATATTCAAGGCCGTCTGCAAAGGTATGTGGAGGTTATATATCGCCGAGAAGACGAGATAATTAAAGCCCTGCAGCTGCCGCAGACTGCCCTGCAGTTGGCTGATCGGCAGATAACCTATGGAGAGAACAATAATCTAACCCCTTTGCTAAAGTGGTTTGAAATAATGTCAGTAGACCAGCATCTGCAAAGGTTGATAAAACATAACAGGGTGGAACAGAATGGGGAATTATACTATCTAAAATAAAAATCGATTAGGTGGTATATCCATCCGAATCGATACAGACCGTCAAAAAAGCCTACCCAAGGGCACTACTGATGTTCGCTTTGCGAACCAATAATGTTGCAATAGCTGCGTTATTAACAAAAGCCCGTTCAATCAACGTACTTGTTACGGGGACATTCCTTTCAAGAGGTGTGTCCCCATACATTACTCGTCTCAATCACGGGCTTTTATCAATGCCTTGCTCTTGGACTTCATTAATAGTGAGTAAAGCGAACATTGTTGTGCCCGAAGGGTGCTTTTTTGCTCGGCCTGACTTTATCGACACACTGAATCGATCCGGTGGTATATACATCCGAATCGATAACTTGATAGTTAATTAATGGTGTCGACTACTCTATTTCAAATACTGATCCAAGAAGTCCAGAACTTTCTCAACATTCTGGGAGTTGTTAAAGGGCTGCCCGCCATGGGCTACTCCCGGCAGTATTTCGATAAATACTTTATCTTCACCCAATATCGGTTTCAGTTTGGCCGCATATTCTATTGATTGCTGTACCGGCACCCAATTGTCGAGAGTACCATGCTGAATGAAAACCGGCGGATCATCCGGGGTAATATAGCTTTCCGGGTTGGAATTTCTAGCCAGGTCGGGAACTTCAGTAACCAATCTGCCGAAATACTTGGAACCGTAAGAAGTAGGAATGTTGGTTGGAAATCCTTTAACCCCGCTCTGCTTATATTGCTCATCCATTGTCAAGAGGTTCATAGGACCACACCAATCAATTACAGCCTGTACCCGCTCCGATTGATCCGCGTTACCAAGGCTCGGGTCTGAAAGGCTTTTAACATCGGCGGTAGCGCCAACCAGGGCGGATAGGGTTCCCCCCGCTGACGCACCCCATACGGCAATTTTATCTGGATTTAAATCATACTCGGCCGCATGGGCCTTAATGAAACGAATGGCTGCTTTAACGTCATTTATTTGAGCCGGGAAAGTAGCCTCAGAACTTAAACGGTAGTTTACCGATACTACCGCATATCCCCGCTCCAGACCTTCCCAGGCTACCAGGGCATCTGAGCCCACTTTATCGCCAGTACAATAACCGCCGCCATGGATTGATACAATAACCGGATAAGGACCATCGAACTTGTCGGGCCAATAAATATCCAATTTCTGGTGGAGGGAAAGTTCAGCATAAGGAATATCGGTCTCTTTATAGAGGTTGGAATACATCGTCCTAAATACGGTGGTTGCTGCTTGAGGTGGATATATCATGAGGAATCCTATTAATAATAATACTACAAGTGCTGCCAGCTTTTTCTTCACTGAATACTCCCTCCCAGATATTTGTATTTTGGTTATTTTGAATTTCTTCTTGTTAAGAACTTTACTAATTCTACTATTGGGATAATTGCCAGGGAAAGCCCAATTACAATCCCCCATTGATCGGAGTTAAGCTGCGTCAACCTGAAGAGCTGGTTCAATCCAGGTGTTAAAATCACGCTCACCATTAGAATAGCGGATATGAGTGTTGCTCCTAGCAAATATTTGTTGGTTAATGGGCCGAGTTCTATAATGGATTTGGTGCTCGATCTCACATTGAACGCATGGGTCAGCTGAATAAGACCAAGAGTTGCAAAGGCCATTGTAACCGCAATCTCCTGGCCATACAAGCATATGCCGGTATAGTACGCTCCCAGAGTAAGTATAGCTTGGAGCAGACCCTGGTAAAGAATATTGGTTGCCATACCTTCGGCAAAGATGCTGGCGGATGAGTGCCGGGGCTTTTGTTTCATTATGTCTGCTTCACCCTCTTCCATTCCCAGGGCCAGAGCTGGAAACGTATCGGTAACCAGATTGATCCAAAGGATATGGATAGGGAACAGAATAGACCAATTGAGCATGGTGGCAATAAACAAAGTCAAGACTTCACCTGTGTTGGCCGATAAGAGGAACTGTATGGCTTTGCGAATATTGCTGTATATTTTCCGGCCTTCCTCTACTGCCAAGACAATGGTTGCGAAGTTATCGTCGGACAACACCATGTCAGATACCCCTTTGGCAACGTCTGTTCCGGTTATTCCCATGCCTACTCCGATGTCAGCTGCCTTTAAGGCGGGGGCGTCATTTACCCCGTCGCCGGTCATAGCCACCACCTTGTTGTTTTGTTTCCAGGCATTAACAATTCTTACCTTATGTTCTGGAGAGACTCGAGCATAAACTGAGTATTTTGTAACCTGCGACAGGAAGTCTCTTTCTACAATTTTATCAAGATCATTTCCGGTTAGAACTTCACTGGCATCTCTAATTATTCCCAGCTCCATAGCTATAGCCGCCGCGGTGTCTCGATGGTCACCGGTAATCATAATTGCCCTGATACCGGCTTCCTGGCAGATTTTTACCGCTTGCCGAGCTTCCTCACGGGGGGGATCGATCATGCCTACCAGGCCCAGAAATATCAGGTCATTTTCAATTGTTTCTGTGGTTGGACATTCAATCACAGTTGCAATGTCTTTGAATGCCAGAGCCAGAACTCTTAAAGCTTTGGCCGCCATAGTATGGTTGGCCTTATTAATTTCACTAATTATTTTATCATTTATAGTGTGGACCTGGCCATTAATAATAATTCGATTGCATTTTCCCAGGAGTATATCCGGGGCGCCCTTGGTCATTATTCGGGAAATCCCGTTTACCCGATTGATGGTAGTCATCAGCTTGCGATTGGAATCAAAAGGTATTTCACCGATTCTTGGCATCGCTTCTTCAAGGATATCTTTGGGAAAGCCTTGGGCGAAAGCATAATGAATTAACGCTGTCTCCGTAGGATCACCCAGTGTAGTGATATTTTGAGAGTCGACTCGGGTCATTTCAGTGTCATTGCAGAGGGTCATGACTTGCATAAGTACTTCCAGGGTATGGTTATGGCTGGCTTTATCGTCAGTATTGAAGAGCTGTTCGCTGGTATAAGCCGCCTTGACTGTCATTTGGTTTAAGGTCAAGGTCCCGGTTTTATCGGAGCATATGATTTCTGTACTGCCTAGGGTTTCTACTGCGGAGAGCTTACGTATAATGGAGTTTTGTTTAGCCATTTTCTGTACCCCAACCGCTAGAACGATGGTGACAATTGCAGGCAGACCCTCAGGAATAGCCGCTACGGCCAGACTGATAGCAGTAAGAAGCATTTCAATAATATTCCGTTCCTGGAGGACTCCGGCGGCAAAAATGATAATCGCAATAATTACCACGCCTACAGATAGATACTTGCCCAATTCCCCTAACTTTTTTTGTAGGGGAGTTTCTTCGGATATTACACTGTTAAGATGGGTGGCAATCTCGCCTACGGCAGTATCCATCCCTGTTGCTATGACCACTCCCATTCCCCGCCCGTAGGTTACACTGGTGCCCAGATAGGCTATGTTTTTTCGATCCCCTATAACAATATCAGGTTGTTCTATGGCTTCGCTGGTTTTGTTAACCGGAACCGACTCACCGGTAAGGGCAGCTTCCTCTATCTTGAGATTTACCGCTTCAATCAGTCTGATATCAGCTGGGATGTAATCACCAGCTTCAAACAGGACGATATCACCAGGCACAATTTCTTCAGATTTGTGGAGCTGCACTACGCTATTTCTTTTCAGCTTGGCATAGGGTGATGACATTTTTTTCAGGGCGGCCAGAGCTTTTTCAGCCTTGCTTTCTTGCAAGACCCCTAGAACCGCATTAATCAATACTACTAGCGCGATAATAGCGGTATCGGCCCATTCGCTCATAAAACCGGCAATGACTGCTGCAATCAGTAGTATTATGATCATGACGTCTTTAAACTGTTGAAAAAACATACCCAATATAGTCTTGCGATTGCCCTCTTGCAGTTCATTTGTCCCGTATTGCTCCAGTCTGGCGGCCACCTCATCTTCAGTCAGGCCATGGATGTTGCTATTAAGCAGCTCCATAACTTCTGGGACTGACAAGGTGTGATAGTATATGGGGCTCGCTGATTTATTTTCCATTAAGGTTCTCCCTTCACATGAAAATCTTAAAAATAAAAAGACTCTTAGCATAACCCCACAAGATGAGAATTATGCTAAAAGTCTTGCTTGTCCCGAAAAAATATTACTCATGGGATGTAAAGCCAGGCCTCGCGACCATAATGTTGACTTTACCGAACTAAGCTACTCCCTTTTAACATCTTTAATATTAACATAATAGATTTAGGCTAGCAACTCGACCCAGGCGATTAACTTACGAAAAATCCAGGTAAATACTATTATTTACAGTAGTCTAAAGAGTGTTGCTGCTATATAATCAAGAGGATGAAGCAATTAGTATATCAGCTGAACGGCAAAAAAGGCATATGATTGACGAGGTAATGGATAGCAGATTGGTAGAAGGCGGTGAAAGCATGGATGACTTAATCGAAATAATAGGTATAAATGAAGAGAATTGCACTAATTGTCATCAGTGCATAGCGGTGTGTCCTATTAAAATATGTAGTGACGGCAGTGGTGATGTAGTCAAATTTCATAATAATTTATGTATAGGTTGCGGTCGGTGTATTGAAGCCTGTCTAAAAAGTCATGAGGGAAAGGTTGCAAAGAGTGCCCGCTTCGCCATTGACGACTCATCTCTGTTTTTAGCTGATCTGCCGGAGAAGGAAGTAGTTGCTCTGATAGCACCTTCTGCTCAGAGTAATTTCAATTTGAAAAAGCTAGTTACAGCTATTAAAGAGTTGGGAATTAAACATGTATATGATGTGTCGCTGGGCGCAGAAATTACGGTTGCACTTTACCACAAAGCGATTCAGGATGGCAGCGCCAAAATACCGTTGATCGCTACCCCCTGCCCGGCCATAGTTAAGTACGTTCAACTGAATCACCCTGCTCTAATCGAACATCTAGCTCCATTTGGGAGCCCGGTTCAGAACCTGGCTATTTTTGTGAAATCCTTGCATCCGGAAGCTGAACTGGTTTTTTTCTCACCTTGTCTGGAGAAGAGGAGAGAGACCCAAAACCAGAAGATCGTCAAATACAATGTGATTTATACTTCACTGCAAAGAATTTTGCAGGATAAAAATATTGACCTGGAATTATTGCAGGATGGGGAATTTGACAATAGTATCCCGGCAGGAATTGCCACCAATTTTTCTACCCCCGGTGGTCTGAAGGAGTCGTATCTTTACCACTATCCCGATACTCCAGCCAGTTCCATTACCAGGGTGGAAGGATCGATTGTTTTTAGAAGTTATCTACGTCATCTGGAGAAAGCTATCAAATTGGGAAATGCTCATCTCCCCATGATAGTTGACATTTTAAGTTGTGAAAAGGGCTGTAATATAGGGGTAGGATGTATTAACAAAAAATTAATCGGAGAAATAGAATATGCGGTAGCCACTCGATCGGAACAGGCCATAAGCGATAAGGCCGGCAATGAGCAATTAGATGTATTTTTAGCTGACATTGTCAAGAATCATAATTTTGAACGTCGCAGCTTTAGCGATTTATCATATTTAATCAAACTGAATATACCTGATGATGACGAATTGAAAAACATTTATATTGATATGCATAAGCTTGAAGAAAAGGATTTTAGGAATTGTGCGGCCTGTGGTTATAACTCCTGTTATCAAATGGCAGTAGCGATTTATAACGGTCTAAATAAAGTGCAAAACTGTCACCTATACCAGGAGAAAGAACTGCGCATAGAGCAGCAAGCTCTGCGGAACATCCATAATGAATTGACCGATGTTTTCGATTCTATGTCCGATGGAGTAATAGTGCTCAATAAAGAGGGACGAGTATCGCAATTTAATCCGGCTGCCAAAAAGATTATTGGATATACAGACGAAGCTTTAATAGGTGTCAGTGTTGTTGATTTATTCAGTGGAAAGGCTCCTAGAACTATGCACCTTCTGCAAACTGGAGAAACATTTACTGACAGGGAAATTTTACTGGATGGTTATCGAGGCAAAATACATGCAACTGCCTCAGGAAAACCGAGATACGATGAAAATGGTCAAGTTGTCGGAGCTACTGTCATCCTAAGACCGATAGCCCATATACAGGAGTTGGTAAATACTTTTAGTGGTGCTCAGGCTAGTTTTACGTTTGACTCCATAATAGGTGAAGATAAACAACTGAAAAAGTCAATCAAGTTGGCCATGATGGCAGGAGCGAACAATACCACCGTGCTTCTGCAAGCTGACAGCGGTACGGGCAAGGAGGTATTTGCCCAGGCAATTCATAATGGCAGTTTACGTAAAAATGGTCCTTTTGTGGCTATCAATTGTGCAGCCTTACCCCGAGAATTGGTAGGCAGTGAGTTGTTTGGCTATGTAGAAGGAGCATTCACCGGAGCCAGACGCGGAGGAAGACCAGGAAAGTTTGAACTGGCTAATAAAGGAACACTTTTCTTGGACGAGATTGGTGATATGCCTTTAGAACAGCAGGTTATGCTGCTGAGAGCCATCCAGGAGAAGGCTATTATGAGGGTGGGAGGAGATTCCCCCATAAACGTGGATGTTAGAATAATAGCTGCCACTAATCAAGACCTGCTTGAACTGATGGAACAGGGAAGGTTTAGGGCCGACCTTTACTACAGGCTAAATGTGGTGCAGATTACGATTCCTTCATTAAAAGAAAGACGTGACGATATAAAACTTTTGTTCAAACATTTTCTTGAGGAAATGTCGCCTCGGTTTAATAAGCGAATTATTGAAGTTGATAAAGCAGTAATTAAATGTCTGGAAGCCTATGACTGGCCGGGCAACATCCGTGAACTGCAAAACGCTGTGGAAAGGATACTCCTAATGGCAGAGGATGGCAGGATAACTATAGAGTGTCTGCCTCGCGAAATAGTTAATGAGGCTGTTGGCCATTCCAGAGATCGGTGGGAGCATAGCACCACCAACTCAGCCATTGCCGGGCTGCCATCTAACCGCAATGCGCGGAGGTTATACGCTATTGAACAGGAGAAGGAAAAGATAATCCAGGCACTGGGGATAAACGGCGGTAATGTTACAAAAGCCTCGGCTGAATTAAATATGTCACGTAATACGTTGTATAGGAAAATGAAAAATTACAATATCAAAAACTAATCCCTACTGTATTATATTTGTCACTTTAGTAAAAAACGTTACAGTTTTATTACAAGACTAAAAGTTGATTAATAAAATTGAATATTAATGTAATGTATTTGAAACGCCTTATTTAGGGCGTTTTATTCTTTTGGTGGAGAAATATTTATGGATAAGGAGAGTTGGCACGTAAGTTGCGTTACATATGGTGAAAGGTTCCGGGGTTCATAACATTTCTACACAGGGCGAATCGTCAGACCAGGAAAGGAGATGACAAGAGAAATCTGAATTTGAATGACATCAGTGAGATTAAGACAAGCACCGTTTATAAAAAAATGAAAGAGAGTGATAATATGTTGACTAAAAATAGTGTTAAAATCCGTTTGGCAATCAGCCTTTGTGTCTTTTTCCTGTCGGGTAGTCAATTAATTACAGGTGGTTGGGGTACTCTGTGCGGAGTAATTGGAACTATTGAGCTCGCTACTGCTCTGCTGCGCTATTCTCCAGTAAATGACCTAAAGGACGTTGCCAACATAAAGATCGAACCAGCACGTGTTTGGAAGCTTAAGGTTGCCCGCCCATAAAATCTATATAGTATAAACACAGATAAAGGGACCAAGGGAATCAATGTGTACTTAAACACAGGCTCCTAATGAGGAGTGGCAGTGGAGCCCTGGTGCTATGCAAAGCTTCTCCAGATTATCACAAGTTAGGAAAGAGATTGTCTGCGCATTCCAGGCTGCCATAGTAATGGCTGGAAATTATAACCAAATTTAACTGTGGTAGTAATTTCCAGCTGTTTAATTTTGTGGCTATTTCTGATACCATATTAAAAGAATCATCAAAATATTAGAAAGATATTAGAAAGATATTAGAAAGATAAAGGTGTTCTATGGGCAATTCAGAGTTAAATAAAATAAAAGAGGACATGCTGGTAAAATTATCGGCTAAGGCAGAAAACTGCAGTGCAATAAATCCGGATCTATTCAATAAATACATAGTTAAACGTGGACTTCGCGACATCGGCGGGATAGGTGTACTTGTTGGTCTTACTGAGATTGGCGATGTGCACTCATATATAATCGATGAAAACGAAATGATTCCTGTACCAGGCAGGCTGATGTACAGGGGCATAGACATTAATGAAATCGTTAATGGGTTTTGGACCGATGGCCGGTTCGGTTTTGAGGAGACCTGTTACCTATTGTTATTTGGGGATCTTCCCACGAGTGATGAACTGGAGGGCTTAAAGCAGCTCCTGATTAATAATCAAAACTTACCTAATGGTTTTGTCCGTGATACGATTTTCAAAGCCCCTAGCCGGGATATGATGAACGTAATCGCCAGAAGCGTATTAGCTCTATACAGTTATGATGATAATGCCGACAATACGTCCATCCAGAATGTGTTAAGGCAATGTTTGGGATTGATTGCGTGTTTTCCTTCTATGGCGGTCTATGGCTACCAGGCTTTCTCACACTTCCATGGTAAAAATAGTCTATTTATTCACAGCCCCAGACCAGATTTAAGTGTAGCTCAGAATATTCTGCATATGCTGCGGCCCGATAGCAGCTATACCGATTTGGAGGCCAGATTACTTGATCTGGCACTGGTGCTGCATGCCGAGCACGGCGGAGGCAATAACTCCTCTTTTGTAACCCATGTTGTAACATCATCCGGTACCGATACTTACTCGGTTATGGCCGCTGCCTTAGGATCACTCAAAGGTCCCCGCCATGGTGGAGCCAACGCTAAGGTTGTACAAATGTTTGAAGATATCCAGTTGAAGGTTAAGAAGTGGGATGATGAAGAAGAAATTGAAGCCTATTTAATAAAGCTGCTAAATGGGGAAATTTTCGACCAAAAGGGACTCATTTATGGAGTCGGCCATGCTGTTTACTCCATATCAGACCCTAGAGCGATTATTTTGAAGAAGGCAGCTTCCCTACTGGCTCGGGAGAAGGGGCTGGAGGATGAATTTGAGCTCTATGCCCGAGTAGAAAAACTGGCCCCTCAAGCAATTGCCAAAGTACGCAAGATATATAAAGGGGTTAGTGTTAATGTAGATTTCTATTCTGGATTTGTATATAGAATGCTGGACATTCCACCAGAATTGTTCACACCCCTATTTGCCATTGCGAGGATTTTAGGTTGGAGTGCCCACCGCATTGAAGAGATTGTAAATGCGGGCAAGATTATCCGGCCTGCCTACAAAAGTGTAGCGCCACGGAGGGCTTATGTTGCGTTTGAAAATAGAGGTGAGGATAAGTTATGAAGAGATTCTGCCCACCAACAGATTACCGATTGGAATCTTTAACTGACTCATTAGGAAACAGAGTATTAAGCTAACTAAAGAACAAACAGTAAACACCAAACCCAACTGCAGCAAGATATTGGCCATCGGCAAATAGGCTGTGATGAAAGTGTTGGTATAATACAGTACCATGGCGTGGACAAAATAGCAGCCATAAGAATAACGGCCAAAAGTAGTCAATATTCTGGTAATAAGCCGATTTTTCATAAAATGGGTTAAAGACAAGTAATAAATAGTTGTGAGGGATGAAGTTAAATACACAACCATTACTGGGGTAAGAGGCAAGGTGAAAAGAAAATTCATTATATAGATACCGGCAGAATTGATTTTGCCGGTTTTTACAACTGCTATTAAGACCAGCATAAAGGATAGTAGAAATATATAAATATTATTCTTTTGCAGGGCTCTAAGGATAATCCGCAGTTTTCCAGCATATAGACCGGCATAACCACCCAGCACGAAGTAGAAAAACCAGCTGATAAAAATCCTATCCCGGTACTCCAGCAAGGTCTTAAGCAGAGGAGACTGAACCTGCTCATAAAGTAACGGGGCCTGATAGGTGTTAAACCACATCAGAGCGATGTAAAGCACAAAACAGAAACTTAAAGTTGAGATCGACCTATTTTTGAATTTCAGCACGAACCACCGGAAAAACGGGAACAACAGGTAAAATTGCATAATGGCTACCATAAACCAGAGGTGGTAACAAGCATCACCTCTAATAATCATCCCGCCGATGTCTGATAGGATGGTGCTGAGGCTGCTGCCCACTCTCCCGCTAGGCCAAAAATAATATATTACCGTCCATACCGCATAAGGTATGAATATCTGGGTGAAGCGCTTATGAATAAATTCCCAATAATTAAACTCTTTATCACTATGATTGTAGAACAATACCAGACCGGTAATGAAAATAAACATAGGTACTGCATACCTGATCAATACCAGAAGAAAAGCAGAAACCAAAGCAGGACCTATGGTGAGAGCCGGGCTATAAATGAAGCTGGCCAGGGTATGCTGCATCACTATGGCTAGAAAAGTCAAGCCCCTAAGTATATCTATCTCGTAGAGTCGATGTTTAAACATATAATGACTATCCTTTATTTTTAAGTGCTATGGCTAATTCGGGGTTATAAGACTAAAATCCTGCTTGTTATATCTGAATTTTCAATAAACAGTACAATCAAAAAGAGATTTCAGAGCTTTTTATCTACCAATTAGCGGCCTTCGTCCTAATCGGCTCAACCATTTGGATGACTTGTTTTCTGGGATTCGTATTGATCGATCTATCTGATTTCTTCTCTTTCTTTCGCTCTGCCTTACCTCTTGCCTCGACCCGTTTGGACTTAATACGCGGGGTTTTAGTTCCTCCCTGCCGTTTGCATTCTGTGCCCCAATAAATCAAGCAGTAACCAAAGTGAACGCAGGAAAGGCAATTTCCCGTGCAATTTCCGGTCTGAAATCCCATTTTCGTCATGATCATCTCACCTCCATATTTATTAACGGTATTATATGTTCGATAAACCAATAAAAAAATTAAAAGCGGGGTGTTTTAAACCCCGCTGTGAAAATATTCTAACCACCTTTTTCAGAATGTGATATGTCGTAAAGTACAATGTGATACTACGTATGCGGTTAGAATTCGTTTATTTAAGGTCGGTTCCTTTCTACAACGGGGGCCATAACCGGAACCCAGGATAACTAAAAGACATATTAACTGAAATTGAATTTATGATAAGGTAATGTTGATTAGACGCTTCTATTGCTCCTTCTCCAGATATTGGCTTCTTTACATGCCTGAACTAACTCGTCTTGACATTCAGGATGTGCAATCGATACTAAAGCTTCTGCTCTTTCCCATGTGGATTTCGCTTTAAGGTCAACCATACCATACTCGGTTACTACATAACTGGTAAGGGAGCTGGGTAGGCTTACTACTGTACCAGGAATAAAGGAAGGCACAATATTGGAAATATATTTTCCTGATTTCTTATCAAATCTTGCTGACGACAGACAAATGATACCTTTTCCTCCCTTGGAGTGGTATGCAGCATAATGGTAATCCATTTGTCCACCAGTTCCGGAAACCTGCTTGCGTCCAACTGATTCAGAGGATACCTGGCCAAGAATATCAACATTGATGCAGCTGCAGATGGATATTACTTTGTCATTCTGCATAATTATTTTCGGATCATTGGTATAATCGGTGTTATATACATTGACCAGCGGGTTGTGATTTACGAATTCATATAACTTATCTGTGCCCATGGCGAAATTGGCTACAAATATTCCCTTATTAAGGGATTTTTTCATATTCGTAATTTTGCCAGCTTCATACATCTCCACGTATGCGTCAGCCAGGAGTTCAGTATGCACACCTAGATCCTTCAAGTCCGATTCGGCAATTATCTTGCCAACATAGTTGGGGGTTCCTCCTACACCAAGCTGCAGACACGCCCCATCTTCAATAACTTCCACAATATATTCGGCGATTTTCTGTTCGATATCGGTTGCCTCGATTATGGGCAGGCGCAGGGGCAGTTTGCTGTTCTCTACCTCTACCACATAGTCTACCTGAGAAATATGCAGATACTGTGTGTTCGGTCCGAAGACATAGGGCAGCTTATCATGAACTTCAACTACGATGTGTTTCGCAGTTGATACCTGAGCTCCAAGACTTAAACCAGTAACAGAAAGATTAAAATAACCTCTGTCATCCATGGGAGTTGCACAACAGAATACTACGTCACAAGGCTTCCGACGATAAAATTCAGGGATTTCATGCAAAACTTCCGGAATATGATAAACTAAACCATCTGCCTGCATCTTCCGTTCAATAACTGAGAAAGAAAAATCGTTTATTATAAAGTGTTCCTGGCTGGGGTCGCATTTTGCAGTCTCAGCATAATGGCTCATACTTGAGGAAAGAATATAGACATCTTTTAATTCATCTCTACGTTTGGCCAGAGCCTTGTCCAGTTCTAGGGTGGGAGTGACGATCTGCCCGTAACTAACCCGGTCTCCTGACTTAACAATCTTAACAGCTTCTTCAGCATTAACTAATTTGCTATTATATTCATTCCAATAATTGTTGCTCATAGGTTTACCTCCTTCTTGAATAATGTACAATTCGACTAATATGGTAAAACAATCCTGCTATTTTTTAAAAATAGGGTATATATCCATTTTTGCTAAGATCTTTGCCGATGACCATTCTCTGAACCTGAGCAGTACCTTCATAGATCTGCATAATTTTAGCATCCCGATAGTATTTTTCCACGGGATAGTCTTTGGTGTATCCATAACCGCCAAAGACCTGGATGGCGTCACAGGAAACCTTCACAGCTGCATCACCAGCCCATGCCTTTGCCATGGATGACACTGATTTGTATGGCAGACCAGCATCCTGAAGGCTCGCGGCTTTCGTATACAGAAGTCTTGATGTCTCGGTGTTCATAGCCATATCTGCGAGTATGAACTGTATGCCCTGGAAGCTGTTTATGGGTTTTCCAAACTGCTGTCTCTCACCTGCGTACTGCAGAGATGCTTCCAGCGAGGCCTGGCATATACCGGTTGCCATAGCGGCCACTCCGGTACGGCTTAAATCCAGGGTCTGCATAACAATGGCCATACCCTGTCCTTCTGATCCAAGCAGGTTCTTGGCAGGCACCCGTACATCTTCAAAAATAACCTGGTTGGTGCAGCTGCTTCTAATGCCTAGTTTGTCTTCTTTTTTGCTGATAATTACGCCGGGGGTATCCCTTTCCACCATAAAGCAGCAGATCCCCTTGTTGCCCAGTTTCTTGTCCACAGTGGCCAAAACTGTAAACTGCTGTGCGATTTCTCCATTGGTAATAAATTGTTTTGTTCCGTTAAGAATATAGTCGTCACCGTCTTTAATACACTTAGTGGACATGGCCAATGCATCGGAACCTGCGCCTGGTTCAGTCAAACAGAACGCGGCGATGGCACCCTCCAGCATACGTCCATACCACCACTTCTTCTGGTCAGCGTCAGCGCCTACGAGAACCGGGTCGGAGCCCAGGAGGGCAGATGCCATAACGACGGTAGCCAGGCCGGCATCTCCGCGAGCAAGCTCTTCCATTACTCCGCACATAGAGATGTTGTCCAATCCAGGGCCACCGAATTCTGCCGGTACGCCTATACTCATCAAACCCAATTCCTGCATTTGGGCTATTGTCTCCATGGGACACCGATCTTCCTTGTCCCACTGCGATGCATAAGGAGCGATCTCATTGGTTGCAAAGTCCCTGGCCATTTGTCTAATCATTTTTTGTTCATCTGATAAAGTGAAATCCACGAAAAATTCCTCCTAGATTAGTTTAGTTTTTAAGCATCTCTGCAAATCCTTGAATACGAGTTCTTACCTGTTCCATTGACTGCATCTGTTGATCTATTTCCAGGTAGAGCATAGGAATACCCACCTTTTCAAACTGTACCGACATTACCGGATAATCAAACTCTTCCGGATCACAAAATTTCATCATGCATAGAATGATTCCATCTGCCCCGGTATCTTTTGCCATGTCGATCAGCATATCCCCGCGTTTTTTCTCTGGATCATAGGCGAGGGAACAACCTTCAATAAGGGACCATTGGCGGGCCAGACGGTTTAAAGGTTTGTCACCTTCGGGTACGTCTGTCCGGAACAGCCTGGATTCATGAGCGAGATCATCTGCTGCTACGGTCAAACCATTCTCGCTGAATACTTCCAAAAGGCTGTCTGGCTCAGCCATAATTCCAGTCAATATAACCTTTTTGCCCTTAAACTCTTGGGGCGGACATTTCTTAAGCTCATTAATCAGCTCGTTTACTAATGAAGTATGTTGACCTTTTTCCATGAAAAATCCACTCTTAATGACTAAATGCCGTATGACCGGAGTTATGGTGAGCGGATACATACGAGCTATAGAACAAAATTGTCGCATTACCCGGCGCTGCTCATTGTAAATCGCAATGCTGTTGCAGAGGTCTTTATCAGTGATTGTCTCTCCGCCTATAGTCTCAACTTCTGTCTTGATTTTTTGAAACTCGCTCTCAAGGTAGTGCACACCTGCTTCTATTTTTCTCATCTGTGGATAAACGGTCAGAATAGCTTTGACATCAGGGATGGCGTAGAGCCAGTCCTGTCCAATTGACTTCATTGCATCGCAGGGAGCGGGAATAATTACTGCATCGAGATCGTTATATACACCTTTAAGTGCAAATTCCATAACCGACTGCATAATGGAGCAGCAAAAGGCTGGAAAAATAGTATGGGCCAAGGAAACCTGAGTTTGGCCGCCCCATATTCCTATGGGAAGCATGCCGGCCGCATGCACAATTTCTTCTGGAAGATAGTACGGTAAACAACCAATTACGGCTTTACCGGTCTTCTCTTTATAATTTTTTACCACCTGGCGTGGATTAGAAACCACTGCATTCATTTCTGCAAGGACTTTCTTAATACTATCCATTCTTATCACCTCCTAAAGTTGTTTAAGCTGAGTCTTTTTTTCTTCCATCATTTCAACCAAGGCTTGAATTCTGGTTTCGAATTGCGCTTTAGCAAAATTACGGGGATCAGTTTGATCTCCATCAAAACTTATATAAGGTATCCCGGTTCTCTTGTATACTTCTTCCTGCAGCTTGTACTGCATGAAATCCATCAGTTTACAGCTCCGATTCAGATGATAGACTGCACCATCACATTTACATTCTTTAAGAATTCTTACTCTCAGGTCGATCTGGCGTTCCAGATTACAATTATTCATAACACTGGCGTAAGCTTTAGCCATCCCATCAAGGTCCCCGGCTTCGTATAGCAGAGTCCAGGCTTCGGGATATGTTGAACCCACCATATTAATGCCATATTGTTTAAAAGTTTTAAAATTATGAGACAGATAAGGCCAGCAAGCGATACCTTCCCACATAATGCGGAACTTTTCTTCTCCCGGGAACTGACTCTGTCCGTTGTTTGCCATTTCTTCCAATTCGTCAGCAATCAAATTATATAGTTTAACTGATTCTTCGCGACCACGCATGCAAACCATCAAAGCCATATAATTGAAAATATTAAAACCGTTTAGAGGCGATGGTTCATATTCTGCATATTTCATGGCCCGGTTCCATGCCTTGGCGGCTTTACTCGAGTTTTCCATGACAGTCTGGAAACGATCATAGTCGAAAGATTTACCGCAGATTTCTTCTAACTGCCGGATAGCCTCTTTAAACTGACCCTTAATATAATCCACTCGTTCCTGGGAGACTTCATAATCGACGTTATAAGGAACATCAATACAAATAAGGGGAATGTTCAATTCCTTGGCAAGGTTTTCATACCATTTGACCAGGGTATTGCAGATATTGTTGCATACTATCAACAAATCAGGCAGAGGGATATTCTCGAAACAACATTCCTGCATATCCTTGTAAGCCAGGTTGATTCTAGCATAGGAACATAAATCTACCACATAGCCTCTGGACTCTGCGTAGTCAATCAGCGGCAGAGCACCGCCCTTGGCTCCGACGGCGGCAGCATGGTTTTCAGGATATAGAACATGGATACCCATGGTCTCACAGAATTCCTGGGGAGCAATGGAGGACGACCACGCGACCAGTTCGCCGCGTTTCTTACCTTCGATTGCGTCCTGGTAGTGCTTGGCTGTCAACTCGGACAGGTACTGTTTTGAAGTTAGTTTTTCTTCGCTCATAGTTAACACCTCTCTTTATATTGATCACAGCTTTTCGATCTTTATCATTAAACATTTAAGCCTTGCTTCTTGGGAGACGCAAAAAGTGTGCCAAATAGAAAGAAAGGTGCCGGCATTTTTGGATATTTCTAACGAAAGCGCGTTGTATAGGCTTTTCTCCAGAAATCAATCTTATAAGCAAGAATTGTGAAAAAACAAAAAGCTACAGTAATGGGGGAAAAAGGTTAGGCAATTTGCATCACTCGGCAAATTATGCCTCAACCTTTTAAAAGGCCCTAAGCATCTTGCTTTGGACCGCCTTGTACTTATGTGAAAACCATAACAAGTGATTGCGATTTGCTTCAAAGGTCCGTTCAGGAGTTGCTTGAAAAATATAAAAACAAAACCAATAATTCCAGCGTAATTATTGGTTTGGGGAGAACGCTTCCCTAAATATAGCGGTTACAATAACCTGTCAGAGCATAAGTCCTATCAGATAAATTATATTGGCATGAATATTGCTGATAAGTCTTAGTAGATCCAAAGTGTCACAAAAGGATAAAAGATGTAGAGAAAGGAGGAAAACAAATTGTATGCATTGGGAATTGACATTGGTTCAGCTTCATCCAAGGTGGTTATTATTGATGATACCAAAACGATTGTTGCAAATGCTGTAGTACCAGGTGGTGCAGGTACAACTGGAACGGTTAGAGTCTTGGATGAGATTTTTCTAAAATCGGGTTTAGGATGGGAAGATATCGATAGGACCGTCGCAACAGGCTATGGAAGAATGGGTTTCAAGGAAGCTGATAATCAAATAAGTGAAATTACCTGCCATGCTTTAGGGGTTCATTATATGCTTCCATCGGTTCGGACCATCATCGATATTGGAGGGCAGGATGTTAAAGCAATGTCTATATCAAAAGAAGGCATAGTAGCCAAGTTTGTAATGAATGATAAGTGTGCGGCAGGTACAGGGCGTTTCCTGGAAGTTATGTCCAGGGTGCTGGAAACAGACGTAAGTAATTTAGGTACATTAGCTGGACAGGCCGATTCCATTATTGATATCAGCAGTACATGTGCAGTTTTTGCTGAATCTGAAGTTATCTCTCGCCTGGCTTCAGGAGTTAAACCTAGTAATGTGGCTGCAGGGATACACCAATCTGTGGCTCGGCGCGTAGCTGGATTAGCCATTCGGGTAGGGCTTACACCTGATGTGGTGTTAACCGGTGGGGTAGCTAAGAATGAAGGTATTGTAAAAGCACTTTCCAGTGAATTAAGACAACCTATCATCGTATCACCCAATTGCCAGCTTACGGGAGCGCTGGGTGCTGCCTTAATTGCGATGAGAGAAATGAAGAGTTTTATGTCCCAGCAAACGAGCGCTTAGGAGTTTCAGCGATAAAATATTTGAACTAAATAGTATGAAAACAAAGGAGGAGAATTCATGACTGACAATAAGAATTCAGCAGTAAAAACAGCAGGGATCGGATTCGGAATGGCGGCTGTCTGGTTTGGAACCCACTGTGGAGGCGGCTTTGCCACCGGCAACCAGGAAGTTAACTTCTATGTTAAATAC
>Ga0074193_1000764_pt1 | contig 48198 bp, 39 predicted proteins | sample EPASupsiteHSE605_FD_64523 | JGI IMG/M metagenome (GOLD analysis project Ga0074193, IMG submission 64523) | Bioremediated contaminated groundwater from EPA Superfund site, New Mexico - Sample HSE6-05 | ecosystem: Environmental > Aquatic > Deep subsurface > Groundwater > Contaminated ...
ACAAGTTGGAAGTTCAGGAGAAATATATTGAGTCCTTAACAAAAAAAATGGCTGACGGAATAATTATAGCACATTCATCGAACAGTGAAAAAATGTCTGAAATATTGGAAAGGTGCAAGGTTCCCATTATTTTAATAGACAGGGATTTCGATTCTGAAAATATATGCGGTAAGGTTCTTGTTGATAACTTAAAGGGAGCCCATATGGCTATTTCATACCTGATTGAGCAGGGATACAAAAAAATTGCGTATCTTTCAGGACCATTAAAGACAAGGACTGCCTATGAAAGGCTTGAAGGCTATAAAAAAGCGCTTGGAGATTATGAAATTCAATTCAATGAGAAGCTCGTAAAGTTCGGCGAATACAGGATTGAATGGGGTCGAAATGGAGTCAATGAACTTCTTGAGGAACAGGAAGATTTTGATGTAATATTTTGTGGCAACGACCTTATTGCAATCGGAACCATGAAGGAACTTAAGGAAAAAGGGTATCGCATTCCAGAAGACATAGGAGTGATGGGATATGATGATATTTACATGGCAAGTTTGGTTGAGCCATCCCTAACCACAGTAAGACAACCAAATTATCAGATGGGCTACAAAGCAATGGAACTTTTGGAAGAAAGGCTTAAAAAAGCTCCCGGAAGCAACAACACTCCATCTGAAATGAAAACAATCACTCTTGATACTGAAATCATTGTAAGAAATTCAGTAAAAACAAATAAGAAGGTAAAACCATGAAAAAAGGAACATTATTAAATTCAGAAATTTCATATGTAATCAGCAAAATGGGACATACAAACACCCTTACCATAGGTGACTGCGGCCTTCCTGTTCCTGAAGGAGTTCAGAGAATAGACCTAGCTGTTATAAAAGGATTGCCTGAATTCATTCCTGTCTTAAAAGCTGTGCTTAATGAACTGTCAGTTGAAAAAATAATACTGGCTGAAGAAATAAAGGATAAAAGTACTGATATTCTTTATAATATACTTGAAATCATAAATTTGACTGAAATAGAAGAAAACAAGAAAATTGATGTGGAGTACGTGCCTCACGAAGAGTTCAAAGAAAAAACAAGAAGTTCGAAAGCTGTAATACGCACAGGAGAATATAAACCCTTTGCCAACATCATCCTTGTTTCTGGCGTGACTTTTTAGAATATTAACCAGGCGGTGATCTAGTGAAAGAAATTGTAGTATCCATGCAGCATATTAGCAAAGATTTTTCAGGAGTAAAGGTTTTAAAAGATGTAAGCTTCAACATATACAAAGGCAGTGTAATGGCCCTTGTTGGTGAAAACGGAGCAGGCAAATCAACGCTGATGAAAATACTTACAGGCGTATATTTAAAAACCCAGGGTGAAATTTTCCTGGACAATGAATCAGTTAACTTTTTTGATACCAGTGCTTCCCAATCAAAGGGAATAGCAATAATTCATCAGGAACTTAACCTTGTAAAAGACCTTTCCATCGGAGAAAATATTTTCTTAGGAAGAGAGCCTGTTTCAACAGGAAAAAGAATAATGTGGAACAAACTCCATGAGGATGCAGGATACTGGCTGGATAAGCTTGGCCTTAAGGAAAATCCAAGAGAACTTGTTAAAAATATAAGCATTGGAAAGCAGCAGCTTGTAGAAATAGCAAAGGCACTTTCTATCGATGCAAAGGTAATTATTATGGATGAACCCACAGGAGCCCTCACTCCTGCTGAAACCGACAAACTTTTCGATGTAATAAATGATTTGAAAAAAAGCGGCAAAAGCATAGTGTACATTTCCCACAGGCTTCATGAAATTTTTGAAATATGTGATGACGTAACTGTTTTAAGGGATGGTGAGCTTATCGGGGAAGAATCAATTGAAAATCTTGATGAAGATAAAATCATAGAAATGATGGTAGGAAGAAAATTAAGTGAGCAATACCCAAGAATTGAAACTGAACAGGGTGAAGAAATACTTAAAGTTGAAAATTTATCCAATCAGTTTGTCAAGGATGTTTCATTTTCTCTTAAGAAAGGTGAAACTCTTGGAGTTGCAGGCCTCATGGGTTCTGAAAGAACAGAGCTTATGAGAAGCATTTATGGAATTTATCCTGCAAAAGGTTCTATTTACTTAAACGGCGAAAAAATAAAAATTAATTCTCCATTAGATTCGCTTCGCCATGGAATTGCTTATGTTACAGAAGACAGAAAGGCCAACGGAATTATAACTGGAATGAATGTCCGTGAAAATATAACACTTTCTTCCCTTGAGCTTTTCAAAGGACCTCTGGGATTTGTGAGCAAGAGCAAAGAAGAAACATCATCAAAGGAATATATTGAAAAAATGTCAATTAAAACTTCAGGAACAAAGCAGATGTTGAGGTTCTTAAGCGGCGGCAACCAGCAGAAAGTATCTATAGCAAAGTGCCTTATAACAAATCCTAAAATACTCATATTGGATGAGCCTACAAGAGGCGTTGACGTTGGGGCCAAAAAAGAAATTTATGACCTTATAAACAAGTTTAAATCTGAAGGAATGAGCATCATTATGGTTTCATCAGACATTCCTGAAGTCCTTGGAATTTCGGATAGAATAATGGTAATGCACGAAGGCCGTGTTTCAGGTTTTCTGGGCAGAGATGAAGCTACACAGGAAAGCATAATGACTCTTGCAGTAGGAAAGGATGTGATATAGATGAACAATGTTAAAAAGATACTGAAAAACAAACCACTGATTGTGCTGATAGTAACATCTGCAGCAATAGCTCTTTTGAATCCAAGATTTCTTTCCTGGAGCAATATATTGACCGTATTAAGACAGACTTCCATTAATGCTGTAATTGCAACAGGAATGACATTTGCCATCCTAATAGGAGGCATAGATTTATCTGTTGGTTCTGTTCTCGGACTTTGCGGAGCCATTGCAGCTACAATGGTTTCTTCAGGAATGAATGTTGTCCTTGCAGTCCTGACAGCCCTGTTGCTTGGAACAGCCATAGGTTATTTAAACGGAACCTTGATAACAACAGGGGGCCTTCAGCCTTTCATTGCTACATTAGGAACCGTTACACTCTTAAGAGGAGCAATACTCGTCTTCACCCAGGGGCGGCCTATCAGCACAGGAAATATACCATCTTCTGAATATTTTTCAGAAATAGGTACAGGATTTTTAGGTCCCATACCGATCCCTGTTTACATCATGGTATTGGTTTTCATTGTAGCTTACTACATTTTAAACCATACACGCATAGGGAGATATATTTATGCAACAGGATCAAACGAGGAAGCAACAATGTATTCGGGCATTAAAACAGCCCGCGTTAAGCGTTTTGTATATGCCGTATCAGGCATGATGGCAGCTCTAGCAGGAATTCTTCTTACAGCAAGACTAGGCTCTGCTCAGCCAACCTCCGGTGCCGGATATGAACTTGATGCAATTGCTGCGGTTGTTCTGGGAGGAACAAGCATGGTCGGAGGTATTGGAACAATTGGAGGAACAGCAATAGGAGCACTTATAATAGGGGTTCTTAACAACGCCCTTAACCTAATGAAAGTATCATCTTACTATCAAGACGTTGCAAAAGGTATAGTAATACTGATTGCCGTTTTATTGGATAGAAAACAAAAATCATCAAGGTAATAAAAAAAATATATAATATGGAGGAAGTAACATGAAAAAATTATTTAGTTTGCTGGTAGCATCTATAATGATAATGTCATTATTTGTTGGATGCACTAACACACAGGAACAACCTGCACCTGAAAAGCCTGCAGAAAATGAACAGCCCGCTGAAGAAGCAAAAACAATTGGTCTTGCAATTTCGACTTTGAACAACCCGTTCTTTGTTGATCTTGAGGCAGGAGCAAAGGCTAAAGCCGAAGAGCTTGGTGCAACACTTGTAACATTGGATTCACAGGATGATTCAGCAACAGAAATGTCAAACGTGGAAGATTTAATCAATCAAGGCGTTGATTTAATCATGATTAACCCTACAGATTCAGACGCAGTAAAAAGTGCAGTTGAAGCTGCCAACAAGGCAGGAATACCTGTTATAACTCTTGACAGAAGTGCTAACGGCGGAGAAGTTGTATCTCACATTGCTTCTGACAACGTAGCTGGTGGAAAGCTAGCTGGAGAATACATAGTAGAATTATTAGGTGGAAAAGGAAATGTTGTTGAACTTGAAGGAGTACCTGGAGCATCTGCAGCAAGAGAAAGAGGCGAAGGCTTCAACGCTGCAATAGCTGAAAGCGACATCGTAGTAGTTGCTAAGCAAACTGCTAACTTTGACAGAGCAGAAGGTTTGACAGTTATGGAAAATATTCTTCAGGCACAACCTGAAATAGACGCTGTATTTGCACACAATGACGAAATGGCTTTAGGAGCACTTGAAGCTATAAAAGCATCAGGAAGAGAAATAATAGTAGTTGGATTTGATGCAACTGACGATGCTAAAGCTGCAGTTGAAAGCGGCGAAATGGCTGCAACAGTTGAACAGCTTCCAAAAGAAATAGGATCATTGGGAGTTGATACAGCAATTAAATTATTAAAAGGCGAATCAGTAGAAAAATCAATACCTGTAGCATTGCAGCTTGTTAAAAAGTAAGCATATCACACAACTAATAAAAAAAAGACATTAGTCTAATGTCATTAAGTAAGAAACGAGTTAAAAGAACAGAGTATTTAAGATACCCTGTTCTTTTTTGTGTTTTTTATTTTATCTTATTTTTAAATTCTTTAATGCTTTTGTTTGTTGGGTTAGTATATTTGAAGTTTCCTGCTTTACTTTCAATTGAATTAGGTTTACTTTGGTTCGAATAATCATCTGATTGATCTGGAGTGCTAGAAGATACGCCATTACATGTACCATTTAACTTATCCATGCCATTACCTTTTCCATTTTTACTGCTTCTTCCATTACCTTTGCTCATATTATATACCTCCTTTTGTAATAGTTACAAAAATTAAAATTACATTTATATATTTTCCACAAGTTTGCTCATTTATTCTCATAATAATATAAAGATTAAGAGAAAGTGATAAATGAGTTTCATTTTAATAAACATAAAGTTTAGTCAAACTTTTTGTTCATATTTACATAAATTGATGTTATACTAATATTTATTAAAAAGTGAAATTAGGAGAACAAATGCAAACTTGGAAAATGAACATAATCAACAAATTATCAGAAAAAGCAAAAGAAAGTAAGGAAGTTAATCTTTATGAAACAGCAAATGAACTTGGATATAATGACATGCTGATTGCTGAAACACAAGATATTATAGATGGTTTTCTTGAAATTAATCATAATTACAAAGTTATAAAAAGCAATCCAACAGGACAGTTAACAAATTCGTCTACAGCATATTTGATACCGACAATAGTTTTTAGAGAACTTGATCTTGAAGAAATTGCTAGATTGAACAATCTTTCTAAAATTAGAAAAAGTAAAGGATTTTCACAATCGAAACTTGCTGAATTAAGCGGCGTAAATATTCGTATGATACAAAAGTATGAAAGCGGAGAAAGGGATTTTAAGAAGGCACTTGTTCAAACAGCTATTAAAATCGCAGATGCACTTAATGTTACATTAGATGAATTGTTCATAAGAATTTAAACAATTTAAAATATAAAAATTACACCTCTTAGGTTATTACCCAAGAGGTGTTTTCTTTTTAAAAACTATACAAAATCCGAAAATATTTTTTGAACAATATTAATGTCTGTTTTTCTATCAACAAGTGGTTCACCTTTTGATAAAATTTTATTTTTTTGATGAAAAGTTTGTTTTTGTTCTTTATAAATTACACCGATAGGAATTTTGTTGCCAAATTCCATTGATTTACTGAGCGCTAATAATTTGTTTGAAGAGTCATAGTCATCTTCTAAATAATAAACTCTACTTTTATAATAAGCAAAGGTATTTACTTTATTAAAGCTAACACATGGTTGTAAAATATCAACTACAGAATAACCTTCATATAAAATTGCTTGTTTCATTATAGAAATAAGATGATCAGTGTCACCGCTGAATGCTCTTGCAACAAAACCAGCACCAGAGACTATCGCCAATAAGATAGGATTTAATGCTGTATTGCTGTTTCCATTAGGCTGTGATCCTGTTACTTGACCTTCATTAGTAGTAGGTGATGATTGACCTTTTGTAAGTCCATATATTTGATTGTCATGTACAAAATGAGTAATGTCGACGTTCCTGCGGATATTATGGATAAAGTGGTTGCCACCTTCACCATATGAATCTCCATCACCTGTGTTTACTACAACTGTTAATTTTTCATTTGCGATTTTAGCTGCAACAGCAACTGGCAATGCTCTGCCGTGCAAGCCATTGAAGCTATTTGCGCTTATATATTGAGGCGTTTTAGCTGCTTGACCTATGCCTGATACCATTAATACTTCAGAAGGATTTTTTCCAAGTTCTTCTAGAGCTGTTTTTAAGCATTTTAATATATTGAAGTTTCCACATCCAGGACACCATGATGTATCATAAATATTGAAAGTACCCATATTATTTGTCACCTCCGTTTAATATTCCAGCTACAATTTCTTCACCGGATATTTGACGTCCGTCATATTTTAATATGCTGCGATTGCATTCTATTCCTGTTAATTCACGTATTAATCCTGCTAATTGTCCTGTTCCATTTTGTTCTACATTTATAATTGTTTTAGCTATGGATGCTTTTTCTTTCAATAATTTTTTTGGTAATGGGAATATATCACCAAAAACTAATGCACCATATTTATTTTTGTTACTTTCATTAAGTACTTTAACTGCTTCTTTTATAGGACCATATGTAGAACCCCATCCAATAATTAAAGTATCACAATTTTCGTTTCCTAAAAAATCAGGTTCTAGAAGCTCTTCTTCTAATTTTTCTAATTTTTTCATACGCTTATCAAACATTTTAATTCTAATATCAGCTGATTCAGTAATCTTACCTTTTTCATCATGTTCATGGCTATCTGTTATAACGAGGTTCTTTGATTTCCCCGGAATAAGACGTGGTGATATGCCATCTTCTGTAAAACTATATCTTTGATAAATACCATCTATTTCTAGAGAATCAGAACTTGCAGGTAATTCTAAATGAATATCACTCAAGTTATAAAGAGGAACACATGCAGATGTGTCTGCAAGATATTGGTCGCTTAAAATAATAACTGGAATTTGATATTTTTCTGCTAAGTTTAAAGCTCTAATTGTTTGATAAAATGCATCATTATGATTTCTTAGAGAAACAACCATTCTTGGGAATTCTCCTTGAGATGCAGAAATTACAAATTTTAAATCTGCTTGTTCTGTTCTAGTTGGCAGTCCTGTTGCAGGTCCTGGTCTTTGGACATCAACTATAACAATAGGTATTTCAGCGACACCTGATAATCCTAATGCTTCTACCATTAAGCAAAAACCACCGCCAGAAGTTCCAGTCATTGAGCGGACGCCTGCAAATGAAGCACCAATTGCCATATTGATTGCAGCAATTTCATCTTCAGCTTGTTCTACAACGATTTCAGATTCATTGCTTTTTGAAGCTAAATATTCCATGATGGAAGTTGCTGGAGACATTGGATAAGCCGAGTAAAATTTTACACCTGCAGTCATAGCACCTAATACTAAAGCTTTATTACCGGACAATATCATCCAATCGCTAAAATTTCCATCCATGTGCGGAAATTTTGAATCAATGTTTTCATATCCTATTTTAATTGCTTTTAAGTTAATTTCTAAAAGTTGTTCTTTAATTGAAGTTTTTAGTACTTCTTCAATGTTATTTAAGTTTTCATTAAACATTTTTAAAATTGCACCAATTACAATACTTCCTGAAACATTTTTGTTTCCCAAATCTTCTGCAGCTTTATCAATATTTAATTTTATCATTTGGGGAACATCAGCTTTAAAATTACTATTGCAAATTATAAAACCATCCTCTTTTAAATTGTCTTTATGCAGCATTACAGTTTCTTCATTTAAGGCAACTATACAATCATATTTATCACTGTGCGAAGTTATAATTTCATTTCCAAAACGAACTAATGAAAAATTATGACCTCCACGTACACGTGACATAAAGTCTTTAGTTGAATACACATAGTAACCTGCTCTTTTAAGCAATTTTTCTAAAATATTCACTGTAGTGTCAATGCCTTGACCTGCAGCACCACCAATTAAAATATTATACATTTAATTCCTCCATTTCTTAATTATCCAAAGTATAAGTCCATTTACAATAATGAAATAAATATTATGGATTAACTTACTAACAACACTATATGATATACCCAAGAATTGTTGGTTTGAAACTATTAAAACTCAATTTCTGAAATTCAAACTTTCCTAAATATAAATATATTAGTTTGGAAATATTTCATGCCTGTAATAACAGTTTAATATTTTAGCTTAAATAACTAATAAGTAAGAAATATGATGAAATAATTAGAAAGTTTGTGATATTTTGTGATAAATATGATAATTATATAAAAAAGTCGTAATAATAAAGAAAATAATTAAAAAAATGCTTAAAATAATACTTGAAAATAAATTTAGAATTGCTATAATTAATTTAAAGGTCAAAGAAAGTCAAAGTTAAAGCTAGTTAAGGTCAGATTAAGGTTAAAGACGTAAGATAAATATAAAGGAAGTGATGTTTTGTCTAAACTTAGCGATATAATAGAAGATTTTATAAAAGAATTGATGGATGGAAACAGTAACCGTGTCATTGAAATACAGCGGAATTTGTTAGCTCAACAATTTGATTGCTCACCTTCTCAAATAAATTATGTTCTTACAACAAGGTTTAATAATGACAGGGGATATATAGTTGAAAGTAGAAGGGGTGGCGGAGGTTGCATTAAAATTTTTAAAGTTGAAACATCAAAATACGATGACTTTGATAAAATTTTAAGTGAATCTATTGGTGATAACATAACAATAAATAAAGCATTTGATTTAATTGATACCTTCAAAGAGAAAGGTATAATTTCTAATAAAGAACAAAATCTAATGAAAAGAACGTTAAGCGATAGAGCACTTGCAAAAGTTTCTTATGAAGACAGAAACAAACTAAGAGCAGATATACTCAAAGAAATGATACTAGCTACAATAGAAGAAGAATAATATTAAATATATAGGAGGCATTTATATGTTATGTAATGAATGTGGAAAAAATGATGCTACAGTGCATGTAACTCATATTGTTAATGGAAAAAAGACAGAAAATCATCTTTGTGAGGAATGCGCAAAGAAAAACCAATCGTTATTTAACTCATCTTTTTCAATGGAAAATTTATTTTCAGCTATGTTAAATAATGCTTTCAGCGGAGCGACATATTTACCTACTAAAGGTTGTTCAAAATGTGGTATGACTTATGAGCAGTTTAGAAATATTGGCAAATTTGGATGTAGTGATTGCATAGAAACATTTAAACCAAAATTAATGCCTGTTATAAAAAATATTCAAGGTTATGATGCTCATCAAGGTAAAATACCTAAACGAGCTGGCGGAGATTACAAGGTGCAAAAAGAAATAGAAAAGTTAAGAAAAGAATTAAAACTAATGATTGATCAAGAGGAATATGAAAAAGCAGCTCAGCTTAGAGATCAAATTAGAGATATGGAAAGTAATATATAGTTTATATAAGAAGGGACTGATATATTGTGGATAAAGAAAAAGAAATCGTAATGACAAGCAGAATAAGACTTGCTAGAAATTTAAATAATTATAAATTTCCAACAAAAATGACTAGTGAAGAAGCACTTAATATAATAAATGATGCAAATAACGCAATAAATGGTGATAGTTCTAATTTAAATTATAAACTGACATATATGAAAGATCTATCAGATGTAGAAAAGAATGTCCTTATAGAAAGGCATTTAATAAGTCCTGCTTTAGCAGAAAACAAAGATAAAGGAGCATTCCTTTTAAGCCCTGACAATGATACTTCAATTATGATAAATGAAGAAGATCATATTAGAATTCAAACTTTAGGTTTGGGTATGTGTTTAAATGAATGCTGGGATAAAGGCAATAAACTAGATGATATTTTAGAAGAAAAACTTGATTTTGCTTTTGACAGAGAGTTAGGGTATATAACATCTTGCCCAACAAACATTGGAACTGGTATGAGAGCTTCTGTTATGCTTCACTTGCCGGCATTATCAATAACGAATCAAATAGATAAACTTATGTATGCAGTGTCACAACTTGGTGTTGCTGTTAGAGGTGTTTATGGTGAAGGAACAAAATCAATGGGGCACTTATATCAAATTTCTAATCAAGGAACATTAGGAGCATCAGAATTAAAATTAATAGATAAAATTACTCAAATAGTAGTTCAAATAATAGATAAGGAAAAAAATACTAGAGCGCTGTTAAGTAAAAATAATAAAGAAGAATTAGAAGATGAAATTTATAGAGCTTATGGCCTTTTAACTTATGCAAGAAGTATGTCAACAGATGAAGCAATGAAACTAATTTCATTTGTAAAGCTAGGTAAAGAGATGGGGATAATTGATAAAGTTCAAAATAAAGATTTATATAATTTGATGATTAAAGCACAACCAAATAATATTTTATCAATTACTAATGGTGAACTATCTGTCAAAGAAAGAGATATTAAAAGAGCTGAATTAATAAGAAATGAACTAACAGATTAAATTTGTATAAACAGGGTAATATATATTAATTAATAAAGTCAGGAGATGGTAAATATGACAAATGAATTCAATAATGCAGCAAGAAAAGCAATTAGTTATGCACAGGAAGAAGTAAAAGGATTTAAACATAATGTACTAGGAACAGAACATATACTTTTAGGGTTGATGATTGAAGAAGAAGGTATTGCAGGAAAAATACTTAGAAGTAAATTTAGTGTAGATAATATTAGAGAAATAGTAAAAAAGACATCTGGTGTAGGAACTCAAATGCCAGAATATGTAACAATAAGTCCAAGAAGTAAAAATATAATTGAAATTGCACGTCAATATTCCATTCAGCTAAAAGTCACTTATATAGGTACTGAACATGTACTTTTAGGGCTTATAGATGAAGGTGAAGGTATTGGTGCTCAAATAATGAAATCTCAAACAAATCTTCAAGAATTAAAAAGCGAGGTTTTAAAAGCTATTAAAGAAAATCAAGGTGTAGAAGGAAGCTCAAATTTAGAAGCTAATGCTCAAAATAATAAAGCAAATATTGGAACTAAAACAATAGATAAATATGGTATTGATTTAAATCAACAAGCAAAAGAAGGAAAACTTGACCCTGTTATAGGCAGAGAAAATGTAATTGAAAGAGTAATTCAAATATTGTCAAGAAGAACAAAAAACAATCCTTGCTTAATTGGTGAACCTGGTGTAGGTAAAACAGCCATAGCTGAAGGATTAGCTCAGGAAATAGTTAATGGAGATGTTCCTGAAACATTGAAAAATAAAAGAGTAATAACTCTTGATTTAGCAGGAATGGTTGCTGGAGCTAAATATAGAGGAGAATTTGAAGAAAGACTTAAAAATGCTATAGATGAAATTAAAGCATCTGGTGATATCATACTTTTTATTGATGAAATGCATACAATAATAGGTGCTGGTGCTTCTGAAGGTGCTATAGATGCATCTAACATTTTGAAACCAACATTAGCGAGGGGCGAGTTGCAAGTTGTAGGTGCAACAACTATTGATGAATATAAAAAACATATTGAAAAAGATGCTGCACTTGAAAGAAGATTTCAACCAATAACTGTTGATGAACCAAGTGTAGAAGATACAATACAAATATTGAAGGGCCTTAGAGATAAATATGAAGCTCATCACAAAGTTGTAATAACAGATGATGCTATAGAAGCTGCTGCAAAATTATCTCACAGATATATATCAGATAGATTTTTGCCAGATAAAGCTATAGATTTAATTGATGAAGCAGCATCTAGAGTTAGACTTAAATCTTCTACAGCTCCAAAAAATTTAAAAGAAATTGAAAATAAAATTAAAGAACTTAAGAATGAAAAGAAAGTTGCAATTAATAATCAAGACTTTGAAAAAGCTGCATCATTTAGAGATGAAGAAAAAAAATTAACTGAAGAATTAAATTCACAAAAAGAAGCGTGGTCATCTAAAGCTAATTCAAAGGATTCAAGCATTGGATATGAAGAGATTGCAGATATTATAGCTCAGTGGACTGGAATACCTATAAAGAAACTTCAAGGTGATGAATCAGAAAGACTTTTAAATATGGAAGAAATACTTCACAAGAGAGTTATTGGGCAGGAAAAAGCTGTTGAAGCAATTGCAAAAGCAATAAGAAGGTCAAGAGTAGGTCTTAAAGACCCTAAGAAACCTATAGGCTCATTTATATTTTTAGGACCTACAGGAGTTGGTAAAACAGAACTTTCAAAAGCGTTAGCAGAATCTATGTTTGGTGATGAAAATTCTATGATAAGAATTGATATGTCTGAATATATGGAAAAACATTCTGTTTCTAAATTAGTTGGTTCACCTCCTGGTTATGTAGGATTTGATGATGGCGGACAATTAACTGAAAAAGTTAGAAGAAAACCATATTCAGTAGTATTGTTTGATGAAATAGAAAAGGCACATCCAGATGTATTTAATATTTTATTGCAAATACTTGATGATGGAAGATTGACAGATTCAAAAGGAAGAACGGTTGATTTTAAAAATACAGTTATAATCATGACATCAAATGTAGGAGCAAATACAATTAAAAAACAAAAATCATTGGGATTTGCATCAAATTCAACTAACGAAGAAACATCAGAATATGAAAAGATGAAAGAAAATGTAATGAGTCAGTTAAAGGAAACATTTAGACCTGAATTTCTCAATCGTATTGATGAAATAATAGTTTTCCATTCATTAAGCAAGGGAAATATTAAACATATAGTATCTTTGATGATTGAAAGTTTATCTAAACGACTGGAACAATTAAATATAAAAATAGAAATTGATGAGAAGGCAAAAGATTTTTTAGCCGAAGAAGGATTTGATCCTGTATATGGTGCAAGACCATTGCAAAGAGAAATCAGAAGAAGAATTGAAGATAAGTTATCTGAAGAACTTTTAAAAGGAACAGTCAAAAAATCAGATGTAATTAAAATATCTGCTGACGATAAAAACTTAGTGTTTACGAACGACAGATAGGTAAATAATAGATTAGCAATAGAAAAGTAATAGAAAAACAAAATAAACAATTACTGCTTAATTGCTAGTCAATTGCTTAATCTATTGCACATCAAAAAAAAAATTGTAAAAACACTTGACAATTATTTTAAAATGTATATAATAATAAAAAATAAGTATTAAATATTCAGCGATGATAGGAAGAGTAGTGTACGATATAGTCAAAGAGAGATAGCGTTGGTGAGAGTCTATTACAATTATCTTATACAAAGAACATCCTTGAGCTTTTGACCCAAATTACATATTATGTAAAAGTAGGCTCAAACGCATCCGAGCGTTAAAGCGGCAAAAACATGTTAGTGTTTTTCGAGTGAGCATTTTATATGCTAATTAGGGTGGTACCGCGATGATTATAACTCCTTCGTCCCTTTCCAGGGATGGAGGAGTTTTTGTATGCCCTACCGCAATGAGTACATAATGTATGCGACGTCAGGAGCAAATACATTGGTGAACGAAACTGCGTAAACTTGAACATTAAATAAAACAGAATAGAGAAAATATAGAAAGAGGTTTAAATTATGAAAAAAGTAAATGAATATCGTACTCACACTTGTGGGGAAATTAGGGAGACTGACATTGATAAAAATGTTCGTGTTTCAGGTTGGTTTGAAAATGTGAGAGATCATGGAGGAGTTAAATTTGTTGATTTAAGAGATCAGTATGGAGTTGTTCAATTAGTAATACACGATGAAAGTATGTTAGAAAAAGTATCAAAAGAAAGTGTTGTGTGTGCTTCTGGCTCAGTTGTAAAAAGAGATGAAGATACTATAAATGAAAAGTTAGAAACTGGAACAGTTGAAATTATGGTTAGAACATTTGAAGTTCTTGGCAAAGTTAGAGAATCACTACCTTTTGAAATTACATCGTCAAAAGATACAAAAGAAGAAATACGTTTAAAATATAGATATTTAGATTTAAGGAACAAAAAAGTCCATGATAACATTATACTTCGTTCAAAAATAATTTCATTTTTAAGAAATAAAATGGAGGATTTAGGATTTTTAGATATTCAAACTCCAATATTGACATCTTCATCTCCTGAGGGAGCTAGAGATTATATTATACCTAGCAGAAAACATCACGGTAAATTTTATGCACTTCCACAAGCACCACAAATTTTTAAACAGCTGTTAATGGTTTCAGGATTTGATAAATATTTTCAAATTGCACCATGTTTTAGAGACGAAGATGCAAGAGCAGATCGATCACCTGGAGAATTTTATCAACTTGATTTTGAAATGGCTTTTGCAACACAAGAAGATGTTTTTTCAGTGGCAGAAGAAGTATTATATGAGACTTTTACGAAGTTTTCAGATGCATATGTTTCAAAACCACCATTTATTAGAATTCCATATAAAGAATCTATGTTAAAATATGGTACAGATAAGCCGGATTTAAGAAACCCTCTTGAAATAATCGATATAAGTGATATGTTTAAAGAAACAGGTTTTGCACCATTTAAAAATAAGACTGTGAGGGCAATAAATGTAAAAAAATGTGCATCTCAATCTAAAAGTTTCTTTGAAAATATGCTTGAATTTGCTACTGGAATTGGAATGAAAGGTCTTGGATATGTTAAAGTAGATGATAATATGAAGTTTCTTGGCCCAATTGATAAATTTCTCAAAGATTCAGATAGAATAGAATTGATTGAAAAGGCAAAGTTAGAACCAGGATGTGTATTATATTTTATAGCAGATGATAAAGACTTTGCTCCAAAATTGGCTGGACAAATTAGAACAGAGTTAGCAAAGAGACTAAACTTAATAGATGAAAACAAATATGAAATGTGTTTTGTGGTTGATTTTCCAATGTATGAAATTGATGAAAACACAGGATCAACAGTATTTACTCACAATCCATTTTCAATGCCACAAGGTGGGTTAGAATCTCTTTTAAATATGGATCCTCTTGACATTATTGCTTATCAATATGATATAGTTTGTAATGGAGTTGAGCTTTCTTCAGGGGCAGTTAGAAACCATGACATAGATATTATGATTAAAGCTTTTGAAATTGCAGGATATACAGAGCAAGATTTGGAAAGTAAATTTTCTTCTTTATACAATGCATTTAAATTTGGAGCTCCACCTCATGCAGGTATGGCACCAGGAATTGACAGGATGATAATGCTTATTACAGGAGAAGAAAGTATAAGGGAAGTTATTGCTTTTCCAATGAACAGCAATGCACAAGACTTGTTGACAGGTGCACCATGTGAAGTAAATGAACAGCAATTAAGGGAAGTTCATATAAAAATTAGATAATGAGGAGTTGAAAACAATGATAACACGTGAAGAAGTTTTGAAAATAGCAAAACTTGCAAAATTATCATTTAAAGATGATAAAATTGAATCTTTAACAAATGATATGACCCAAATTATTGATTTTGCAGATACAATAAACACTTTAGTAAAAGATGAAGAAATTGAAGAATTTGATGATATTAATTTAATTGTTAATGCTTTTCATGAAGATGAAGTTGTGGAATCATTTAATAGGGAACTTATTTTAAAAAATGCAGAAGGTGGAGAAGATGGATATTTTCTTGTAAAAAGAAGAAATACCAAATAGGAGGTAACATGGAAAAATATTTTGGCAAAATAAAATATATAAACAATTTATTGGAAACAAAACAAATATCATGCACTGATTTAACAATAAAATATCTTGAAAAAATAGAAACTGTTAATGCTAAATTAAATGCATATGTTACTGTTACAGATTCTATAGCTTTAGAAACTGCAAGAAAAGTTGATGAAAAAATAGCATCTGGACAACGCCTTAATCTTTTAGAAGGAATACCGATGACTTTGAAAGATAATATTTCAACAAAAGATGTTGAAACTACATGTTGTTCAAAAATATTAAAAGGATATAAACCAGTTTATGATGCAACTGTTTGGGAAATTTTAAAAAAACAAAATGCCATACTTCTTGGTAAAACTAATATGGATGAATTTGCAATGGGATCATCTTGCGAAACCTCTTTTATTGGAGGTGCTTTAAATCCTCATAACACAGACTATGTTGCAGGCGGAAGTTCAGGAGGAGTTGCTTCTGCTGTTGGTTCTAATATTGCAGTTTATGGACTTGGTTCAGATACTGGAGGGTCAGTTAGACAACCAGCAAGTTTCTGTGGTTTAGTTGGATTAAAACCAACATATGGAGCGGTATCAAGATATGGGCTTATTGCATATGCTTCGAGCTTTGACCAAATTGGTCCAATTACATCAAATGTAGAAGATTCGGCCATTATCTATGATACAATTTCATCATATGATTCAAAAGATGCGACATCTCAAGGAAATAAAGGCATTGTATCAGAAAATAAGTTAACAAATGATATAAAGGGTATGAAAATAGGAATTGCAAAGGAATATTTTGATGGAATTAGATTAGATGTTAGAGAATCTATTGAAAAAGCAATTAAAGTTTATGAAGAATTAGGTGCAGAAATAGTTTATTTTGAATTACCTCAAATTAAATATGCTTTGCCTGTTTATTATATACTTGCATGTGCAGAAGCTTCATCTAATTTAGGTAGATATGATGGCATACGATATGGATACAAAACATCAAACTACAATGATTTAAATGAAATGATATGTAAAACAAGAAGTGAAGGATTTGGGAAAGAAGTACAAAGAAGAATAATGTTAGGCACATATGTTTTAAGCTCTGGATATTATGATGCATATTATAAAAAGGCTCAAAAACTAAGAGGAACAATTGTTAAAGCTTTTAAAGATGCATTTAAAGTATGTGATGTTATTCTTACTCCAACTGTACCAATGACAGCATTTGAATTAAACTTTACATCAAAAGATCCTGTAGAAACATATTTGACGGATATATGCACTGTACCAGTGAATATTGCAGGTTTGCCTGCTATTTCAGTACCATGTGGTTTTGACAACAAAGGATTACCAATTGGTATACAGCTAATAGGCAATAGCTTTGATGATGCAAAAATATTAAATGTAGCTTATCAATTTGAGAAACAAACTTATGCAGAAACACACAAAGAAATTGAGATAGGAGTGAGATTATGAGTTGGGAATTAGTTGCTGGACTTGAAACTCATATAGAGCTTTCAACTAAAACAAAAATTTTCTGCCAGTGCACAACACAGTTTGGTGGTGAACCTAACACTCACTGCTGTCCTATATGCATTGGACTTCCTGGAACATTGCCTAAATTAAATAGGAATGTTGTTGATTATGCAGTAAAAGCAGGCATTGCAACAAATTGTAAAATAAGAAACATTTCAAAGATGGATCGTAAAAATTATGTATATCCAGATTTACCTAAAGCTTATCAAATATCACAATTCGATAAACCTCTTTGTGAAGGTGGATACATTACATTAGATTCAGGAAAAAAAATTAACATAACACGAATTCATATAGAGGAAGATGCAGGCAAACTTGTGCATCAAAGAGGAGATACTTATATAGATTACAATAGAGGCGGCGTGCCTCTTATAGAAATTGTTTCAGAGCCAGATATCAGAAGCATTGATGAAGCAATTGAATATATTGAAAAGCTTAAGTCTATAATGAAATATATTGGAATTTCAGATGTTAAAATGCAGGAAGGTTCTTTGAGATGTGATGTAAATATTTCAATTAGGAAAGATGGAGAACAAGAGTTTGGTACTAGAGCAGAAATAAAAAACATGAACTCCTTAACGTTTATTTCAAAAGCTATGGAATATGAATTTAATAGGCAAATTGATATTATTGAAAATGGAGGAAAAGTAATACAAGAAACAAGAAGATACAACAGTGATATTAACATTACAGAAAGTATGAGAGGCAAAGAAGATGCGGATGATTACAGGTACTTTAGAGAGCCAGACTTAGTTACCATCTCTATTTCTGTTGATGAAATTGAAAAGCTGAAAAATGAATTGCCAGAGCTTCCTGATGAAAAGCTTCAACGATTTATTAAGCAATATAGCTTACCTTACGATGATGCAAATCTACTAATTAAATATAAGAAAGTTTCAGAATATTATGAAGAAGCTTGTAAAAATGTTCAAAATTATAAAATGGTTGCTAATTTTATATTAGGGCAAATTTTCAGACGATTGCCAACAGAAATTGACAAAGAAGACTGCTTTGTTTCTATTTCTCCACAATACTTAAATGAACTTGTTTTATTGACTGAAAAGAAAAAGCTAACTTCCAATATGGTTAGAAATGCACTTGAACAAATGCTTGATACAGGTAAACCTGTTAAAGAGTTCGTTTCAGAAAGCGATATGGAAGGAATAGATGAAGATGCTCTCAGAGAACTTTGTGAAAAAGCAGTTGCTGAGAATGAAAAAGCTGTTATTGAATATTTAAATGGTAAGGAAAAAGCTTTTGGATCTATCATAGGATATGTAATGAAACAAAGTAAAGGTAAAGCAGATGCTGCATTAGCAGGTGAAATTGTTAAAGAAATTATAAGTGCAAAATAATGCAGAATTGTGGTAAAAAAAATTCAGGAAATTTTTCCTGAATTTTTTTGTATCTTTTAATTACATTCTGCATATCTGAATTCTTAATTGATTTAGGTTTCATAATTTTTTAAAATATTTTGTGCTATATCTTTTCTAGTAGTGCGCATGTCCATTGCTTGTTTTTCAATGTATCTATGTGCTTGATCTTCGGTTAAGTTGAGGTATTGTATTAGAACACATTTTGCCCTGGTTACAAGTCGAATTTCTTCAATTTTATTTTGAAGAAGCATATTTTCACTTCTTAAACCTGATATTCTTTTTTTAGATGCAATGGCAAGTTTTAAAGCTTGATAAAAAAGTTGTCTTACAATAGGTTTTGAAACAACAAGGACACCATAATCTTCTACTTTAGCTGATATGTCATCAGCTAATTCACTTTTGATAATAAGGATAACTCCTGATGAACTGATTTCAGTTATTGTGACAGCAAGTTCATCTCCAAACTCATCTGATAGAGGTGTATTGATTAAAATCAAGTCATAATCAACCGTATTTATTAATCTTCTCGCCTCTGTGCTACTTTTAGTAGAAGTTATTTTAGATACAGCCCATGTATTAATTAACTGTGTTAAAAGTTCTATACTTTTATTAGAACTTGATACAATAAGTACACTATCCATGTTCATCACCTCTACTATTTAATAAACATACTTATTTTTTGAACTTTAACTTATATTAAAAAGTGTAGAAATATGATTTATGTTCGTGTTCTTCTTTGTTATCTGACATAATATATTTATTCCACTCATCTCTTTTAGCTGTATAGTATTTTTCTAAAGTTTTATTAGGAAGATGATTTCTCACAAATTCGCTTTTTTCTGCTAATTCAATAGCATTATTAAGAGTATTTGGAATTGCTTTATATTTTTTTAAGATTTCTTCTTCTGCATTATACAAATTTATATTTTGCGGCTCGCAAAGTTTTAAATTTTTTTCAATACCTTCTAGGCCTGCATAAATAAGAAGGGCAAATGATAAATAAGGATTACCGCATGGATCTGAAGATCTAAGTTCCATTCTTGAATATTTTCCACTAGCTGCAGGTATGCGAACTAGCTGTGAACGGTTTTGATAAGACCATGATACATATTTAGGAGCAGAGTGACTTCCAAAACGCTCATAGGAATTTGTCAGTGGATTTAAAAATACAGTAATTTCTCTAATCCTATTTAAAATTCCTGCAATAAAACTTTCAGCTTCTTTTGACGGATTAAATTGCATGTTGTCAAAAAGATTAATACCATTCTTTAAAATTGATATATTAATATGTAAACCACTGCCACCATTGTTTCTAAAAGGTTTAGGCATAAAAGATGCATGAAGACCATTTAATTGAGCAATTGTTTTTACAACTGACTTAAATGTCATAAGATTATCTGCTGCCGACATTGAATCACTGTATCTAAAATCAATTTCATTTTGACCAGGACCTTGTTCGTGATGTGAACTTTCTGGAATAATGCCCATTTGTTCTAATGTGAGACAAATTTCACGACGAACATTTTCACCTTTGTCAAGAGGAGCTATATCAAAATATGCCGCATAATCATGAGGTTTCATTGTAGGATTACCGCTTTCATCTAATTCGAAAAGGTAAAATTCACATTCAGAACCTATTTCAACAGTGTAATCATATTTTGCAGCAGTTTCTACAGCTTTTTTTAAAATAGAGCGGCAATCTCCCTCGAAAGGTGTTCCATCATAGTGCTTTATGTCACAGAAAAATCGAACAACTCTACCTTGCTGAGGCCTCCAAGGCAATATTGATAAAGTGGTAGGATCAGGATATAAGAACAAATCAGATTCTTCAACATTTAAAAATCCATTAATAGATGAAGCATCAAAAGATATTCCTGAGTCAAAGGCACGAGGCAACTCATCTGCAACTATTGAAATGTTTTTTAGGGTACCGAAGATATCACAAAAACATAATCGAATAAATTTAACATCATTTTCTTTTATAAATTGTATAACTTCATTCATAGTATAATCCATTCTTGCACCTCCAAGTATTTCTTAAAGTATATTTATTATATTATACTTTATTTAGTTATTAATATAAAGCTGATTATATTGATTTTCAATATTAGGTGTTAAAACATAAAAGTTATGTGATAATATTTCGTCTTTATTAAAGTTAAATTCATTGCAAAATTCAGTTATATATTCAGTTGCTTCATTCATATCTAATTCATCAGCAACCTTAGCAACAACTTGAGAAGGTAAATCTACAGGAAGATAGTTGCATCTTAAAAATACTTTACCACCATACATTCCTGCTGAACAAAAAAATCCAACAGGAGGATCGCTTAATGCATTTAAACCAAGAACTATTATTATACCGCCTGCTTGATATTCACCTAGAAAACTTCCTGCAGAACCTCCTATAACAAGTACTGGCAGCTTTTCCTTATAAGATTTCATATGTATTCCGGCTCTATATCCAGCATTACCTTTTACAAATATTTTTCCACCACGCATTGCGTATCCAGTAGCATCTCCACTTGAACCATGTACATATATATTGCCAGCATTCATTGTGTCTCCTACAGCATCTTGTACATTTGCCATAACTGTTATATTTGAACCATTTAAATAAGAACCAAGTGCGTTGCCAGGGATACCTTCAATAAGTATATCTTTATCTGATAAGCCGCTACCTATATATCTTTGACCTAAACAATTATCAATTTTAATATTATTGTCAATTGAATTTTTAATTGCATCATTTAAATCTTTAAAGTGCATTGTTGATGCTTTTATATTCATGAGATAACCTCCATTTATTATTTAATATTTCATTGTATTTTATATTATTATCCATTTATTCACCTGCATGTTGTATACCTAATATTTCTAGTTCTTTTTCATTTAATCCAATACCTCTTAGCATAAGACGGTTTCCTTTAAGTGCTTCAATTGAATTTATACCCATTCCACCCATCATTTCTTTTATTTCATTTTTCCATGCAGAAATTAAGTTAACTAGTTGTGTGCATCCATCATCAGGGACCAATCTTTCAACTAACTCAGGTTGCTGAGTAGCAATTCCCCAATTGCATTTGCCTAAATGACAGCTTCTGCAAAGATGGCATCCAAGTGAAATCAATGCAGCCGTAGCAATATATACGGCATCTGCTCCTAAAGCAATTGCTTTAATTACATCAGCACTGTTTCTTATGCTTCCACTAGCAACAATTGAAATATTTCCTCTTATTCCTTCTTCTCTTAACCTTTGATCAACACTTGCTAAAGCTAATTCAATAGGAATTCCAACATTATCTCTAATTCTTGTAGGTGCTGCACCAGTTCCGCCTCTAAAGCCATCAATAGCTATTATATCAGCTCCAGATCTAGCAATTCCACTAGCTATTGCTGCAATATTATGAACTGCTGCAACTTTTACTATTACAGGTTTTTTATATTCAGTGGCTTCTTTTAAAGAATAAATTAGTTGGCGAAGATCTTCTATAGAATAAATATCATGGTGTGGTGCTGGAGAAATTGCTGCGCTTCCTTCTGGTATCATTCTTGTTTTAGAAATATCTCCAACAATTTTAGAACCAGGGAGGTGACCACCAATACCAGGTTTTGCTCCTTGCCCAATTTTAATTTCTATTGCTGAACCTGCTTCAAGATAATCTTTATAAACTCCAAAACGTCCTGAAGCTACTTGTACTATGGTATTTTTTCCATACTGATAAAGGTTGCTGTGTAATCCTCCTTCACCCGTATTATAAAGTATACCAAGTTTTTCTGAAGCTTTGGCTAAACATTCATGTGCATTGTAACTAATTGAACCATATGACATTGCTGCAAACATAATTGGTACTGAAATTTCTAATTGAGGTTCTAGTTTTGTAATGATTTTCCCATTTTCATCTCTTTTTATGCGGTCTGACTTTTTCCCTAAAAAAACTTTTGTTTCCATTGGTTCTCTTAAAGAGTCAATAGGTGGATTAGTAACTTGAGAAGCATTTATTAAAATTTTATCCCAATATACAGGAAAGTTATTTGGTGTACCCATTGAAGACAACAATACACCACCGCTTGATGCTTGCTTATATATTTCTTCAATTGTACTCATAGACCAATTTGCATTGGTTTTAAATACATTATCTGATTTTATTATTTTAAGAGCTCTAGTTGGACATGTAGCGACACATCTTTGGCAATTAACGCATTTCGCGCTATCGTCTGACATCGTTTTTAATTTTTCGTTATAGCTATGTACTTCATTAGCACATTCTTTTTGACAGATTTTGCAATTAATACATTTATCTTTATTTCTTACAACTTCGTATTCAGGATAAAGTAAGTTCATAATTATTTAGCACCTCCATTTAATGTTACTATTACAGGTTCTCCACCTTTAGGTGACCAAATCTTTTCTGGATTTTGTTCAAGTATTCTTATTGCACATTCTTCACTTGCCATATAAACCATATCATTTTTTTCAGCAACAACTAAAGAACGTAGTTTAAGTCTATCATTCAAGGCCATTAGCCCACCATCAAATCCTAAAAGTATTGAAAAAGGACCTGTAATTAATAAACTGCTAAAAGTGTTTCTAAGATATGTCAGCTTTTCTTTTTCTTCTAAACTTTTTCTTTCTATAGTGGTCCAAAAAGGTGCAGCTATAACACTAGCCATTTCCTGTAAAGTAAGCCCTTGTCTTCTAACAAGATAATCTATAATGTAAGTTATAACTTCAGTGTCAGTAAGCAAGGTGCATTTGTATCCAAACATTTCCATATATCTTCTATTTGCATCATAAGATGAGATTTCACCGTTGTGTACTACAGAATAATCTAATAGAGCAAAAGGATGTGCACCACCCCACCATCCAGGTGTGTTTGTAGGATATCTGCCATGGGCTGTCCAACAATAACCTTCGTATTCTTCTAACCTGTAAAAATTTCCTACATCTTCGGGGTAGCCTTCAGCTTTAAAAACCCCCATGTTTTTTCCACTTGAAAAAACATATGCTCCTTCAATTTGAGAATTAATTTTTATTACACTTCTTGCTGTAAATTCTTTTTCATTTAATTGGCTCTCTGCTAGTTTTGAGTGACGAGGAGTTAAAAAGTAACGCCAAATTAAAGGTTCATTTGTTATTGACGATGTTTTCCTTATAGGTATTTTTGAAAGATTCTCTAAATCAAAATGACTTTCAAGAAACTTTTCGCATTCGTTTTTTGCCGTTAAATTTTCATAAAAAACATGAAATGCATATAACTCTTTGTATTGAGGATATATGCCATATCCTGCAAATCCGCCACCTAAGCCATTAGAACGGTCGTGCATTGTAGAAATAGAATCTATAATTTTTTTACCATTAATATTTTCTTTATTTTTAGAAAAAATTCCAGATATAGCGCATCCTGAAGGTATTCTAATTTGACCCTCTTTTTTCATATCTTTCTCCTTTAAAAATTATTAAATAAAAAAACGCTCACTAAAATAGAATTTTGCTAAAACAAAATTTATTTTAATGAACGCCTTTGTTCATTTTCGTGATTATATTATATGTTCAAGTTGTTGTCAAGATTTTTTTGTTATAAATATAGGAAAAATTGTATAGAAAGTTTCAAAATGCAAATAATAAAAAATTTATAAAAAGCTATTGACAAATTTATTTTTAGAACATATAATGTAAAACAATAACAGCAAAGGCGCTGTAGGAGAATATCTACGCGCCTTTTGCTGTTTTTTATTGTGAATACAACAAGGTTCCCGGGACCCATCAGCAATCTTTGATTGTGTTGATGGGTGGGGTTCTTATTATAAAAATAAAAAATAAGGAATGTTAAAGTTTTTATTTAATTTTGACAAACTATAAATTTTGGAGGTTATAAATATGAAAAATGTTCCTAGTGTTTTTGGTAGTATGGTTTTTAATGATTCAGTTATGAAAGATAGGTTGCCAAGAGACACATATAAAGCTTTAAAAAATACTATAGAAGTTGGTAAAAGCCTTGATCCAAGCATTGCAAGCATAGTGGCAAATGCTATGAAGGACTGGGCAGTAGAAAAGGGTGCTACACATTATACACATTGGTTTCAACCAATGACTGGCATTACAGCTGAAAAACATGACAGCTTTATTTCACCAACAAGTGATGGAAGTATAATAATGGAGTTTTCAGGCAAAGAGCTTATAAAGGGAGAACCTGATGCTTCAAGTTTCCCTTCAGGAGGACTTCGTTCAACTTTTGAAGCAAGAGGCTACACAGCATGGGATCCTACTTCCTATGCATTTATTAAAGATTCAATACTTTGTATTCCAACAGCATTTTGTTCATATGGAGGAGAAGTTCTTGATAAGAAAACTCCGTTGCTTCGTTCAATGGAAGTAATTAATGAACAAGCAATGAGAATATTAAAATTATTTGGAGATAATGATACAAATAGAGTAATTACAACAGTAGGACCAGAGCAGGAATATTTTTTAATCGATAATGAATTATATAACAAAAGAAAAGATTTAAAGTATACAGGAAGAACTTTGTTTGGAGCAAAACCTCCTAAGGGACAGGAATTAGATGATCATTATTTTGGTGCAATTAAACCGAGAGTGTCTGCTTTTATGAAAGACCTTAACAATGAATTATGGAAATTGGGAATTCTTGCAAAAACTGAACACAATGAAGTTGCACCAGCACAACATGAATTTGCTCCTATTTTTACAAATACAAATATTGCATGCGACCATAATCAATTAACAATGGAATTGATGAAAAAGGTTGCTTCTGAACATGGGTTGGCTTGCCTTTTACATGAAAAACCATTTGCAGGCATTAATGGTAGTGGAAAGCACAACAATTGGTCTATATCTACAAATAAAGGAGTAAACCTTTTAGAACCAGGAAAATCACCACGCGAAAATGCAAGATTTTTATTATTCTTATGTGCTGTAATAAAAGCAGTTGATGAATATCAAGATTTATTGAGAGTAGCGATTTCTACTGCAGGAAATGACCATCGCCTTGGTGCTAGTGAAGCGCCACCAGCTATAGTTTCAATGTTTTTAGGAGATGAACTTACTTCTGTATTAAAGTCAATTGAAGGGGATACAGTTTATGATGAAAAGTATGATAGAGAAATGGCTGTAGGGGTAGATGCTATTCCTAATTTTCCTAAAGATACAACAGATAGAAATCGTACATCGCCATTTGCTTTTACAGGAAACAAGTTTGAATTTCGTATGCTTGGTTCAAAACTTTCGATAGCAGGACCTAACATAATATTAAATACAATAGTTGCAGAAGAATTATCTCAATTTGCAGATATTCTAGAAAATACAGAAAACTTCACTACTGATTTAAACAATTTAATTAAGGAAACTATTAAAAAACATAAAAGGATAATATTTAATGGAAATAATTATTCAGATGAATGGGTTATAGAAGCTAAATTGAGAGGCCTTTTAAATCTTAAATCAACACCCGAAGCAATGCCATATTTTGTATTAGATAAAAACATAAAACTTTTTGAAAAATACAAGATTTTTACTAGTAAAGAAATGCATTCAAGATATGAAATTCATTTAGAGGATTATTGCAAAACATTAAATATTGAAGCACTTACATTTATTGAAATCGTTAAAAAAGATATTATACCTGCAGTAAATTCATATATAAAAGATTTAAGTGAAACTGCAAATGCAAAATTAAGTTTGATTAGCGATGTAAATTGCGATGTTGAAAAAACTATTATTACTAAATTATCCTTGCTTTGCGGATCAGTATATAAAAAAGTTGACTCACTTGACAATGCGATTCTTGAAGTAAAAAGCTATGATAATTTACAAGAATGTGCAGAATATTACAGGAAAGTTATTTTTACCGGAATACAAGAGCTTAGAGCTGTTGTAGATGAATTAGAAATTAATACTGCTGATAAATATTGGCCATTTCCAACTTATGGAGACCTATTATTCAGCGTTTAATTTAATATGTTTAACCTCTACTAAATAATTTATATTAAAAAACAAAAGCGCAACTTTGGTTGTGTTTTTGTTTTTCTTTATTTAGACAGGATTTCCCCTTAACAATACGTTCTTATTATGCATATACTATATTTAAAGAAAGGAGTATATATATGATAAATCATGTTGTAAAGCCAGGTGAAAGCATTTACTCAATTGCTCGTATGTATAATGCTTCACCACAAAAAATAATTAGAGATAATGAATTGGAAAATCCAAATGAACTAGTAGTGGGGCAAACTATTGTCGTTCAAACTCCAAGCCAAGTTCATGTTATTAGACCTATGGATACACTTAGAGGAATTGCAAATATGTACAATACTACAGTTGTGGAACTTTTACAAAAAAACCCATTCATTACTAATTCCAATGTAATATATCCAGGCGAAGAAATAGTAATAAGTTATGATGAACCTAAAAGAGGGTCTATTGCTGTAAATGGATACGCATACCCAAATATAGATAAAAAGGTTCTATTAAAAACACTACCATATTTAACATATTTATCTTTGTTTACTTATGGTATTACACCAGAAGGTGAGCTAATCGGAATTGATGATGAAGAAATAATAAAAATGGCAAGAGATTATGGTGTTGCTCCTCTTATGATGATTTCAACATTGACAGAAGAAGGGACATTTAGTAATGAGTTAGCAAGTGCTATTCTTAATAATGAAACTGTACAAAATAATTTAATAGAAAACATATTGGAAAATTTAAAAGCTAAAAATTACTATGGGTTGGATGTAGATTTTGAATATATTTTACCTGAAGATAGAGAAAAATATGTAGACTTTATAAATAAATTAACTACTAGGCTAAATGAAGAAGGATATCAAGTTATAACAGCATTAGCACCTAAGATATCCGGAACTCAACCAGGTCTTTTATATGAAGCTCATGATTACCCTGCTTTAGGAGATGTATCGAATAAAGTGCTTCTTATGACATATGAATGGGGATACACATATGGACCTGCTATGGCAGTTGCTCCAGTTGACAAAGTGAGAGAAGTATTAGATTATGCTAAAACTGTAATAGATCCTGAAAAAATCTTCATGGGAATACCAAATTATGGATATGATTTTACATTGCCTTTTGTTCAAGGAACATCTAAAGCAGATTCTGTTTCAAATGTGGAGGCTGTTGAATTGGCAGCAGATGTTGGAACACAAATACAATTCGATGAAGTTTCTAAAGCGCCATACTTTATTTATTATGACGAGAATGGAAAACAGCATCAAGTGTGGTTTGAAGATGCAAGGAGCATTCAGGAAAAATTAAATTTATATACTGAATATGGTTTAGATGGAGTAGCATACTGGAATATTATGAAGTATTTCCCTCAAAATTGGCTTGTTTTAAATTCTTTGTATGATATAGAAAAACTAGTGTGATAAACTTAATTTAATTAATGCTTTATAACTAGTTACCATATTCATTTGCTTTCTAGATAATTATAAAAGACAGACATTAAAGGTCTGTCTTTTTGGGATTAGTATTATTCATATCTTAAAGATTCAATTGGGTCTGCTTTTGCTGCTTTTTTAGCTGGATAGAAGCCAAAAAATATTCCTATAATCATTGAAAAGACTACAGCAATTATAACCGAAGAAGGGTTAACAACTATAGGAATAGATATAAAAGCTCCTCCTATCATTACTAATCCTATACCAAGAGCTGTTCCTATTATTCCTCCAAGGGCAGAAAGGGCAGCCGATTCAATGATAAATTGAAACAAAACATCATTAGTTCTGGCTCCGAGAGCTTTTTTAATACCTATTTCCCTAGTTCTTTCTGTAACGGAAACAAGCATGATGTTCATAATTCCAATTCCTCCAACTAGCAATGATATGGCTGCTATGGCAGCCACTGCTACAGACATCCCGCCCAAAATACCGTCTGCTGATTCCTGATCTTCCTGAGCGGTATAGAATCGATAATTCTCAGTTTCTCTGTTTTTTAAATTTGCTACATATGATAGAAATTCATCTCCAACAGAATTAACAGAATATTTTTCATTTATGAATATATCTAATTGACTAAAGCCGTAGCTACTTGGATAAGGCATAGTATATGGGATATAGCTATCCTCAGTTGTACTTGGACCCTGAAGAAGAGATAATATCGGTGATACCTCCTTTTTGTATACTCCTATAATTAATAAATCTTCTAAATTGTTATCTATTTTAACTCTGATAGTATTACCTACGACATTTTCTTTGCCAAATAATTTAATAGCGGCATTTTGTTCTAATACTACCGATTTGCTTTTTCTATCGATATCATTTTTGTTAATCATTCTGCCATAAAGCATTTTAATTTCTTGAACTTTGTCAAATTCTGCATCAATACATTCCATATTCAGCTTAATGGTTTTTTTGTTTAAAGTAACATCGCTTTGAACAGATTCTGACGGGCATAGGTAAGATAACTTATCTCCAAATCTTTCTTCCAGAAGTTCCAAATCATCATAATAAAAGAAATCTGTAGACCTTATATCATCCATTCTATAGAAATACAAAAAAGCACGATTTTTTCCTATGTCTTTGTATATGTCATTCATCGCACCTTTCATGCTGTCTCCTATTGAAACTATTGCTATTACAGAGCTTATTCCTATAATAATCCCCAACATTGTTAGTAAAGATCGCATTTTGTTTGATGAAATGGACTGAAACGCTATTTTAATATTCTCTAACCAAATTATTTTAAACACCCTCTTTCAGTCCGTCTATCTTCTATAATGATACCATCTTTAAAAACTATAACTCTATCTGCATATTCTGCTATATCAGGCTCGTGTGTTACTACGATAATACTGTTGCCTTCTTTATGAAGATTTGTGAAAAGTTCCATAATTTCTATAGATGATTGTGTATCTAAATTACCCGTAGGCTCATCTGCCAAAATAATTGGAGGATTGTTTGCCATGGCTCTAGCTATGGCAACCCTCTGCTTTTGTCCCCCAGACAGCTCATTTGGGAGGTGGTGAATCCTTTCAGTAAGTCCTACTTTTTCTAGCAGTTCTAATGCCCTCTGTTTCCTTTGAGAGGGTTTGGTTTTAGCATATATCATGGGAAGCTCGACATTTTTTAACACATTTGTACGAGGTATCAAATTAAAAGCTTGAAACACAAAACCAATTTTCTTATTTCTAATAAGAGATAATTCATCAGGTTTTTGTTTGCTTATTGATATGCCATCCAATAAATATTGTCCATCTGTTGGTTTATCTAAACAGCCTAAAATATTCATAAGGGTTGATTTACCAGAGCCGGAATGCCCCATAATTGCTATGAATTCCCCATAATCTATTTCAAGGTTAATATTCTTCAGCGCATGTACTTCTACAGAGCCAGCTTTATAAATCTTATTTAAATTTTTTATGCTTATCATTTTTTCCATTACTATACCTTCACTATTCGACTTCATTTTCATTAGGTGTGACAATCATACCATCAATAAATGTAATATCAGGGTTAACTACAACTTTCATCCCTTCTGTTAATTCCGAACTTTTTATTTCTGTTTCAAGATCAGTTTCAAGTCCAATTTCTACAGGTATTGATTTAAGTGAATTGTCGTCATTTAAGATATATATTTTATATGATGAATTTTCATCTTGAACTAATGCTCCTGATGGAATAGCAAATACATTTTCCGCTTTTGCAACTTTAATTTTAGCAGTAGCAAGTACTCCAGCAATTAGGTTATCAGGTTTTTCTGTTACATCAATCAAAACTGGTATAACCCTTTCCATAGCATTAGCTTCTTTTTGTTCTGCTGTAGGTGAAATCCTTGCTACTGTTCCTTTTGCAGAATTTGTACTCAATACATCTGAATATATATCTACTTCTTGTTCGGGCTTAATTTTATTAATATCAAATTCGCTTATAGATACCTTCATTTGAAGTTTTTCTAAATTTTCAACTACAAACATTGCTTTTTCATCTTCTGTATCTTTTGCATATCTGCCGAGATTTACATTTACTCGCGTAACAGTACCAGCTATAGGACTTTTGATATAAACTTTTCCTAGATATTCCTTTTTCTGACTCAATTCTTGTTCTTTAATTTCAATATCCTTTATTTCAGAAGGGGTTAAAATTATTTTACCGTCTACTACATTATAACCTTCTAGTGATTTTTTGGCTTCTATTAAGCTGTTCTCAATTTTTCTAAAGGCTTCTTCAGTTATAATTTCATTTTCAAATAATTCTTTATTCTGGTTATAACTCCTTTCAAGTTCGCTAAGTTCTAGAACTGCTTTATCATATTCTATCTGTGTTGTCTTTAGTTTGTCATGCTGTTCCAACTTAGTTAATTCAATTTGATTTTCAGCAGAAGATATTTCTTTTTGAAGGTCTTCACTATCTAATACGGCTAAAATTTGATCCTTTGCAACTATGTCACCTTCTTTTACCTTTATATCTATTATTTCATAATTTAAAGGTGATACTACTTCAGCTTTTTCTATACCTTCTAAAGGTGATTTAATAGATATAATTTGTTCTATTGTTTTCCTTTGCAATTGAATTACATTTGCTGCCAATGTAGGTTCTTTTTTATTTCTATTACGTATAAAAATTACAGCTATAGTAATGATTAAAATAAGTAAGAAAATTATAATTTTCTTATGTTTCAATAAATTTTTCATTTACATCTCCTAATTAAATTAATTGTTAAATATTATACAATATTAAATTTAGCATATAAAAATTACAATATTATTACAATATAATTAAAATTTGGTTAATATTTTTATTACTAGTCATTAATTAACAAGTTAGGCATATATATAAAGTAAAATATGTTGAAAATTAATAAAGTAGCAGTATTAATTTTTGAGGAGGTTTGCATGAACATTAAAAACAATAATTATAGAGTTATGAAATTTCTTGAGCCTATAAACAAACAAGACAAATCTAAAGGATATGTACGCCTTGATATAAGAGGTATAAGAGGTACTATAATTGTATCTGTAGAAAATTTAGGAGATAATAAATCAACAAGTGAAGTATATTTGTATAAGGATAAAAGGAATAAAATAAAAATTGGAACGGTAAACAATAGAAAAGGAATGATTAAAAAAACAATTTCTATTGGTAATAACAACATTAATTTAGAAGAATACAATGTATGTGGTGTAGTTAAAGACAGTAAAATAGTATTGTATGCTAATTTATTTAATGCAATTAATTCCAATGACATAAGAAAACTTGAAGAAACTGTGCAAACAGAGAGTGTTGAAGAAGATGTAAACAAAACAGAACAACTTGACAAAGCCACAGAAGAAATTAAAAGTGTAATAGAAGAAACAGTAAAAACTGAAGTGGAAGTGGAAGCAGAACCAGAACCAGAAGAAGTAGTAGAATCCGAATTAGAATTAGAATTTGAAGAATATGAAGAAAAAGAATCAGAAATTGAAAAAGTTGAAGATGTTATTAAAACTGATGAAATAAACACTTTGAATAATGTTGAAAAAGTGGAAATAGAATCTCAGGATATAAAAGTTGAAGAAGCTGATGTAGAATCTGCTTCTAAAAAAGTAGTATATAAAAATAAATTTGAAGAGAACTTATATACTGTTCTAAAAGATTATAAAAAATTAGATCCATTATCAGTAAATATAAAAAGCATATCATGGTGGAAGATACCTTATGATGACAGAGGTGTGAAAAATGGATTTTTGCCTTATTACAATCAAATAATCAGTTCATATTATCCATACCCTATGTCAAATAGAGTCACAACTTGTCATAGCCTTATGAGAAAGTATGGCTATTACATATTCGGTATATATAAAGAAAATAATGATGTCAAAAAATTTGTTTATGGTGTACCTGGAGAATTTAAACGAGATGAACAGCCTTATAAAGGGGTAACTGGCTTTAAAAATTGGTCTTATAAAAACAAAGAAATTGGTGGCGATTATGGCTTTTGGTTAGCCTTTGTTGATTCAAATACAGGTGATGTAACTGAACCTCCACAAATAGTTTTGGGTAAATAGTACTGTACAAAGATGTAAATGTTTGTTATAATATACGAGAACTATTCATAAATAAAGGAGATTAATAAACAAATGCCGCCCATTAGTACTCATATGCACTTTGGTAAAATTTTTATCGAAAATTCCGAGGATGAAATAGACATACGTAGCTTTATACTCGGTATGGTTTCACCTGATACTTTTAGTGATGATGATACATTTGAAGAATTTCATTATTTAGATGAGGATGGAAACATAGATGTAAGGGATTTTTATGAGAAGTTTGATTTGAAAAAATTAAATTTCCAGCAAAGCTCTTTTGTTCTAGGATATTATTCACACTTGTGGTTTGATGAATATTATAAATTTAATGCAAGCAGGTTAACGGTACATAATGGTCACGATCTTCCTGATGATAAGCTAAGTATTGCAGTTAAAAACACATTGAAGTACTATGATGCTAAAGCAGTTGGAAACTATTATGATAATATAAAACATGAAATAAACGAATATAAATTTAACGTAGATTTAAAAGAGATAAAACATATTAGTATAAAGAAGGCAAAAGAGATATTAAATGAATATTTTAAAGATTTAATACCTAAAAACATTTATCCTGAATTAATTGAAGAAGAAGAATATATGAATTTTATACGTAAAAGCTGTAGCAAAATAATAAAATCTTTATAAGTGGATGATAAGAATTAATTTTGTTATTGCCAATTATGCTGATGCAAATAATAAGAACTCCATAACAGGAGTTTTTGTTTTACTTGTATAAGCGAACTTATTTTATAAAAAAATTATTTTTAATTTGACTGTTGTAAAAAAGTGTAATATAGTATATAGGAGTACACTCTCTTAAAGATAAGGATGATAATGGTGAAATATAAATACATTTTTTTTGATTTTGACGGAACTCTTGCGGATACAGAAGAAGTTAATTTTGTAATATATCAAAAGTTAGCTGAAAAATACAATTTAAGAAGTATTACATTAGATGAACTAGGACATTTGAAGAAAATGAGTGCTAAAGAACTTATGGAATATATAGAATTAAAGAAAAGATATTTACCTTTTATGCTTAAAAGAGGTAAAAAACTTTTAACACAAGACATAAGAAATGTTAAACTTTGCAAGCCTGATATTTTAGATACTATAAAACAGATAAAAGATCTGGGCATAAAGGTAGCTATAATAACAACTAACTCAAAGACTAATGTAAAATTGTTTTTAGAAGAACATGGTGTAGATTACTTTGATTATATTTCAAGCGCAACAATGTTTGGAAAAGAATCAAAGATGAAAAAAATAATGAGAAGAGAAAAACTAAGTAATAGTGAAATTTTATATGTAGGTGATGAAATAAGAGATATACATGCAGCGAACAGAGCAGGCGTTGACGTCGTATCTGTTGCATGGGGTTATAATACAGTTGAAAGCTTAAGAAAAAACAAGCCACAATATTTAATTTTTGAATCCACGGAATTGTTAGATATATGTAAACAGTAGCAATTATAATTTTAATTTTAGTTAATAAGCGTAAACACGAATTTTATTTTTCGAGTATTTGAAAAATATTCGTGTTTTTTTATTTTTTCTTTAATAAATTTTAAAATAATACATATTATTTCTTGCAATCATAAACTTGATATGCTAAAATACAAACCATAATATTAAAGATGGAGGTAGTATATGAGTAAAATGATTTACACGATTAAACCTGAACACCACAGTATTTCTGAATTGACTAAAATTTTAGAGGAACATCCAGAAATTCAATTTGTATCATTTATGGGAATTGATATAGGTGGAAATGGTACTGATGAAAAGATACCTATTAAATTATTCTTAAAAGATATGGAAGAAATGTTGGCTCATGGTATACAAACAGACGGATCTAGTGTGGAACTTCAAGGTATTGCCGTATTAAATGATGCTAGAGTTGATATTCTACCTGATAAAAATTGCATTTGGTTTATTGACTACAATTATGAGTATTATAATGATGAAAATGGGCTACCTGTTGGAACATTAAAAATTCCTTCCTTTATAGTTCACAGTGGCAAGGAAGTTTGTTCAAGATCTATTCTTAAAAAATCTGTAGAAAACTTCACAACAAGTTTAAAAGAACTTCTTCACAAATATCCTGAATTAACTCAAAAATATGGTTTTAAATATGAAGAAATAGATGAAGTGTTGTTAACTTCTGCAACTGAACTTGAGATGTGGGTTAAAACTCCTGAACAAAGTGCAGACTATGAAGAGTTATATACATCACAGACTTTAAAAGAACAATACTGGAAAAGAACAATGGGAACAGTAAGAACTGTTCTAGAAAAAATAATGGATCAACTTGAACGCTATGACTTAAAACCAGAGATGGCTCATAAGGAAGTAGGTGGAATTACTAATAGAATAGATGCAAAAGGTAGAATAACTCATGTTATGGAACAGCTTGAAATAGATTGGAGATTTTCAAATGCTCTTCAAACAGCAGACAATGAAATTATTGTTAGAGAATTAATTGAAGATCAATTTAGACATCATGGTTTAGAAGTTTTGTTTAAAGCAAAGCCAATTGAAGGTGTTGCTGGAAATGGTGAACATACTCATTTAGGAGTTGCTGTAAGATTAAAAACTGGTAAAAGGATTAACTTATTTGTACCTAATGATATGAAAAAAGATTATTTGAGCGAAATTGGCTACGGTTCATTAATGGGATTATTAAAAAATTACGAAGTTATTAATCCTATAGTAACAGCAACTAATGATGCGTTTAATAGACTTAAACCTAAATTTGAAGCTCCAGTATGTGTAGTAACTTCATTAGGTGGAACAAAGGAAGCTCCTTCTAGAAATCGTTCAGTATTAATTGGTGTTATAAGAGATGTGACTAGCCCTCAATCATTAAGGTTTGAGATGAGATCACCTAATCCATATTCTAATACTTATCTTGTAATTGCAGCATCATATCAAGCAATACTAGAAGGTATTACAACTGTAGTAGAAGCTAAAATGTCTACAGAAGATTTAGAAAAAGAAATTTCTAAAAAATATGGAGAAGATGCCGTATATTTAGAAAAAAACAGAGAGTATAGAAGTGAAGAAGATGTTTTCGAATGCTTTACTGAAGAAGAAAGAAATAAGATTTATGGAAAAGCTCCTGCTACTGTATGGGAAAATGTTAAGGGATTTGACTCAAATATTTCTAAACAGGAAGCTCTTAAAGTAGGGGATGTTTTTACAGATCAAATCATTAATTCATTTAGATTATGCACTATTGAAAAATGGAAAAATGAACTAAGTGGAAGAATTATTCATGATAACATAATGCTTCTTAAAACATTTGTAAAACTTCATAGTGAACAAGACCATGCAACAGATTTAGATGTAGTTACATGGGAGAAAATTGTGTACTTGAAAACAAAGCTCATGAAAGACAGTTTAACAAAGAAAAGTATTTTTACTAAGATACAAAATGCTCTAGAACTAGGCGACTATGAAACAGCATCTGATTTACAAAGGTCAATGAATGAAAAGATGACTGAAATTAGAGGATTATATATAGAATACAAAAAAAATATATTTTAAATTTTAAACAAAAAAGAACCATTTGGTTCTTTTTTGTTTTTTATACATTTTACAAATGAATAATATACAAATAGTGATTTTTTATAAAAAAACTTTAGCAATTTTCATTTTCTTATTTACAATTAATGATTTCTGTGCTATTATGTAAATACGGGCTAAAACGTATTCCTATGAAATTTATTTTTATCGAAGTAGGGTTTATTTTTTAGTCAGCGAACTTAGTTTGAAAAAATAGTAGCTTTTACACTTTAATACTAAAATGATAACGTTTTTACATTTTTAAGTGGGTTTACCATAAATAGCAATTGGGGCTATAATTATTCTTTTATCATTTTAAGCTATCTCAAAGTGCACTTGTTAAACTAGTTTCGCACAAATATATATTATGGAGGGAAAAAATGAGTAAAGAAACAAAGGAAAGAAAACAACCGACATTATTAATATCATTTATACCAGTAGTAATAACAATATTTTTATTATCTGTATCAATCATAGTATATGCAGCTGATGTGCATATTCCTCTTATCATGGGAGCTATTATTGCTTCTTTAATAGCAATCTTTTATTTAGGAATCCCTTGGAAAGAAATAGAAGATGGTATTGTAGCATCTATCGGCAGCACAATGCAGGCAATATTAATACTTGCAATAATTGGTTCATTAATAGGATCATGGATTGCAGGTGGTATCGTTCCTACATTAATTTATTACGGTTTGCAAGTTTTATCACCAACATTCTTCCTGATTGCATCTCTTATACTTTGCAGTATAGTTTCATTAGCAACAGGTAGTTCTTGGACAACAGCTGGTACAGTAGGTGTTGCTCTTATAGGAGTTGCACAAGGACTTGGAATATCAGCTCCATTGGCAGCAGGTGCTATAATATCTGGAGCATATTTTGGAGATAAAATATCTCCATTATCAGATACTACAAACTTAGCTCCAGCAATGGCAGGTGCAGAATTATTTGACCACGTTAAACATATGCTTTACACAACTTCAGTTTCTTATGGAATTACTGCTATAATTTTTCTTGTAATTGGTTTTAGATATGCAGGTCAAGAAATTGATACTGTAGCTATAAACGAAATTTTAGTTGCTATAGAAAGCATATATACAATTAATCCACTTCTTATGTTAGTTCCAGTAATAGTTATTGTAATGGTAGCTATGAAAGTACCAGCAGTACCTGGATTAATCATAGGTGTAATATTAGGTGCTATATGTACTGTATTACAAGGTGGAGACTTTGGTGTTGTTCTTAATTCACTTCAATATGGCGTAGAAGCAGCTACAGGACATGAAATGGTTGACAAGTTGTTAACTGGTGGTGGTTTACAAAGTATGATGTGGACTATATCATTAATTATGTGTGCATTAACATTTGGTGGTGTTTTGGAAGTTACAGGTATGATGGCTGTTATAGCAAACAAATTATTGACATATGCAAAGAGCACTGGTTCATTAATTCTTATTACAGCAGTGACTTGTTTATTTGTTAATATACTTTGCGGAGATCAATATTTAGCTATAGCTCTTCCTGGTAAAATGTACAAAGATGAATTCCACAAGAGAGGATTGGCACCAAGAAACTTATCACGTGTTCTTGAAGACTCAGGTACAGTTACTTCAGCACTTGTTCCTTGGAACACTTGCGGAGCAACAATGTCAACATTCTTACAAGTTCCAACATTAGCTTATATGCCTTATGCTTTCTTCAATATTATAAGCCCTATAACAACAGTAGTATTTGGATACTTGGGAATTACAATTATGAAATTGGAAAATGACCCACATGCTCCTGAATATATTGGACCTAAAAAAAAAGCTAGAGCATAAATAAAATATAATGATTAACATTAAAGTTCTATAGGATAACTATAGAACTTTTTTTATATACTAGGAAAGTTCTCTTCCTAGTATATAAAAAACGAGGATTGCAAAGGACGGGACGTCCTTGCCGTTAAGGGGGACATAGGTCCCACTAGCGGAAGTTGCGTAGCAACTTTTTTTATAGAATATGCAATATTTTACAAAATGGTTTTCTTTATTTACAAAGTTTTTATTCTATGTTATAATGAAAAATGTAAAGAAATGCAATCGCTTGCACTTAATATATAATGCTAGTTGTTTCATTTCTTTTATGTTGCATTTAAATGTTTATTATGAAAACGATTTTGATTTATTGTTATAGTGATTTTGCTTTCTAATTTATAATGGGTTTATAATGTAAAGTATTTATTGGGTATAATTAATTATTTCATTGTAATACTAAATACTAAATGTTTAATTACTAGACTTATGTGCGACAGAAAATAAATAGTATGGAGGATAATAATGAGTAAAGAAACAAAGCAAAAAAAGCAACCAACAATGCTTATATCAATGATCCCTGTAATAATTACAATAGTATTGTTGTCAGTATCAATTATAGTTTATGGTGCAGATGTTCATATGCCTTTAATAATGGGCGCAATGGTGGCATCTGTTATAGCAATTTTTAGTTTAGGTTTCACTTGGAAAGACATTGAAGAAGGTATCGTAGAATCTATTGGTAGCACAATGCAAGCAATTTTAATACTTGCAATAGTTGGTTCATTAATAGGAGTTTGGATATCAGGTGGTATTGTTCCTACAATGATTTATTATGGCTTACAAATACTATCACCTACATTTTTCTTAGTTGCATCAGTTATACTTTGTAGTATAGTTTCTTTAGCAACTGGAAGCTCATGGACAACAGCAGGAACAGTAGGTGTTGCACTTATAGGTGTCGCACAAGGTCTTGGAGTTTCTGTTCCATTGGCAGCAGGTGCAATTATATCAGGCTCATATTTTGGTGATAAAATGTCACCGATGTCAGATACTACAAACTTAGCCCCTGCAATGGCAGGTGCAGAATTGTTTGATCATATTAAACATATGATGTATACAACAACAGTTTCATATGGAATAACTCTTATTATATTTTTTGTACTTGGATTCCGTTATTCAGGAACAGAACTTGATACTACTGCAATAAGCGGAATATTAGAAGCTATATCAAGCGTATATACTATAAATCCATTGCTTATGTTAGTTCCTGTTATAGTTATAGCTATGGTTGCTATGAAAGTTCCTGCTATTCCTGGATTAATTGTAGGGGTTATACTTGGAGCACTTTGTACTATTTATCAAGGTGGAGATTTTGGAGCTATTCTTGATGCACTTCAATATGGAGTAGTTACTGAAACAGGACATGAAATGGTAGACGAGTTGTTAACAAGAGGTGGTCTACAAAGTATGATGTGGACTATATCATTGATTATGTGTGCATTAACATTTGGTGGAGTTTTGGAAAGAACAGGTATGATGGCAGTTATAGCTAATAAATTATTAAAATTTGCAAATAGTACTGGTTCATTAATTTTAATTACTGCAGTAACTTGTTTATTTGTAAATGTTTTATGTGGAGATCAATATTTAGCATTAGCTCTTCCTGGTAAAATGTTCAAGGATACATTCCATGATAGAGGATTAGCTCCAAGAAACTTATCACGTGTTCTTGAAGATTCAGGTACAGTTACATCTGCACTTGTTCCTTGGAATACTTGTGGTGCTACAATGTCAACATTCTTGGGAGTACCAACATTAGCATATTTACCATTTGCATTCTTCAATATCTTAAGCCCAATAGTAACAGTATTATTTGGTTTCTTAGGAATTTCAATTATGACATTAGAAGAAGACCCTGCTTCTCCTGAATATGTAAGACCAATGAAATTAATAAAAAGTAATAAATAATAATAAACAATAAAAATGCCCCATAAACGGGGCATTTTTCATATAAGTTTTATATATTTACTTCTCGTCTTTCAATTTTAAGGTCTATCATTTTTTCGATATCAGCTAAAATCTCCATATCCTTCTTTGCGACAAACAAACATGTATAACCTTTTTCTCCAGCTCTTCCTGTTCTCCCAATACGATGTATATAAGATTCTGCATTTTCAGGTATATCATAATTATATATGTGGCTTACACCGCTTATATCAAGACCTCTTGCAGCTACATCCGTAGCTATCAAATATTGTATATCACCATTCCTAAAAGATTTCATAATTCTTTCTCTTTTCGATTGAAGAATATCGCTGTGAAGTTTAACACAATTGTATCCTCTGCTGTGCATAGCTTCTTCTAAAGTGTCAACTCTAACTTTTGTCCTGCAAAATATTATTGCCATATATGGTCTATCTTGGTCTAATACTTTACAAAGTGCATCTTGCTTATTTCTATCAGTAGTTTCTACAACTTGTTGTGAAATATTTGTAAGAGTGACACTTTCTTTTTTTACTGCAATTGATAATGGATCCTTCATATATTTATATGCAAGCTTTTTAACTTGTTGATCAATTGTCGCAGAAAAACATAGTGTTTGCCTTTTCACAGGTGTGTCTTTAATTATTGTTTCAACTTCGTTTTTAAAGCCCATTAAAAGCATTTGATCTGCTTCATCTATAACAAGTGTTTTCAAATTGCTTAAATCTACTGTTTTTCTTTGAAGATGATCTATTAGCCTTCCTGGTGTTGCAATAATCATATGTATATTGCCTTTTAACTTTCTTATTTGAGCAGCAATATCTTTTCCACCATATGCAGATAATATATTTATATCTTTAGCCTTTTTTAGTTTCATAGCTTCTTCTGTTATTTGTATTGCAAGCTCTCTGGTTGGAGTTAAAATTAAAGCTTGAACATTGTTGCTTTCAATTGATATGTTTTCAAAAATAGGTATTAAAAATGCTAAAGTCTTACCTGTTCCAGTTTGGGCTTCAGCTATTACATCAGCTCCATTTTTAATAATATCTATGCATTGTTCCTGTATTGGAGTAGGACTGGTTATACCAGAGTTTTTTAAAACATTTATTATTTTTTCATTAATCTTAAAATCTATAAAATTCATATATTTTAGTGAGCTTTAAAAATAAATAATCTCACTAAATAATCACTTCCTTTCTTTTTGTAATCTTATATAAATAGTATTATAGCACAATTATACTACTTTTACTAAAAGTATTTAAATTATAAACACAATTTCACATATCTGGTAAACTTGACAAGATAACATTTTCATTGTATAATTATGAGATGAAAATGTTATCTTGCCATAGTTATATATTAAAATGATTGACTTATTATTATCAAATCAAGGGTTTAAATATATAAAGTACAGTGAAAAATTATTCATTTACATGTTTAGTACGCTATCATTTATATTGGGGGAATATGATGGATACAAATTATATATATAAAGAAGAATTAAATGAACTTGTTATTAGTGAAGATAATTTTGAATTTTTCAGAAAATTAGCAATGGATAAAATGAGAACTTCTCCAGAATATTTTAAGAATGTTTTTGACGGTTTATTAAAGTTTGCCTATGAAAACAAACTAAATAAAACAATAGGTTGGGCTTATTACTATATAGGCTGGTATTACCTAGACATATCAAATTTTGATAAAGCTGTAGATAACTTCTTGATTTCTAACGATTCGTTTGAAACAATTAATTTTAAAAAAGGCTTAATTTATGCATGCAATGGATTAACTAATGTTTATTGTCAAATAGGACAATTTAAGTTAGCAAATGAATGGGGATTAAAAGGAATTTCCTTAGCAGAAGAAATAAAGGAAAAAGATGGACTTGTTTTACTATTAATGAATACAGGTATTAATTATATTCAAATGAAATATTTTCAAAAGTCAAAAGATATTTTTAACAGCATAAAAATGATGGGTTGTGAATTAACTAAACGTCAGCAAATTTCTTGTCAGTTGAGTATTGCTGAAATTGAAATTAATATAGGAAATCCTAAAGTCGCTCTTTCTATTTTGGAAGAAGTATCAAATTTAGTTGATGCATTAACTGTTGATACAAGTGATGTTTTTAAATTAAAAGGTATGGCTTATGTTAAACTTAATGAATATGATATCGCTGAAAAAGAATTTATGAAAAGTTGCGATTTTTCTGGCATACAAGGCTATACTTATGAAAAGTGCAGTTCTATGATAGAATGGTCAAAACTAAGCAACTTTGTTGGCAGATACTGCGAAGCTATTGATGTATTGAAGGAAGTTGTAGAAATATCTAAAACTGGTAAATTTAATTTGCACTTAAGAGAAGCTTATTTTACATTATATAAAATCTATAAAAAAATAGATTTTACAAAAGATGCGCTTCATTATCTTGAGGAATATAATTTAATTGATGATCAAATATATGATTATGAACAAAATCAGCTAATGGCTAAAATGAATGTAAATCATACTAAGAGGGAAGCCGATTTATATAAATTATTATATGATAAGACAGAGCTATTATCTTCAATAGGGCAAAAAATCATTTCTAATTTAGATATAAATTTTATTATAAATATTATAGGCAGGGAAATAAATAAATTAATAATTACAGATATTTTTGGCATTGCTGTATATGATGATGAAAAAGGTGAAGGTATATATACTTTTTTAAATGGAAAATTAAATTCGAAAAAAATTATGCCATTTAAAATTGTAGACAATTCAGTATTTGGAACATATTGTATTAATAATAAAGCAGATATAATTATAAATAATGTAGAAGAAGAATACAGCAATTATTCTGATTTAGACTGGAACACTTTTAATAAGGGAGCATTGGAAAAATCCTTAATATATACACCATTAATAATAAAAAATAAAGTTGTAGGTGTAATGACAGTCCAAAGTTATTCTGTAAATGCCTTTGATAAGAATGATTTAAACACATTGAAAATAATTGCAAATTATTCAGCAATTGCAATAGATAATGCAATGTCTTATAAAAAAATTGAATCAATAGCCACTTATGATTGTATGACTGGATTTTTAACAAGATTTGAAATTATTAGGCTTGGTGAAATAATTTATGAAAAGCACAAGGATAAAAATATAAACTTTAGTGTAATAATGATTGATATTGATAATTTTAAAACCATTAATGATTCTTATGGACATATTTCGGGAGATAAAGCATTAAATATGGTGACTGAAACCATATCTAAATGTATAAGGACTACAGATTATATAGGTAGATATGGCGGAGATGAATTTTTGCTTATATGTCCTGGTGCAGGGCAAGTTGAAGCTCTTGAAGTTGCTGAAAGAATTAGAAATACCATATGCAACAAAACATATTTAATTGGTGAAGATTTATCAATCAATATAACCTTGAGTTTAGGAGTATATGAATTTGGCAATAGTGATATGTCCTTTATTGATGGTGTTAAAATGGCCGATAAATATTTATATAAAGCTAAAAAGGGTTCTAAAAATAAAGTTGCAAGCAGAGCAATGATTGTTAAAATTTAATAAAATAGATTTTTTGGGAAAACATATTAATGAAAAACTTTACACAAAGTTTACATTTCTATGCTTTCTTTTTTACTATTGGGGTATATATTAAAAAGAAAGTAAATTTATAAAACAAGAGGAGATTAAAATGAAAAAAGCAAAGAAAATAATCATGATGATGTCTTTGGTATTAGTGGTAGCATCAGTTTTTGTTGGGTGTTCAAAATCAAATACTCAAGAATCAGGTTTTGATTCAGATAGGGATATAACTGTAATAGCGAGAGATTCAGCATCAGGTACAAGAGGTGCTTTTCATGAACTTATGAAAATAAAGGTTAAAGAGGGTGAAAAAGAAGTAGATAATTTAGTAGTCGGTGCACTTGAATTTGATGGAACAGATAAAGTAGTGACAGCTGTTGAAGGTGACAAATATGGTATTGGGTATATTTCACTTGGCTCTGTAAGTGATAGAGTTAAAGCAGCTAGTGTTGATGGTGCCGAAGCAACAATTGAAAATGTAAAAAGTGGAAAATATAAAATAGCAAGACCTTTTTTACTTGTAACAAAAGGAACAGAAAATGAACTTGTAAAAGATTTTTTAAACTTTGCTTCTTCTAAACAAGGGCAAGAAATTGTTGAAAGCAAGCATTATATTTCAACAGTAGAAAATCAAACTGAATATAATGCTTCAGGTTTAACTGGAACTATAAAAATTGCAGGTTCAACATCAGTAACACCTATAATAGAATTATTGCAGGAAGCCTATCAAGAACTTAATCCAGATGTAAAATTTGAAATGCAGTCAAATGGTTCGTCACAAGGTATAAAGGCTGCTATTGATGGAACATATGATATAGGAATGAGTTCTAGAGAATTGAATGAAACTGAAAAACCGGAATTGAATGAGCATGTACTTGCAATTGATGGTATAGCAGTTATATTAAACAAGGAAAATCCAGCTAATGACCTTTCATCTGAAACGATAACTAAAATATTCACAGGTGAAATAACTAAATGGTCTGAAGCAGCAGAAAAATAAGATGGTAAGTGCTAACAGATCAAACAATATAAAAGAAAAATTAATGCAGTATGTATTTTATGCATCTGCATTAGTTTCAGTATTAGCAGTTATTAGTATTTGTCTTTTCCTGCTCATGAGAGGCATACCTGCTATTTCTGAAATAGGATTTATGAACTTTATATTTGGACAAGAGTGGGCACCAACAGATAACCCTCCGTCGTTTGGAATATTATCAATGATTGTCGGAAGCTTATATGTAACTGGTGGTGCAATTGTTATAGGAGTTCCAATAGGTATTATGTGTGCAGTATTTTTAGCTGAATTTTGTCCTGCTAAATTATATAAAATTGTAAAACCATCTGTAAACTTATTAGCAGGTATTCCTTCAATAATTTATGGTTTTTTCGGAATGGAAATTGTAGTGCCATATATAAGAGAAACATTTGGTGGTAATGGTTACAGCATACTTTCTGCATCTGTAATACTTGGAATAATGATACTTCCTACAATTATTACTATAAGTGAATCTTCGATTAGAGCAGTTCCTGAAATATACATGGAAGGATCTTTAGGTATTGGAGCTACAAAAGAAGAAACTATATTTAAAGTAGTATTGCCTGCGGCTAAATCAGGCATTTTTACATCAATAATACTTGGCATTGGAAGAGCAGTAGGCGAAACAATGGCAGTCGTGATGGTAGCTGGAGGAGCAGTAATGCCTCTTGATAAAATAGCTTTATTGAAACCTATTAGAACGTTGACCGCAAATATAGTTACTGAGATGAGTTATGCATCAGGACTTCATACAGAATCATTAATAGCAACAGGTGTAGTGTTATTTGTGTTCATAATTATATTAAATACAACATTAAGTTTAATTAAGACAAAATCAAATAAATATTAGTATATAAATAAAGTATAAATAAAGGGGATGAATGCTGGAAAAATGGAATATTTAATTGAAGATTCTAAAAGTAACTTAAAAAGTAGAAAAACGAAATCTTTAATATTGAAAGGTTTAGTGTGGATTTGTGGATTAATTACAGTTTTAATACTTGTTTCCATATTGCTGTTTATATTAATTAGAGGCATACCTAACATTAATATGGAGTTTTTGTTTGGTAGTTATAATTCGGAAAGTTTATCTGCATTTTCTTCAATAGTTACTACAATTATTATGATAGTTTTATCTCTTGCAATAGCAGTTCCAATAGGCGTGTTTTGTGCAATATATCTTACAGAATATGCTAAAAGAGGTAACAAAGCAGTAAAGGTTATAAGGTTAGCAGTAGATACTTTAGCAGGTATACCGTCTATTATATATGGATTATTTGGAATGATATTTTTTGTAACTTTACTTGGATTTAAAACATCAGTTTTATCAGGTGTGTGTACACTTTCAATAATGATTTTGCCAATAATTATAAGTTCGTCTGAAGAAGCTATAAAATCTGTACCAGATATTTATCGTGAAGGAAGTTTAGGACTTGGTGCTTCAAGATTAAGAACAGTGTTTAAAATAGTATTGCCTTCTGCAATGCCTGGAATATTAGCTGGAGTAATACTTGCCATAGGACGTATTGTAGGAGAAACTGCTGCTTTAATATTTACAAGCGGTACTAATGTTTTAAAGACGCCTACTTTAGATTTGTTTGCATCACAAAGAACACTTGCTATACATATGTATATGCTTGCAAGTGAAGGTCTGCCTCATTCGAAAGATATGGCATTTGCTACTGGTACTGTATTAATAATTATTGTATTTATAGTGAACTTTGCAACTACCAAACTTGCAAATAAACTTGGGAGGTTGAATAATGAATAATTTAGAAAAAATGAAAATTGAAGATGTCAATTTATACTATGGAGATTTTAAAGCGTTAAATAATATAAATATGACAATAAATGAAAAAGAAATAACTGCATTTATAGGACCTTCAGGTTGTGGAAAATCAACTTTATTAAAATCATTAAACAGAATGAATGATTTAGTTGAAAATTGTAAAATAACTGGTAAAATAACATTAGACGATATTGATGTTTATAAAGATATGGATGCTGTTGTTTTAAGAAAAAAGGTTGGAATGGTATTTCAAAAACCAAATCCATTTCCAATGAGCATATATGAAAATATAGCTTATGGCCCAAAAACTCATGGAGTTACTAAAAAATCTCAATTAGATGAAATTGTTGAACAAAGTTTAAAAGCTGCAGCTATGTGGGATGAAGTGAAAGACAGACTTAAAAAAAGTGCTCTTGGGCTATCTGGTGGCCAACAACAAAGATTGTGCATTGCAAGAGCATTATCAGTAGAACCAGAAGTTTTATTGATGGATGAACCAACGTCAGCTTTAGACCCAATTTCAACAATGAAAATAGAAGATCTTGTTCTTGAAATAAAAAAGAAGTATACTATTGTTATAGTAACTCACAACATGCAACAAGCGACGAGAATATCTGACAAAACAGGATTTTTCTTGAATGGTGAAGTTGTTGAGTTTGATGAAACGGAAAGACTTTTCTCATTACCTAAGAATAAAAAAACAGAAGATTATATAACAGGAAGATTTGGTTAAACTGAGCAATAGAAAAGCAATTGAGCAGCAATTGAGGAGTAATAGAGAAACAATTGCTAGTCAACTGCTTACCGATTGCTTATCAATAGTTATAATAGGAGGTATTATATGAGAGGTAGATTTGATAAGGAGCTTGAAAACTTAAATCTCGAGCTTATTAAAATGGGTGGGCTTATAGAAAATTCAATTGAAGCAAGTGTTAAAGCGTTTATGGAGAAAGATTTATCACTTGTAAAAAAAGTAAATGAGTATGAGATAGAAATTGATGAAATGGAAAAAACTATTGAAAGCCATTGCTTAAAATTATTGTTGCAGCAACAGCCTGTAGCATCAGACTTAAGGCTAATTAGCACAGCTCTTAAAATGATTACAGATATGGAGAGAATTGGAGATAATGCTGAAGATATAGCTGAAATTGCAAAATTTATGGTTAATGAGAAATTCATTAAAGATATTGTGCACATTCCTCAAATGGCAGAAGCAACAATTGGCATGGTAAGAAAGAGTGTTGATGCATTTGTAAATAAGGATAAACAATTAGCATTAGAAGTTTGTGCTAGTGATGATATTGTTGATGATTTATTTACTGTAATAAAAAATGAACTTATTGAAAAAATACAAGAAGATAAAGCAAATGGAGAACAAGCAATTGACCTACTTATGATAGCTAAATATTTTGAGAGAATAGGTGACCATGCTGAAAATATAGCTGAGTGGGTAATATTTTCAATAACTGGAGAGCATAAATACGAGTAATTTTGGAGAGCACAAATGAAACTAATATATTGCGTTGAAGATGATCCTGGAATAAGAGAATTAATTTCTTGTACTTTAAATACAGCTGATTTTGAAGTTGTAGGATTTGAGGAACCTCAAGGATTTTTCTTAGAACTTGAAAAAAGAACACCTGAGCTAATACTGCTTGATATAATGCTTCCTACTATGGATGGTATGTCTATACTTAAG
>Ga0074193_1000765_pt1 | contig 48197 bp, 37 predicted proteins | sample EPASupsiteHSE605_FD_64523 | JGI IMG/M metagenome (GOLD analysis project Ga0074193, IMG submission 64523) | Bioremediated contaminated groundwater from EPA Superfund site, New Mexico - Sample HSE6-05 | ecosystem: Environmental > Aquatic > Deep subsurface > Groundwater > Contaminated ...
TTGCGGTAATCGCCGCTCTGGCGAGCTACTGCGGCTCCGGTCCCGATCTTATTTATCTGCCCGAAGTCGATTTCGACTATGAGAAATTCTGTGGGGACGTTACCGCTATCTATAAAAAGCAGGGCAGCGTGCTCATCGCCGTTTCAGAGGGCATCCACGACTCCGCGGGCAAGTTTATCTCCGAATACGGCTCAGATACAGCACAGAAGAAAGATGCTTTCGGCCACTCGCAGCTTGGAGGTCTCGCCGTCCAGCTTGCGGACGAGCTGAAGAAAAGAACCGGCGCCAAGGTGCGCGGCATCGAGCTGAGCCTTTTGCAGCGCTGCGGCGCGCACCTTGCCTCGAAGGCAGACGTTGACGAGGCTGTGCTCGCCGGCAAAAAGGCGGTCGAGGCGGCTGTTAAGGGCGAAAGCGGCAAAATGGTCGCGTTTGAGCGCAAGTATGTGAACGGGAAATATACCTGCAAAACCAAGCTCCTGCCGCTGAGCGCAGTTGCGAACTTCGAAAAAAAGGTTCCTCTGGAATGGATCACCAAGGACGGCAGCAATGTCACTAAGGAATTCATAGATTACGCACTGCCTCTCATTCAGGGTCAGCCTAAGCGTGAAACGGAAAACTCTCTGCCGCACTATGCAAGGCTCAAAAAGGTTTTTGCAAAGTAAAATGCAAATATTACAGCAAAAAAGTAGTTGACCAAAAGTTTCAAATATTACAGAATTAAGGAGCTGAATATTATGCCAATCGTAACATCAAGCGAAATGTTTAAAAAAGCATACGAAGGTCATTACGCAATCGGAGCTTTTAACGTAAACAACATGGAAATCATTCAGGGAATTACTGAGGCTGCGGCAGAGGTTCAATCTCCGCTAATTCTTCAGGTTTCAGCGGGCGCACGAAAATATGCTAAACATGTCTACCTGATGAAGCTCATCGAGGCGGCAATTGAGGACACCGGACTGCCGATTTGCGTTCATCTTGACCACGGAGACAGCTTTGAACTGTGTAAATCATGCATTGACGGCGGTTTCTCTTCTGTTATGATTGACGGTTCGCATCTTACATTTGAAGAAAATGTTGAGCTCACTAAAAAGGTTGTTGCCTATGCTCACGACAAGGGCGTTGTCGTTGAAGCGGAACTCGGAAGACTTGCCGGAGTCGAAGACACAATCAACGTTAAGGCTGAAGACAGCTCATATACACAGCCCGATGAGGTTGAGGAGTTTGTTACACGCACCGGCTGCGACTCGCTTGCAATAGCAATCGGAACCAGCCACGGCGCTTTTAAGTTTAAGCCCGGCTCAAAGCCGCAGCTTAGGTTTGATATTCTCACCGAGGTTGAAAGAAGACTTCCCGGATATCCGATAGTGCTGCATGGCTCATCTTCCGTTATTCCCAAGTATGTCGAAATAATCAATGCAAACGGCGGTCAGCTTAAGGACGCAATCGGTATACCTGAGGAAATGCTTCGTGAGGCAGCAAAAATGGCCGTATGTAAGATCAATATAGATTCTGATTTACGTCTTGCGATGACGGCGGGAATCCGCGAAGCTATGGCAAAGAATCCGGAAGCATTTGACCCCAGAAAATATCTTACACCTGCAAGAGATTACATTCGCGAGCTAGTTAAAGATAAAATCGTTAATGTACTAGGCAGTAACGGCAAAGCCTGAGCACTTAAAGCGTATCCCTCTGAAGCCCTGTTCAATGGATTACTTGACCAGGCTCTGTTCCGTTCCGCAAAAAGAAAGACCGGAAAGCTCTGCTTTCCGGTCTTTCTTTTTGCTTTTTGCCCGACTGAGCTTGGGCTCCGCAAAAATCAATATTCGTAGGTCTTGGCCTTTTCGAATTCATCCAGGATTTCAGCCGAAGGCTCCTTGGTGAGAAGGGAAACAACTACGATGAAGATGCAGGAGAACAGGAAAGCGGGCAGAAGCTCATAAATCCCCAAAACTCCGCCCATCGGACGAAGCACGAGCTTCCAGACGAAAACCATGATTCCGCCGGCAAGCATACCCGCAATCGCGCCCTCTTTCGTGGTGCGTTTCCAGAACAGGGAGAACAGCATAATCGGACCGAAGGTTGCGCCGAAGCCCGCCCACGCAAAGGATACGATTTTGAAGATGATGCTGCTCTCGTCGCTTGCGATGATCATGCCGAGAACGGCAATCGAGACCAAAACGATACGGGACACGGTCATGACCTGCTTGTCAGTGGCGTCTTTCTTCAAAACGCCCTGGAACAGGTTCTTTGAAAATGCGGACGCCGCGATAAGTAAATAAGAGTCGGAAGAGCTGATGGTGGCGGCGAGGATGCCGGCCATAGCAAGCCCCGCAAGCAGCGGAGGCAGAAGATTTGTCGAAAGAAGGATAAATACGCTTTCAGCCTGACCGGAGGTCGCGAGAGCTGTGGGATAAAGCACTCTGCCGACAAGACCTATGATAACGGCGGCGCCCATGGAAATAACCGCCCAGGTGGTTGCGATTCTTCTGGAGGTCTTAAGCTCGCCAACCTTGCGGATGGCCATGAAGCGCAAAAGTACCTGAGGCATTCCGAAGTAGCCGAGACCCCATGACAGAGTTGATATTATGGTCAGGAAGCCGTACGGTGCGGCGGCTCCGAAAACAGCCTGTCCGCCGGAAACCTGCTGCACTCCGTCGGCGACCGTCGGAGATGCTATCCCGAAAAACTCAAAGAAACCGGGGATGCCTTTGACGTTTTCCAGAATCTGAGCGGAGCCTCCCGCGGTGATGGTTGCAACAACGACAAGCGATACCAGAGCAACAATCATTACGATGCTCTGCATGAAGTCAGAGGTGCTTTCAGCCAGAAAACCGCCCAGGAAGGTGTACACGATAACAAATATAGCGCCAGCTATCATCATGCTCAGATAGGAAAACCCGAACAGAGTCGAAAACAGCTTTCCGCAGGTGACAAAGCAGCTGGCGGCGTAGACAGTGAAGAACACAAGGATGAAGATTGCGGCGATAGACATAAGTATTTTTTTCTTATCGTGGAAGCGGTTCGAGAAAAAGTCCGGTATTGTGATTGCGTTGTCCGCGACGGCTGAATAACGGCGCAGACGTTTGGAAACCAGAAGCCAGTTGAGATAGGTGCCGACCGCAAGACCGATGGCGGTCCACGCGGCGTCCGCAAGACCGCACCAGTAGGCAACGCCCGGCAGTCCCATGAGCAGCCAGCCGCTCATGTCGGAGGCCTCCGCGCTCATCGCGGCAATCCACGGCCCGAGGGTCCTGCCCCCGAGAAAATAGTTATCCGAGTTCTGGTTGGCGCGCTTTGCAAAAAACAGACCGATGCCGATAACCGCAAGCATATAGACGGCCATTGCAATAAGAATTTGTATGGTTCCTCCGCTCATTAAATAAATCCTCCAAAAGTATTTTCCTCTCTAACGGCGTAACACTTTACGCTGTTAAAAAATTTAACATATATTTGAGGATTTCTCAAGTAAAAAATCAAAGTAATGTATATTTATGCGGATTCGAGGCCGTTTGCGGATAAAAATTAACAGAAAAAGAGCCGGACGGCGAAATCCGGCCATCGCCGATTGGCATTAAAAGCGGATTTCTGCTGCACGCGAAGCGGAACCGCCTTTAGTAAATAATTGAAAACCACGTTGACCATTCAAGTTTACCTGTGTATAATATTTATTGGGTTGTTCAATGTTTTTGTAGATTTCAATCAAGGGTCTCCCGTGCAGAAGTGTATTTCCGGAATTACGCAAAGCCTCGGATTCGCAGACTTTCGTTAAAGGCGGTAAAATGCAGTGGAGTATAGTGCAAAACGTGTCATATTTGCCATACTTATACCCGCCGCACTCATTACAGGGCTGGTTGTGGGTGTGTTGCTTTTCCGCGCCGAGACGCTTTCGCAGATGAACGCCCTGAAGGAGCGGCTGCTCTTTCAGCCCGGGGCGGAACAGAGTGATATTCTCGAAAGCGCGGCGTCCACGCGTTTTGACGTTTTGGAAAACTACACAGAGCGTCTTGCGCAGGCAAGACCGGACGAAGCTGCGCGCATACTGAGCGAAATTAACGCATCCGCAAAAGATGTCGGTTTTTCTTATATTGCGCTTATTGGCAGGGACGGCAGGCTTCTGACTGACAAGAACGAGACGGTTGATATTTCCGGGCTGGAATTTTGGAAAGCTGTTGTCGGCGGTCATCCGCAGATATGCATAATCGGACTCAGCGACAGACTGCGCTTTGCTTTTGCTGTGCCATTTACCAAGGACGGCGAAAACAACGGCGCGGTTATTGGTTTTTTTTCAAGGGAAGAGTCTTCAACCGTTATAACGCCGGACGGAGACGACGGTTCACCGGCGTCAGCCGTGTTTGATTCTTCCGGCAGTATTATTGTGGAGACAGGGGATGTGCGGAGCTTCAAAGGTGCAAGCAATATCTATGACTTCTTTAATATGCTGGCCTCGGAAAATGCGATTGCGACAAAAGACGCAGATGCTGTGGAAGCCGCCGTCAGAGCCGGTCAGAGGGGTTCGATAGCCCCTGCCGGAGATATGGGGCTGTATTATGCCTATCAGCCGCTCGGTTCAGGCGGCTGGTATATAGTAAATTCGGTCAGCAAAGAATACCTTGAAACCGAGATCGCGGCCAGCCGGATACTTGACCCGTTTTGGACTTCCGTCTTGGTGCTGATTGCCGTTTTGCTCATTGTTTCTATTGTGATACCCGCGAGAAAACGTCTAATCGAGCTGCGTGAAGGGTATCGAAAGTATACCGAGGCGTGTACAATCGATTCACTTACGGGGCTGTTAAACAAACCGGGGTTTGAGACCGAAGTCGGGAGAGCTCTCGTGGAACTTCCCGCAGAGCGTGTGTGCGCTTTGATTTCATTTGAGGTTGTTTCGTTCAGGACATATAACGAGCTGTACGGGTACGAGGCCGGAGACACGCTTTTGAAAACGATAGCCGAGATTGCAAAGAAGGCTAAAAATGACGGCGATGTTACCGCACGGCTATATTCCGACCACTTCGCGTGGTTCATAATCGGCGCTGACAGTGAAGAAATATTAAGTACCTTGCGCGAGGCTGTTAAAGCAGCCAAGATGACAGAATTGCCGTTTTTCCTGTGCGCCGGACTCTATTTCATCGGTGACCGCAGTATGCCGGTACATGATATGCTCGATAAAGCCTCGGTTGCAAAAGACACGATAAAGCTCAATTACAGCACGGGTATAGCCGTTTATGACGAGTCGATGCTGGAATGCCGGCTGCAGGATGCGCAAATGGTCGGCGGCATGATGAAGGGACTGCAGGACGGGGAATTCGTCGAGTATTATCAGCCAAAATACAATGTACTCACAGAAACCGTTACCGGCGCGGAAGCGCTGGTACGCTGGAAAAAGCCCGACGGCGAGCTCATCGCGCCCAACAGGTTTATTGAGCTTTTTGAGCGGAACGGCTTTATCCGCAAAATGGATTTCTATATCTTTGAGAGAGTATGCGCTTTTCTTGCCTCTTCGATGGAAGCGGGAAAGAAAGTTCTGCCCGTTTCGGTCAATTTCTCCCGCGTACATATGCATGATTTACACTTTCCGCAGAGGCTGTCCAATCTGGCGCAAAAATACGGAGTCGAGCCGAAGAACCTAGAGATAGAGCTCACGGAGTCTGCGTTTATTATGGACACGAATAATCAGAACAAGATTATAGACAAGCTCCATGAATACGGATTTACCATCGCGATAGACGATTTCGGCAGCGGATTTTCCTCTCTAAATATGCTCAAGGACTTCGACGTCGACACTCTTAAAATCGATACTAAATTCCTGGAGGGCTTTGAACGCGGCGGAAAGGTCGGGACAGTTGTTACCTCTGTGATACGCATGGCAAAATGGATCGGCATACCGGTGGTAGCCGAAGGTGTAGAAACGAGGGAGCAGGTCGATTTTCTGCGCAGTCTAGGCTGCGAGATGATTCAGGGTTTCTATTATTCCCGTCCAATCCCCCGCGATGAGTATGAAAAGCTGCTCGATACGAACGTCTCAGCGCGTTTTGTAGGAGAAAAGCCCGACACCCTAACGCTCGGAGGCATAAACGCAGCTCTCGGCGGAGACAGCCTGGTTAATTCGTTGCTGGACGGTATTCTGGGAGGCTTCGGTATATATGAGCTTTCGGGAGACCGTCTCGAGGCAATCAGGGTCAACCGCGCATACTACGAAATGATGGGCTATCCGGACGCGGCGGCTTTTCGGGAACATTCACTGAACGTCTTGACTCAGGCCTATCCCCCCGATGTAAAAGCACTTTTGGAAACGTGCCGCCGTGCCGTAAAGACAGGCGAGGTGCAAAACCAAACGTCGCGCAGGTATAAATTTAACGGAACACTGATTCAATGCGATTTGCTTATAAAGCATATCGGCGGAACAGAAAGATCTCCGTTCATCTGTATAACGTTCATCGACACCACAAAAAGGCTGCTTATCGACAGAGAAAGCGAGCTCGATAAATTCTGCAATGCTCTTTATGCAATATTCGACGATATATTTGAATTTAACTACATGGAGAACACTTTCCGCCGGCTCAGCCGCAATCATGTTAAGCAAAGCGAGGGGACAACAAGTCTCAGCGAAGCGGAAGTAAACTGGCTGGAAAACATAATTTATCCCGAAGACAGGGCGAGAATCAGGCACTATATAGCTCTTGCAAGAAACGAAAAGCTTGAGTTTCCCTTTAACGCCGATTACAGAGTAATCAAAAACGGCGAAATCAGGTGGGTCACCGCTACTATGGTATCAATTGCTGCCGGCTGCTACCTGCTTTGTCAGCTTGACGTTACGCAGAAGAAACAGTTTGAGCTGCTTATGGAAACCCTCAAAGGGATGTACGGCGCCAGTGACTTCGACTTCGTCAGCGGCGTTCTCAGCGGCACAGCCGTGAAAGACCTTATCAGAAAGAAAATGCAGACCGAAGGAAGGGACGGGCTTTCGGCTCTTATTGTCGTTGGCCTTGACGATTACAGGCGCGTCTCAGACGAATTCGGAACTCATGCCGGAAACGCGCTGATTAAAGAGGTCTCGCTCAGAATAAAGACCCTCTTCGGAGAAAAAGATATTATCGGACGCATTGCGGACGATAAGCTCGTCGTTTATATCGACGGGATCGGCGACGTCCCCGCAGCCCGTGCAAAGGCGCGAAAAATCAGGGAATACCTGAGCGATATTGTCCTGCCGGGGAATATCAATGCAGAATACAGCTTGGGGCTGAGTATGATCTATCCGGGAAAAACTGATTTCGAAGAAGCCCTGAGCAAGGCTGAAGCGGCTTTGATGACGGCAGGGAGCGGCGGTACGGACTGCGCCGCTTTTGATGAAAAGCCGGATAAAGACTCCGAATAACGGCGAAAGCCGCAAAACCGGTTCTTTGACCGTCGTAAAGGGGCTTATAACCGCCCCTTTACGGCTTATTTATTCCCTTTAAAATACAGCGGCAGGTATATGCGGAGGCTTGAAATGGATACAAAAAAAGAAAGAGCGGTCCTTGCGGGTCTTTCCGCGAATTCGATGGCGGAGGACGAGAGGTCAACGGAGCTCAGCATGGAGGAGCTCGCGGCGCTTGTCGAGACCGCCGGAGGCGAGGCTGTCGCCTATGTTTTGCAGAACAAGGCAACGCCCGAGGCGCGGACCTTTATCGGTGAAGGCAAGGTTCATGAGATGAAGGAACTTATCGACAGCAACGGCTGCGATCTAGCGGTTTTTGACAACGAGCTTTCACCCTCGCAGATGCGTGTCCTGTCGGAGGATTTGGGGGTTAAGGTGCTTGACCGCAGCGGACTTATACTCGACATTTTCGCGCAGAGGGCGCAGACGAGAGAAGGCCAGCTCCAGGTCGAGCTTGCACAGTACGAATATCTGCTGCCGCGACTCACGGGTATGTGGGCGCATCTCGTACGTCAGACGGCGGCGGGCGGCTCCTCGCCTATCGGTACGCGCGGACCCGGCGAGACCCAGCTCGAGACCGACCGCCGCCACATAAGGCGCAAAATCCAGAAGCTGCGCGAGGAACTAGAGGAAGTGCGGCGCGTCCGCGGAACACAGCGCCGCAGGCGCGAAAAAAACTCCATGCCGGTGGTCGCGCTCGTCGGCTATACCAACGCCGGAAAATCAACGCTGCTTAACTGCCTTACTGGAGCGGGTATCCCGGCAAATGACAGGCTATTCGATACGCTCGATACCACGACGAGGCGCACGGCAATCAGCGAAACGCAGGAGGTTCTGCTGTCCGATACCGTCGGTTTCATAAGAAAGTTGCCCCACCATCTGATCGAATCCTTCAAGGCGACGCTGGAGGAGCTTGCCTACGCGGATGTTCTTCTGCACGTCATTGACATCTCAAGCCCGACGTGGAAAGAGCAGGCGAAGATAGTCGAGGACCTTATAGAACAGCTCGGCGCTTCGAAAACGCCCTGCCTCCTCGTTTTCAACAAGTGCGACGCCTATTCGGGCGAGCTGCCGCACGGGGAGAATATTGTCTGTATCTCCGCGAAAACGGGCGAGGGGACAGCGGAACTGCTTTCCGCCCTTTCGAACCTGCTGGAAAACGGGAAGCGGACCGTTGAGCTCATGCTGCCGTATAAGGAAGCCGGAGTTCTGGAGCTTTTGCACCGCGAGGGAGCGGTTTTGTCAAGCGAGTATGCGGATAACGGAATTATGGTAAAGGCGGTTATCAGACCTGAGCTTTGGGGCAGAGTCCGCGGATTCGTCATTAAGGACGAAAAGGACGAAGCGCCGGAAGAGAATTGACCGATAAGGGTATTTATTTATTTTGTAAGAAGGAGGAGCTGATGACGACTTACCTTGTGCCTGCCGGCTACGGCGAGGCTGAGTTTACAGAAAAACGTTCCCGCTTCATCGGGAGAGTGTGGCGGGCGGATACGGAGGAAGAAGCCCTGGAGTATCTCCGGAAAACGCGGGAAAATAACCGCGACGCTTCACATAACGTCTATGCCTATATAATCCGCGGCAACAACATAACGAGATATTCGGACGACGGCGAGCCAAACGGAACCTCCGGACTGCCCACGCTGAATGTTTTTGTATCCGAGGAAATCCAGAACGTCTGCTGCATCGTGACGCGCTATTTCGGCGGAACCCTGCTCGGAGCCAGCGGCCTTGTACGCGCTTATTCAAAGGCGGCAAAGCTCGCGCTCGACGCGGCGGGCGTCGCACAGATGGCCCAGTGGAGACGCTTTCACATCTGCTGTGACTACGGGTTCTTCGACAGGGCAAAACGCATACTTGAGGATTTTGAAGCCGTCGTCGGGAACACCGACTTCGGAACGGAGGTTTCGGTTGAGGCTCTTGTCCGTGAGGACAGGGCGGAGGCCTTCGCTCTCAGACTTACGGACGCTTCAAACGGAAAGGCCAAGTTAGAGGATACCGGAAGCACTTTTCTCGGAGTGCGTATCAGACGGCAGGGTTAATATCGAAAAAACAGGGCGGCACCTCAGAAGGGTACCGCCCTGTTTTTTCGAAAGTTTAATAATCTATAACTGATTTTTATTAAAACAATAACAAAAAAAGAGGGAAATGGGGGGCAATGTCGTATAAGGAGGTAGAATGATAATGCCCGGAGGTGACTTAATTTGCCAAATCCGAGAGAAAGACGCGAACAGCTTGAACGCCTTATGATCTCCGAGCGCGGCGTGCTTTCGGAAGCGTCGAAGGGACGGACCTTTCCCGAAGAACAGGACGAAGTCCGAACCTGCTTTCAGCGGGACGTCGATCGTATTTCACATTCCAAGTCATTCCGTCGTCTGAAACATAAGACACAGGTTTTCCTTCAGCCGGAGGGCGATCATTACCGCACGCGGCTGACTCACACGCTTGAGGTGACGCGCATAGCAAGGACGATTTCTCGCGCTCTTGAGCTTAACGAGGACCTGACGGAGGCAATCGGGCTCGGGCACGATCTGGGACATACCCCCTTCGGACACGCCGGCGAGCGGGCGCTGAACGACATTTACCCCGGCGGCTTCCGGCACTATGAACAGAGCCTGCGCGTCGTGGACAGGCTTGAAAAATCGGGAGAGGGACTGAACCTCTGCTTTGAGACGCGCATGGGCATACTTAACCACACCGTCGGCGCTCCCGACGATACGGCGGAAGCGACAGTCGTCCGCCTTGCAGACCGTATCGCCTATATAAACCACGACGTTGACGACGCGATACGCGCCGGAATACTTACTGCGGACGATATACCGAAAGAGGTCCGCGAGCGCATCGGAGAGCGGCACAGCACAAGGATCGACACGATCATAAAGGATATCATCAAAAACAGCCCTCAGGGCGAAATCAGTATGTCCGACGAAATGGCGAAAGCGGTCGATGTGTTTCATGACTTTTTGAACGAGAGGGTCTACCGTAATCCGAAGGCCAAGGGCGAGGAGGCAAAGGTCTCAAAAATCCTCGGCGGCATCTGGGAGTTTTACACTAAAAACCCCGGCGAACTTCCCGAGGATTACAGGCGCATTGCCGACGCCGAGGGAATTGAACGTGCTGTCTGCGATTATGTTTCAGGCATGACCGACGACTATGCCATCTATAAGTTCACGAGCATCTATATCCCCGCCGCGTGGCAGGTGAAGTGAGCAAAAACTGTCCGGCTCATTATTGCCGGACGGGAATTTTTAAGGAAACGGAGGCGACGATATGGCTTTTCCGGAGAGTTTCATAAAAGAACTGACCGAAAGAAGCGATATTGCCGACGTCGTTTCCCAATACGTCAGACTCAACAAGAAAAGCGGAAACAATCTCTTTGGGCTCTGCCCCTTCCACAGCGAAAAGACACCGTCGTTTTCCGTCGCGCCTGACAAGCAGATATATCACTGCTTCGGCTGCGGCAAGGGCGGCTCCGTCATAAATTTCATTATGGAAATCGAGAACCTCTCCTATCCGGACGCCGTGCGCTTCCTTGCAAGGCGTGCGGGTATGGCGGTTCCGGAGGACGAGAAGGACGAAAACTACTCCCGGCGCGAGCGTATGCTCCAGCTGAACCGCGACGCGGCGCGCTTTTTCTACGAGCAGCTCTCGGCCCCGTGCGGAGAGACTGCAAGGCAGTACATAATCAAGCGCGATATTTCCCCCGCAATGGTGACGCGCTTCGGGCTCGGCTGCGCGCCGGATTCATGGGACGCGCTGGTCACGGCCATGCAGAATAAGGGCTATACAAAGCCCGAGCTTTTGGACGCGGGGCTCGCCAGAGCCTCGAAAAAAGGCGGCGGAGGCGTTTACGATACCTTCCGCAACCGTCTGATGTTTCCCGTCATAGATATACGCGGCAGCGTCATAGGCTTTTCGGGGCGCATACTGGACGATGGTGAGCCGAAATATATGAACAGCCCCGAGACGCTTGTCTTCAGTAAGAGCCACAATCTTTTTGCTATGAATTTGGCTAAAAAGTCAAAAATGGGATATATAATCCTGTCAGAGGGCAATATAGACGTTGTGGCAATGCATCAGGCGGGCATCGACTGCGCGGTCGCTTCGCTCGGCACCTCGCTGACACCGGAGCAGGCGAGGCTGATTTCGCGCTACGTCAATGAAGTCGTCATCGCATACGACGGAGATCAGGCGGGGCAGAAGGCTTCGCAGAGAGCGATTACGATACTCCAGCAGCTCGATATCAAGGTGCGTGTGCTGCGCATGACGGGCGCTAAGGACCCCGACGAATATATCAAAAAGTTCGGCGCCGCCTCTTTCGAAAACCTGCTCAAGCGCTCGGAAAGCCACGTTGAATACCGGTTGTCGGACATCGCGGCAAAATACGACCTGAAGTCGGACGAGAGCAGGGTCGCCTTTTTGAAGGATGCCACAGGGCTTATTTCCGGCATACCGAATTCAATCGAGCGTGAAGTCTACGCCGGTAAGGCCGCGGAAATGGCTAAAGTCTCAGGCGATATTGTTGCGGCCGAGGTTGAGCGCTTGCGGAAAAAGCTGCTCGGTCAGGCAAAGAAAAAACAGGAGAGCGAAATATCTCGCCCTGCGCATCAGAACCAGCCGCACGACAGAAACCTGCGGTTCGATAATGTGAAAAGCGCGTCGGCCGAAAAGGGAGTGCTGAGGCTGCTGTATTACGAGCCCTCGCTGTTTTCGGACAGAACGGAGCTCAACGAGGAGGATTTTTCTTCGTCTCTGCTGGCACGGTTTTTCACGGAACTCAAGGAAAACGCCGGCAAAGGCACGTCGCCCTCGCTCGCGCTGCTGACGGAGCGCTTCACAAACGAGGAAATCTCGATACTGACCGAAATACTCAGCAAGCCGCAGGAACTTTCACAGGGTGAAAAGGCTCTAAACGATTACATAAAAATAATAAAAACCGAAAAGCTCGCAAGGCACGAAGACCTAAACGAAGTGGCGAAAAAAATGCTCGAGAGCAAGGGTTACGGAGGATAAAGAAAATGGCTGCAAAGGAAAAGGACGAATCCAAGAAGAAGCTGATTATACAGGCGGATGCTGAGGTCGAAGCTCAGGCCGAAAACGGAACGGTTCCCGAAAAAACCGCGGAGGACTGGCTGCGCGAGCTCATCGAAAAAGGCAAAAAGGCCGGCAAGCTTACCTCCAAAGAACTAATGGACGTGCTTGAAAGCCTCAATCTCGACGCCGATCAGATTGACAAATTCTACGACACCCTCGAAAATCTGGGCATAGAAACGGCGGGCGAGGACTACCTGCGCCCGATTGACGAGGAGGCTCTCCCCGAGCTTGAAGAGCTTGAAGAACTCGAGGAGGTTACGGAGGAGGAAATTGCCAGCACCGAGACGATGGTGGACTCCTATTCCACCGACGACCCCGTGCGTATGTACCTGAAGGAAATCGGCAAGATACCGCTGCTTACGCCCGATGAGGAAGTTGAGCTTGCCATTAGAATGTCGGAAGGCGACGAGGAAGCAAAGCGCCGTATGTCGGAGGCGAACCTTCGTCTGGTCGTCAGCATCGCAAAGCGCTATGTCGGGCGCGGAATGCTTTTTCTCGACCTCATCCAGGAGGGCAACCTCGGACTTATCAAGGCAGTTGAGAAATTCGACTATACAAAGGGCTACAAGTTCTCGACGTACGCAACCTGGTGGATACGCCAGGCAATCACGAGAGCGATAGCCGATCAGGCACGTACGATACGCATTCCCGTCCATATGGTCGAAACTATAAACAAGGTCATCCGCGTTTCGCGCCAGCTTCTTCAGGAGCTGGGGCATGATCCGTCGCCCGAGGAAATCGCGGAGGAGATGGGTATGCCCGTAGAAAAGGTGCGCGACATACTTAAAATCGCTCAGGAGCCCGTTTCCCTCGAAACTCCGATCGGGGAGGAAGAGGACAGTCACCTCGGCGACTTTATTCCCGACGAGGACGCCTCCGAGCCCAGCGAGGCGGCTTCGTTTACTCTGCTCAAGGAACAGCTGATGACTGTGCTTTCCACGCTGACGCCCCGTGAGGAAAAGGTTCTGCGCCTGCGCTTCGGCATCGAGGACGGCAGAACGCGCACGCTTGAGGAGGTCGGCAAGGAATTCAACGTCACCCGTGAGCGCATCCGCCAGATCGAGGCAAAGGCTCTGCGCAAGCTGCGCCACCCCTCAAGATCGAAGAAGCTGAGGGACTTTCTGAATTGATTCTTCAGTTCTCTAGAGCCGCACAGGGGAGCCCTGTTTCGGGTGGTTTTTGTCCTTAACGGACGGAGAATACCGTAATAACTGAAAAGCACACATACGGGTTTTAATCGACCCATATGTGTGCTTTCCTTCTGCTGTCCGCCTAACCCGCCGTGTCTTGAAAACAAAACACGGTGTTATTATCGGCTTTTCCGAAATCTGATAATCATAGTGTGGGATTTCGATACAAAACGGTACATATTGAATTTTTTATAATAAAATTTGAAATATAGCGGAAAAGGGTATAAAGTATAAAATTGTTGTATTTTATTAAGGAAGTGTATTCTCATGTCTTATCACTATTTGCTCGATATAGCACTCATCCTGCTATCGACAAAACTGCTCGGTCTTGCTACGCGCAGAATTAAAATGCCTCAGGTGGTCGGAGCATTGCTTGCCGGCTTGATTCTCGGACCATCTGTACTAAATGTACTAAAAGAAACACAGTTTCTTTCATCAATGAGTGAACTGGGCGTCATTGTCATCCTATTCTCAGCGGGAATGGAGACAAATATCAAAGAATTGAAGCAAACAGGCAAGGCAGGCTTGCTTGTTGCCTTATGCGGGGTGCTCATACCGCTGGGTCTCGGTACATTGCTGGCTTACATCAGCGCAAGCATCGGGCTTATAGAAAAAAGCAGTATGATTTCTTACATCTTCGTCGGCACTGTGCTTACCGCAACGTCCGTCAGTATTACCGTTGAAACCCTGAAGGAATTAGGAAAACTCAACACATTGGTCGGCAATACGATTCTTGCCGCCGCCCTTATAGATGATGTGCTTGGTCTTATCGCACTTACGGTCATCTCCAGTTTTGTGGGCGAAAATGTTAGTGTCGGTCTTGTTCTTTTGAAGATAGTGCTGTTCTTCGTTTTTGCATTCGTAGTCGGGATACTGGCAAAAAAATTCTTTGATTGGATGATCGCCAGGAAAAAAGAAAAGAACTTGCACCGATATCCCCTTATTGCCTTTGTCCTATGCCTGCTGATGGCATATTGCGCAGAGAGATATTTCGGAGTATCAGACATAATCGGGGCCTATGCGGCAGGGTTGGTCGTGGCATCTACTTCCAAAGCGGAGTACATTGAGTCAAAGTTCGAGCCGATTGCATACCTCCTTTTAACGCCTATATTCTTCGCAAGCATAGGGATTAGCGCAGAGCTGCCGAGCTCAGGCGGCCCGATAATCATTTTCTCAATACTGCTTCTTGTGACGGCCATTCTTTCAAAGCTTGTCGGATGCGGTCTGGGTGCAAAGATTTGCGGTTTCAGCAACCGTGAGTGCGTGCGGGTCGGAGTCGGGATGGCCTGCCGTGGTGAAGTAGCCTTGATTGTCGCAAATAAGGGCATCGCTATCGGAGCTCTCGGCAATGAGATGATGGCTCCGTTCATAATAACCGTAGTGGGCTGTGCGATTTTGACACCAATGATGCTAAAACTTGCTTTCAGAAACAGCCACACCGATGAAGTGGTGGAAAGTGAGCTTGTCGACCATTGCGAGGCAACTGAACGTGCAGACATTGCGGCTGAGAACTTATTAAGCGAAAAAAGCACAAAAGGCAGTACGTTACGTTGAAAATCGAGTTTCTGCGTTAAATGCAGCTGTATTAAAAAAGCATCCAGGCAAATCTGTCGGGATGCTTTTTTATGTTTAATTTTCCGGAAGCGTGTCTTTTGCTTTTTTCTTTATGCGGATGTTATTTGCCTGCGAAATAAAAAGGCCGAAAAGTGCGAGCAGCATACCAAGCGCCGAAAGCAGAGTTATCTTCTCATTGAGCACAAGCACCGAGCTGATTATTGTGACAACGGGGACTATGTAAATGTAGACGCTCGTTTTGACCGCCCCGAGTATCTTTACGGCATAGTTCCAGCTCACGAAGCAGAGAGCGGACGCGGCAAGCCCCAGAAACAGTATGTTCAGAAGATTGGACGCTTCCGCAAAACGCGAGAGTCCAAAGCGGAAGTCTGTCAAAAAGAGCGCGGGCAGCATGAACACCAGACCGTAGAAGAAGGTGCGCCTGGTGGTCGCAATCTGGTTATAGCCGAAGGTGCTGATTCGCTTTACTATCAGAGAATACACCGCCCAGACAGCCGCCGCCAGAATTGCCAGTATATCGCCCAGCGGGTGGAACTCGAAGCCCTCGCCGCCTGAAAAGCTCATCAGGATGATGCCCGATATGGCGGCAATGAAGCCGATGAAGAAGCTGGGCTTAAGTTCTTCCTTATCCGCGAAGAAATGTGCGAGTATTGCCGTAAAAAACGGGGCGACCGAAACCGCTACGCCGATGTTTGACGCAAGGGAAAACGTAAGGGCGAAATTTTGCAGCAGGTAGTAAAGTGTTACACCGCAAAGCCCCGAGGCAGCGAAGAGCCATTCCTGCTTCATGTCGGTGAGCTTCAGCCTGTGCGGATACACGGCAAGCAGCGCAATAAAGCCTAAGATGAAGCGGAAAAAAAGGATTTCAATAGGCGAAAAATCCACAAGAAGTATTTTTGTCGATATAAACGTCAGACCCCAGATTAGTATTGTAATGAGCGCGGTTATATGTCCGACTAGAGGTTTGTTATTTTCCATGTTGCTCCTGTGAACGGAAGTTAGCCGTCAGTCTTTATAATTTGTAATAATAATCTGAAATTGCCCGTCAGTCAAGAAAATAAATTTTTTGCGCTAAATCACGAAACTGCCTGCCGTCAATTCACATGCGTCCCGTTCTCCGGATTAACCTTTCGGCTCTCTTAACTGAAAGAATAAAGAAACCTGCCCGAAGCGCTTTTAAGCGCCGCGGACAGGTCCGTAAGAGGGAAGCAAACGATTGGAATAGAAAAGAGAAAGAATAAGTTTTATTAAATCAGGATTTCGTGACCGTTTCCGAGGCCGAAAGCTTTTGCTTATTAACGTAATCCTTCAGCCAGTTCTTTCCTTCGGTAAAGCGCGTTACGATCATTGCCGCGAGGGGCTGGCTTGCGGCGTTAATTGCTGTAGCGGGCGAATCGGTGATGGTTCCTATAAGTACCATAATGGGAATGGACACGGTCGGGAAGCCGAAAGCGGACACTATGAAGAGCTCGCCTACATAGCCGCCGGCAGGAATGGCGCCCATAACGGTGGAAGCGATGACGGAAACCATAATCGCGGTGAGGAAAATCTTGGGGCTCAGGAAATCGATGCCGAAAACCGAGCACATAAACGCGATTTTAAGTATGGTGATAAGGCAGGCACCATCCTTGTGCAGATTTGTTCCGAGGGGAACGGCAATATCCGCTACACTTTCAGGAACGCCGATTTTCTTTGTGGTAATCAGGTTAAGCGGGATGCAGGCTGCGCTGGAGCAGGTGCCCAGAGCCGTCACGCTGACGGAAGCAATGCTTGCCCAGTATCTGCGTACACCCAGCGCGCCGCCGCCGATAAAGGCGTAGAGCGTGTGCGCAAGAGCAAAGTAAACAACGGCTGCGATGAGATAGATGACAATGGAGCGGGAAAGCGGTCCGACAATCTGGCTGCCCTGCTCGCCGATGAGGGTTGCAAAGAACACACCCAGGCAGACCGGTGCAAGATACATAACATAGCCGACCATTTTCATGATGACTTCCTGCAGAGACTCGAAGAAAGCGACAACCGGCTTTCCTTTTTCTCCGGCCGAAACGGTGGCCACACCGCCGATTATGGCAAACACGATCAGCGCCATAAGGCTCTTGCGGGACCAGAGCAGCGAGAAGTCGCTGACAGTAAACATTGAAAGGAAATCATTATTGCTGGTAAGGTCGTCCAATTCTTCGGTAAATTGGATGTTCGCACCTTTGGCAGGGTCGAAAATGCCGCAGACGGCGCCCATGAAAAGGCTGGCAATAATCTGTGTCGCAACGAAAATGATAATCATAATGAGAAGCAGTTTACCGAGCTTTCTCAAATTTTCCATCTTCGATATGGAAGCGACTAGGGAAACGAAAATCATGGGTACAACGAGACAATAGAGTAGATTGAGGAAAATGTTTGCGACCGGGGTCAGCACGGTTGCCCCTTCCCCCCAGAAAGCGCCGACGACGCCGCCAAGCACCATCGAACCCAGAAGGATCAGAGAAAACCTGTTGTTTTTCAGGAAACTGCTCATACAAGTACTCCTTTATGTTTTTTATTTCAGCTTTTTCAAGTTTTCGATTAGGTTTTGCACGGCCGTATGGACATATTCCGGTTTTGTGGCCAGATTCAGGCGGATAAAGCCTTGGCACTGCTGCCCAAACCACTCGCCGTAGTCGACTGCGATGCGGCATTTTCCCTGAACAAAGGGCTTGACCTCCTCAGGCTTCAGGAAAGCGCGCAAATCGAGCCAGGTAAGGTAGGTGCCTTCAAGCGGGGTGACGATTACAGCGGGAAGCTCTTTCGCAAAGCTGTCGCGGAGATACTCAAAGTTTGCTTTGATTGTTGCAATAAGCCCCGTCCGCCATTCCTCGCCGTATGTATAAGAGGCTTCGCCCGCCGTGAGACCCATGATGTTGCTTTCAATCTGGTTGATTGTTTTGATGCCCGCGTCATACTTTGCACGGAGAGCGTCGTCTTCGATGATGAGATGCGAGTTGAGAAGCCCCGCAAGATTAAAGGTTTTGCTGGGAGCGTTCAAAGTGATGATATTATGGGAGTATTTCCCGCCGCTGACTATGGCGCTCGGGATATGCTTTTTGTCGCCTATAACCAGATCCTGATGTATCTCGTCGCTTATGACGAGTACATTATGCTTTTGACAGATGGCGAGCATTCTGTCGAGCTCACTTTCTTCCCAGACGCGGCCTGCGGGATTGTGCGGCGAGCAAAGAATGTACATCTTTACATCGTTGTCTACGATTTCTTTTTCAAATTTCCCCAAATCGACGGTGTAATAACCGTCCGTATTCACGAGCTCGCAGCATATAAGGCGGCGCCCGTTGTCTTTTACCGCGTTATGGAACGGATAATAAACCGGCGTTTGAATAATAACTGCATCTCCCGGCTCCGTAAGCATTTCGACGAGCCAATAGATGCACGCAACGACGCCCGGACCGAAACGCAGCCAGTCCTTTTTGACCTCATAGCCGTGATGGCTCTTTTCCCAGTTAATAAAAGCGCTGTAATAGCTGTCCGGAGTAAAGGAATAACCGAACACGCCGTGCTCCGCCCTCTTTTTCAGAGCTTCGACGGTCTGCTCAGGCGTTTTGAATTCCATATCCGCGACCCACATTGAAAGAAGATCGGGATCTCCGAAACGGACGTCCAGCGCATCCCATTTCAGACTGTTGGTTCCCCGTCTCTCCACACCGTACTTTTTGCAAAACTCTTCTGCTGTCATTTTTTCTCCTCTCCGCAAAAATTCATGCTTTGGCGATACACTCTATTTCTATTGAAGCCCCTTTTGGGAGGGCTGCTACCTGGATTGTGCTTCGTGCCGGAAAGCTGTCGGTAAAGAACTTTCCGTAAATCTCGTTCATTGGTCCGAAATTGCTTAAATCAGTCATAAAAACCGTGGTCTTTACGACAGCTTCCATTGAAAGTCCGCCCGACTCCAGAATTGAACGGATGTTTTCAAGGCTCAGACGGGTCTGCTCCTCTATGCCTTCTCCGAGCTTTCCTGTTATGACGTTTATCGGCAGCTGACCGGAAACAAAAATGTAACCGTCGGAGTTTACTGCCTGCGAGTAAGGACCGATTGCTGCCGGCGCCTTTGCTGAGAATAATGTGGAATTCATTGGTATCATCTCCTGTTTCTTTTCGGCTTCAGTATAATAAAAAAGCATTATCATGTCAATATATTTTCATAACGATAATAATTATTGTGCAACACTATAGATTAGACGGGCGAATATTGTTTAAATCCATTATATTACGTCAGAAACGGGCGCAAATATTTGAAAAGTATTGTATTATTTTGGTTTTGATAATAAAATATAATAAAAGTGATAATTATTTCATATTACGATATTTTAAGGAGTGAGGCAATGAACAGAATATTGGCTCAATACGTGCCTTTGGTAGAATTCTTGGGAAAAGCTCTCGGTTCGGATTATGAGATTGCGCTGCATGATTTAAGCGGCGGTAAATACTCTTATTCAATCGTCGCTATTGCCAACGGCTTCAATACCGGACGGGCGGTCGGCGCGCCGATCACCGGAAAAGCGCTTGAGTTCATATCGGATAAGATATACGAAAAGGAAGATTATGAGGTTAACTATACAGGCAGAGTAAGCAGCAATATCATCATGAAATCTTCAACGATGTTCATCAAGGATGATAACGAGAAGCTCGTCGGTATGCTGTGCATCAATTACAATACCGCCAGACTCAGCGATACCATCAATAAAATGCTTGAGCTGTTTTCGCTTCCCCCGATTAACAAAGCGGCGGCGGCGGGCGAAGGCGTTTCGGTGCATGACCCGGCAGCCGAGTATTTTACAAGCAGCATTGAGAACCTGATTTCGAGCATGCTCAATGTGAGCACGCCGCGTGAGCGCCTGACACAGGATGAAAAGATAGATATTGTCCGCAGCCTCAATCAAAAGGGCATTTTTCAAATCAAGGGAGCGGTAAGCGAGGTCGCAACACAGCTTTGTACATCGGAGGCCAGTATCTACCGCTATCTGGGCAGAATCAATAAAGAAAAGGACAACGGCTGATGTCGTCGGGAGAAGGCATATCCCGGTCTGAAGAAGGGTCGGGTGTGGTTGCGGCGGAATACTTAAAAGAGCGGACAGGTTTATAAAACCTGTCCGCTCTTTTAGTTCCGAGTTCTTGACAGCATCGGCTTTCAGCCGCGGCTGCTGTCTGAGCCGCCGCGCTGCGAAGAGGGTTCATCCTCAAGGGTGTGCTTTTCCAGTATCGGCTCCTGAACAACGGAACTGAGCAGCGCAAATGCGCCCGGTAGAAGCAGCGTCAGCAGAGGGACATTCCAGACTGCCCAGAAAGACAACAGCAGCAGACATATTAGCCCAAGGGTCTTCACAGGGTAACCCGCGCTCAGAAAGAACGCTGTCCGCAGGATAATAAAGGTTTTCTGCCGAAAGCGCGCCAGCATAGGAAAAACATATACGAAGGTGCCGGAAAAAATGACCGTCAGAATGATAACGACAGCCCAGTATGCAACGAAGTAACCCGCTTCGGAGGGAACGCTTTCCCCGAGCAGGTTATATAAAAGCAGCAGACCGCAGCCGGCCGCAAAAATCAGCGAGAGAAAGATGCCCTGCTTGAGAGTTTCGCGGAAAACAGAGAAAAATGTTCGGGTTAGGGTTCCTTTCCTGTTGCGGAGCACTTTGACAACGGTCTGGTAAAGCGCGGCCGAAGAAGCACCGATTGTCACGACAGGTATGCAGCAGATAAGCCAGTAAGCGCTGACGATGCACAAATCCGCGAATACCTCCAGAAAATGCATCAGAGCCTTTCCAAGCTGCCGAGCCGTCATCAGAATTCCTCCTTGTCACGATTAGCAGAAAGCAGCCCGGGTTCCGGAACGAAAACCCGGGTCCGCTTATTATTTACTGTTCCAGGTTGAGACCGCTGTCCTTGTCGAAAACATGAGCTACATTGCCGCCGAAAGTAAAAGCAATGGGGCTGCCGATTGAAAAGTCTACGCTGTGCGGTCCCTGCAGATCCATGGTCTGCACGATAATTATGGTATCCTTGCCGCAGGCCTGCAGATGCAGATGAACGGCGCTGCCCATCATCTCGGAAACGTCCACGACGCCACGAATCATATCGTCGCCATCGCCGGCGAGCATAATGTGCTCCGGACGGACGCCGAGGGTGACGGGCTGTGGCTCAACATTACGGGAAGCCAGCTTGGTCTGCTTTTCTTCGGAGAGCTCGACCGTTGCGCCTTCCAGCCGGACGGCGTACTTTCCGTTCTCCTTAATAAGTTCGGCGTCGTAGAAGTTCATCTGCGGAACGCCTATGAACCCGGCGACAAAGACATTGGAGGGGTGATTAAAGACCTCCTGAGGCGTTCCAATCTGCTGAATAACGCCGTCTTTCATAATGACGATACGGTCGCCCAGCGTCATGGCCTCGGTCTGGTCGTGCGTTACGTAGACAAAAGTCGTATCGATACGCTGGCGCAGCTTGATGAGCTCCGCGCGCATCTGGTTTCTCAGCTTGGCGTCGAGGTTGGAGAGCGGTTCGTCCATCAGAAAGACCTTCGGGTGGCGCACTATTGCGCGGCCGATTGCGACGCGCTGCCGCTGGCCGCCGGAAAGCGCCTTGGGTTTGCGGTCCAGATAGTCGGTAATGTCAAGGATTTCCGCCGCTTCCTTTACCTTTTGGTCCATTTCCGCCCTGGGAGTTTTACGCAGCTTCAGCGCAAAAGCCATGTTCTCATACACGGTCATGTGCGGGTAAAGGGCGTAGTTCTGAAAGACCATAGCAATGTCGCGGTCCTTCGGCGCAACGTCGTTCACAAGTTTTCCGTCGATGTACAGTTCGCCGGCAGTTATGTCCTCCAGACCCGCAATCATGCGCAGGGTCGTGGATTTTCCGCAGCCGGACGGTCCGACCAGCACGATGAATTCCTTGTCGGCAATCTCAAGGTTAAAGTCCTGCACGGCGACGACACCATCGGCGGTTATTTGAAGATTGTGCTTTTTCTCTTCGGTTTCAGCGTTTTTACCTTTTTTCTTGCTGTCCTCGGTGTTGGGGTAGATTTTTTTCAGGTTTCTTAGTGATACAGTTGCCATAGCTTCAACTCCGGCTGTAATGCCTCCGCAAAATACAGCCTCGCGGTCAGCCGTTAAGGGACTGAGCCGCATTACGGCAGGTCTCCACACTGCCGCACCGTGAGTTTAACGGGGCTTTTTCCTCCATTCATTTATCCTGACGCGCGAGTATGTGGAGTCGCACGTCCGATCGGATTGCGGCGGATATCCGCCAAAAGGATTTGAGACAGGTTCCGAAAAAACGGGACAGCTGTCCTTGTATAAATATACCACAGCAGGTAAGCCCTGTAAATACAGGGAAACCTTGAGCGGCTTATTCCGAAGCTAAAGGTTTTCGCCGTTTTCCCCGAGCACACGGGCGTACCAGGCGGCGCTGTCCTTCGGGATGCGCTTCTGCGTAGCGTAATCCACATAGACAAGCCCCATCCGCTCGCCGTAACCGCGGTCCCATTCAAAGTTGTCGGTAAAGGCCCAATGAAAGTAGCCCTCTATCGGTACTCCGTGCTCCGCGCAGAGGCGAAGGCTGCGAAGATACTGTGCGAGAAAGTCGATGCGGTCCGCGTCATGTACCTTGCCGTCCGCATATAGAAAATCGTTGCAGCTGACACCGTTTTCGGTTATTAAAACAGGTTTTCCATAGCGCTCCCACATGAACAGGGGACCGTATTCCATTACCTCGGGCGTGACCGGCCACTTCATGGCCGTTCTGCGACAGCCGGACGGGTTCGGCACATATTCGGGCAGGCCTCCTTTTCCCTCGCGGACACGGCTGCCGTTGTAGATGTTGAGAGCAAGACAGTCTACGCCGGTTCGGATAAGGTCAAGCTCGCTATACGGAACCGCGTCTATCAGAGGCTGAAGAACCGAGCCGCCGGTATCGGGATATTTACCCAGAATCACGGGGTCGAGCGCCATCTGGTGCGTGAACATCCAGTCGTCGTCTGAAACGGCGAAGGTCTGGCGCCGCGCGGCCTCGAGATCGGCGGCGGAAGCGGTTTCGGGATAACAGAGCCTGCCCGTGGAAGCGAGGCTGACTGTCGCGGACGGGTCAGCCTGCTTAATTTCGCGGAAGGCGAGACCGTGCGCAAGCAGCAGATTATGCCATATGGAAAAAAGCTCCTTCGTCGGCAGTTTCTTTCCCGGAGCGTGGATGCCATGGCTGTTGCCGAGCAAAACCACACATTGAATTTCATTCAACGTGAAATAATGACGCGCTCTGCCGCGGAAATGTTCCGAGATCGTGCCGCAATAGCGCGCAAATGCCCGGCAGGTGTCACGGTTTTGCCAGCCGCCTTTGTCCTCAAGGGCCTGCGGCAAATCCCAATGGTAGAGTGTCACATAAGGCTCGATGCCGTGACTGAGACAGCAGTCAATTACGCGATCATAGTAGGCAAGACCGCGCTCGCTGATTACTCCGTCGCCCTGAGGGTCCACACGGGGCCAGCTGACGGAAAAGCGATAGGCCTTCATGCCCATGGCCGCCATCAGCGCTATATCGTCGGCATAGCGGCGGTATCCGTCGCAGGCAGAGTTGCCGTTATCGCTCTCAAAAGTCGTGCCGGGAAGATGGCTGAAAGTGTCCCAAATGGAGGCGCCTTTGCCGTCTTCAAAGGGTGCGCCCTCCGTTTGATAGGCGGAGGAGGCCGCGCCCCAGAGAAAATCCTTTGAAAAACTCATTTCCTTACCCCATCTTTACGCTTATCTCGACTGTGCTTCCGGCAGGATAAACGGGCAGCAGATTACCGGAAAGCGCTTTGCCGTCCGCGAGAACGGAAACAACGCCCTTCTGTACGCCGGCTGAATTGTCGACGCTTATATGGTAGACGGCACCGCGGAAAACGCGGGTTACGGAAAAGTGTTTCATTGACGCGGGAATGCAGGGGTCGATACTCAAACTGTCCAGCGTCGGACGTATGCCCAGAATGTACTGGCTGACGTTTGTGAAAGCCCATGCGGCGGTGCCTGTGAGCCAGCTGTTCTTGCCCTCGCCGAAGGTGGGCGCGTCCTTGCCCGCTACCATTTGGCAATAGGCATAAGGCTCCGTGCGGTGCACCTCGCTGAGTTCCTCAAGAAAAATCGGACAGGTCCTGCGGAATATTTCAAAGGCGCGGTCGCCATGACCCAGAACGGTCTCGGCGCAGCTGACCCACGGATTGTTATGGCAGAAGATGCCGGCGTTTTCCTTGTAGCCGGGGGGATAGGAGGTAATTTCACCAAGGTTCAGGCGGTAAGAAGTGTATGCCGGCTGAAGGAGCACTATGCCGTATTCAGAGTCAAGACGTTCACGGACGCTTTGCAGCGCTTTTTCCGCGCTGCCGTTTTCAACGCCGATGCCCGCCATTACACACATGCCCTGCGGCTCGATAAAAATCTGTCCCTCGTCGCAGACTTTGCTGCCGACAGGCTGGGAGAAAGCGTCGTAGGCTCTTAAAAACCACTCCCCGTCCCAGCCAGCGTCAAGCGCCGTTTTTTCCATGACGGTGACTTCGTACAGCGCGTTGTCCGCCTCTCCCGAAAGACCCTGACAGCGGCAGAGCTCCGCGTATTCACGGCCGGCTTTGACAAATAGACCCGCAATGAAAACGCTTTCGGCAACGGGTCCTTCGGAGGGACCGAAGGTCTGGAAGCTCTCGCCCGGATTAGTGGAAAAACAGTTCAGATTCAAACAGTCGTTCCAGTCGGCACGGCCGATAAGCGGCAGACCGTGAGGACCCTTGTGGTTAACGGTATAGCGGAAGCTGCGGCGCAGATGCTCCATCAGGGGCACAGCCTGAGTTTCGTCGCTGTCAAACGCGCAGAGCTCATCTAAAATCGAGAAGTCGCCGGTCTCGCGCAGATAGGCGCAAACGCCTATGACCAACCACAGGGGATCGTCATTGAAGCCGCTTCCGACGTCGAGATTGCCCTTTTTAGTCAGTGGCTGGTATTGATGATACGCGCTGCCGTCGGGAAACTGGGTCGCCGCAATGTCGAGGATGCGCTCGCGGGCGCGCTCGGGCAAAAGGTGGACAAAGCCGAGAAGGTCCTGACAGGAGTCGCGGAAGCCCATGCCGCGCCCGAGTCCGCTTTCAAAGTAACTGGCGCTGCGGCTCATATTGAAGGTGACCATGCATTGATACTGGTTCCAGATGTTCACCGTGCGGTCAAGCTTTTCGTCGTCGGTTCTCACGGAGAAACGCGACAGCAGCTCCGTCCAATATTCCTGAAGTGCTTTGAACGCCGCGTCGAACTGTCCGTCCGTATTGTATTTTTGAAGCAGCGCTTCCGCCGGCTTTTTGTTGATGACGCCGGGGGAGGAAAATTTGCTTTCCTCCTCGTTCTCGCAGTAGCCCAAGATGAAGATAAAGCTGCGGCTTTCGCCCGCGGCAAGCTCCGCGCGGAGATGATGGCTGCCGACAGGCGCCCAGCCGTGTGCCGTTGAATTGCGGCTCACGCCATTAAAAACGGTTTCGGGATTTGCAAAACCGCGGTACGCTCCGCAGAAAGACTCCCTGTCGGTGTCAAAGCCCTGTATGGGCGCATTCACCGCGAATACGGCGTAATGATTGCGGCGCTCCCTGTACTCGGTTTTATGATAGATGGCGCTGCCCTCGACCTCGACCTCGGCGAGCGAGAAGTTGCGCTGGAAATTTGTCATGTCGTCCAGGGCGTTCCAAAGGCAGAATTCAACAAGACTGAATACTTCTAGGACTTTGGCGGTTTTTCCCGTGTTTATAAGAGTCAGGCGGGTCAGTTCGCAGGGAGAGCCTATCGGGACGAAAACCTCCTGACGAGCGGCAACGCCGTTTTTGCTGCTCTCAAAGATACTGTAGCCCAGTCCGTGACGGCATTCATAGCCGTCAAGCTCCGTCTGGGTGGGCTGCCAGCCCGGATTCCAGACCGTTTCTCCGTCCTTGATATAGAAATAATGCCCGTTTGAATCGAGCGGGCAGTCATTGTAGCGGTAGCGGGTCAAACGAAGGAGCTTTGCGTCCTTATAGAAGCAATATCCCCCGCCGGTATTGGAAACAAGAGAAAAAAAGTCCTGACTGCCCAGGTAATTTATCCAGGGCAGCGGCGTCTTGGGCGAAGTGATAACGTATTCGCGTCTTTGATCATCAAAGTGTCCGTATCTCATGGGAGTACCAGCCTTATATTAAATTACGAAAACGATTTAGAGTTATGAGATTGCCGCTTAACTTTAAAATAGCGGATAAATCGCAGAAATGCAAGACAAAAATTGAGTTTATTTTCATATAATTCTAATGGCGGAGGAGACGGGTGTCTTAAAACTCTGGAAAATATCAAATGAAAAAGGCCGTTCAGCGTAATTTGCTGTTAATGAGGATAATATTGGAAGTGAAAAATAAGCAAAGTATACAAAATTCCTAAATGATATTTGGTATAGCGTGAGAAATTGGGGAATTAAACAAAAACCACTTGCAAACCTCGAAAGACAGTCGTATTCTGAAAATGCGAAAACGTTTAAGTCGAAAGGACGCGGGCAATCGAAAAATGGCCTGTGAAGGAACACGATATGGTATCAATCAGGGACATTTCCGCGGCGTGCGGTGTTTCAACCGCGACAGTCAGCAAGGCTCTCAACGGGGCGCCGGACATCAGCGAGGCTACGCGCGAAAGAATCTTTAAGGTGTCGGAAGAGATGAAATATCGGCCGAATGCAGCGGCGCGCTCACTGAAGACCAACCGCACCTATAATCTCGGTGTTCTGTTTAAGGACGAAGCGGACAGCGGTCTTACACACGAATACTTTTCGGCAGTTCTTGAAGGTTTTAAGAGCGAGGCGGAAACCAAAGGCTTTGATATAACCTTCATCAACACAAACAACGCAAGCATGAGCTTCTACGATCATTGCGTATACCGCAACGTCGACGGAGTTGCGATAGTCTGCGCGAACTTTTCTAATCCCCAGGTGCTGGAGCTTGCCGAGAGCAATCTTCCGGTCGTAACGATCGACTACGTGTTCAACGGCAAGATGGCTGTTCTTTCCGACAACCTGAAGGGGATAACGGATTTGTTCCGCTATGTTTACTCTCAGGGACACCGCAGGATAGCGTTTATCCACGGCGCGCCGTCAAGCGTTGTCGAAGCCCGTCTGGTCGGTTTTTACAGAGCCGCGGAGGAAGCCGGAGTGAGCATTCCCGACGCGTATGTCCGGGAGGGCGTGTTCCATGACCCGCCTACCTGCGCAAGGATTACCGGAGAGCTTCTGGATCTTCCGGAGCCGCCGACCTGCATTCTTTTCCCCGACGATTTTTCCGCGATGGGCGGCATAAGCGAAATACGGCAGCGGGGTCTGCGTATTCCGGAGGACATTTCCGTAGCGGGTTACGACGGTATCCATCTTTCGCAGGTGCTTGACCCGCCGCTTACGACCCTCCACCAGAAGACCAGAACAATGGGCGCCGCAGCCGCAAGTCAGCTAGTTGAGATGATTGAGCGTCCGAAGACCACTCTTGCGCGCACAGCCGTAGTCGGCGGCGATTTGTGGGAAGGCAAGAGCGTAGCACCCCCCTTAAGTGAATAACCGGGTAGGTTACAATAAATTTTAAGGAGTAATAATGATGAAAAAGTGGTTAGCAATGTTTCTCGCGGTTGCCATGATGGCCTGCCTGCTGGCAGGCTGCGGCACTTCTACTACCACGGCAAGCCCTGAAGCGAGCGAGGCTGTCGAAAGCACGCCCACTCCGGCTGCCGAAGAAAGCCCCGCCATACCTGAAAACACCGTCACCGGCGATCCCTCAGCGGCAGATGCCTTTGTAATCTGGGGCTGGAACACAGACTTCGAGAATATCCAGAAGGTCCTCGATGTCGAGTATCCCGACCTGGCCAAGCGAGTCGTTTTCGTGAACGCCGGCGGCTCCGATTATTATCAGGACAAGGTCGACGAGATTCTGCAGGATACCGGCAACGAGCTGTATCCCGACATGATGCTGCTCGAAGTGGACTATGTCAAAAAGTACGTCAATTCTGACTATCTGATGAATGTTTCCGATCTTGGAATTACTTCTGCCGATATGTCGAACATGTACAACTACAACATCCAGCTCGGCACCGACGCGGGCGGAGCCACCCGCGCTCTGTTCTGGCAGGCAACCCCCGGGTCCCTTCAGCTCCGCGCAGACCTGGCGGAGAAATATCTTGGCACTACCGACCCTGCCGAGCTGCAGGATAAGTACTTCTCCAGCTGGGATAAAATCACTGCGGCTGCAAAAACCGTCAACGAAGCTTCCGGCGGCAAGGTTAAGCTTCTTTCCGGTTATTCCGATACTATCCGCATCTTCCTCAACAGCGCGCGCAAGGTGGGCTGGTATGACTCCAACGACGTTATCCAGGTCGATGATCTGATGACGCAGTATATGGACCTTGCCAAGACTATGTATACCGACGACTCTACATACAACACTACCCAGTGGGGAACCGACTGGGCTGCTCAGAAGGACGGCGACGGAGTTTCCACAGAAGCTGCCATCGCATACTGCGGCTGCCCGTGGTACACCTATTGGTGCCTGACCGATACCTGGGAAGCCAACACTATCCTCGTACAGGGCCCCGCACAGTTCTACTGGGGCGGCACCGGTATCGCTGCAACCATCGGCTGTTCCGATACTGATATGGCTGCAAAGCTTATGAAAGCCATTACCTGCGACACGCAGTTCATGATCAAGATCAACGCTCAGAACGGGGACTATGTCAACAACAAGGAAGCTATCAAGTATTTCCTCGATAACAACATCGGCAACTCCACCAAGATGTACGGCGATCAGAACCTGATCGAGTTCTACAGCAAGTCTGCCGACGGTATCGATGCCTCCACCGTTACCGACGTTGACCAGAAGACTCAGTCCCTGTTCCAGACTCAGGTCGACGCCTATGCTGCGGGCACTAAGGATAAAGACACGGCAATTGCCGATTTCAAGGCAAGCGTACACGACCTGTATTCCTTCCTGAAGGTAAGCTGAACTACTGAAAGTGTGAACCGCTTTCCAAAAAGGGACGCCGCTCTCTCCCGCCGATGCGGGAGAGAGCGTTGCCCGTAAGACCAGATTGGCGCAAAGTGAAAAAGCGTCAGGCTGAAGCTGATTTTGTAACGCGAGGAGGAGAAGCATGGGAAAATCCGATAGGCCTGTCCGGCTTAAAAGCGTGAGTTACAGTAAGTACGGCTACTATTTCATTGCGCCCTTTTTTATCGTATATGCCGTTTTCCAGCTGTGGCCGCTTTTTTCGACGTTTTATTACAGCTTCTTCGAGTATACAACAAGAAACCTGAAAACCACTATCAATTTCTGCGGTATACAAAATTACAAGAACATTCTGGGTATTTCAGAGGGTGAGAGAGCATACTTTCTTCTCTACCTTCGCAATACGCTTGCTATATGGCTATGTAACTTCGTTCCCCAAATTCTTCTGGCCATGCTTATGGCCGCATGGCTGACCGATGAACGCTGCAGGCTGCGCGGCAGAGGTCTGACAAAAGTCATGGTTTATATGCCCAACATTATTACCGCCGCATCCATTTCCGTTCTCTTCGGAGCAATGTTCTCGCAATACGGTCCCGTTACCGCACAGCTGCGTAACTGGGGCTGGATTTCTTCGAGTTTTGATTTTATGAGAAGCACTTTCGGTTCACGCGGGCTGATTTCGTTTATACTTTTCTGGATGTGGTACGGCAATACGACGCTGCTGCTCATTTCCGGTATGCTGGGCATCAACCCCAACCTGTATGAAGCCGCCGATATCGACGGGGCAAGCGGCTGGAAAAAGTACACAAAGATAACTCTGCCGCTGCTGAGGCCGATAATGCTTTATGTGCTTGTAACATCCTCCATCGGCGGGCTGCAGATGTATGATATTCCGGCGCTGTTCAACACGGACATAACCGGCGCGCTTATCGGCTTGCCGGATGACAAAACAACGACTATTGCGATGTACATAATGCGCCTTTATAAATCGGATACCGGACGTGCCGCGGCCGTCTGCGTAATGCTCTTTTTCATAACCCTGGCCATAAGCCTGATTTTCTTCGCTTCGCTGCGCGAAAAAGAAGACAGGCCGAAACGCCGCAGAGTGAAAGGAGGCGGCGAATAATGAGCGGTAAATCTGAACCCCCCGATGTTACGCTGGAAGGTTATGCGCGAAAAACAAGGATGACCAAGGCAATCCGCATTATCGTATGCGTGTTTCTGTGTCTTATGAGCCTGCTGCCTTTCCTTATGCTGTTTGTGAACGCCACCCGCGATTCCAACTCCATTAAAACAGGCATTACGCTCCTGCCCTCAAAATATCTGCTTAAAAACATCGCGTCTCTGGCCGAGAAATCCAAGGGACTCGGCATTGATTTTTGGCATGGCATGCTTAACTCCTTTAAGATAGCCGTTCCCGCGACACTCCTGTCGGTTTATTTCTCGGCGCTGACAGCATACGGCATTTACGTATACAATTTCAAGCTTAAAAAGTTTGCGTTTGCGTTTATACTGGCGGTTATGATCGTTCCCAACACAGTCGCCGCAATCGGGTTTTACCGCTTTATGCTGAAGCTCGGTTTGTCGGATTCCTACATACCGCTGATAATCCCAGCGATAGCCGCCCCCTGTGTGGTGTTTTTTATGAGACAGTATTTTCAGAGCGCGCTGTCTGTGGAAATGGTTGAGGCGGCGCGTATCGACGGATCGGGGGAGCTAAGGACCTTCAATACCATCGTACTGCCGATTGCAAAGCCCGCCCTAGCGACGCAGGCAATTTTCCAGTTTATCGCAAGCTGGAACAACCTGTTTATGCCGACCCTGATAATCAGCTCAGATTCAAAGAAAACGCTTCCGATGTTTGTGCAGATTCTGAAATCGGACCAGTTCAGAACGGATTACGGCATGGTTTATCTGGGACTAGCGGCGACAATCCTTCCGCTGTTTATAGTCTACTTCCTGCTTTCAAAATACATCGTCGCGGGCGTTGCTCTCGGCGGCGTCAAAGAGTGACTCCCATTTTCGTTGTTTCCTCCTTTTCTCCAAAAGAAAGGCACCCCCAAAAAGGGTGTCTTTCTTTTATATATCCGTACAGCGAAAACCGGTATGTGGGAGGCGGTCGGCCCACCGGTTTTTCCAAAGAAACCGCAAAGCTCTTGAAGCGTATTTGCGAAAGATATATAATGGGGTGCAGGCAGGCCACGGACAATCACTGAAAAAAGGAGCGGCAAATGAAAATAAACAATATCGATAATCTGCCCGAAGATTTCATCTGGAGGGACTCCCTCGGGCTTATAACAAAGTCGCTCGGCGCAGCCGCAGGAAGCAGCAGACTCTATGTCAATATCGACAGCGTGCCGTCCGGAGGCTACAGTACGAAATATCACAGTCACTCGCAGCAGGAGGAATTTTTCCTCGTGCTTGAAGGCTCGGGGACTCTGCGCCTCAATGACGAGACTATACCCGTGAAAAAGGGCGACTATCTCGCAAAGCCCGGCGGGGAGGGAATCGCGCATACCTTCTATAATTCCGGTGCTGCAACGCTCGTAATTATGGACATAGGGACCGTGGAGCCGGAGGATACCTGTTATTACCCGGATGAGGATGTCTATCTGCACAAATCGAATGGGGTAAACAGGGCATACCGCGGCGGTGCCGTGGACCGCGCATGGACGTCCGACCCGAACTCGAAGGGATGACGGTTTTCTTCAAGCGAGCGGGTGCAGCTTCTGCATCAGCCTGCAAAGCGGACCAATAAGCAGGAGCGTGAGGATAAAGTTAGATATGCAGTGAGTCACATCGAAGGGAATCCCGCTGACCCAATAGGACAGCGCCATCGGAACCCCGCCGATGAAAAAATACGGAACAGTACACAGCAGCCCGAAGGAAAGGCCGAAAAGGCCGGCGATTACCGCCCAAATCAGGCTGCTTTTGTTTTTTCGGAAAATCAGCGCGACTGTCACCAGTACCGCCCAGATATACAGATAGCTTATAAACCAGAGCCCGAAGCCGTAAAGCAGCCCTTCAAGCAGCACAAACACAGCCACGGAGTAAAAAGCCTTAGCTCCGTAGAAAATCACCGTGAGTATTATGAGGACGGAAACGACATTGACGTTGGGCAGGGAAGCCATAACGACCTGTGTGCCGAACATGAACGCGCCCATGAGAGAGAGCTCTATAAGCTCACGAAGGCTGAGTGGGGGCTTAATAGCCTTCATTGAGCTTGAATTCAAAGCTGTCGCCGTCCGCAATCGGGGTCTGGTCAACGCCTGTTTCGACATATTCGCCGGACTTGGTGTAACCCCACCACTGCTGCTTGGCGTCGTCTGCCTTTTCACCGTCCATAGCGGTTATGAAGAAGCCGTACTGGCTGTCTTCGCCTTCGATGAGCTTTTCCTGCTCAAGCGCACCACTCAGGAATTCGGCGTCCGTCTTGATTTCAAGGGCCTTGTCATCGCCGCTCAGGTGGTCGATGGATACCGTGATGGTCTTTGCGCCGACTGTTGTATCGGGGCTCAGGAAATGGTAGGTGAGGAGAGCTCCTGCGACCAGAACAACCAGTACGACCAGCAGCGCGATGCCTGTTTTTTTGCTCTTACTCATAAAAATTCCTCCTTTGCTCGGTAAAATCCGTACAAAGAAGGCACAATTATTCCCCAGTGGGAACTGTACAACTGCCGGGGCTCGCGGCTTTTCTGTACGGCTGCGTGGGCAGGTCTTCTGACTTGGAATCACCGTCCGCCTGACCCTTCCCAAGCATAAGCTCAGTGGCTAATTCAAGCGGGCTCCTCCTGCACAGCGACGGGCTCGTGGGGGACTTTCACCCCTCTTCCCTTTTAGGCGGCTTCATTATAAAACCGCACCCTTGCACCGAATATTTTATTTTATGTCCGTATTGTATTACTAATGAGGGAAATTTGCAAGAGGGATGGTTTACTAAAGCGGCGGTAAGCCGTTTTTTTGTATTATGTGTTATTATACTTAACCGGGCGGATGTGATTTTTTGCTTAGTATGATAAAACTCGGATAATCAGCGCTTTGTTATAATACTTATTATGCAGGGAGGTTGCATGACTATGGTAAAAACAAGCGGCACTTCGTTATATGCAAAGCAGAGCAGATGGAGAAGCTGGCCGATGTGGCTGGGCATACTCTCCGCGCTCTGGATGCTGGCCTCGGCGCTGGAACTTCCGCAGAGGATTGGACTGACAAACGATGCATACAGGGACATCATTACTGCAATCGGAACGATACTTACCCTTTTTGGCGTTGTGAACAACCCGACAAACCCGAGAGGGCTGTAAAACCTGACGCCGAATGGCAAAGTACCCGCAGTCTATCGGACTGCGGGTACTTTTGTCAGGACATATAAAACTATGCGCCTGAGAGGTGCTTAAAATCCGAAGTCGGGCAGATTAAATCTTTCAAGTATTTCTTGCAGTCCGGTTCGGATTTCAGCTCTTGAAAAATTCGCGTGCTCGAGCTCCTCGTCGCTGAGCATATTGATTGTCTGATAAAAGTCAAAGGCCAGTAAGAGATGGCTTTTATCGCTTGTATCAAGTGCGCCAAACAACAGGTCTTCCGCTTCACAGATTTTCATATCTGCTACCAGACTTTTTATTTTGCTGTACAGCAAATCCGCCTGGGATTGGTTCATCTCGTCGACAATTTCGTAGTTCGGGCTGTCTTTTTGAAAAACCACATGTGCAATCAACTGCGCCATTTGATGTATCTGGCGCATAAACCAGTCTTGTTCAATTTCCATTATTCTACCTCTTTAATGTTGTTATCGTACGAAACATCAAAGAGTCTTCTATTCCAGCTTTTGAACGAAAGTTTTGATACTGCTGTATTCGTAACATCGGGCCGATGAAAAGTGAATGAACACGGAGACAAGAATGCAGAGCAGCAAAAAGGGCGCTATATGGAAAACCGCCTGCACAATCAGGATAATCAGTCCCAAGCGGCTGAACAGTATTCCCGCAAGCAGTTCAAACATGATGTGCCTCCCTTTCAGATAAACGTCGAAAGTATTCTAGCACAAATTTAGAGCTGCGTAAACTTTGCGGAAAAAAGGTTAAAGGACAGGCAAAACCTGTCCTTCGCTTCGTGGTGACTCAGGGGGGATTCGAACCCCCGACACCCTACTTAAGTCGCTTGTCGACAAGGGATATTTCGCCTTTGACTGCGTGAACCTTGCAAAGAGCATCCTTTGGGGCTGGACGGGTGACCCTGAAGCCTATCACGGAGGCGCGTCATACTGCAGCAACGGCGTCCCGGAGCTGAGCGCCGACGATATGATTAGAGTCTGTATCGGAGTCTCGACTAATTTCAAGGGCTACATACCTGTAGGCGCCGCGCTCTGGCTTAAAGGACACTTTGGGATTTACCTCGGGGACGGGCTCGCCGTCGAGTGTACGCCCAGATGGTCGAACAACGTGCAGATTACGGCAGTCGGAAACATCGGGACAAAGTCAGGGTATAACACCAGGACGTGGACCAAGTGGGGCTATATCCCTTACATCACCTATGTATCCGAGGAGCTCGATGCCGACACGAAGGCAGCTATAAGCAAGCTCGCGCAGCTCGGCGTGATAGGTTCTCCAGATTACTGGCTGCAGAACACCTATAAGGACCAGTTCCTCGACGACCTGCTCCGAAAGGCCGCGGGCAAAATCTCAGCCGCAGGATCTCCATGCGCCAGCGTGGAAACGGCAGTTTACGCTATGGTGTCGGCCGGGATTATAGCGACGCCTGAGTATTGGCTCAAGCACTACGCCGACGTGAAGTATGTGGACAAGCTGCTCATGGCCATGGGCGGTGCCGTGAAGAGATAGGAGGTATCTCAATGGATTGGTCGGAAATCGCAAAAACAATAGTGTGGACAGTTCTCGTCCCTTCAATTCCAATCATTGTGGCCGCAGTTGTCAAGGTTGCTAAAGCCAAGGCCGCGGAGTCCATAGCGACCGTCAGCAATGCGGCGATTAAGACGACGCTAACGGAGGCCTCGGACGCTGTGGCGACGGCCGTGACGTACACAGCACAGACTTTCGTTGACGATCTAAAGGCGGCCGGAACGTTCGATGCTGCAGCACAGAAGGCGGCGCTCGCAACGGCTCTCGGAAAAGCTCTCATTTTGATAAGCACGGAATCCAAGACACTCATTGCTAATTTGTATGGCAACCTGGAGGAGTGGCTTACGACGAAGATTGAGCAGCAGGTCAAGGATCAGAAAGTCGCGACAACGGTGATCAGCGAAGTCAAAACGACGTAGCGAGCGGGAGGAAAAACGAATGACAATATGGGCTTATATCATTCCAGGCATTTGCAGCATCATTGTCGCAGTCATTGAGTTCCGCGGCGCACGTGAGCGTAAGAATAGCAGGGCTGAGGCGGAGAGGGCCGAAAGGCGCGCGGCCAGACGTGCCGAGGAAAGCCGGCTGTCCATGGAACTCATGTCGGCGAGCTGCAAGCTGGGCGTCGTGACGGCGAAGGCGGTCACGAACCAGCACGTCAACGGCGACGTCGAGGAGGCGATGAAGGCGGCGAAGGAAGCCCAGGACAATTACGACGCTTTCCTGCACGAGGTCGCGGCGTATCAGACGGTGAAAGTGTAGTGTGTCCTATTTGGACACGGGGGTAAGGAACAGGCGGGTACCAGAAGGGACTCGCCTGATTGTGTTATAAACAAAATGAGCAAATCAAACTGCTCGACAAATTTGTAATTTATAGGTGTATCCAGTATCTTTCAAGGTATATATCATCGGGTACACAATATACTGTACTTTCATAGACTCCACCATTTGCCAAGATAGTTCGTTTGCTACCTTCATTCTCTGGAGGACATGAAATCATAACATTTTCAAGCCCAAAAGACTTACAAATCTTAAGACAATCAGAAAGCATTCTTTTTGCATAGCCATTTCTTCTCTCACTTGGTCTAGCCGAATAGCCAATATGGCCTCCATACTTTTCCAGAAAGTCATTAAAATAGTGGCGGAATTGAATCATACCTACAATTTTATTATCAATTTCACGCACATAGATAAATTGCTCGGAAACTACCCAGTTAGTGGGAACAGTATCCTTGTTTTCTAGCTTTTTATTGAATTCAAGCCATTCCTTAATGTTATCCATGCGTTTCAACGGACCAGCTCCATCTATTGAACTGTTTGCGTCTAACATTTCTTTACGGAAAGAGATGATGTCCATTTCAAAAGAGAGATATGGTTTTATTAATTTGCACGTATCCATATTAATCTCCAAGCAAATTTTTTTTAATCGATTAATCTCAGGTTATAAACAATACGCGAGGTTTAACAAAGTACAGACAGGGAAAACCCTGTCTGTAATAAATGTTTTAATTGATTATATAAGTCCTGAATTTTTCAGCAGACGCTGTACCATAACGGCAACCTCGGCTCTCGTTACATAAGTCTTCGGAGAAAGCGTTGTCGCACTTGAACCCGTTACGACGCCTGTCTTGATGCAAATGGCTGTGCTTATCTTCGCATAGTCCGAAACCGAAGCTCCGTCCGTATAATTCGCCAGAAGCGCATTTACCTCGCTGTCGGTAATGCTTATGTTCAATCCCGTCAACTTCATCGCCCTGGCCAGTATCGCCATCGCCTGCTCGCGGGTAATCGTGTCGTTTGGGCCATAGGACGCGCTATCATATCCGGTAATAAGAGAGTATGACGTTGCGGTGTCCACATAGCCGTTGAACCAGTCGCTCAGTGACACGTCTCCGAAAGCGCTCTCAGTCGTACCCTGCGCAAGACCCATTGCGCGGACAACGATAGCCGCGAACTCGGCTCTTGTGATGCTTCTGTAAGGCTCATAGGTGCTGCTACCAACTCCGGTAACAACCATTCTCGATCCCATGTCGTTGATAGCGGCCTTTGCCCAATGATTAGCAACGTCTGCAAATTCTACGGGATTGTAGATTACTGAGTAGGTACTGTTCGTAAGGCTGTTTATTTTCGCATAATACTTTCCGTTTATAACAACGATTTCTGTCGGTACATGTCGGAAGGTTCCGTCCTCGTTCAAGACTATGCCTGTGGTTATCTTTGAGGGGTCAACGCCGTCCGGTATTGCAACGGTTCTCTCAACATAGCCGTTGAATTTGCTTACTTCAATCGTCTTATCTCCGCTTGTGCAGGTGATTTTGAACTCAACGGGTTTTACAACAAGCTGATAATTACCCTTAATAGCGGTATCCTCAACAACTTTTACAGTATCCGCTGATGGCTCCGCAATCTTTATGCTCACCTTGATGTCATTGAGCGCGACCTGTTCGCCGAGTTGAGCGGTAACGGCATCAATATTGATCTGCGATGCGGGAAGACTGTACGTTACAGTTTCAGTTTTAATTTCAAGCGTTGCTTCTTTGGCTTCCATGTTCTTGACGGTCTGTCCGTTAAGCTCCCCGACGGTGACATCGGAACCCGCGCTCGGTAATGTAACGGTCGGCTTTTCTCCGCTGCTCTCTAATATTTTGTCGAGCTTCGTATCGTCGACTTTTATCGTCGTCACGGTCTGGCCGCCGCTTGTTGCGGTGCTTGATGTTCCCGCGTCCTGCTTCTGTCCGTTGACCTCGACAACCGTGGATGTTGAAGACGCTCCGTCTTCAATTGCCTTCTGAGTGACTGTTATTGTAACAGTTTTAGCCACAGATAAAGTTCCGTCGCTTGCGGTAATTTCCAATACATAGTCATTTTTGGCATCCGAGTCTGTAGGCGCGCTATAGGATGGGGCGGTTGCAAAAGTTACAACTCCTGTGTCAGTAACTATACTGAATTTTCCTGCATCAGTCCCGCCCGAAACGCTCCAGGTAACGCTGTCTGCCTCCGGATCTGTTGCCGCGGCAGTGAAGGCTGTTGTGCTGCCTTCAGTAACGCTTATCGCCGCTCCTGTGGAAATTGCCGGTGCTTCGTTGACGTTCGTGACAGTGACAGCAAGTGTTTTTGTTGCATTCAGGGGCACCGTTCCGTTATCGGTCGCGGTTACCGTCAGATCATAAACATTGTTTGCCCCGCTGTCCGCAGGTGCTTCAAAGTTCGGCGCTGTTTTGAAGGTCAGTACGCCTGTGCCGCTGTTAATATCAAACAGCCCCGCGTCTGTTCCGCTGATACTGAACGTTATCGTATTACCGGTGTCGGGGTCTGATGCATCGGCGTCATATACCGTTCCCGTTCCGTTCTCTGCAAAGTTGGCCGTTGTTGCGGTTGATATTGTCGGCGCTTCGTTAACATCAGTGATTGTAACGGTAAAGTCTTCGGTATATGTCGCACTTGCAAGGTCCGTCGCGCAGACACGGATAGAGTAGCTCGACTTCACTTCATAATTCGGTATTTCGGCCAGTTTGAGCGTATAGTTTGTCACTGAAACGCTTTCTATCGTGAAGCTTGCATTATCGCCGTAACCCGAAACGAGTGTGCAGGTATATGAATCATCGGTATCGCCGTCAGTCGCGGTAAGCGTTCCGACTGCGGTTCCAATAGAAGAGTTCTCTGCTATCGAGCTTGCGGAGAGCGCAATATCCGTCGGCGCCGTGTTCGTCTGCGTTACGCTGACATTTTTGGTTGCGGTAGCGGACAACGCACCGTCGCTGACAGAGAAAGTGACGGTTCTTGTAGCAGTCGTCGGGTTATGAGAGGTATTTGTATACTTCACAGCGCGAAGGGCAGCCTGCCACTGGGCAACTGTTGCCGTTCCTCCTTCTGAGGTCAATGTCAGCACTCCGCTTGTGTACGAGGCAGAAATATTGCCCATTGTACTGCCGTCGTTTGTGAAGGAAAGCACATCCTGCGTGCTGGTACAGTTTGAGGAAATTGTTGCTGTTACAGCGGATAGAACGGTGCCGCTGTCCACATCGGCAACAGTCAGCCCGCCGTCCACAAGCACAGGAGTTGAAGTTCCGGTTGCGGCCTCCATAAAAGCGGACGTACCGCCGGAGGCTGTAAGGACGGGCGCCTCGTTGACGTTTGTTATTGTTATGGTAAATATTTTTTCTGTAGACAAGCCGCCGCTATCAGTCGCTTTGATTCTCACGGAGTAGCTATTCTTCGTTTCGTAATCCGCGGAGGCGGTAAGCCTCAGCTTATCGTCTAATATGTTGAAGCTTCCGTTATCTGTTGAACCGTCGCCGGTCACAAGGGCGTAAGTAAATGTGATGTCTGATGCATTAGGGTCAGTTGCTGTCAGTGTTGCGACCTCAAAGTCTGCACCTTTGTTCTCTTCTGCGTTTGTTTCCGAAAGAGCAATGTTTGTCGGTGCGGCATTAATTTCCGTGACAGTTATCGTAAAGACTTTTTCATATGTAAGATTGTTGCTGTCTTTTGTCTGTATTGTAACCGTATAGCTGTTGTTCGTGCTGTAGCTTAGAGCGGCTTTCGTGCGCAGTTCGCTTCCGCTTATTGCGAAAGTATCTAAGCTTGCGGCGTTATTATTCTTGTCTTTGACCGATTGGATTGTATACGTAAAGCTGTCCCCTGAATCTGGGTCGGTTGTTGATAATGTACCGATTTTCGTGTCTGCTGCCGTGCCTTCGGCGATTGAGGCATTGTCAAGCGAAATACTCGTCGGCGCGTCGTTTACATTCGTCACAGTCAGCGTGACATTATCGGAATCGGTCTTAGCCCCGCCGGAGCCTGTGTTGCCGCCGTCATTAATTGCAACGGTAAGCGTAACATTCGCGGTGGCATTGGAGGCCGAAGTAAAGGTCACGTTGCTTGCGGCGATGAAAGCGTTGATGTCTGCAATCTTCCCCGAAAGCGTCATCGCGGTCGCCGTACCGCCGACTGTAACATTGCCGCTGCTTGTCGCCGCCAGAGTGCCCGAGCCGACGGACAGCGTAGCTGTCACGCTTGCGCTACTTCCCGCGTCAGCATCCGAAAAGCTGATTCCGGTCAGCGCAGTGGCAACGTCCTCCGTAACGGCAATGGAGGCCGGAACAGAATTTTCCGGCGCGTCGTTACTTGATGCTACCGTGACTGTAGAAGCAATTGAGAGTGTGGTTGTGTCCGCACCGCTGTTTTCTATGCCGCCGCTGTCCTTGATTGACGTAAGCGTAACAACCCTGCCGCTGGTGGTCGTTGGCGTATTAGATGTATTTTGGTATGACAACCAAGTAACCAGATACTGCGCATCAGCAAATCCAGCCGCTTGAGAAAGCGTGACAGTTGCCGTACCCGCGGCAAGCGAGACTGTATAGTTTATAGTGCTGTTTATCGTTCCGCTTCCGCTCGTCAGCGCAAGGGTCTTACCATCGACAATAAGGGTTTCATCCGCTCCGTCGGTAACATTGCTGACCGTCAGGTTCAACTCTATTATCTTCTGAGCCGATTCAACGGCACTGACTGTAACTGGGCTGAAAAGCTGAACCGCCCCGCCGTCCTCTGTGAATGTTGGATTTTTACCCGTCGCCGTCACTGTCGGTGCATCGTTGACATTCGTCACAGTCAGCGTGACATTATCGGAATCGGTCTTTTCCCCGCCGGAGCCTGTGTAACCACCGTCATTGATTGCAACGGTAAGCGTAACATTCGCGGTGGCATTGGCTGCCGTAGTAAAAGTCACTTTGCTTGCAGCAATGAAAGAGTTAATATCAGCTATCAAACCTGTAATCGTTATTGCAGTCACCGAGCCGCCAACCGTAACGCCGTCGCCGGTTGTTGCCGCCAGTGTTCCTGAGCCAACTGACAGTGTCACTGTTACGTTTGAACTTCCCGCGTCAATATCAGCAAAGCTGATTCCGGTCAGAGCTGTTGCGACATCCTCCTTAACTGTAATTGTGGCTGGAACCGCATTGACCGGCGCGTCGTTGTTTGCTGCTACCGTGACCGTGGAAGCAATTGAGAGTGCGGTTGCGTCCGCACCGCTATTTTCTATGCCTCCGCTGTCCTTGATTGACGTAAGCGTAACGACCCTGCCGCTGGTGGTTGTTGGTGTGTTACTGTTGTTCTTATATGAAATTCCTTCAACCAGTGTCTTTGTATCAGCTGCCGTAATGCCGCTCAATTTTGACAGTGTCACTGTTGCCGTAACGTCAGATACCGATACGCTGTAGGCCATACTGTTTGTTGCCGTTGTACCGGAAGTTCCATTTGTCAGAGCGATATCGGTACCATATGCATTCAAAACCTCATTTGAACCATCGGCAAGATTGCTGACCGTCAGTTTAAGCTCAGTAATACTCTGCCCTGATTCAACGGCGCTGACCGAAGCTCCGCTGAAAAGCGCCGCCGCGCTGCCATCCTCGGTAAATGTCGGACTCGCACCCATCGCCGTCAGTGTCGGCGCGTCGTTGACGGCGGTTATGCTGACTGATACATCAGCATTAGAGGATGTTCCGCCACTTCCGTCATTCACGGTAACGCGAACCGTTCGCGCTACCGTGCTTGGATCGGCACTGTTTGTATTTGCATATGTAAGCGCTCTGATTAAGGCGGTCGTTGCCTCTAAAGTCGCACTGCTGTTCAGTGTTACTACCAAATTATTGCTGCCCGTTCCTCCCGTATATGTACCGATTTTAGTACCGCTATACGAAACGTCAGCACCGCTCACTCCGATTTGACCGGTAGCTGTTCCAGTATTTTTGATTGAGAGCACATCTTCGCCAGCTACGGGATTGGCAGAAATTAAAGCGGTAACATTCCCACCGTTTAGGCTTGTGGGACTATCACTGTCGGTAACGGTCGCATCGCTGTTCTTGTCCAGCAGCACGGCACTGTCGCCTTCTTTGAAGGGTACACTGTCGCCATTAAGATTGGTTACCGTCGGTGCGGTGTTGGCGTCGGTAACTGTAATCTGTACTTGATAGGCAGCTACATCGGTTCCTAATGCACCCTCATTTACAAAGCAAGTAAATTCATACACGCCTTCAGCCGACGCTTTAAATTTGATATCACCATAAAATGTTTCATATAGATAGGTATTTTCAGACGCCGTAGTTATATAAGGAGATACTTCAGTATAGTCGTTCACCGTATCTTTAATCTTATTATACAGATTCCCGGTATTTCCACCGCTTGTTGGCCGAGAAAAAGCTTTAGAGTAACTAGCATCATCCCAATACCCGCCAAACAAAGCTGACGGACTTATGAGCAAATCTGTGCCCGTCGTTGCATTGGCTGTATAATACGCCGCCGCCCTCGCCGTCAGCGTCAGCGCCGGCATAAGGCTCAATACCATTGCCAAGGTCATTAGTATCGCCGCTATTTTTTTGCTCATTTTCTTTATCATATCTCTGTCTCCTCTATTCATCTCTCAATCGGTTAACTTATACCCTTCAGCTCACCCTTGCTGCCGCTTCTCATTTGAGATAAGCCTTTATCAATCTTTAATAAGGCGCACAGAACTGCTGCAACTATGGCGGTAGTTCTGCGTACTTGAAATTCTGTCACAGAGGAAATGAGTCGATTTTTAACATATTTTGCAGATTATATCACATTGTTGTCTAAATTCCAATATTTGCGCATTAAAAAGCTACTTCTATTTTAATCGGGTTTATACCCTTGCTTTTTCCGTCAGCTTCATGCGCCTTGTGTTGCACTCCGCATATTCCTGCAGAACCTTGTGTTCCATTTGTTCGTGTGATACCATTCCTGAGCCCTGTAAAATCTTTCTGCGGCGGAACTGCAGAAATTCATAGATGGTACCGTTCCAATCCTGTATAATTATTGGCTTTTTGTCCAATTTCGGAACTGTGTGCCCACATTGGAACTAACACGATAACCGATGGCAAGATTCATATCGAAATAATACTTTGTGCTGCGACGAATTGATGGAACCTTCGATTAATAGTTACAGGTTCGATTATCCTGCGGCTCACTGCATTCATATATGTGTTTGGGCTATAACGTGTGCTGTGAGGGAAATTATATGAGAGAGCTATACGCGGCGGTGCTGCTTGAGATAGTCCAAACGAAGCCGTCCATACCGCACGTCAACGGCGACGTCGAGGAGGCAATGAAGGCGGCAAAAGAAGCACAGGACAATTACGACGCGTTTCTTCGTTTGGTCGCGGCTGTGCAGACGGTGAAAGTGTAAGCGGTGTCCAAATTGAATACAAAATTTGGATATAAAAGTTGCGCCCGTGAAGGCGCAACTTTTTTTGCTACGTAAGTGCATCCAATATAGAAGCGAGGGTGTATTCATGTGCGTGCATAGACTGCAAATTTTAGTTTAATCATTTTTATCAAAAGCAAAAAAACCGTTTTTAAGTTGGTTTATCGCCTGCCTATCATCATCACTCAAAAAATCATTTAGAGACGTGTTCAGTTCAGCAATTAATGATTGTTTCATTTCCTGTGCTCGCGGATAATTCTCGTAATTATCAGAGATAAAAGCGCAAACAGTAACTGCAGAAATTTCAATGCGTATACGGGCATATACACCTACACTTATTGGAGTAATTTCTAATTCGCGCTCATAACGATTAAGAATTATATTAAGTTCTTCTTCTGTACATAAACCAGTTAAAGCTGCATAATATCCAATGTCCAAAAGATCTTCGTCTATAGCTACTTCATCCATGTGTATTAGCGGGGCCAATTCCGTATATGCAAGATTTAAGTTCTCTTCACGTGTGTCTGGATATAGGCGAGCTTTCATCCAATAGCCCTTACCTACGTTTTTTTTCAGCAATAGATAATCACTCATGTTTTTGAAATCTGATTGATTAATTGCATCATTACATAATGAAATAGCATCATCCAAATATACGGGTGCTTTGTTTATATCAGCAATAGCATATGTTAGCATAAATTCAGCTATTTTTGCTTTTACATAAGCGCTATTTTGCATAATTTGATTTGCGTTCCAGTTTTTCGAGGCTACATCGCTCAACATATATAATTTGTCATAATAGAATAGAGCCTTTTCTACATATTCACTTTTATTAAAATTGTCGATGTTTGAGTACGTTGCGTTTTCATAATATAGCCCCAGAGCATACGCAACATCTATCATAAAAGTCACTTCCCGATCGGAAAGCGTGGCAGATTTATTGAAATCATAATTGTTTTCCAACAATTCAACATCGTTTGTCCAATCCGCATTATCCCATCTGTAGCCCATGAAGTAATAGACAAAACAAATATGAACGAGTGCAAATTGATAATTAGTTGTCTCCTCATACTTGGTGTTATTAAGAATTCCAGTATATATATCTAAAGCTTTGCGATAAAAGTCAGAATCAGCGTTGTCTAGTCCATAAGCCAAGTAGCTTGAGCCTATGCAGTCTAATGATTCAACCTCTGTTTCTAAATCATAGGCAGCTTTGTATGCTTTGTTGTATGAATCAGCAGAAGCAATATAGTTTCCATTGCTTAGTTCAAAATCAGCTTGCGCTACAAGATTTTCATAATTATCTTTAGCGCGTTGGTTGGCAGATACGAAATACCAAGCAGAGGCAGCGATAATAAACACAACAATTATGGCAATAATTATAAGGTACTTTTTTATTTTCTGCCTACCGTCTCTATTTCTTTTGGTATCAATAATAGCTAGAATTACCGTTATTATTACAGCAAGACCGAAGCCAACTACTATATTTATGTAAGTATCCAGATTCATTATTCACCTCCATTATGCAAGAATCGAATTGGAGAAATTAATTAACAAATTTCGACCTATTTTTACCATAATACTTATCAATATCGCAGTCAAGAGAATTTCCAATATAATTAAACACATCCCAGTGGCTTCTAACCGTATCCCTTAAATACTGGCTGACGCATGCTGTCGCCGGCGATCTTCGTCCTTCTGGTAGCGTTCTTGAATGCTTGAAAACAGTACTTCCAAGCGCTGGTTACGAGCCTGATTCAGAAAGTAGAGGCGTCCGTAAAGGGATACAACATGGGCATAAAGAAAAAAGAGCTGGTAATCGTACAGCTCGAGGCTATGAATATAATTGTGACAGTATGGCTCAGTAAGGCAATTGACTAAATCGTTGACCAGCTTAATAAAAAGCGCGCATGGCTCACGGAGAATGCGAAGGACACGCTTTCGGGGACGACGGGGACGGAATAAATGCAAGTGTCCAAATTGGACAATAAACAGAAAGAGGTCCTTCACTTCGTGAGGAACCTCTTTTGTTTGCGACATGAATTATTATCTATAACACGCTACAATTTACACCTACTTGGCATATATAGGATTTTACACGGCAAGAGGAATGTCCAAATTTATACTATCGCTATACATTAATAGCTCTCGACCCGATTTAGCATGTCCGACACTGTAATTCAGTGTAACAATCTCTTTTCTGAAATCTGAATAAAGATTATAAATTGTATCACATTCGTCATAAGTAACGATCCATTTATAGTCTAACGCTCCGATTACTTTTGCGAGAGCCGAATGCTCTTCAAACGAAAAAGAGTTTCTATAGAGCAAGGGCCCTTTTTTAATATATGGTGGGTCAATATTTAATATTGTGTTCTCTATACCATATTGAGGTAATTGCTCTCTCATGAAGTCACTAGCGTCGAGATTATAAAAATTAATAGAATTGCGCTTTTCATAAATCCAGCTTATTTTTTGAACTAAATCTTCTCGATTGAACCGAGCATCAAGACCATAATTCCCGGTTTGATTATGCCCCCCTATTGGTCCTCCGCTAATTATGCCTGACACATTACATCTATTTAAAAAAAACGTGGAAAAAGCGACCTCTGGCTCTGAGTATTGAGTCGGATTTTGATATATTTCTTTTTGCATTCGCCAAGTTTCCATATTTACGTTGCAGGATGTAATCTGATCACAAATTACATCTGCACTATGGAGACAAGTAATCCAAAAGCAATATATATGATAATCAATATCGTTTAGGACTAGACAGTCAATATCGCCTTGATGAAGAAGTTTCAGCGCGAGCCCGGCCCCACCCGCGAAAGGCTCTATGTATGTTCTATCGGCTCCATATAGATTATGGGAAATTATAGGCTGAACCAAATCGTACAATTTTGATTTGCCCCCAGGATATCTCAATGGGGAATAAGTCTTTGGCATTTTCCTCACCTCAAAACCATATTACCACGTAGCTTTGAATTTGGCCATAGAAATCTTCAAAGCATGCACAGTTTCAGAAACCTTAAATAAGTAAGGAAAATTGCTTTTATGACTACCGGGCTGGGATAACTATCTGTATTATGCATATAACCATTAAATAGCTGTCGAATGCCACCTGTGTCGGTATCCTGCCGTAATGCACGAGCCTCATCTTTGGATAATGCGCCACTCGCAACCATGTGACTACTTGCGGCGGCTATAGCATCTTGGAACTCGATAGAAGTTGCATCATTGTTTGGTTTTCCGGTAGCATTATTATACTCCAGATACTCTTTTGCACTTAATTCAATAAGGGCTCGCAACAAACAGCCGCATGCGTTTGGGTATTGTTCGACTTCCAGTTTTTTTAATTCATTTATCATTAGGGTTATTCTGTGATTCCTCGACTGTAACCGCTCAACCGAGGGAATAACTGTCCGGCAATTCTTGTAAGGATCTGGTGGCATTTTTGGATTAGGGGCATTTGCTGGTCCTGGATTACCGCCAGCGTCGTGGCCATTTGATTCGGTTGAACCGTGTTCTGTACTATCATCTTTGACATTTGGCTCATGTTCTTGTACCCCAACCGAATTTCCATGAGCAGCCGCATATTTTTCTTCCATGCGCCTAAAAAACTTCTCGATGTCTTTTTGATCATAAACTATACTAACAGTTTCACCATTAAGAGCATCTGCTACCATTCGGATTTTTTCGATAAATTCGGCTTGATCTTCTGGTAGAAAACTATATGTATTATGTATTTTTGTTAATTTAAGAAAATTTAAGCCGACAGGGCGTAGAATTCGGTCCCAATTAGTCTTTGTTACTCCCGCTATTTGGTCAGATGTTAAAAAACCTTCGCTTTCTAACTTATCAAGAAAAACGACTAAGTTTTCCTTTCCATATGCGTGAAAATTAAAGCGAGCAATTTGCTTTGCGTCCCATTTGACCGTACCAACGCCACCTTGTTCACCCAAATGACGCACTTCTAGGAAATGCTTCAGCTTTGGGTCTTCTTCCGAAGGAAATATTGATACGTTTATACGGTCAAAATCAAGTTCATTGCTTATACTTATTTTTTTGAATTCACTGTAGATTGAAGGAAATGTATCTTTAATTATTTCTTGATTCTGAAGAAGCTTAAGTGCAGTAATTCTGCGATTTCCTTCTGCTACGCAATAGCAGTTTGGTTCTTTATCTGGAAATACTGCGATTACATCTAATTCACTAAGTCCATTACTTGCTATATCTTCAGCCAATCGAACAAGTTTCTTTTTTTGGTCCTCTACAACCTTACATAATTCTTCTTGCTCGTTTAGTGACTCAGAGTAACGTGGATTTGCAAGATAAAGCCGAATTGCTGACAATTTTACTATACTTAACATTTTTACACCTCGTCAGATTATAAGCTTATTCTACTAAATTCATCATTTAATTACACAATATCCCAGATATTTTTACCATACTACCATTATAAGGAATAGTCAAGTTATGCCGCAAGTTTGCCGCTGGTTTGTAGAGCGCAAATATATCTTTAAGGCTAATTTTAGGGCTAAATCTCTCTTGACCATTTCTCAAAAATAAATAAAAGCCTTGAAAACTTGGTGTTTTCAAGGCTTTTATTGGTGACTCAGGGGGGATTCGAACCCCCGACACCCTGCTTAAAAGGCAGGTGCTCTGCCTACTGAGCTACTGAATCATATCCGGTAATAAAAAATGGCTGGGATAGCAGGGCTCGAACCTACAATACCAGAGTCAAAGTCTAGTGTGTTACCATTACACTATATCCCATTGTGGATTCAAGCAAAAGACCTATAAAATATTATGGGGTGGG
>Ga0074193_1000766_pt1 | contig 48112 bp, 45 predicted proteins | sample EPASupsiteHSE605_FD_64523 | JGI IMG/M metagenome (GOLD analysis project Ga0074193, IMG submission 64523) | Bioremediated contaminated groundwater from EPA Superfund site, New Mexico - Sample HSE6-05 | ecosystem: Environmental > Aquatic > Deep subsurface > Groundwater > Contaminated ...
GGTCCGCACCGATCTGGAAGTGAGTGGCATCACTGGCACCAGCCCAACCAGTCAGTGTCTCCCCACCAATTTCGATGGTGTCGCCAGCAGTGTAGGCGGTTTTGACTTCGAAGGAGTATACACCGAGCTGCTCATCAACATCAGTAGTTGTTGCTGATGCCAAATCAACACCAGACGCAACGACTTCGGTTAAGGTAATAGTATCTTCATAAATCGATCCTACTGCACCTTGGGTGATGGCATAGTTGCCTAAATTAGCAGGATCGGCAACCTTAGCTAAATCCAAAGAAGCTTTTAAAGCTGTAGCTGTAGCTGCGAAATCCCCTCCAATTTGGAACTGAGAAGCAGTATTACCGCCAGCTGTAGCCGCTGTAAACTCATGCCCGGCAATGGTAATTTTTTGCCCTGCCTCGAAGTTGGTGGCAACCTCGAATTCATAGGTTCCTAGCTGACCTGTTCCCGCAGTGACGTGTGAGGCGTTCATAGCGGCAGCATTGGCATCTACGCCAAAAGCATCATTTGTTAAGACAATTAGGTTGTTATCATCGTTTGCAGTCCATAAAGGGTCGGATGTTGATATGCTATAAGTAACACCACCATCCACAATCTTACCAGCGCCGCCACTAGTAGCGTCTAATGATGCAATGATCGCATCTCTGGTTGCTTCGATATCTGCACCAATATTAAATTCGCCAGCACCGGCTCCGTTTGCTTTAGCAGTAAGAGTGACGCTTCCGATGGTAATTGTATCGCCTTCGGTGAAGTTGGATTTAAGCTCAACGCCGTATGTGCCTGCGTTGGTGCCTGCAGCTGCAGTGGCAACGAGTGGACTCGCACCATTAAGAACAGTCGCTGTGCCTAATGCCGTTTCGGCGTTTTGGTCAGATGTTAACGTAATCGTATCAGTAACTACAGCCGCTGACCATTTACCAGCACCAGTTCCGCTAATAGTTGTATTGAGATCAATAGCATCTTTTAAATTGGAAGCTGTGTCATCCGCAGTCGCACCGACTTTAAATTCATTGGCACCTAATGTTTGCTTATCACTGGCTACTGCTGTAAATACCTGTCCACCAATGTCCAGGGTGTTTCCAATGCCAAAGTTAGTGGTAATCTGGATGTCAAGGGTAGTTTGGCCTGCGCCTACTGTACCTGTATTTGTATTAGCACCCAAGGCGCCTTGTACGACTTCAGATTTGTTAGCAGTCGCCGTACCTGCAGTTACACTCGCGTCGATTACGTTGAACGGAGAACCGAGCGTACCACCAGCAGCTTCCTTGATACTGGCTGTTTCCACCCGGAACAGCTGGGTTTCACCAGTACCGGCTTTACCGCTGGCAGTGGTGGTGAAGAGTGGGCTCACTGTACCAACCGCTGCAGCTCCGGCAACACTGCCAGCAACTTCGGTCACGGCACTAACTGCAGCCGTACCGGCTTTGACACTGCCAGTCACGGTGGAAATAGCACTGGCGGCACCGGTAGCAGTTGCCTCTGCAGCACCTTGGGTAGCAACGCTGTACAGGATTTGTCCGGTCTTGCCGGTACCACCACTCAATAGCTTCTGGGTATTGAATTCAGTGGTATTACCAATCCGGTTGATTTCAGAAGTCAACTGGTTGATTTCTTTTTGAATTTCAGTACGGTCAGTGTCCACATTGGTATCACTTGCAGATTGAGTAGCAAGTTCTTTCATTCTTTGCAGAATGCTGTGGGTTTCGCTCAGTGCGCCTTCAGCCGTGTTAACCATCGAGATAGCATCTTGACCGTTACGAGCGGCTTGGTCAAGGCCACGGATCTGAGCACGCATTTTTTCGGAGATTGCAAGACCGGCAGCATCGTCGCCAGCTTTGTTAATGCGCAGACCTGAGGACAGTTTCTCCAGCGACTTGCTGGTGTTAGCGGTGTTGGTACTCATCTGGCGATAGGTATTAAGCGACGCCATATTGTGATTGATAATCATAAATTTCTTCCTCCTTGAATTTCGTTTCGGGCATCCTTGCCCTTATTTAATGTACCTAGGCAATTCCCGTCGGCCGCCGAGAATCGCCTGTTTACATTCTCACACTATATATCGACATAAACTAACAAACCTTTATGCCTATTTTTGGCCGTTTACCGTCATTATCACTCTATTACTCTTACTTCCTTTCCAATTTGCCACATATCGCTATAATATGGTTTTTTAAACAATATATATTTCCCTTTGCGTCGTGGTGTTAAATTTGTCTCTTCGTGGTTCTAAAAAAAGTGATGGAAAAGCAACATGCGCTTTTCCATCACTTTTTCTTACATCTAGCATTAGCTTACTTTTCTGTTCGAATATTCTTCAGCATTTCCAAACCTGGCATACTCTTCGGTGACGCCGCCTGTTTATTCTCGGCAATAATTGCATCGACAATTTCGCCCCGCAGGATCTTTATTTCTCTGGGAGCATCAATGGCTAGACGAATATTATCGCCTTTAACATCTACTACCGTGATCACGATATTTTCACCAATTACAATGCGCTCGCCAATTTTGCGTGTAAGTGCAAGCATACTCACATGCCTCCTTCTTGAGCTTTTGGAAAGCCGTTCGGAAACAACCGATGCCTTGTCGTATAATTACGCCCGTCTAAGACAATTTGCAGGGCTGTACGGTCGCGGTTGTTGATTACAACAGGCGCCAACAAATTAGCGGTCATTGCTTCGACACTCTCAGGAATTGTAACGATTGTAAAGATCTGCGGCGGGTTTTGCTCCGAGATGCCTAATTCGGCTGCCGCCTGGTCTTCCAATTCAAAGGTGTATTCTCTAAAAAAGAGGAATGGCTCTACAACCATAAATGCCAAATCAGGGTCCTGTAAGGACTGCATGAAATTAAAGGGGCTATCCGGTTGGTATGGCAGCAAAGCAAATTCTTTTTCCTCGGGAAAACCGGGCAGCCCATGCAGAAACTTAAAGATAGTTTCTTCAGAGACATTTATCTCGCCGAAACGGGTTGATTGAATTAACATGTAGGTGCTCCTTTCGGTAATCGGAAATCAGTAATCGGTAATCGGGGGAAACGGCGTGACGTTGATTACTTTGGTAATCAATGGCATGTTGGTAAACAAGCATACTTGTCTTTATTTGGATTCAAGTCGTTGATGTAATGTAAACAGTTGTTTGCGTATCGACTCGCATTGCTGAACTAATTCCTTGGTATCTGTATTATAGTAACGAACCATGATCTCTAATTGAGTATCTAGCTCGCAAAGGCTCCCATAAGCGATATCTAGAAACCTCATAAATTCCTTGTCTCCGTTCCGCCCCCATCCCTCGGCAATATTTGATGGTACGGATATAGCGCTGCGTCGAATTTGTGAACCGAGTCCATATAGTTCGTGATGTGGAAGGCTTTCCGTTAATTTCATAACCTTAATTACAAGATCCATAGCATCCTGCCAAACCCGCAAGTCACGAAACCCTTGTAAATTCGCCATATAACGCCACCTCATTAATGTAATCGGAAATCAGTAATCGGTAATTGGGGGAATACGACGATTATTGTGGCCCGGAGACTTCCTGTTTCCGATTACCGATTACTGATTACCGATTACCGATTTCCGATTACCGTTTACCGCTTACCGCTTACCGCTTTCCGTCACACCCTCATATCCAAACTGCCCGTGGTCCACATTCTGACGCTATTGTACTGAGCGATTCTGCCTTCGACGGTGCCTCTGCGTAAATTTAGATCAATGGTACCTCGCTGTAGGTTTAACTCTACTTTCCCGGGAATGAAGTTAAATTGCGGTGGATTTACCTGATAATTAATATACGGTGGAGTAATCGGTGTAATACCTACCTCTAGAGGCTCCGGTATCGCATGTTCCTCGATAATAGCAAGAATTGCGTTCTCCCCGCTCTCAATCCGTGCTAGGCGATCTCCCTCTTCAGCGGTGCGCCCAATATACTCCAGTACACTTTGGCGTGCTTCCTCAGCGATACGGCTGGTACGATCAGAAAAATTCTGATACCCATAAGAAGCGCGGCTTGGGTATTGGTCAATCTCCAATTCCCCTCTCGGCTGACTTATTTCCACCGTCGCCGCCTCAGTCTCCAACTGAATTTGCGGTGCTGTCGTTTGGATTTCCAGAAAGGGTTTTGTGATATTCAGTTCCAGTTTCGCGTAGGTTTGTTCGATATTGAGACGAAGCATGGGGGACCTCCTAACGTCGGTCGACGTAGTGCGGTAATCGGAAATGGTACAAGTTTGCAAAGGTTTCCATATACTATATCGAGCAATCAGCTAAATTCTTTAGCTCCATTTTGTCCCCATCCCTCTGCGTGATGCTAAATCTGCTCTCTTCTTCACTCCTGTAGAAAAATGATTTTTTGAACACCACGACGCAACGACGCCAAGGGTTATAATCTCTTTTTTCTTCTACTGAGTTCCATTAAGCATCAGCCACTAACTAAACCATCCCTTGCTTAATTCTTTAAACAAATTTATTCCCTCTGCGTCTTTGCGTCGTGGTGTTAAATCCGTTCTCTTCGTCGCACCTTACTCCTTACCCGCACCGAGTTTCCCTAAAACATCCTGGATCAATGCTAAGATCTTTTCTTCGGAGAATCCGCTAACCTTCAGCGTCATGATAGGGGTTTCTCCGGGAGCGAGCATTACTCTGCCCCGATACTCCTTCACCATCGCCACAACTTTTAGCGGATCAACCTCGCTTTGGGCTGTAAAACTCAAAGATACGCGATCTTTAGTCTGCTGTACTGATTGGATGCCCAGATCACGGGCCAGGTTCTTAACCCGGGCCACCGCAAGCAGGTTATGCACGGCCTCCGGCAGATCCCCAAACCGATCAACTAATTCGTCATATAATTCATCAATTTCCTGTTCGGTATGGGCATGGGCAATTCTCTGATATACTTCAATTTTCTGCATACCGTCACTGATATAGCGATCGGTTATGTAGGCCTCTATCGACAGATCAATGGACGGCTCAACCATACGCGGCTTAACCGGCAGATCTTTTAACTCGTTCACCGCTTCTTCCAATAGGCGGCAATACATTTCAAACCCGACATTTAGCATATGCCCGCTCTGCTCGGCGCCGAGTAAATTGCCCGCGCCTCGAATCTCCAAATCGCGCATGGCGATCTTGAAGCCCGCCCCCAGCTCGGTAAATTCTTTGATTGCCTGTAGCCTTTTTTCAGCAACCTCTGTGAGGATTTTATCTTTGCGATATGTAAAATATGCATACGCTAGCCGGTCGGAACGACCAACCCGCCCCCGCAATTGATATAACTGGGATAATCCAAAATAGTCCGCGTCGTACACGATCAAAGTATTAACATTGGGGATATCCAGTCCGTTTTCCACTATGGAGGTACTGACTAAAATATCAGATTCGCCTTCATAAAAAGAAACCATCACTTTTTCAAGACGATCCTCTGACATTTGACCATGCCCTACGACAACCTTAGCCTTTGGCGCTAGTTCTTGCACCATTTGCAATGCTTTATCTATGGTTTTTACTCTGTTATATACAAAATACACCTGGCCACCCCGCTGCATTTCGCGGCGTAGGGCATCACGCACCACGGCGGCGTTAAACTCCAAAACATAAGTCTGTACAGGATAGCGATCCTCGGGCGGCGTTTCCAAAACGCTCATGTCCCTGGCACCAACCAGAGACATATGCAGCGTACGGGGAATGGGTGTGGCCGTCAGTGTCAAAACATCCGTGTTTGTTTGCCAGCTTTTCAGTTTCTCTTTTTGCAACACGCCAAATCGCTGCTCTTCATCTACAATTAATAAGCCTAGGTCCTTAAACTGTAAGTCGGACTGGATCATGCGGTGCGTACCAATTAGGATGTCCACTTGCCCGGCTTTCACCTTCCGCAGCGTATCCTGCTGTTCCCGGTCTGTACGGAACCGACTGATCATATCGACATTAACCGGGAAACCCTGCATGCGCCTTGTAAAGCTTTGAAAATGCTGTTGGGCCAAGATTGTCGTTGGTACTAGCACTGCTACTTGCTTACCATCCATGACTGCTTTAAATGCGGCCCGCATCGCCACTTCGGTTTTGCCAAAACCAACGTCACCGCATAATAGTCGGTCCATCGGTTTTTGATGTTCCATATCCTTTTTTATCTCTTCGATGGTGCGCAGTTGGTCCATCGTTTCTTCATAGGGGAATGCGTCTTCAAATTCCTTTTGCCAGGGGGTGTCTGGGCCAAACGCATGGCCCTCAATCGCGTTCCGTTCAGCGTACAGTTGGATCAGCTCATTTGCCAGTTCCTGCACGGAGGCCTTTGCCTTTGCTTTCTGACGGTTCCATTCCACACCACCAAGTTTATGTAGTCTAGGAGCTTCTCCTTCAGCGCCGATGTATTTTTGCAGCAGGTGTACTTGATCTGTTGGAATATAAAGCTTATCATCCCCGTTATACCGTACCAGAAAGTAGTCCTTATGGATGCCATCCACCACCAGCGTCTCTACCCCAACATATTTGCCGATCCCGTGGGTAACATGCACCACGTAATCGCCAATCTTTAAATCTCTAAAATGCGTAATCGCTTCTCCGGCTGCAGCCCGGAAAATCCGTTTTTTCTTCTGTTTGCCAAAAAGGTCCCCTTCAGTCAGCCACACAAATCGTGCGTTCGGCAGCTCAAATCCTGTGGATAAAAAAGCCGGGAACACATGGATACCCGTATATTCAAAAGACTGTGGCTTATTTTTATACACCCTGCTGGTAAAGCCTTCTTCCCTCAAGGTGTCCTGTACCGCTTGTGCCCGTTCGGTTGTGGTCGCGCTGATTAAAATCTGAAATTTTTGGTCCTGCCAGCGTTTAAGCTCGTCCATCAATAGTGCCACTTGCTTATTAAATGTTGGAATTGTCTTGACCGTGAAACCTGTAAGCTGGGCAACTTCTGTACCCAAAACTTTTTGAGGTAATAAGGTGATATAGGCAGCACGGCGCGCTCGGGCAGTGTCCAACAATCTATTCCACGGTATCAATAGCTTTTTCCATTCCGAATGTTCCTTGTGGTAACTAGCAACCGCCTCGCGAAGCCGGGCCGGCTCTTCCATACAAACTATGGTTTCAGGCATCGCGTAGTCAAAAAGAGTGCTGTAAAGTTCACTGGGCGGCAGTTCTCTGGCGGGTAAGATCGTAACGTCGGATAAGTTATCTTTTGACCGCTGATCAACAAGCGAAAAACTGCGCATCGAATCAATTTCATCACCAAACAATTCAAGGCGTACTGGATCTTCACGATTTAGCGGGCAGATATCGATAATACCGCCTCGAACTCCAAACTGGCCCGAGCCTCCCACCTGATCTACACGCTCATATCCGTAGTCAACGAGGAGCGTAAATAGTGCTTCCCGATTGAGCTGCTGTCCCATCTGCAAGTGAATACTCCGCTTAGAAAACTCTTCTCGGGGTGCAAGCTTCGACAACAATGCTTCGATCGGGGTTACAATCACACAGGGCTTGCCTGAGTTGAGCCGTTCCAGCACCGCCAGCCGGCGGGCAGTTACTTCTTGACTGCGAGCATCGACAACATAAGGCATAATATCCTGAAATGGAAAATAAAAAACCTGATCGCCTGACAAAAAAGCCTGCATATCAGCAAAGGTTTGCTCGGCCTGTGCGGGCTGCTGGGTCACAATAATAGCACTTGTTCCCAACTCCCTGATCATCGCCGCTTCAATAAAAGTTTTATGTGAGCCGGTTAAACCGTAAAGCAACTGCTCCCGCGCGCCATCATGCCAGGCTTGAAGCACTTGCTTAAATTCTTGGTCCTCGGCCAGTAATTGAAAAATTCCTTCCATCGCCTATCCTTCCTCAAATAAGCAGGTGCCGTAATCACTTATCCGCTGATTACCATTCACCTTACACCAGGGGCGTCAATAACACACTTTAAAGCACAAAAGAAGGCTTTAACCATAACATGGTAAAGCCCCATTATCTTAGACTTGACAGACTCCTAGTTTAGCAAGCGTGCTCCCCTGTTGATTAATTGTTCCTCTTCCAAACCAAGCATTTGAATACATCCATCGCATAATGATGCAACCGTCATTGTATCAAGCTGCTTATTTATTTTTATTATATCCCTACGTTCATTCTCCGTCAAGCAATGAAAGCCTAGTCGTTCTTCATCTATTACGTCCATTTCTAGTTCGCCAATTGGTGTTTCACAACATTCACAAATATAGCATATCCGCATATTTATTCCCCCTGTTTTCAATACCGTTTAACCAAATATATTACAACATAGCTATTCCAGATAATATGTGCACCGGTTCCCAGCAGTACACCCGTCCCCCAACTTGAATAAGCACCTGCACCCCAAATCGTGAGTAAGCCAAACACACCGTGTCCGATCACACTGACCAGGGCAGCAACAACGCCATGGGGAGCTCCGCTCCTGATATCCCAAAACCCTTCGAAAAAACCAAACAGAAGATGCACCCACCACACCGATGCACCCAGCCATACAGCAAGATACGTTTTGCCGATTTCCTCCAAGGCTGGTCCGATCCAGACTACCTCTGCCAACCCAAATTTCGCTATTCCAAAACGATTTGTAACATACGCCAAACCTGTAGCCAGCATCGCCGCTCCTAATTCGTTCATATACGCCTTCCTATTACAGAGAACTTAAGGTTAGTATGAACAAACATTTACCTCAATTATGCATCACGGCTGATCAAGCCCGCGGCATTGCTTAAATCTTCTTTATCGCATCTATCAGAAATAACTTTTTGAACACCACGACGCTAAGACGCAAAGGGTTACTTTATATAGATAAATATATAGCTTAAACTTTTATTCCTCTGAGTCCTCTGCGCCTCTGCGGTTCAAAAATTATATACTTATACGATAAAAAAACGCCTCTTCACTATCGAAGAAGCGCCCTATTTACTAAAATTATTCATCGCCGCCGTTATGCCTTTTTCGAGCCAGGCCGTCAGCGCATCTATCGCACGTTCAGCTACTGGTACGATTAAATCCCGTTCCGTCGGCAAAAAACAGCCCAATACATAATCGGCTACATCCATGCCCGCAGGCGGTCGTCCGATCCCAATCCGCATCCGGGGGAACTCTGCTGTCCCTAAATGAGCAATCGTAGAGATGACTCCATTATGACCGCCGGCACCGCCTTTAACCCGTAGTCTTAGTTGCCCGACAGGCAAATCCAGATCATCGTAGATAACCAAAATGTTCTGCGGATCAATTTTATGCCAACGCGCGATATTTCCGACTGCCTGTCCACTTAAATTCATATAGGTCTGAGGTTTTATGAGCATGATCTTTTCCCCGGCAAAGTTCATTTCCCCCACCAAAGCTTGTTCCTTAAACTTGTCAATATTGATATTAGCGCGGCGAGCAAACAAATCAACAATCTTAAAGCCCACATTATGGCGCGTATCCTCATATTGCTTTCCAGGGTTACCCAACCCAACGATCAGTTTCATTTTGGTCTTCCTCCTAACAAGCAGCACTCTTAGCATGATTAAAACGGAGCAGACACGGAGACAATAATTTTTTGAACACCACGACGCAACGACGCTAAGGGGTATTATTTATCTTCTTGCTACTACTGAGTTCCCTCTCAGCATCAAGTACTATCCGAGCCAATTCTTTGCTTAGGTTCTAATCTATAATATTTATTCCTTTGCGTCTTTGCGTCGTGGTGTTAAATACGTTCTCTTCGTCACACCTGTCGAAACTTCTTCGATCCCCTAATCCTTTGGTTTGCTATCTGCCAGCAGTTCATCCACGGTTACAAAGCGGTAGCCGAGCTTCTGCAGTCGGTCAATAATTAATTCTGTTGCCGCTACCGTCTGACTGCGGTCTGCGCCAGGTACTAGTCCATCACCATCGTGCAACAAAATGATAGAGCCATTTTTTATTTTTCCCACTATCCGGTCGGCAATTACTTCCGCCCCAGGGTTTTTCCAATCTCTGGCCATTACAGTCCATTGCACAACTTGCAGGTTACGCTGTCTGGCCTTTTCCATTACTACCGGGTCCCTAAAACCATGGGGAGGACGGAAGACAGTCGGACGCACGCCGGTTTCTTGTTCGATAATTTTGGCGGTATTGTCAATTTCCCAGGAAATATGTTCTCCGTTCAACTTAAGTAGATCTGGATGGGTAAAGCTATGGTTTCCTATCTGATGGCCCCGCTCGACAATTTCCCGGGCTACTGCCGGGTATGCCTCAACGTTCTTACCAATTAAAAAAAACGTTGCTTCGACATCATGCCGTTCCAGTATATCTAAAATCTGCGATGTGTACAGCGGATTAGGGCCATCATCAAAGGTTAAGGCTACCCTTTTTTCCGAATCCGACCCCTGATAATAAATATCCCCATAGAAAAGGCTGGTCGGCAGCACCGCATTTGTCATCAGTGTTCCGGCACCGATAATTCCCAAAACGCCTAAATAAAGTCCCAGCCGCCAAGGGCGGCGCAAGAGGTGAAAATAGTCTAAGACTAAGCAAATAACAACAAGTGTTGTCAACGTAATTAACACACTTACCAAACGAAGCTTGAAATCAAGCATAACTAGTGCTCCAATTCTTTTAGCATAATCAGCCAAGTTCCCTGACTATCCCGCGTGTACCCGGCAGCTTTAAAGCCTAATTTTTCGTAGATCTTTTTAGCAGGAAGGTTACTTGGTCTTACTTCCAGCCGAATGAGCGGCGCTTTTTGTTCCACGAAGTACTCCATTGCGCAGTTCATTAGTCTTGTCGCTACGCCTTGTCCACGCATACTAGGATCTACAGCCACGGAAAGAATTCGGGCTTCCGCAGATATCTGCGCTGTAAACGCAGAATGCAAAAACCCGATTTTATTTAAGACCATCACTTTGATGGGATACAGTCCGAAGCCATAGTCTCCCTTTAGCCACCGCCAAGCCCAGCGAAAGATATGTCCCCCTAAAACCGCACGTTTCCAAAGGTTGCTAATTTTGGACGGTGCCAAGACATATCCAACAACTTGCGAAGTAGCCTCTTTAGCCACAAACGCTGCACGGGGCTCAGCCTCGTAAATACAGGTAAACAGATCTTCTACCGCCGCAAAGTTAGGTATTGTACCACAGGTATGTCGTATACTTTCGGGAAAGGACGCAAGAAAAAGCCTACCGATACCCGGTACGTCCGCCAATGTCGCCCGCGAACACTCCATCAGACCAACCTCCGCATCTCCCCATTCCAACTTACCCATCACCGTCGTTCCCCCGCTTACCGCTTACCACTTACCACTTAGCACTTACCGTTTTTCAGTCAAACAATGTGCTTACGGATCGATCCCCATAGATACGGGTGATTACCTCACCTAATAGGCTGGCGATTGAGAGTACTCGGATTTTAGAAATACACTTTTCAGGGGATACGGGAATCGTATTTGTAACAATCAGTTCTGTAATAACAGAAGTCCGAATTCGCTCAATCGCGGGTGGAGAAAGTACCGGATGCGTACAGCAGGCATAGACCACTTTAGCACCCCTGTCGGCCAATGCTTTGGCCCCCTCGGTTAGGGAACCCGCGGTATCGACAATATCATCGATTATAACTGCTGTCTTACCCTCCATATTGCCAATAACACTCATCACTTCCGCCACTCCTGGTTGAGGGCGGCGTTTTTCGATGATAGCTATCGGTGCCTGTAAAATATCTGCCATTTGGCGTGCCCTGGTCACACCGCCTAAATCCGGCGATACAACTACCACATCCTGCAGCTTTTTGTCTTGAATGTATTTAGCTAGCGTTGGTACTGCTACAAGATGATCTACCGGTATATTAAAAAAGCCCTGTATTTGTCCAGCATGCAAATCCATAGTGATTACGCGGGTTGCGCCAGCTGTCTGCAGCAAATCTGCAATCAATTTAGCTGAAATCGGCTCTCTGCCTCGAGTTTTACGATCTTGGCGGGCATATGCATAATAAGGAATTACCGCTGTAATATTGCGTGCTGATGCACGTTTTACTGCATCGATCATGATTAATAATTCCATCAGATTATCATTAACGGGATAAGTTGTCGGTTGAATAATAAATACATCCGAGCCGCGTACACTCTCGTCAATCATCACCTGAATTTCCCCGTTATTAAACCGCCCGACATGGGCCTCGCATAACGGTATACCCAAATGCTGAGCAACTTCCCGCGCCAATACGGGATTTGCATTACCCGTTAATAATGTAATCCTTCTACCTCGTTCCATTGGTAAATCCTCCCCACACTTACTATTCATTATCGCCCTTATTACGTTGAGTCCAGCCTTCGATATTTGACTGTCTGGCCCGAGCAACACCCAGGGCTGCGGGAGGTACATTTTTTGTAATAGTTGATCCCGCTGCAACGTAAGCGCCATGACCAATCGTCACCGGCGCCACGAGATTAGAGTTGCATCCTATAAAAGCATCATCTTCAATGATAGTCCGATTTTTATGCTTGCCATCGTAGTTTACCGTAATAGTTCCCGACCCAATATTAACGTGACTTCCAATGGTTGTATCGCCAATATAGCTTAAATGCGGTAACTTACTCCCTATTCCTACTTGTGAATTCTTAACTTCCACAAAATTTCCGACTCGGACATTATCGGCAAGCTGCGTGCCCGGACGCAAATTTACGAATGGTCCTACATTCACATTATTGCCAATACAGCTTTCTTTAACATGCGCAAAAAAGAGATGCACATTCTCCCCCACCGAGCTATCCGCAATATGTACCTGAGGTCCGATCACACAATCCCGTCCGATGACCGTTTTCCCTTCAAGCCAAGTCTGAGGATAGATGACCGTGTCTTGTTCGATGCTAACATCCCTATCGATATAGATACTCGCTGGGTCCATGAGCGTAACCCCCGCCTCCATCCAGGAAAGCCGGATGCGATCGCGCAGGATTACTTCCGCCTCAGCCAATTGGGTTCTTGAGTTTACGCCCATGGTTTGAGTTGCATCAGTAGACATATACGCACCAACCTGTTTACCATCCTGTACTAATAAGCCGATAACATCAGTTAGGTAATATTCGCCCTGCACATTATTTGCTGTGACGCGATACAACGCTGGAAATAGCTCCGTACTCTCGAAACAATAAATACCTGTATTAATCTCCCGTACCGTTAGTTCCTCCACGTCAGCATCCTTTTGTTCCACAATTTTATGCACAAACCCTTCTGTCGAACGGATGATACGCCCGTATCCGGTAGGGTCCGCCATAAATGCAGTCAAAATAGTTGCTGTGTTCTTACTTTTACGGTGTTCGGATATTAAATTTTCCAGCAGTTCTATCGTCAGGAGCGGCGTGTCCCCACAAAGCACCATCACCGTTCCCTCGTAATCCAAAAATAACTTTTCTGCCTGCAACACCGCATGACCCGTTCCTAATTGTTCGGTTTGCCATGCATACATACAGCGCTCTCCAAGTACCGTTTTTACTTCTTCACCGCCGTATCCGATAACCACAACCTGTCTTTCCGCTCCCAACGCAGCTGCGGCGTCAAGCACATGATCAACCATCGGCTTGCCGCATACCCGATGCAACACCTTAGGCAGGCGGGACTTCATCCGGGTTCCTTTACCGGCAGCAAGAATGATTGTTGCCACTCCAGCCATCTTATAAACCTCCTGAAAATTTTGATGCCTTCAACGGCAGAATACAATATCCTATTCGACAAAATACTATTCGACAATAACTTTTGAATCTCCTGTCCGTCTCAGTACTTTTACCGCATAGCCCTCCCGATTTAAGTTCCTGAGCAATTCCTCCGCATGACCGATGTCCCGAGTTTCCAGAGAAAGCACCACTTCCGCCTGTCCTAGTGAAACACCGGGATCAATCCGGTCGTGGGAAATAGAAATTACATTGACACCAAGTCCTGCGATAATGGTCAGCATTTTAATTAAAGAACCGGGTCGATCCGTAACGGGCGTAGCTACAAGGATACGTCTACCCGCTTTTACAAGACCTCGCTCAATAATTCGGGAAATAACATTAACATCGATGTTACCCCCGCTCACCACTGCCACCAATTTCTGCCCACGCCCTCCTATCTTTCCGTTTAAGATCGCCGCCAAGGACACTGCACCTGCTCCTTCAGCACTCACCTTGGAGCGCTCAAGCAACATCAGTATTGCTCCTGCGATTTCCTCTTCCTCCACGGTGACGATTTCATCTACATATTTTCGAATAATCTCGTAAGTTATCGTACCCGGAACTTTTACGGCGATCCCATCAGCTACCGTAACCGCATCTTTGGTTGTTACGATATGCGCCGCTTTTTTAGATAGATACATCGCCGGTGCACCGCTTGCCTGAACCCCAACCACCCGGACATGGGGCGCTATGCCTTTAACTACAGTCGCAATACCGGCAATCAACCCTCCACCCCCGATGGGGACTACTATTGTTGAAACATCCGGCAGTTCCTGTAAAATTTCCAGGCCTATGGTCCCTTGTCCTGCAATCACTTGGGCGTCATCAAAGGCATGAATAAAAGTAAATCCTTGCTCCTGTTGCAATTCCTGAGCACGTCGAAATGCCTCGTCATATACTTGCCCTGACAGAGTAACTTCTGCTCCGTACCCAAGTGTAGCCATAACCTTACTGAGTGGAGCCACTTCTGGCATCACGATCATCGCCCGCAGCCCGGCGCGAGCAGCCGCATATGCCACTCCCTGGGCATGATTACCAGCTGAGGCTGCGATAACCCCTCGGTTTTTTTCAATTAATGATAAATTATGAATTTTATTATATGCTCCTCTGATTTTAAATGATCCGGTCTTCTGCATGTTTTCCATTTTGAGATAAACTTGATTATGGGCCAACTCACTAAAGGTTCGGCTTAAATCCAAAGGTGTTCGATGTATAATCCCCTGTAGTGCTTCGCTTGCTTGTTTTATATCGTTTATTGTTACCGACGACATGTCAAAGCCCCCTCGATATTCCTACGACTGGGACGCTCCTGGATTGCACACATTTTTCCATCTAGTCGATAAATATATAAAAACCCGCCCGGAATAAACCGTTCGGGGTTAGTTTGTTTTATGCGTTCTGGCTTCCGTATCTTTTGCATAATAAGGCCTCCATAATCGGGAATATAACGCATAATTTTCCCTTATCTTGCTTTTTTATTCGCAACTATTAATTAGATACGCAATGAAAATCTGTTTCGCACTAAGTCCAAATCACTTGGTTTATCAACATCTATGCCTACTTCCGGATACGCAGACACAATCACCGCCCCCCTCAATTGAAGCAGTTCTGAAACCCTCCGTGCTACATCCGGTAGTGTAAGAGTTCCAAAAACAAACTGGAACACAAATTTCAAACCCAAAATGCGACTTAATTGAAACGGATTTTTACGATGAGCGACGATGTGCGTTGCAACCGCCATGCAATTTCTAATCACCTGCGGGTTTACCAGAAAAATGTTGCCCCCCGTATACGTCCCTTCCTTTAATTTTACGTAGGTACGGCGAATACCAGGATAAGCTCTTTCATTTTCTTCCTTTGCTACGATCGGATAATAAAAGTCGGCATCATATTTGTCACAACTTCCTAAAAAATCGCGCACCGCTTCCGGCGTTAGCATCGGGATATCTGCTGTAGCAATAATGACCCTTTCTGTAGGGCTGATATTGTCGAGAGCAATCAGTACATTTTCCATAATGCCATGACCACTCTCCACCACTTTCACCCTGTCATCACCAAAAAATCTATGTAGTTCCTGCCGAGGCCCGACAACAACAATTGTGCGCACTTCGCTTATCTGCAGTAGTGCTTCAACAACAAAACTAACCATCGGCTTCCCATCTATTTCGATAAGAGCTTCGTATTCCGCACTGCTGTATTGCCGCAATTGCTCGCTATTAATGCCTCCCGCCAATACAATGGCGTCATACATACACAAGCCTCCTTGTTTAGCTTTCCATTTCATGAGCCGTTGCAAGCGTCTCTAACAATGTTCCTTCTGCATTTTCCATATGTTCACGGGCTAACCGCTGCGCCAATTCCACGTCTCGCTGGGATATCGCCTCCACCAGCCGTTTGTGTTCCTCAACCGTTTCTTTAATCCGACCGGGAAAGGCCATGGAAATTGTGCGAAAGCGCTGAAAAAGTTCACGCAAGTTTCCAATAATACCGACTAATCGATCATTACGGCTTGCTTTATATAAAACGTCATGAAATCTTGTATCAATTTCTACCACAAGTTCCAGATCGCCCTGTTCAATTGGTTTGCCTATTTCTACGAGCAACCGCTCCAGTTGTTCTAATTCACCTTCAGTAATCCGTTCTGCGGCAAGTCCTGCAGCCAGCCCATCAAGAGCGGTGCGTATTTCAAAAACTTCGTTGATATCCTTGATCGATATGTCCGCAACATAGGCACCCTTACGGGGTAGCATCACCACAAACCCTTCCAGTTCCAGTTTGCGAATTGCTTCCCGCACAGGCGTTCTGCTGACACCCATGTCTTCCGCCAGTTGTATTTCCATTAGCCTTTCACCAGCCCGAAGCGTCCCGTTCACAATAGCTTCCCGCAAGGCATCACTGACCAATTCCCGTAAAGGCTTGTAGCTGTCCAACTTTATCGGCAGTATACGCTGTTTATTCATGCTTCTTCTCCCCCTGTCATATCAATTGTTTCAGCTACAAAAATACGTTCCTTATGCTCGGACATCCGGCTCGCAACTTGATATGCGGCAGTCAGAGTGTCCGTCAACCCGAATACAGTGGGTCCACTGCCAGACATTAATACCGCTTGGGCCCCTGCCCTGGATAATTCCTCTTTAATATCGGCAATCTCCGGATACAAGCTTAATGTAACTTGTTCAAGCATGTTGCCTAGGGCGGCCATGATCCTCCGGCGATCTCCGGTCTCTAATGCACTAACCATCGCCGACGTCATCGGTTTTTGTAATATCTGAAGGTTATAACGCTGATATACCTCTTTTGTGGAGACTGCAAAGGGCTGTTTAACCAAAATCACCCCACAGGAGGGCGGTGACGGCAAAAGGGTTAATTGCTCCCCGCGTCCTTTACCCAAGGCGGTACCTCCCCGTAGACAAAAAGCAACATCCGAGCCTAGCTGGCTAGCCAGGTCTTGGAGTAATGCATCGCCATATCCAAGATCCCAGAACCTATTCAGACCGCGTAATACTGCCGCTGCATCCGCACTTCCACCAGCAAGCCCTGCCGCAATAGGAATTCGTTTTTGAATATGGATGCGTACTCCCCGTTGTATGCCGCACTGTTTAGACATCAATATCGCGGCCTGATATGCCAAATTACCCGGCCCTTTTGGTACCTCAGGATGCTCGCAAGAAAGCTCTATCTCCGTTGCCTCAAAAAGGCTTACCGTGTCGCCTAATGAGATCGTTTGCATTACTGTTTCCAGCTCGTGATATCCATCCAAACGTTTCCCCAGAACATCCAGCGTAAAATTTATTTTTGCAGGGGCAAAAAGCTGCAAAGTCAATTTCCTCCTCATCTCGTTTAACTTTCACCCTAGCGAAACATTAAGGATACTCTGTTCTTCGCTGGTTAATATTTTATCAATTTTTAGTAGCATAACTAAACGATTATCAATTTTGCCAATACCTTCTAAATATGCGGCGTCTATTACCAAAGAAGGCGGTGGAGCATCAATATTGTCACTAGATAGATGCAACACCTCGGTTACATAGTCAACAATAATCCCCACTGAATGATCTTCTACATCCACAACGATAATCCTGGTGTTATCAGTATTGCTTGCAGGAAGCATCAACCGTTTCCTCAAGTCAATAATCGGAATAATCCCGCCCCGCAGGTTAATAATTCCTTCCACAAATTGAGGCGTTTGGGGAAGTCTCGTGATTTCCGTCAATCGGTTAATTTCTCTTACTTGGTCAATTGGTAACCCATAATTCTCTTCTGCTAACTTAAAAACAACAAATTGCCGTTCTTCCGCCAATACGCACACCTCCGCTTTTTCCCTGTTTAACAGGCTTATATTCGCTTTGGTGGCTAATTAACCCTGCTTTATATCTAAAAACTTAGTGAATATTACCAGACTTTTGCAGATCGGCTATCATCGTAATCCGCATTATACACCTTGATGATATATCTGCTAGCCAATATACAGAGAAAGCCGCCGAATATCTTAAACCAATTCGGCGGTCAACTCTCTGTCACTACCTACACTACCTATCGCAACCCGGACACAAATACTCTCCGCAGTGTGTTCTGCCTCTGCATGATGCTGTTTAAGACAAAATCTATTAATTACACCCATTACTGCATCATATTTTTCATAACAAATTGCGATTAGGTCGTTTTCTTGGGCATTCTCCAATGCATATAAAACCGCTTCATCTTCTGAAAGGATCATCTCAATATCGTGGTCAGTCCTCCCTGCTTCTAATGCTCCTCTTAATAACAAATTAGCTGTTTCCCCAGGACTTCGTCCACGCAGATCCTTATCTTCTTTGACGATGATGCGATCAAACCCGTGGCCGGCGATGCGACCAATATTTTGAATTACATCATTTCGTCGATCACCAGGTGCCGCTATTACTCCCACTAACCGTTTCGCTTTTAGCTGTTTTAGGGTGTGAATGAGAGCTTCATATCCAGCGGGGTTATGTCCATAATCAACCATAACCCTGAAGTTTCCAACCTCAATTAAGTTAAGACGTCCGGGGTTTTGCGAAAAAGTTCTCATCGACTGTTGAATTACTACGGGTGGGATTTGTTTACAAAGGGCTACAGCGGTAGCCACAATTGCATTTTGCAAATTGTGCAGCGCAATACCGCCAAATGTAACTGGAATATCCTGCACACGGATAATTTCTTCCCATTGTTTTCCCTGGGCACATACGATATACCCATCCCGCAGAAACAAAGCCATACCACCATTCCCCAAATGTCTGCAGATGGCTCGGTTAGTGTTTTCAATACTAAATAGTACGACTCTGCCTTTACAACGCTTGGACATTTCCAACGTATAGGGGTCATCAGCATTTAAGACGACATAACCTGTAGCTGGAACTGTTTCCACCACCAGCGATTTGACATAGGCTAAATCAGCTAAATCTTCAATGCCATCCTGACCTAGGTGATCCTCAGATACATTGGTTACAACAGCCACTTCACATTCATCAAAAGCCAATCCCGCCCGTACCATACCACCTCGGGCGGTTTCTAATACAGCAATTTCAATTGTGGGGTCATATAATACTGCGCGCGCACTGTCCGGGCCTGTTGTGTCACCATTAATGATACAATCCTTACCTATGAACACCCCGTCAGTTGTGGTCATACCTACCCGTAACCCTGCCGTGGCTAAAATATGCCCAATCATACGTGTACTTGTAGTCTTCCCGTTGGTACCTGTAACCGCAATTACGGGAATTCGTCCCCGCTCCCCTGGGGGAAATAGCGTTTCCACAATTGCTTCCGCTGCCTTGCGGGGTTTTCCTTTTGATGGATAATGATGCATCCGAATACCGGGAGCTGCATTTACTTCAATTATTGCCCCGGTGTTTTTACGTATAGATTTTCCAATATCTTCGGTAACAATATCAATACCTGCCACATCGAGCCCGATGCGCTGTGCTGCCCTTATTGCCAAAGCGCAATTATCCGGATGAATCTGATCGGTTGTATCTATGGCCGTCCCCCCCGTGCTTAAGTTGGCATTTTCACGCAGATACACTATCTCGCCATGAGCCGGGATGCTTTGCAGTGTATAACAGCTGCGCTCTAAACGCTTTAGCACGGCGATATCAACCTTTATTTTGGTAAGCGGTTTTTCATGATCCTCGCCACGATTGGGATCAGTATTCACAATATCGATAAGTTCTGCGATATTATGCATCCCATCACCAACCACATGGGTTGGTATCCGTTCGGCAACAGCAATCACCTTGTCCCCAACAACCAATACCCGATATTGGCGTCCCTTCACCACTTCCTCCACGATCACCTTTTCACTGAACTCCCGGGCAATATGAAATGCTGCTTCGATTGCACCAACATCGGCGACGCCGATGGAAACCCCTTGCCCCTTACTACCGTCCGAAGGCTTTACAACTACCGGTACCCCAAGCTGTCCGGCCATTTTCACTGCCGCTTCCACCGTATTTACTACTCCCCCGAAAGGCACAGGGATACCGGCTTCTGCTAGCAATTCTTTTGTAAGTGCCTTGTCACAGGCAATATCAGCAGCAATACTGCCCGTCCTCTGCGTGGTCGTGGCCTGAATTGTTCTTTGTTTCCGCCCATAACCAAGGATTAGAATACTGGCTTCTCCGACCCGGCGAACGGGGATACCCCGTTGTTTTGCCGCAGTATAAATTGCTTCAGTACTGGGACCAAGCCCCGAGGTTGCGATAACTCTCTTCACACTCTCAATTTCTCCAGCCAAATTGAATACCTCATTTTCCAGTAAAGATTTGATTAATCGTACCGCAACACTTCCTGCTTCTATCCCACACTCCCTTGTCCCATAAGCATAAATAACGTCGTAAATTCCTCCTCTGCCTGTCCAGCGGGCTTTTCCGTAATTAACATTGTAACCGAGCATTATTTGAACTTCCAGGGCGATATGTTCCAATACATGACCCAGGTAGGTGCCTTCAATTAAACGTTCGGCAAATCCTCCACGCCTTTTTTTGGAACAATGATGTTCTAATAGCCCGGGCAGCATTGCCAGTAGCTGCTCTGTGAAACCAGCTAACGTCTCGGTAGATCGATCCCTATATACCCCCAGATCTATCCGTATTCGCATAACCGGTTTATGGCTGTAGATACTGGGCCCATCAAAGGCGCGTATCTCCAGTACTTCCATCCTTTTGGTCCTCCTTTAGTGGTTATGACATTATTTATCAATATTTTTGGTATCGCACCGCTCCTCCTTGGTCCTTAAAAAAGGCCGTCGGAGCCGTAAGTCAAAAGAATATCCAGTCGGGAGAATATGCAAAATCACATTTGAGAGCGCTAACGGTTCGTTAGGCTTAGACTCGGAAACATTCGTGTATTTAATATATCTCCCATCTATTACAGTTACAGTCTGCGATCCGATCACTTCAAAGGTGGCACTTGGACTAACTACAATAGCTGTGTCTTCATCAATCCCTACCCCAATTACATACGGATTTTGGGCTACCGCGGTCAATAGACGATTGATCCTGCCCCGTTGAGCAAAATGCTGATCAATTACAACTTCTTCTAATAGCCCCATCCCATGAGCCATGTTTAACGTACACTTTTTGGCGGTATCGACATCGTCTCCCTCTACAATCATCGTATTACTCATCACCGAAGCCCCTGCGCTTGTTCCCGCAATTACTACACCCTTCGCATAAGCCCCGCGTATGGCTTCATCCACCTTTGAACCTCCGAGAATACTGGTAATCCGCAATTGATCGCCACCTGTAAAAAATATACCTGAACATAGCGATATCTGATCCACTACCCGCGGTTCAGCTGCGTCTTCCCGTTTAGCAATAAACAAAATTTCTACACGTTTAGCCCCTAACTCTATAAAAATCATGCGATATTGATTACCGGCTTCCCCCGGGTACTCTGTCGCCGTAGTAACAACGCCGATAACAGCGTCTTTGCCACCCGCTAGTTCTACAAATCTACGTAATATTACACAGTCCGCTTCCTTGTCTTCGGCCCCGCCGATGATAACAAGATTGCCTTGCTCCTTTTCTCCCATGCAAGCCTCCTCGCTACAGTTTGTTATTTATTTTTTCCCCAATTAATAAATCCATGCGGAAAATCCTCTTGTAAATATCGTTAATAGCAAATAATCGCTATTTTGGCCACATGAAAATCCACAGATCTTAAAAAATCTAACCACAGAGGCAATATTTATTCTCCGTTACATCTTTGCGTCGTGGTGTTAATAAACGTATCCCTTCTGTCGCACATGAAAAGGTACAGTTATTCCGGCTAAAAATCTGGAATGACTGTACCTTTTGAGGTATGTAGCATCTTTTTGAAAGCCTACATATAATGAACTACATGATCCTGCAGCAGGAGGTGTATTATGTTATTACACAAAGCCTACCTTGAATTGCCTTTGCATAAAGTGTATTTTACTCCTGGTTGTACAGGCAGCGCCATATTGTCTATTCAAAAGCGTTTACAGGACTTAAGCTTCTTTCTCCCAACTCCAACAGGTGTCTATGATCAAGCCACGCAGACTGCGATTAAGTCCTTCCAAGATGCCAACTATCTCCCGACGGACGGGATCACTGACTGGAAAACATATCTCCGCTTATGGAGAGACAGTGGTATGGAGGTTGCGCAGACAGAGCGAGCAACAGTACTGGCGTCAACTGGAGCAGCTCTTCATATTTCTCGAAAAGCCCGTACTCTATCCCTCTACATCGGTAACAACTTATCGGGACAATATTCGATCGCTGTTGGAAAGCCAGGTACTCCCACACCATTAGGTAATTACACCATTACAACCAAAGTCCCCAACCCCGGCGGTATTCTGGGAACACGCTGGATGGGTCTAAACTACGAAAGTTATGGTATACATGGTACCAACCGTCCCTGGCTTATCGGTCAGGCCGTCTCCCTGGGATGCATACGCATGCATAATGCGGATGTTGAAGGCGTCTTCAACTCCGTTAGGCTCGGAACGCCGGTTTTAATTCGGGAGTGAAGGATCTATTTCTTAGGTTCATTCTTTTCGTGCGAAACGGGAATAAACTGAACGGACGGACGACGCTGTAATCCCAAGGCGGCGAAGTGTAAGAAGCAAGATAAAGAACCACGGCGTACCGTGGTTCTTTATTAGTCTCTTTTCAGCAGCCAACCGGCAATCCAGCCATCAGTAGTGTTAAATGTAACGCGATACCAACCAAAAGCGGTCTCTCTTAATGTGACCTTGGTACCTTTATTTACTTTAACAACCACCGGGAAATTCACACCCGGTCCCGAACGCACGTTTACATTGGCAGCATTCACTGTCGCGGTACCAGTTGTTGTGGTTGTTTCACTAGCAGTAGTAACAGGGACCACTTTCACTTCTTCATACTTTTTCTTGAGCTCTTCTGCAGATACCGTTTCGTCCTCAAAATCGCTGGCAGCCACAACTGTTTTGGAACCATCTTCCTCTGTAACAACCAATGGTGATGTCATGATTTCCATTTCCACATAGTCAAATACTTTAGCCCAAACTTTGACAACCAAGGTCAAGCGGACTTCTCTGGGGTTGCAAGGCCCGTGATAATTATTGCAATCCTTATCTTCATCAGAGGTCTTGTATTTGGAATCATGTTTATGGTGATGATGGTGCTTTTCACACTCAAAATCATAATCGGAATACTCCAGAACAGCATCGCCCTGCGCATCCATATCTGTTGTAACGCCTTCTAGCGGAATATCCTTGGTGAACTTATAATTTTCTATCTCCACGGCATGCACAGGTTGATCTGGTAAATCAGCAACATACATTACTTTTACGTCAAATTCACCGGTAATGATAACCTTGTTGGGGATGACCTTCACATTGGTCACTTCCAGGTTTTTCACGACCATCTTGATCACCTGTTCGATCGGTGGCTTCTCCGGTGGTACAGTAATATTTATTTCTAATACCCGTTGGGCGCTGCCTGCAGCAATAATCTGCTCAACCTTTATCTTTTCCATCTTAGGCGGTACAGGCTCACATGTACATGGATCTATGACCACACCGTCTTTGACAATATATTCATCAGCCATTATCTTTTATCCCCCCTTATTCCGTAATGCATCACAGCCCGCTTAGCCCATCGGTGTTGTGGGAACTCCGCCAATTTGGCCAAGATCGATTTCCCGGTCGGCATAAACTTTCGCGGTTGCCTTCAGAACAATTGAGACGGTGAATTCAATCGGACATTGCATCGGACCGGTCGGGCAATCGCAATGATGATGATGATCTTCATGATCTGGCAAATCGTAGTCGATATATTCAATAACTACGTCGGCTTCTGCATCCATTCCTTTACGAGTGCCTGGTACCTCAATGTCAATCGTGAAGGGTATTATTTTTTCGACCGCATGCACCGGTTGGGACGGTAAACACGCCACATAAATCGCTTTTAACTCAAACTCGCCTCGTACGATTACCTTATCCGGGATCGCAATTACGTCACAAACTTCCAAATTTTTGGCGAACACATCAATAATTTGCTCAATGGGCGGTTTTATGGGTTGACCATAGGCGTCTACCGGAAGCTTAATCGTGATATCCAATACCCGTTGTTTTTCCGCTTCCCCTAGAAGTTGACGAACGGTAATTTTACCACCGAACGGTTTTGTCGGGCAGCAATTATTGTTGACAGCTCTAATTCCAGCCATTTTATATATTCCCCCCTTTATGAGTTCTAGTTATATATATGCGCTGGCGAATTTTTATGTGAAAAAAAAGAAGCCAAAGATTGAATTTTTCTCCAATCTTCGCTTCTTTTTTCGTCTATCTGCCGATGAACTCTTCGGAAACATAAATTCTTGCTCCGTCATGGATAATCCCTACACCCACCTCAGTATAGTCGGCACTTAATATATTAGCCCGATGTCCGGAACTGTTCATAAATGCATTATGGGCTCCGGAAACACTAGAGTTGATCGCAATATTCTCTCCACCCGTACGGAAGGATATTCCCGCCTTACGCATCCGATCAAAGGGATTTTCCCCCTTTTGATTATAGTGGTCAAAATAGTTATTGTCAGCCATATCCTGACTATGTACACGGCCCACAGTTCCCAGTGGATTATTTGCTTTTAACACTGCTAATCCTTGCTTAGTACGTTCTGCATTAATTAGGCTTACTAACTGAAGTTCTTCTGCAGACATATTGCCTTTCGATACCGGTGTACTTGTTGCTGGGCTAGTTTTTATCGGATCAGGTTTCGGACTATTCTGTGTTGGTACCGATTTTCCTGCACCTGAAGTGTCATTTTTATGGTCAGATCCTTTACTTAACATCGAAACAAGACCTACCAGTAAAAGCCCGCCTAACACTTTATCGTCCTTTTTCACAACATCTTTAGGCTGATCATTATCAGCAGTTGTTTGTTCGTCTTCCGTTGGAGCTGCATAAACGGCGCCCATGTACGCTCCACCAATCGAGGTAAATGTCAGCATAAACGCTACACCTGTTACCAGCAGTATGTTAATCCATTTTTTTGATATCAAACGCATCTCCTCCTTAGTTTAGTATACATAACGTATAACACTTTTCATTATATTTGCACTCAGCCCAAATGACAACAGGTAAAAGACGGTAACCGGTAATCGGTAATCAGCACATTAGCAGATTAGGACTAATATTAAACAATTCTAGATTCAGATGGGGTTTTAACCCCCACCTGAATCTAGAATATATTATCCAGGAGTTAATCGGCGATTAGCTATCGGATAAAAAGAGCGCTCAACCCCAAACATACTCTTAAAAATCAAGTTTTGCACTTACCGTTTACTGCTTACTGCTTACCGTATACCGATTACCGTTTAATACGCTGATTTTGGAAGTCCTAACCGGAACTTGCCGCGGGTCTCTACCCCCCCCACTCCTTCAATGCCTGTAATCGAACTGGTAATGGCATCATTGACAGCTAAGGTTTGGCAAATTGGCGTATAAGCCACTTTTTCCACAATAAACACAGGATCATAACAATGAATGAAGATACGCTGCGGTGAACTTGCATAATTCGCTCCGGCAGCTAAAATAGACTCATAATGAGATTGGCAGGCACCTGCAAAAATTACTAGCTCATCCTTACTTGAACAATAACTTCTAACATTTTGCACCGCCTGCACGAAGTATTTAGAGTGCCGGTAGTTATTAACATCAGAAAAATTGCGGTTCCCTCCCAGGATTGCATCATGTCCCGTTAGCACCAGAATATCTGGCTGCACTTCTTTTATCAAATCCACAATAATATCTGGCTGTTCTTTTTCCGTAACCCTTTTCCCTACAGCGGGAATATTCATTTGCTGGTAGGTCTTTAGACAAAGATCCAAATACTCCTGATCACCGTCAACATGCAGTACTCGCCCAGGTATGTCATAAAAAGGCAGCCGTTTTTCTTTCTTTTCGTAAGGTTCACTGCGCCAGTAGACCTTATCTCGTTTTCCTCTGCTCCGTAATACTTTATTAATATGGTCCTGGCTAACAACTTCCGTTTTTAAGCGCTGTGTGTTTAAATCATGCGGTGTGACCAATGTCAAATCCCCCACTGGCGCATCGGCGATCAGTCGTAGATATAAACCTTTTAACAATGCAACATCTGGTCCATCTTCTTTTTTTAATATATTTACAATGCGAAACATTACGTCGCCGCCATACTTTTTTCGTACAACAATATTCCCTTCTTCGTACTCTCCCATATCCTACCCCCCTTGCGTTTTATTATATTCTATGCAATTTATATTTCTGTTGACATATTCCAGTTACATCTATTCTTTAACAACTTCCTGTATTTATATTTTTCTTGTTCTGGAAGGTGACATCTGGAATGAAGCATTAATATAGTATACTACCCCTTTAATAACCCAGAGGTGAATAGTAATGATCTCTGTAGTCGTACCAGCCAAGAATGAAGCAGGGCGTATTACTACTGTTCTCCAAAATTTGTCGCTTCTACCAGTTGACCATATTATTCTTATTATTAACGGGTCTCGGGATACAACACTCCGGGAAGTACTAGACTTACGCAATCCAAAACTACAGCTGTTTTACTTTGAAGTGGCTCTAGGCATCGACGTTCCCCGCGCAGTTGGTGCAAAAGTAGCTCACTCCGTTGGTAGTGATACTGTGTTGTTTGTTGATGGTGATATGGTTGGCACCTTCAACGAAAATTTGTTAGAGTTAATCAACAGCGTAAGTCTAAGACACCTGGATCTTGCCCTTACCAATTGCTACCCCACAGAACCGCGTCATATTGAGCGCTATAATCCAACTTTTCATTGGCGACAAACCCTGAACAAGGAGCTTGGCTTATTTAAAAAGATTGGTTTGTCCACTCCGGCACATGGGCCCCATGTAGTCTCAAGACGATTTTTAGAATCCATCCCCTTTCGGGAATTATCAATCCCACCGGTAGCAATGGCCCTTGCCCGCCAAAACAGACTGAAAATCGATGTTGCAACAACCCTACCTCATTATCGGTTAGGTTCCTCCATTAAAAATCAGCTGCATGCGACTAAAATTATTGATACAATTGTTGGTGACTGTTTGGAAGCAATTGCGGTTTACCAAGGAACGGAACGCAATCGCCAATGGCAAGGCAAAACTTATACCGGTTATCACCACGAACGCCGTATCGACTTTTTAGATCAATTTTTATCCGATAGCTAACAACATAGTATACAAAAAAAGAACCCCGTTTACGGGGTTCTTTAAGTACGCATCTGCCATAAAGAGTTAGTTACTTTAGCAAACTCCTCCAGGGACAATGTTTCGCCCCGGCGTGTTCCTAAAACACCGGCTTGGTCTAGCCCTAAAGCGATGTTTTCTCTATCCACATCAAGGGATGCCCCCCGCAATGCGTTGAGCAGCGTTTTTCGGCGTTGCCCGAAAGCTCCGCGTACAACACGGAAAAAGAACCGTTCATTTTCTATTTGTACAGGTGGTTCTGAGCGTAGTGTGCATTTTATGACGGCTGATTCTACCGCAGGCTGCGGGAAAAATGACTGCGGTGGTACAATTGTGATAATCTCTGGTTTAGTATGGTATTGTACCGCAACCGAAAGTGCCCCATATTCTTTACCGCCGGGTTTAGCGGCCATACGTTCAGCGACTTCTTTTTGCACCATCGTCACAATTTCCAGTATTGGCAGTTTCTGCTCAAGTAGCGCCATTACGATAGGTGTGGTGATATAGTAAGGCAAGTTAGCTACTACCTTCCAGCGCTTTCCTTTAAGCATTTCCGCTAAATCCAATTTTAGAATATCGCCGTGAACGATTTGGATATTATCGTATCCCTCTAATGTCTTTGCAAGTACAGGTAATAACTTGGCATCCAATTCAACGGTAGTTACTACCGCTCCGGCTTCGGCTAGTCCTTGCGTAAGCGTCCCGATGCCTGGCCCAATTTCAAGCACATGGTCTCCAGGGGTAATTTGTGCCGCTTCAACAATTTGGTCAAGCACACGCGGATTAATCAAGAAATTTTGTCCCAGCCTTTTGTGCGCCCTTATCCCAAATCGCTTTAGAATGGTATGCGTTACTTCTGGACGTACAATTTGAGGGCGTATTTGCAGCATACCACGGTCTTCTGTGTTATTCATTCTGAACAGCTCCTACTCATTTAGCGCTTTATAGAATTCTTCCCGTGTCACACCATACATATTTAAACGCCGTAAAAACTGCTTTGCATTTGCATAGCCAATGCCTAATATTTTACCAACCTGGTTTCGCTTTTCAGCGGCACCACCTTGCCCTACTAAACCATGCTTCGTTAAATCTTCACAGGTAAACTCAGTGCGGTTGATATAATTTTCTGTTCGAACACGGCTTAGGGCATTGTAGATAGTTTCCGTTGAAGCCCGCTCAACACCAATATCATTGTGCGCAGTCGCTTCTTCACTGGTTAAAAAAGCATGCTTACACCCGGGTACCAATCGATTTATGCGCCGACGAATCTGTTCCCCCGCATAGTCAGGATCAGTTAGAATAATCACACCCCGTTGATCTTTAGCTCGCCTGATCTGCTCAATTACTGCATATGGCAGCGTATATCCATATGTAATGATACATTGAGCATCAGCAGCCCTTAACACGGCTTCGGCATCCTTTTTACCCTCTACCACAATAACTTCCTTAATCATCTACAACACTCCACAAGTTAAGTATCGGCCATTACAATTATACAGGAAAAATAACAGGGTTTCCCCCTGTTATTCCGCAAGTACATATACTTTTACCGGCCGCCGGCCAAAGCTCCATGCCTCACTCGCATCTTCCATGCATAAATCAATTTTTTCTCCGCGTATTGCACCGCCGGTGTCAGCCGCTAAGGCTACGCCATACCCGTTTATGTAAACTCTCGATCCCAAAGGTATTATTCCGGGATCAACGGCTACAATACCGTGTCGGGCAGGAATGCCAATGGCCGTAATACCTTCACTGCTTCCATCTGTTGGCAGATAAGCAGTTGCTTCCATGATCAATGCTCGGCTAAACCGCATCGATCCACGGGATGTTTCCACCGTATCCCTGGTACCAACAAGTACAACTTCCGGTTGTGGAGGGGTTATTACCTGTTCCTCCATCACAGAGACAGCTGTTTCCCGTCCATCTTCATAGCGTACTACTGCTGTTTCACGCTTGAGACCATCGCGGCCTGCGAGCATGATGTGCGTAACACCTTTTTCCAAGGTGTTGTCAACTCGTCTCTCAACCGGATAGAGCATAGGTTTCTCCCGTGTTTTAGTTTCTTCCGTAACGCGGATCACCCTTATTTCCATTCCCGGTTTAAATCTCGTAGCTCTGTCGGGCACTGTTAAGTCATTTTCTTGGAGTACAATTCCAGTTGCTTCAATCACATCTCCAACTGTGGCTTTAGCCGCAACTACTGTAGTGACCTTGCCGTCAGCTGTAATGTTTACCAGTCCACCCCGGTAAATCTCGATTATTGTGCCATTTTTTACTTTTGCCTCTAACGGTAGATTTGCCATATCATCTGGTCCCATGACGATACCTGCTTGCCGTATACATTCATGGACATAGGTTTTACTTGTTTTAATTTCAAGTACCTTTTCATCAACTGATAGCGTAACCTTTTTAGGTGCCCAAATAAATCCAGTAGCTACGAGTGATATAACTAATACTGCACAGATTAGCAGTTTTAGCCGTGGCCCATTTAACAAACTCCGGAGGTGCATCCGGTAGGGCTTAGCATCACCCATTCAGTTCACTCCTTTCAAAATTGGGGAACTATGGTATTGTAACAGACTTCCAAATAATTGTCAACATTTCCATATATTTGTCGAATAAAAGTAACTATTTAGAATATTATACCCAGTTAACCCCTATGATATACACTTCCTGCCAATACAGACATAATTCTTGCTGCCCTAATTACTCATATGTTCGTTAGCACGAGTAGTTTAACACAGTAACCGCCCAACACTGATAACGCAACAAAAACGCAAAAAGCGAAGATACTTTATCAGTATATTCGCTTTCAGACAAAATATGTTCATTATTCAGTTGCTGGCAAGTGGAACAGCCGTCGCGCATTTTCGCTTGTAATCGCTGCAACCTTTTCAAATGCTACTCCTTTAAGCTCCGCTACCTTTTCGGCTACGTATCGCACATATCCTGATTCGTTACGCTGTCCGCGGTAGGGCTCGGGAGTTAGATACGGAGCATCTGTCTCGATTAGTAACCATTCCAACGGTATTTTCTCTACTACCTCCCATAAACGACGTGAATTTTGGAAAGTCACCGGACCGGCAATCGAGATATAAAGTCCCATTTTAATTATTTCCCTGGCCATTTCCAAACTGCCGGCATAGCAGTGAAATACACCGCCGGGAATATCATGATACTCTTCCCTTAGGATCGTCATAATGTCACCATGGGCATCACGATTATGAATAATAATCGGTTTTTCCGTATGTCTAGCTAAAGCTAGCTGCCTCCGAAACACCCGTTCTTGGATATCCCGGGGCGATAAATCCCGATAGTAGTCCAAACCTATTTCACCCAAAGCTACCACCTTTGGATGCTTAGCCCACTTTTCAATTTGTAGATAATCCTCTTCGGTTACAGCTTGGGCATCATGTGGATGAATACCTACGGCGGCATAAACCGTAGGATAAGCCTCCGCCAATTTAATCGATCTTTGGCATGAAGGCATATCAAAGCCCACATTAATGATCGTCTTTACACCCGCTTCCTTAGCGCGGGACATCATAATTTCCCTGTCCTGATCAAATTTAGGCCCATCCAAATGTGCATGAGTATCGATTAACATATTCTAGCTCCTCAATTAAGGGACTAGGGACTGGGAACTAGTAAAACCTGATTTCACTCCCTAGCCCCTAGCCCCTAGTCCCCAGTCCCTAATAGCCCCTGCTTTATTTTATTTTACTGCCACTAGGAACACCATCTACTGTAATAACCTGTAGCACATCGCCTTCAGATGCGGCTAAAATCATACCATGCGACTCTACACCCCGCAGTTTCACTGGTTTTAGATTTGCCACAAGCATAACTTGTTTGCCCACCAATTCCTCCGGCGTATAGTGTTTTGCGATGCCAGATACGACAGTTCGTTTTTCTCCCCCAATTTCCACTTCCAGTTTTAGTAATTTATCAGCTTTGGGGATTTTTTCAGCGGCAATGACCTTGGCAACCCTTAAATCAATTTTGGCAAAATCATCAATCCCGATTTCAGATGGTTCCGGATCAGCTTCCTTTGGTAGAGACGGCTTTTCCACCGGAATCGGTGCTTCCGTCATAACTGGCGGCTTATCCTCAATGCGGGGAAACAACGGCTGCCCCTTTTCGATCCTAGTTCCTACGGGTATCCCCCCCCAAGTCTGAGCAGCTTTTAGATTATTATCCACAGCAGAAGTTCCTTTTAGCCCCAACTGTTCTAACATTTTCTCTGTTGTAATGGGCATAAAGGGTGAAATAAGCACTGCCACCACTCTCAATACTTCACAAAGATTATACATTACCGTCGCGAGTCTTTGCCGCTCCTGCTCTTCCTTCGCTAAGGCCCAGGGCATTGTCTCGTCAATATATTTGTTCGTACGACCAATAAGTCGCCAAATATCGGCCATTGCCGTATTAATTTCAAAGTTGCCCATCAAAGTCTCATATCTTTGAGCAACCTCCATGGTCATGATACGCAACTCTCGATCCAGCTCGGTTTCATCGCCGGGTTGAACAATCTCGCCCCCGAAATAACGATCCACCATCGCGATAGATCGATTAAGTAAATTCCCCAAGTCGTTAGCTAAATCGGCATTAATCCGCTGTATCAAAGCTTCCCGGGAAAAGCCCCAGTCGGAGCCGAGCATAGCCTCACGCAATAAAAAGTAGCGAATGGCATCCGCTCCAAATTCTGCAACGAGTGGAATAGGATCAACCACGTTTCCCTTGGATTTGGACATTTTATCACCTTCGAGCACTAACCAGCCATGTCCATATATTTTTTTAGGCAGCTCAATATCCAGGGCCATCAGGATAATTGGCCAAATAATAGTATGGAAACGCACAATTTCCTTGCCAACCAGATGTACATCGGCAGGCCAATAGCGCTCAAATTTGTCCTTATCCTGCAGATATCCCGCTGCGGTAATATAGTTCACCAGAGCATCAAACCAAACATAAACAACATGCTTGGAGTCAAAGGGAACCTGAATACCCCAGTCAAAGGTTGTGCGGGAAACGCACAAATCCTCTAATCCATTTTTAATAAAGTTTATCATTTCATTTCGTCGAGAAACCGGTTGGATAAAATCAGGGTTTGCCTCGATATGCTGTAAAATACGATCTTGATACTTTGATATACGAAAGAAATAACTTTCCTCTTTGACTAGTTCTACAGGACGACTGCAGTCAGGACATTTACCGTCCACTAGTTTTCCTTCCAGCCAAAAAGTCTCACAGGGTGTGCAGTACCAACCTTCATAAGAAGATTTATAGATATCTCCCTGCTCATAAATTTTTTGAAAAATATGTTGTACAACCACTTTATGGCGGTCTTCCGTGGTACGAATAAAATCATCATAGCTAATGTTTAATTTTTCCCAAAGATCCTTGATCCCATCTACGATAGGGTCCACGAATTGAATTGGGGTTACTCCTGCTGCTTTTGCCCGCCGCTCAATCTTTTGTCCATGTTCATCAGAACCCGTTACAAATAGCACATCGTAGCCAGCTAAACGGTGAAACCGAGCCAGCGCATCCGCAATAGTGGTACAATATGTATGACCAATATGTAGTTTATCACTTGGATAATAAATTGGTGTAGTGATATAAAAGTTTTTTTGTTCCATAAAAAACTCCTCCTTAAATTCAACTTATATTTTTAGTAGCATGCCTGCTATTACTTGAAGCCATGTTAAGCCTAGGTTTTCCGCTACTGCTCACTATATCTAACATATTTACCGCTGTCAATATTTTCAGAAATTTTTAGGCATAATTTACCAAAATTGGTCATTGACTTTTATTGGAAGTTCTGGTATCATTATTTATGTAGATATTTGTCATATTTTGTTGAAAGGGGATAGAATTAAATTGAAATCCACAGGAATTGTTCGTAAAGTTGATGAGTTAGGTCGTGTAGTCATTCCTATTGAATTACGTAGAACACTACAGATCGCCGAAAAAGACGCCCTAGAGATCTATGTTGACAGTGACCGTATCGTACTTAGGAAATATGAACCAGCATGCGTTTTTTGCGGCAGTATGGATGAAGTACATCAATTCAAAAACAAAATGATATGCCGTGCATGCAGGGAAGACATGTCCCTTCCGAAGGCGATCTAAAAAGAGGCAATGCCTCTTTTTTTTGCCCAAATTTAGGTTTCTTTTATTTCCTCTTCGGCTAATAGCATCAGCTGATATACTTCCCGTTTGGGCATATTATGTAATACTGCGACCTGCTTAATCGCTTGTTTTTTAGTTGCCCCCTGGCTAACCAACAGTAAGATATGTTCCCGTGGGTCTGGTAACAGCTCCTGCCGTTCTATTTCTAATTCCATTTCTGATATACCCGCAACAACTAATGTGAATTCTCCCCGGGGAGCATGTTTGGTAAAATGATCAATTAGGCTGGCCAGTGTACCCCTTACGACCTCTTCAAAACGTTTAGTTAGTTCCCTTACTGCTACGGCTTTGCGATCTCCAAGCGTCGTTTGCAAAATATGCAACGTCTTTTGCAGACGATGCGGGGATTCGTAAAAAAGCAGCGTGGCTGTTTGGTTCCTGGCTTCCGTTAATATACGTTCGCGCTTACGGTTATCTTTAGACAAAAAACCGTAGAAAATAAATTTATCTGTAGGTAATCCTGCAATTACAAGTGCGCTTATTCCCGCTGAAGGTCCTGGAATAGCCACAACGTTTATGTCGGCATTAATGCAAAGCATGACTAAATCCGCCCCTGGATCCGAGATCCCCGGTGTTCCTGCATCACTAACCAGCGCTATATTTTTGCCCATCCGCAAAGACTCTACTAATTGCGGACCTTTTTCTCTTTTATTATGTTCAAAATAGCTCGTTAATTGCGTTTCAATGGCGAAATGGTTCAGCAATTTTTGCGTATGCCGCGTATCTTCTGCTGCAATTAGGTCCACTTCCTTTAAAATGCGCAATGCTCGCAAGGTAATGTCTTCGAGATTTCCGATCGGTGTGGCGCATAGATACAGACTTCCTTTAACTACTTCTTCGCTCATATCCCTGCTCCTTTTTGATCGTAGTAACGATATACTTCGTTCGTATAAATGCCGGGCTGTTCATAGACGATTAGCGGTGCCATAACCTTAATCGCGGGTTTGGCCCCTTTTACCATCTGAACAAGCAGAAACTTAGCCGGATCTCCCGCAAATGAGTGCACAAACCTTATTAGTTTAGGCTCCATCTGATACATTCGCCCATAGCAAAAGACATCAGCTAGACGCTCGGCCAAATGTATTAGATAAAATCGTCCCCGAAATTTGAGTAATTGACTGGCTGCTTTCATCACATCTTCTAAGGTGCAGTATATTTCATGCCGCGCAATTGCAACAGCATCCAACGGGTTTTTTAGTCCATTACCCAAAGGCCAGTATGGCGGATTGGCAGAAACCACATCTGCACTTCCATGACCAAGAGTATTGGCAGCCTGTCGAAGATCCATTTCTTTAATACTGATTTTATCCGTCAATCCATTTAGAGCCACGCTTCTGCTAGCCATATCCACTAACTCACCTTGTATTTCAATACCGATAATTTTCCGCGGCTGCTGTCGCGCTGCTATTACCAGGGGAACAATACCAGTGCCGGTTCCAAGATCAATCAGCCCCTCATGTTTCTTTACCTGTACAAAATTAGCTAGTAAAACTGCATCCAGCGTAAACCTGAACTGATCCTGGTGCTGTATAATTTTAAAAGAGGGGGAGAGCAAATCATCGATTCGCTCTCCCTGTTTGCAACTATCGTTATGGCCATTCATAGCTACTCTTCCTTTTCCACAATTGCATCCCATGGGAGTTCGATCGTTTTCTTGTTTGCCAATTCTACCACTGCGGTACCCTTGGCGTTGTTTAAGGAAACAACACGTCCCTCACCATCTTCAGTTACGACTTCGCGGTTTATAGCAGGCGGGTTTGCCCTTGTCCCCCCACTGGCGTTCATTTGGGCATATGCCTCGCTTTCATATTTTAAGCAGCACATCAGTCTACCGCAGATACCGGATATTTTGGTTGGATTTAGCGAAAGGTTTTGCTCTTTTGCCATTCTAATCGATACTGGTTCAAAGTCTCCCAGGAATGTAGCGCAGCACAGAGTCCTGCCGCAGCAGCCGATACCATTTAGCATCTTAGCTTCATCACGGACACCAATTTGTCGCAGCTCAATCCTGGTACGAAAAACTGCGGCCAAATCTTTAACCAGTTCCCGAAAGTCGATGCGTCCTTCCGCCGTAAAATAAAATATAATTTTGTTTATATCGAAAGTATATTCCACATCCACGAGATTCATTGGCAAACCATGTGTTTGAATTTTATGCTCGCATACTTTAAAAGCCTCTATTTCTCTTTTTGTGTTTTCCTCAACTTTTAACATATCATCCGCCGTGGCTACACGCAGCACCTTTTTCAAAGGCGCTACAATGTCCTTTTCAGCAACAATCTTCGGTCCGACCACCGCTTCGCCGTATTCCAATCCGCGCGCCGTCTCGACGATAACATGCATACCTGCCTTTAAGCTTAGCTCGCCCGGATCGAAATAATATATTTTCCCCGCTTTCTTGAAGCGAACCCCAATAACTGTATACATCAACATACCCCTCCTTGTGTTGCCAACGCATCTTGTAGCCTTAGGCAGAGTTTTTCCAATACCAGACGGCTATTAGCATTGCCTAAAACCATACGCTTTAGATCCTCTATTTCCTTACTAACTGCGAGTATTTCATTTAAATTAACTTTTTGGGCAAGTCGTGTTACACGACGTTCACAGTCTTGATATAATAATAACCCTGGCTCTCCGGTTGTTTTCCAAACCACGCAGTCCCGAAGAACTATAGATATTATCTCCATAATAGTAATTAGCTGTTCCCGTTCCAGGTCCAGTTTGGCAACAGTATCCCAGATGTGACCGGGCGGTGACTGTTGAAGTGTTTCCAAGTATTCAAACACCTGATCCCGTAAAACCTGTCCATCTTCTGCCCATAGCACCGCCCGTCCCGGTATACCGCCGCTAATAACAGCGGCTGCCATAGCCTTGTTTGCCGGAAAGCCTCTGTTAGTTAACCAATCAACGATGTCCTGTTCAGACACGGGAGCAAAGGTTATATGCTGACATCTGGATAATATGGTCGGCAATACGCTATGGAACTGTGCCGTAAGCAATAAGAATATGACATGTTGGGGGGGTTCCTCCAGCATCTTTAGCAAGCTGTTTGCCGCCTGCGTGGTTAGCTTCTCTGCGCCGTCAAAAATGAATACTTTATAATTACCTGTTTTTGGAGCAAATCTAATATCCCTTTGAATTTCTCGAATTTGCTCAATTTTAATGGTTGCACCCTGCGGAGCAATTGTAAGAATATCGGGATAAAGATCATCTTCTGTTGACTTGCATGCCAAACAATGGCCTTTTTGCTCACAGTTACATTGCAGCATTCTTGCAAAAGCCCGGGCCGTTTTATATTTGCCGATACCCGCAGCCCCGCTAAACAGATATGCGTGTGCCATACGCCTTCCGAGGAAGGCCCGTGACAAAGCTTCTATTATCTCTATATGCCCTAAAATTTCAGTAAAAAATCTATCTCTCATATCAAGTATATAAATCCACCAGCATCCCCCGGATTGCATCCAGCCTTGCTAATATCTCCAGTTGGTTTTGCTGTCCTTCTTTCATTAATTCAGCTAATTCCGCAAGTGTAGTATCAATTTGCTGTACAAGCGTATATATTTTTTGTCTGCCTCTCCGATCCCAGCCGGAGCGTGTTTGTAGTTTAAATGCATTATTAATCGCTTCCTGTACAAACTGCTGGACCAGTACTTTATATGCTTTCATTTCACGATAGGTAGGCGTGCGGCTTAGGCGCTTACCTTGTTCAGTTATTTCATCCACCATTGCATTTAGCCGTTGATACAGCGCCTCACCCTGCATCTTCTGAAAATGGTGACGAAAAGATACCATTTCACTTTTTGCGTCTTTGACCCGCATGTCTTTTTCGCCAATAATTAACGATTCTATAGGCTGTCGAGATGTTGGGTCAATCTTCACCTGTATGGCCTCCCCCTGGCTTCGCCAAAAGTCGTTCAACTTGTATCCAGATCTCTTTATGTATCTCATTAATGGACTTATTGGCGTCAATATGCACAATCCGAGCAGGATGTATCTGAGCAAGCTCACGAAACCCTTGGCAAACCCTCTCCCGGAAAACGTTATGCTCTTGTTCGATACGGTCCCGCTGCTCTCCGCACCGGATAGACATTCTTATATTACCGATCTTTGGCTCTACATCCAACAAAACCGTCATGTCCGGCTGTAATCTGTCGCTTGCGAAATTACTTATCTCACAAAGGGTATTAATGTTTAAACCCCTACCCCATCCTTGATATGCTAAACTCGAATCAGTGAAGCGATCGCATAAGACAATTTGGTTTGCTAATAATGCCGGACGAATAATCTCGGCTACATGTTGAGCTCTAGCTGCAGCGTATAGTAATGCCTCCGCCCTTGAATCCATCTCTTTGTTAGCAGGATCAAGAAGCAATTCCCGAATCTTATCACTAATACGCGTGCCACCTGGTTCCCTAGTGCATAGCACTTGATGCTTCCGCTCAGCCAGTTTGTCAGCCAGCAAGCGTAGTTGTGTAGTTTTCCCGGCTCCGTCGGGACCTTCAAAAGTTATGAACAAGCCTGACATCGTATCTCCTTTATAACAACCATCATACCATAAAGCGAAATAACTACCTCTCCATTACCGCTCAACAACCTTAATGGTCAGTAATTCCGGATCCTCCGGCCCGGAAACATGTAGCCCCCCAGCCTGTAGTATTCCGCAATATTCAATAATTCCCCGGGTAATTTGCTCGCCGGGACACAGAATGGGAATTCCAGGCGGGTAAAAAGTAACTATCTCAGAACAAATCATCCCTTCCGATCGTATAAAAGGAACGGTTATCGCTTTGGCAAACACCGCTTCCCGGGGTGAAATGATCTGCTCCGGAGGATGTGGCAGCCCTGTAATAATTGGCACTTCAAGTAATTCCTTAGGTTTTGCGTATTTCTCAACTAAATCTGTAAGCGCCCCGATCAGGGCATCCGCTTCCTTTGGTCCATCCCCTAAACTAATGATAAACAACACAATATACAAGTCGGACAATTCCACTTGGATTTTATATTTATGACGAAGTAAATACTCTACTTCGCTACCACTTAGGCCAATACCTTTTAGCATCACCGTAACTTTTGTAGGATCAAATCCATACATCCCTGGATGTCCTAATTTTTCTTCACCAAAGCAGTACAAGCCGGGTATCTGATTGATGCGCATACGTATATTACGCGCTAATTCTATAGTGCGGTCGATTAATGCTCTGCCCTCCAGGGCCATTTGTGACCGTGTGGAATCAAGCGATGCTAACAGTATGTAATTGGGGCTTGTCGTCTGTACTAATTGGAGCATAGCTTTTAGCCGAAGGACATTGATACGGCCTTCCCTGGCATGAACAATTGAGCATTGGGTCATCGCCCCTAAAATCTTATGGGTACTTTGTGCGCAAATATCCGCACCGGCAGCTAGGGCAGACATCGGGAGTGAGTCACTAAAATGGAGATGCGGACCATGGGCCTCATCTACGATAACAGGGATATCATAGTTATGTACCAACTCAATGATTTTTTTGATATCGGTAGCTACTCCATAGTATGTGGGGTTAACCAGCAGTACCCCTTTCACATCAGCATGTTGCTGAAGGGTTTGTGCTATAGCTTCATAGGTGACACCCATAGCAATACCTAATTCACTATCGATCACTGGCTCAACAAAAATCGGGCACGCACCACAAAGTATAATCCCTCCAATAATTGATCGGTGTGCATTCCGGGGTATAATAATTTTGTCGCCGGGCCCGCAAATTGTAAGAATCATGGCGTAAATACCGCCTGTCGTGCCATTAATGACAAAAAAACTATGATCTGCCCCATACAGATCAGCAGTCAATTCCTGTGCTTCCTTTATCGGTCCACTCGGCTCATGCAGATCGTCCAGTTCAGCCATCAGCGCCAAATCTATGGCTAGTGCATTCCTGCCAATAAACTCAAAAAATTCAGGTGTGACACCCTTTCCCTGTTTATGACCAGGCGTATGAAAGGGCACCACCCCCTCCTGTACGTAGTTTAATAGTGCATCAACTAGCGGCGTCCTTGTATGGTTTAAAATAGTCATAACTACTCCCCCTTGGTTAGATCCTTCCATGGTTCTGTTGTTCAGACAACCATTTCATCATTATATACAAATAAAAGAGAGCTCTTTAAATAGGCTCCCATAGAAGTTTTATACGTTTCCCTAAAAAAGCATAGTTAGGATGGTTAGCTTTGCTGTCCAATATTAGCCGCTCACATCTTTGGCAAATGACTTGCCCCCGAATGCACAAATGCTTTTGTGTATTATGTCCGCAAATTATACATTTATACATAACTCAACACCCGTCACACCTTCACCATTTTTGATGCATTATATGGAATAGGCATGTAGTTGGTTACGGTTTTTTAAGCGTTTTCCATCGGTGCCCGTATAGTTATTTTTGTGCCCCCCCCGGGCTCGGAGCGAAGAGTCATTGTTCCGTTAATCAAGTCTACGCGTTCTCGCATACTTAGCAAACCGAAACTATCTGTTTTTTGCGCCAAAACCTCTTTTTCGCAAAAGCCAATGCCATTATCTTCAATACTAACATAGATCGACTCAGGCTGGTAATCCAACCGAATTCGCGTATAACCTGCCTGGGCATGTTTTTCAATATTCTGTAATGCTTCCTGACAAATGCGAAAGATACTTACTTCCAACACAGAGGATAATCGTTTTTCTGGTCCGCTAATGATAATATCCACTGCAGACTTTGTGCGTTCCTTAGCGATGTCCACAAAACGCCGCAAAGCTGGTACCAGGCCTAAGTCGTCTAAGGCCATCGGCCGCAGATCATAAATAATTTTTCGTACTTCCTTCAAACATTCCCGTACCTGCGTCTTTAGACTTTGTAACTCGTTGCGCGCCCGGTTAATATCGGTATCTAGTACCCGTTCTACTACTTCAGCGCGAAAAACGACGTTTGCCATTGTTTGTGCGGGTCCATCATGTATTTCCCTGGCGACGCGCTTACGTTCTTCTTCCTGCGCTTTGATAATTTTCGAACCTAGCATCTGTTTTTGTTGTAAGCTTTCTACTTGCGTGCCTAGTCCATTCATTTCACTCCCCAAAAAGCCCAGTACCACGCCCACTTGTGATACCACATTTTCCGCTTTCTGTACCGTATCCTTTAATCCCCGTAATCGAATTTCAAGTTCATCCCTTCGCTTGCGAACATTCTTTTCCCTTTCGCGATTCACCGAAAGAGCGACCTGAATGTTATTGGCTGCTTCATAAGCATCCTTAATATCAATTTCCGTATATCTACGAAAATCTCTGCTAACCTCCATCAAATGCAGCCGTGCGCGCCGCTCTTCCCGTTCCAGATAATCAACTTTAGTAATAATCTCTTCTGTTTCCGTTTTAATCTTTACGACATCATCAAGAAGCCTTTGATACTCATTACGCGCACCTTCAGCAATATCATAAATCTGATTCCGTGCGCTCTCAATTGAGCTTAAGGTCTTTTTGATAATTTTATCAATAAGCTTCGGATTAAATTTAGTCAAGGTCACTCACCCTTTTACTTTAATGCCTATATATTCGCCTTGATGCGAACATCTACCTTTCTTGTTTTAGGCTCCGCACTAAGACTTCCTGTCCGTTATAACTACTGCACGCTTCCGCGGCTATTAGTAGCTTTCCATTTCGTAAAAAAGCTTTGGGCTTCACCCAAAGCTTTTTGTTTACCAATTTTTCGTAACTAGGATTGCTTACTGCTGATTATTAGGTTCACATTTACGGCAGTAACCAAAAAAATAAAGTTCCTCACTAAAAATTGTCCGCTCAAATTCATTTGCAAATTCCTTGCGCATTAATTGTACTTTCCTTCCGTACTCACCTGGTATGTCTTCTAAGCTACTACATTGTATACAAAGCAGATGTGCATGAGGCCTTGTGTCTGCATCAAACCGATAGTGATTTTCTTCCACTACTAGTTTTTTAATTAAACCACTTTCCGCCAAACTGCCCAGAGTTTTATAGACGGTATTAAAACTAATCGAAGGCATACTACTTTTGACCACCTCGTAAATAGCCTCCGCACTGGGATGCTCCTTTGTTTCTAATAAAAGGCCAAAAATAGACAACCGTTGAGGAGTAACCTTCAACCCGTTTTCCCGTAGCCGTTGTGTTAACGTAATCATAGTATACCCCTTTTCTAAAGGTTCATAGTATTTATTACTACTTACTGTTTAGTATCTTACTAGACACTCATTTTGTCAAGCCTTACAGTATTAAACTGTGTTCTTTAAACCTCGGCTTGCCGCCTACCTTTCCTTCCGTGACGTCCCTTTTGGAAAATGCTTCCCATATTTATAGATATAATAATTTTTATTCTTGATAATTTTGTCTAAATTTGATAGAAATATATCTATTTCATGATATTGGTTATATAGGCCCAAACTAGCTCGAACCAAACCAGGCAGGGCAATATCATGATGCTTATGATAATAATCTAAATCTTCTTTGCTTAAATTTAATAATTTTTCTGCATATGGGTGAGCGCAAAACAGCCCGCTTCGAACGGCTATTCCGGCTTCTAGGGATAGCATTTTTGCTAGCAGGTGATGATATAGCCCTTCAACATTAAATGAAATAAGGCTTACTCGTTCATCATTCTGATCACGATGGCCATATATCTTCACACCCTGGATATTCCTTAACCCTTCGATAAGATAATTAGTTAGCTGTTTTTCGTATTTACAGATCACGTTCATACCGACTGTATTTATTGTATTGATAGCTGAAATCAAGGCCACTACTCCTAGTATATTTGGCGTACCGGCCTCATCTTTTGCTGGCGAATTGCTCCATTCGATAAATTCACGTGAAACCAACCGTACATCGCCTCCACCTTTGTACACTGGTTCCACGCCGGAAAACGTCTCCTGCGGGCCGATAAGTACACCCGTTCCGAAAGGAGCATACATTTTATGCGCAGAAAACGCAAGATAATCAATATGCTCTGGCGAATCATAAGGCTTCATATTAATTGTAGCATGAGGCACCAATTGTGCCCCATCAACTAAAATTTTTGCACCATATTTGTGTGCAAGTGTCGCGATCTTATAAATTGGATTAATATGTCCCGTGACGTTTGATGCTCCGGTTACGGTAACTAGTTTGACTTTACCCGCATACGTTAATAATTTACTTTCCAGATCGTCTAATAATAACATCCCATGCTCATCTGTTCCTGCATAAAGTACCTTAAATTTATCCCTCCAAGGAAGATCATTGGCCAGATGCTCCATATCCGTTGAAAGGACAACTTGTGCTTTATCTTTTTGAAATAATATATATGATAGCATATTGATTGATTCGGTGGTATTTTTTGTATAAATGACAATATCCCGACTATCCGCATTTACGAATTTCTTAATAATCTCCCTGCCATCTTCATATACCTTTGAGGATCGTACCGACTTATAACCATTTCCCCGATGAATTGAGGAATACCAAGGCGCAAAATTTGTAATTTCTCTAAGCACAGAAAAAAACGGTGGCGTAGTGGCTGCATTATCAAAATTAATTGCAGGAACATATTCACCGTTTCCCAAGGGTATCTGCGTATCAGCACCAACAACCAAATCTCTTAAATATAAACTATCCTTTATATTGTGCATACCTAAAATCAACACCTCAACCGTTTAATAGATTATCAGCCTCAATTTCTCGACATTGTTCAGCTACATTATTATTGGCTCTGCTTCCGGCTAACATACCGTAATATCTATTTTAGGCAGAAAGCATATTTGCTAGTACATTATATGCAATAATTAAAAGCTGGACCCCAAAACTAAGGTCCAGCTTACGTTACTCTATTGACTCTTCCACTCATCAATACTACTTGTAAAAAAGTTATACACATGTTCGCAGCAGCTGCTCTAACATGTGTATAACTTTTCTACAGAACATCTCCACCTGACGTAGTCAGCTGAGTTTACTTTATATGTGTCCTAATGATCTTACGAAACTCCTGAAGTTTCCCTGCAAACAGCAATCCTCCCATGATACAAAGCGCTCCCCCAATTTGATAAGCATGGGCTATACCAATAAGATAGGCCATATATCCCACCCAGAGGTTGCCTAATGTACCCATTCCGATAAAGGCCATAGTATAAAAGCCCATCACGCGTCCCCTTTTATCCTCCTCAACAACATGTTGTAATAACGTGTTACTTGATGCTACTTGTACAATCATCCCAAAGCCAACAAGCATCATAATCAGCATCGCAAGCCACAACACACTTACTAAAGACAGTAACATTAACCCCGTTCCTAGTAAGCCTGCAGCTATGGTAAGTACCGTTTCCAGCCCGCGACTGCTTGTCCGAGAGGCAAGATAAATCGCGCCACCTACCGCCCCTATCCCCGAAGCCCCCATTAAAAAGCCGAGCGAATCCGCCCCCCCGCCTAAGGTTTCTGCCGCAAACACTGGTAATAATACAGATGTAGACATTCCTGCAAAGCTTGTTAAACTTAGCAGCATCAGTATCCATCTGATGGGTGAAAAACCATATGCATAAGCAAAGCCTTCTTTCAAGATCTCCAAAAAGGCCGTAGAGTTTTTGTATACGGTTTTCTTATGTACCTTCATGAGCACTAAAGCAACAATTGCCGTTATATAACTGATACAATTTACAATAAAGCAAACGCCTTCTCCCCATGCGGCAATAAGCAACCCCGCAATTGAGGGCCCCACTAGGCGAGCACCGTTAAACATGACCGAATTAAGTGCAATTGCATTACTTAGATCTTCTTTCCGGTCCACCATGTCAATGGTAAAGGCCTGGCGTACAGGCATATCGAAAGCATTTATACAGCCCAAAACAAGCGTGAGGACATAAATATGCCATATCTGGATCGTTTCGGTAAGTACAAGCCCGGCTAGCAAAAAGGCTTCCAGCATACTTAATACCTGTGTTATCATCACAATTTTTCTGCGATCCCATTGATCTGCCCAAATGCCTGCCAGCGGGGCTAAGAAAAAAATTGGTGCCTGTGCTAGAAAACCGATTATCCCAAGGCTGAGTGCCGAGCCAGTCAAGCGGTATATTAACCAGCTCATGGCAATCTGCTGCATCCATGTACCAATTAGCGATATTCCTTGCCCGAAAAAAAATAGCCGGTAGTTTGAAGACCTTAAGGCCCGAAGCATAAACGCTAGTCCTTTTTCTTCTTTTGTAACTTCTTTTGATTTCACGGCATTATCTCCATTACTTACCGTTTATTGGGCTTAGATAAGCGAACCCGTTCCGGTTTTCGCGCAGTATGTTTTTGCTGGAAAAGATCATTAATCTTACCCATATACATATTTTTAGCTACGATGCTTACCTTATAAAGGCTCTCACATTCCTTCACAAGTGGTATCTCCCATTGTGTAATAATAGAAACCGTGGTTCCCTCTTCTCCAGCTCTACCTGTTCTACCTGCTCGATGTAAATAATCCTGCGGCTTTTCGGGCATGTCCAGATTAAATACATGGGTAATACCCTTTATATCCAGCCCTCTGGCAGCAACGTCAGATGCAACAAGGCATTGTATCTTCCCCGCTCTGAAATCTTCCATCGCCTTCTTGCGGTCAAACTTAACGGAAGTACTGTGTATCCCTTCCACCTTGAAACCATGATAGTTTAGTTTTGAAGTCGTTTCCTCAATCTCCTCACTTTTGTTTACGAAAATAAGCGCTCGCTTCGGATTAATGATACGAAGCAGCTTGCGCAGAACTTCAATTTTTTCTCTTTGCTCGGCAACAAAATACATATGAGAAATTGTAGGAGCAATTGCAGTCTGAGCCGTCGCCTTTACAAAAAGCGGATCTTTCATCATATTCTCAGCAATTGTTAGCGTAACTGGAGGTACTGTAGCTGAGAAAAGTAATAGTTGTCTTTCCTTTAAAGTACTCTTTATAATTGATTTTATCGCTTCTAAGTTGTTTTTATCAAGCAGTCTATCTGCCTCATCAATAACAATAGTTTTAACCGTGTGCGCCGTTATCTTGCGCTTGCCAATTAACTCCAGGATTCTCCCCGGTGACCCTACAATGATATGAGGTTTCTCTTTTAACTTTTCAATCTGTCTGATAATATTTACATTTCCAATGATTGGTGTTCCCGTCACTTTGAGTTCGGAATTGGCGGCCAATGTTTCGATTTGTCGCTGTATTTGAATTGCCAGTTCGTGGGTAGGAGCTAATATGATAGCCTGCATTTGCTGTTGGGCCACATCTATTTTTTGAAATACCGGCAATAAATATGCCAGTGTTTTTCCTGTTCCAGTTTCTGATTGTCCAATGATATCCTGGTTTCTTAAGGCCACGGGAATTGCCAGCTTCTGTATCTCCGTCGGTACTAAAATGCCCTCTTTACTTAAAGCTGTAACAAGCGAGGGAATCAACCCTAGTTCTTCAAAAATATCTGCCATATTGTCCTCCTTATTTAGCTCTTTCTACACGTATAGGTTTCCCCTTCATAGTGCTATTGCCCATCGCCTCTAATACAAACTCGCCGTATCCCTGCATTATATCCACAAAGCTATAATTATCGTATATTTCAATTACACCGATAACTTCACCGGACAGGCCTGTAGCGCCGGTAATGGCACCGACAATATCTGTAGGCCTTACTTTATTTTTTCGGCCTGAACTAATATATAATCTGGTTATTTCACCATCTAGCCGCCCTTTTTCCTCGGCAGGCTTTACCATCTGGCTGGCCTCGACTTGTTTTTTCGCACTTTTCTGGAACGCAGAAACATCTACGAGCGGAGGAATCTCCTTTTTTGGAATCGGATAACCAGCAAATTCCTCTATCTTACGTAAAAATCCCAGTTCCGGCTCAGTCACAAAGGTTATCGCAATACCTTCGTTACCAGCTCGCCCTGTTCTGCCAATGCGATGGATATAGCTCTCGGCGTCCAATGGAATGTCAAAATTAATCACATGTGTAACATCTTCTATGTCTAGTCCTCTAGCAGCTACATCTGTTGCAATCAGACAGTCGCGGTCCCCGCGCTTAAAGCTGCGTATCGTCTCTAACCGTTTTTCCTGCAGCATATCACCCTGTAATCCTAGCACCGGGTAGCCTAAACTATTTAGTTGACTTGTTAGTCTTTCAACGGCTTTCTTGGTACGACAAAATACTATTTTTGCGCCGCCATCATGATCAGCTAATAAGGAAAGCAACAATGAGAATTTAGCTCCTTCGCTAACCCGATAATGCCACTGTATTATCTTGTCTGTCGTTATTTGTTGGGGCGTTATCGTAATATGCTGCGGTGAATTCATATAGGTTTCTGCAAGTTCTTCCACAGTGCTTGTTATGGTTGCTGAAAACATCATAGTTTGCCGCTTCTTCGGTATCGCTTCTAGAATTTCCCGCACTTCCTTGCCAAGACCTAAGTCGAACATCTTGTCTGCTTCATCAATCACCAATATCTTCACGTGCGTAAGGTCAATATTACCTCTCGTAATTTGATCAAGCATTCTGCCTGGTGTGCCTACTACAATATGCACGCGTTGGTTTAAGACTCTTTTCTGCACATCGATAGGCTGTCCCCCGTATATTGCAACAGACCTCAGCCTCTTGAAGCGGCCCAACTTTGTAATTTCCTCAGAAACTTGAATTGCTAGTTCACGGGTCGGTGCCAGTACAACCGCCTGTATATTCCGAATGTCGGTCTCAATCTTTTCAACAATAGGGATCCCAAAAGCAACCGTTTTTCCAGTGCCCGTCTGTGCTTGTACAATGATATCTTTGTGCCCGAGGGCAACGGGGATTACTGCAGCCTGAACCGCCGACGGTTCTTCAAATCCCATATTTTTCACCGCTTTTAATATTTCTTCCTCAATATTCAACTTCAAAAAACTTACGCTTGTATCCACGTTTCACCTCCACGCTTCCATTATTATACGTTATCTATGTAAATAAATCCAAGAATATAGGCATGCCTTATTAAGGTTATTAAGGTACCCTCTCCTTTGGGCTAAACACCCATGACAGCAACTAGTTTTCCGGATTCTTCATATCACCTTCTTTCAATATTTTCTATTATAGCCCAAACCTGCTATTATTTATCTTCTTCGTAACAATTGCATTGTATTCCTTGTTCTCATAACTAACAATATCCTCGTTTATAATCATAAACACCTTGGTAATCTGATCCCCCAAGCTTAATCTTCATATATCAAAAAAACCCAGCATTTCTGCTGAGCTTTCTCATGTTTTCCGGCGACGTCTTATCCTCCCAGGGGCCTGCGCCCCAAGTACTTTCAGCGCTAGAGAGCTTAACTTCTGTGTTCGGAATGGGAACAGGTGTGACCTCTCTGCCATTGTCACCAAATATTGAGTGCCCTTCTCTTGCGAGTAAAAGCCTCGTTTTAGAGGTTTCTTCGAATATCGAATGTACCCTCAAAACTGTATAGAGTATAATTAGAATTTTCTCTTTTTAGGTCAAGCCCTCGACCGATTAGTACCAGTCAGCTCAATCCCTCGCGGGACTTACACACCTGGCCTATCAACCTCATCTTCTATAAG
>Ga0074193_1000767_pt1 | contig 48099 bp, 44 predicted proteins | sample EPASupsiteHSE605_FD_64523 | JGI IMG/M metagenome (GOLD analysis project Ga0074193, IMG submission 64523) | Bioremediated contaminated groundwater from EPA Superfund site, New Mexico - Sample HSE6-05 | ecosystem: Environmental > Aquatic > Deep subsurface > Groundwater > Contaminated ...
CGCGAGCCGTTCCCACTGGTCGTCCCGCAATGCATATCGTCGTGTCATGGCCAGTTCCCCCAGGCAGACCTGCTATCAATCACAGATCGTTACTTTGGGGAATCTCCTAATTGAGGACACGCCCTAGGGCCTGTTCACAATTGATGCGATGGGGAAGCGCCTCCGGCGGCCGGGGGGAATCATTCCCCCCGGACCCCCCGGATAAACGGGGTTAAAGGGAGCGGCGCGGTTGCAGCCGGACGCAGGAAGCCGCGGGGAAGACTCAGAGCGGCTGTTCCGTGAACGCCTCCCGGCCGCCGGAGGCGCTGTGGCAAAGGGGTCACAGGCCAAGCACGATGGCAACGCTTTCCGCCAGGGTCTTCATGTCCGCCGGCGAAACCGATCCCGCCCGCTCCACCAGCCGGCTCTTGTCCACAGCGCGAATCTGGTCGCAGACCGCGACGGAACCGGCCCCGGCCGAGGCCATGGGCGTCACGATGGGCGGCCGGGGCACGGCTGACGACGACAAGGACACGACCACGACCGTGCGTCTGGCCTTGTCGAGCGCATCCACCGTCAGAATGACCGCCGGCGTCTCTTGCGGATTTCGCTGCCGTGCGCGGGGTCCAGGTCAACCCACCAGATCTCGCCGCGCGGCACTGCCGCCCTCCAGCCCGTCGCCAACCGTCGCGTCCCAGTCCGCCATCTCGTCGTCCAGCGCCGCATCCTGCTCCACGGCCAGGGCGATCCGGTACAGCGAATCGTCCTCCTCCGGCAGGGCCTGGCGCAGCAGGTCGGCGATAAACGCGCTGCGCCGCTTTGCCGGAACAACCGCCCGAAACCGCCCGGCCAGTTCCTCGGGCAGATGGATGCAGAGGTGCATGGGCTTTCTCCTCTTTGAATAGTAATACCAATATTCATATCCATCCTGTCCGTCCACCATCCCGCTTTCCCCTTCCGCTTCCACCCGCCCGGGTGCTATTCTCGGAAAATCGGCGCACGCGCGCCCCATCTTTCGGAGCACCGCCCCATGACCGCGATTTCGCTCGAACTGGCCGCCGTCATTGCCCTGATCCTTTTAAACGGCTTTTTCGCCATGGCCGAAATGGCCCTGGTCGCCTCGCGAAAGGCCCGCCTGAACGCCCTGGCCGCCGCCGGCAGCACCCGGGCCCGGCTTTGCCTGCGCCTGCTCGAGCGCCCCGAGGCCTTCCTGTCCACGGTCCAGATCGGCATCACCCTGGCCGGCGTGCTGGCCAGCGCCTACGGCGGCGCGACCATTTCCGCCGCCCTGGCCGGCTATCTCCAGACCGTGCCGGCCCTGGCCCCCTACGCCCATGCCCTGTCCCTGGCCGCCGTGGTCGTGCCCATCGCCGTGCTGACCCTGATTCTCGGCGAACTCGTGCCCAAGCGGCTGGCCATGGCCCGTCCGGAGAAGCTGGCCATGGCGGCCGCGCCGGTCATGCGCGCCCTGATGCTGGCCAGCGTCCCGGCCGTGTGGTTCCTCGGCGTGGCCACCCGGGCCTGCCTGCGCCTGCTTGGCCTCGGCCAGGAGGGCGAGCCGGCCGTGACCGAGGAGGACATCCGGGGCCTTTTGCACGAAGGAACGCGCCACGGCGTGCTGGAGCACGCCGAGCGCGACATCATGGAACGGCTCCTGCGCGTGGCCGACCGGCCCCTTGGCGTCATCATGACCCACCGCTCCAAGGTCGACCGGCTCGACATCGAGGCGTCCGACGAGGAAAACCTCGAAACCCTGCTCCAAAGCCCCCACACCCGGTTTCCGGTGTGCCGGGGGGATTTCGCCGAGGTGCTCGGCATGGTGCGGGCCAAGGACGTGCTGGCCGCCCGGCTGCGCGACGGGAAACTCGATATCGCGGCCCATCTGGCCCCGGTCACCTTTTTGCCGGAAACCATGCGCGGGCTGGCCCTGCTGGCCCGGTTCCGCCAGACGCCCCGCCTGCATCTGGGGCTGGTGGTGGACGAATACGGCGACGTGGTGGGCGCGGTGACCGGAGCCGACGTGTTCGAGGATCTGGTGGGCGAGCTGCCGGGCCTGTCCGGCTATGACGAGCCGGCGGTGGTGCGCCGCTCGGACGGATCGCTGCTGGTGGACGCGGCCACGCCCATGGACGAGGTGGCGGCGGCCGTCGGCCTGCCCCGGCCCTGGCCCGAGGATTTCGCCGGGGCCACCCTGGCCGGCTTCGTGCTGGACCGGCTGGGCCGCATCCCGGCCATCGGCGAGGTCTTCGGCTCCCACGGGGCCACCTTCGAGGTGGTGGACATGGACGGCCGGCGCATCGACCGGGTGCTGGTCACGCCGCCTTCGGAAGACGAGGAAGGGGCATAGCGTCCGTGGTCCCGGATGCGGAGGGATTCCTCCCGACGGGTTCCGGCTTGACATGTTGTCAAAAAATGACAATATGCCGTTATGCAATGGACGGTCAATTTCTCAGCCAAATCAGCCAGACAGGCGACGAGGCTCCCGCCCCGGATTGCCGAACGACTGGACGTGCTGCGCGCCCAGATTGAAGCGACGGGCCCGATGCAGCCGACCATGCCCCATTTCGGAAGACTCAAGAACCGGCCCGGCGAAATATACCATTGCCACCTCAGCAAAGGCCGCCCCAGCTATGTGGCGGTTTGGGCCGTCGAGGATCGGACTGTGCAGCTCGTGGAGGTGAAGTATGTTGGAACTCACGAAAAAGCCCCGTACTGACGGGCTGGTGGAAATATGCGCGGTGGTCCCGGCAGCCAGGGCAAACGCCGTCTCCCGGGCCATCGAGGAGGCAGCGGAGCCGAGCGTTGCGGCCGCCGAGGTTTTTCCCGGCTCCACTCCGGGCTCCCGCCTGCGCGGTGCGCGGGGCCTGCGTGAAATGACCCAGGCCCAACTGGCGGCCAAAATCGGCGTGGGCGTTCCCAATATCTCGGCCATGGAGAACAACCGCCGTCCCATCGGCAAGGCCATGGCCAAAAAGATCGGAGAGGCCCTGGATTTTTCGTATCAGATCTTCTTATAAGAAGGATGCGGTCTGAGGCAGGCCCGCAAAAAAAAGACGGCCCGTTGCCGGGCCGTCCGAAAAATACGCGCAAGCGCCTGGGAAACTAGGCGCTCTTGACGGTCGGCTTGGTGATGGCGCCGGAGCGCAGGCAGCGGGTGCACACGGTCACGGTCTTGACCTCGCCAGACGGAAGCTGGGCGCGCACTTTCACCAGATTGGGCTCAAAACGACGCTTGCTCTTGTTGTTGGCGTGGCTGACGTTGTTGCCGACCTGGGGCTTTTTGCCGCAATGTTCGCAAATCTTGGCCATTATCGGTTCCTCCCGGAAACATTTTCGCGGGCGTCTTCCCCGCCGGATCGAGGCTCCCGGCCGGTCGGCGACCACACGTTTTTTCGCAGTGACGCAAAGAATTTTGTGAGGTACATGGGAAGGAAGACCTTGGCAAGCTTTTTCTTGACAAGACCCGGGCCACGGTCTAGCACTCACATCTTCGCGAGGAAACCCAATGTCCGAACTATGGCTCGACATCACCGACCTCCCGGCAACCGGCCGGGAATTTTCGTTTTCCGATCAGGCCATCTGGACCGGCTCCATCGCGGAATTCGCCCTGCCCTACCGCCTGGACGCTCCCGGAACCGGCCTCGAGGCCGCCTTCCACATCGAACCCCAGGGAAAAGGGATGTTTATTCGCGGCCGCATCGACGGCAAGGTCGTAACGCCCTGCGACCGGTGCGCCGAGGATACCTTCCTTATTGTCGACACGGCCTTCGAGTTGTACGAAGATCTGCCCGTGGCCGACGAGCAGTCCCTGGAACCGGGGCTGTTGCGCCGCCGGGGCAAGGTGCTCGAGGTCGACGCCGGCATCCTGCTGTGGGAACAGTTCCTGCTGGCCCTGCCGGTCAAGCCGCTTTGCGACGAGGACTGCCCGGGGCTCTGCCCGCATTGCGGCAAGCCGCTGCGGGAAGGTCCCTGCGCCTGCGTCGTCGAAGAGGGCGACCCCAGGCTGGCCGTGCTCAAGAATCTGAAAGTGCCGCGCGGATCGAATTAGGCCCTGCCGCACAATCGCCGCGCGCCCCTGCCATCCGGACCCAATAACCAATTGCGAGGTAGTCGCCATGGCCGTCCCCAATAGAAAAATCTCCAAGTCCCGCAAAGGCATGCGCCGTTCCCATGACCACGTTCCGGTTCCTTCCGTGGTGCTTTGCCCCTGCGGCGAGCCGACCCTTCCCCACCGGATCTGTCCGAGCTGCGGCACCTATCGCGGCCGCCAGATGCTCCGGAAGGACGATGCCGAATAACAAGCCGCGCATCGCCGTGGACGCCATGGGCGGGGACTTCGGTCCCCATGTGGTCGTGCCCGGCGCCCTGCATGCCGCCAAGACCGGCAAGGCGGAGGTCATCCTCGTCGGCGACGAGGCGGCCATCCGCGCCCAGCTTGCGCGTCACGACGCCAAGGGGCTGCCGGTTTCCGTCGTCCACGCCTCCCAGGTGGTCGAGATGGAGGAGAAGCCTTCCGAGGCGCTGCGCCGCAAGAAGGACTCCTCCATCCAGGTGGCCTGCAATCTGGTGCGCGACGGCAAGGCCGACGGCGTCATCTCCGCCGGCCACTCCGGCGCGACGCTGGCCTGCGCCATGTTCACCATCGGCCGGCTGCCGGGCGTGGACCGGCCGGCCATCGCCACGTTCATGCCCACCGAGAAATCCCACTGCGTCATCATCGACGTCGGGGCCAACGTGGACTGCAAGCCCTTCCACCTGCTCCAGTTCGGCGTCATGGCCTCGGTGCTGGCCCAGACCATGCTCGGCCGGGAAAACCCGACCGTGGCCCTGCTGTCAAACGGCGAGGAATCCGGCAAGGGCAACCTGCTGGTCAAGGAAACCTTTGACCTGCTGCGCCTGAGCTCGCTGAATTTCGTCGGCAACATCGAAGGCCGCGACCTGTTCACCGGCAACGTGGACGTGGTGGTGTGCGACGGGTTTGTCGGCAACGTGGTGGTCAAGCAGGCCGAGGGTCTGGCCTCGTCGCTGGGCCGCCTGCTCAAGGGCGAACTGCGCCGGGGATTTTTCGGCAAGATCGGCACCATGCTGGCTCTAAACGCCCTCAAGCGCTTCTCCCGCCTCGTCGATTACGCCGAATACGGCGGCGCGCCGCTGCTCGGACTCAAGGGCATCTGTCTGATCTGCCACGGCGCCTCCAACAGCAAGGCCATGTCCAGCGCCGTACGCATGGCCGCCCGCTTCGTCGATATGGAAGCGGGGGCGCACCTCTCCGAAGCCGTGGCCAAGAATATCGACCTGGCCGGCTCCCGCCGTCAGGCCGCCAACGACCAACGCTGAGACACCCACCCCTTCATGAAACACGACGCCTATATTCGCGGCCTTGGCTTCTACGTGCCTGAAAAGGTGCTGACCAACGCCGATTTGGAAGCCCTCGTCGAGACCACCGACGAATGGATCACCACCCGCACCGGAATCCGGGAACGCCACATCGCCGCCCCCGGCGAGACCACCAGCGACCTCGGCCTGCACGCCGCCAGGGCCGCCCTGGCCGATGCCGGCATGGACGCCGACGAGCTGACCCACATCCTCGTGTGCACCCTCACCCCGGACTTTTATTGCCCGCCGGCCGCCTGCCTGCTGGAAGAGAAACTCGGCATCCGCGGCAAGTTCGCCCAGGACCTGAACGCCGCCTGCTCGGGCTTCGTCTACGGCCTGGAAACGGCCCGGGCCATCCTGGCCCTGCATCCCCAGGCCAAGGTGCTCGTGTGCGCCGCCGAAGTGCTGACCTCGCGCACCAACTGGGCCGACCGGCGCACCTGCGTGCTGTTCGGCGACGGCGCCGGCGCGGCCGTGCTGTCCGCCGAACCCGCCCCCGGCGCGGCCAGGCTCGTCGACGCCCGCCTCTACAGCGACGGCTCCCTGGGCCAACTGCTCACCGTCAAAGGCGGCGGCTCGGCCTATCCCATGAAGCTCGGCGACGTGGTGGACGAGAATTTCTTCGTCCAGATGGCCGGCCAGGAAGTGTTCAAGCACGCCGTGCGCAACATGACGGCCGTGTGCGAGGAAGTGCTGGCGGCAAGCGGCGCCACCACCGCCGAAGTCGATTTCCTGGTGCCCCATCAGGCCAATTTGCGCATCATCGACGCCGTGGCCAAAAAGCTGTCGATTCCCGAGGAACGTTGCGTCGTCACCATCGACCGCTACGGCAACTCCTCGGCCTCAAGCGTGGCCATCGCCCTGGCCGAGGCCAAGAACACCGGCCGCATCGTGCCCGGGTCCAAGGTGCTGCTGGCCGTCTTCGGCGGCGGCTTCACCTGGGGTTCGGCCCTGATCCAGTTTTAGGGCCTGTTCCCCATAGTGGGCGACGCGAAGGGGAACGAAACGGAAGGATGCCTCCGGCGGCCGGGAGGGGATGATCCCCTCCCGGACCCTCCGCACAAGGAGGAACGGGCGCATCATCTTTGCGCAGCGATGTCCGCTGGTTCCCCTTCCAGGGGGCCCGGGGGGAATGATTCCCCCCGGCCGCCGGAGGCTGACCGTCCGGGAACCGGGAAAACGCATTTGATGTTGCGGGGCGTTTCGGCTAAGGTATCGCCCTGCCCGCCCCGGGCGGGCGCGTCCCGTGCGCCCTGTCCTCTCGAACCCACCGCCCGCGCCGGTCGGGGCCAAGGCCCCAAAGCGCGACAAGGAGCTCAGCCATGCGTACGGCCCTGGTCACCGGCGGGTCTCGCGGCATCGGCGCAGCCGTGGCTGCCCGGCTTGCCCGCGACGGCTTTGACGTCGTGCTGACCTACGTCAGCAAGCCCGACGCAGCCGCCGCCGTGGCGGACGCCATCACGGCCGCCGGCGGCAGCGCCCGGGCCCTGCCGCTCGACACCGGCAAGCCCGAAGCCGTGGCCGCCTTTTTCGCCGAACATCTCAAGGGCGCGGATCTCCACGTCCTGGTCAACAATGCCGGCATCACCCGCGACGGCCTGATCGTCCGCATGAAGGACGAGGACTTCGCCGACGTCATCCGCATCAACCTGATCGGGGCCTTCACCTGCCTGCGCGAGGCGGCCAAGATCATGATGAAGCGCCGGGCCGGCCGCATCATCAACGTCTCCTCCGTGGTCGGCCAGTCCGGCAACGCCGGCCAGGCCAACTACGCCGCCGCCAAGGCCGGGCTCATCGGCCTGACCAAGTCGGCCGCCCTGGAGCTGGCCGCGCGCAACATCACCGTCAACGCCGTGGCGCCGGGGTTTGTCGAAACCGACATGACCGCGGTGCTGTCCGACGCCGTCAAGGCGTCCTATGCCGACCGCATTCCCTTGAAGCGCGCCTGCGCGCCTGATGAAATCGCCGCCGCCGTGGGCTATCTGGCCAGTGACGAGGCCGCCTATGTCACCGGGCAGGTCCTCGGCCTGAGTGGCGGCATGTATATGTAACTGGAACGTCATACGGCCATTACTTGGAGGAAAACCATGTCTGTCGCGGAAAAAGTCAAAGAGATCATTGTGGATCAGCTCGGCGTGGATGCCGGCGAGGTCGTTCCCGAAGCCAAATTCGTCGATGACCTCGGCGCGGATTCCCTGGACCTGACCGAACTGATCATGGCCATGGAAGAGGAATTCGGCGTTGAGATCTCCGACGAGGACGCCCAGCAGATCCAGAAAGTCCAGGACGCCATTTCCTTTATCGAAAAGAAAAAGGGCGAATAGCCCCAAACGCCCAGTCGGACAGGGGCGGCCGTCCGCGTCGCCCCGTCTGCGGACGGATGCACCATGACCGTAAACAGGGTAGTCGTCACCGGCCTTTCGGCCATCACCCCCATTGGCAACGATCTGGCCGCCAGCTGGAGCAATCTTGTCGCCGGCATGTCCGGCGCGGCCCCCATCACCAGATTCGACGCTTCCGGCTACGACACGCGGTTCGCCTGCGAGGTCAAGGACTTCGACGAGAAGCCCTTCCTGCCGGCCAAAACCGCCAAGCGGCTGGATCGTTTCACCATCTTCGCCGTGTCTGCCGCCATGATGCTCATGGAGGACGCCGGCTACAAAATCGATCCCGAGGAAGCCGCGCGCGTGGCCGTCATCATCGGCTGCGGCCTGGGCGGCCTGGAAACCCTGGAAGCCACGCATACCAAGCTGTTGGCCCAGGGCCCCTCGCGCGTTTCGCCCTTTTTCATCCCGACGATGATCGCCAACATGGCCGCCGGCCAGGTATCGATCTTCACGGGGGCCAAAGGGCCGAACCTGTGCACCACCTCGGCCTGCGCCTCGGGCATGCACGGCATCGGCTACGCCTACTCCGACATCAAGCTCGGACGGGTCGACGCCGCCATCTGCGGCGGCGTGGAGTCGACCATCACGCCCCTGGCCGTCGGCGGCTTCAATGCCCTAAAGGCCCTGTCCACCCGCAACGACGAGCCGACCCGGGCCTCGCGTCCCTTTGACGCGCAGCGCGACGGCTTCGTCATGGGCGAAGGCTGCGGCCTGCTGCTGCTGGAATCCCTGGAGCACGCCAAGGCGCGCGGCGCCCGCATCCTGGCCGAAGTGGCCGGATTCGGCGCTTCGAGCGACGCCTACCACATGACCGCCCCCCCCGAGGACGGCGAAGGCATGGCCCTGGCCATGCGCGCCGCCATTCGCGAGGCCGGCCTCGAACCGTCCCAGGTGGCCCACGTCAACGCCCACGGCACGTCGACCTCGCTCAACGACGCCTGCGAGACCAAGGCCCTCAAGACGGTGCTCGGCGAGCACGCCAAAAACGTGCCCGTCACCTCCAACAAGTCCATGATCGGGCATTGCCTGGGCGCGGCCGGCGGCATCGAATCGGTCATCAGCGTCAAGACCATTGCCGAGGGCGTCATCCCGCCCACCATCAACCTGGAAAATCCCGATCCGGTCTGCGACCTGGACTACACCCCGGGCAAGGCCAGGAAGACGGACGTGGCCAACGTCCTGTGCAACTCGTTCGGCTTTGGCGGCACCAACGCCTGCATCCTGTACAAGGCCTTTGTCGCATAGGCCCCGGCCACGGGGCGCAAGGCCCGATACGCAATCCATAAACGGGGGGATGCTCGATTGCCGAGTCTCCCCCCGAACGCTTTACGGGGGTTAGCACCATGGAAGAACTGCTCATTGCCGATCCGGAAGTCGGGCGCGCCGTGTGCCTGGAAATCGAGCGCCAGACCGGCAAGCTCGAAATGATCGCCTCGGAGAACTTCGTTTCCGTGGCCGTGCGCCAGGCCCAGGGCAGCGTGCTCACCCACAAGTACGCCGAGGGCTATCCCGGCAAGCGCTACTACGGCGGCTGCGAATACGTGGACATTGCCGAGGATCTGGCCCGCGACCGGGTCAAGGCCCTGTTCGGGGCCGGGTACGCCAACGTCCAGCCCCACTCCGGCTCCCAGGCCAACATGGCCGTTTATTTCGCGGCCATGCAGCCCGGCGACACGCTGCTTGGCATGGACCTCTCCCACGGCGGCCATCTCACCCACGGCTCGCCGGTGAACTTTTCCGGCCGGCTCTACAACATCGTGTTCTACCACGTCAAAAAAGAGACCGGCGCCATCGACTATGACGAGGTCGAGCGGCTGGCCAAGGAGCACAGGCCCAAGGTCATCATGGCCGGGGCCAGCGCCTATCCCCGCATCATCGACTTCGCCCGGTTCCGGGCCATTGCCGACGAGGTCGGGGCCAAGCTCGTGGTGGACATGGCCCACATCGCCGGTCTGGTCGCCACCGGCCACCACCCCTCGCCGATCCCGCATGCCCACTACACCACCTCGACCACGCACAAGACCCTGCGCGGCCCGCGCGGCGGCCTGATCCTGTCCTCCGAGGAAAACGCCAAGACGCTCAATTCCCAGATTTTCCCCGGCATCCAGGGCGGCCCGCTCATGCACGTCATCGCGGCCAAGGCCGTGGCCTTCGGCGAGGCCCTGCGCCCCGCCTTCAAAACCTACCAGGGACAGGTGGTCAAAAACTGCCAGACCCTGGCCAAGGGCCTGCTGGCCCACGGCTACAACCTCGTTTCCGGCGGCACGGACAACCACCTCGTGCTGGTCGACCTGACGGGCACGGACGTGACCGGCAAGGACGCCGAGCACGCCCTGGATCTGGCCGGCATCACGGTCAACAAGAACACGGTGCCCTTCGAGACGCGCTCGCCCTTCGTCACCTCGGGCGTGCGCATCGGCACGGCGGCGCTGACCACCCGCGGCATGCTCGAGGCGGACATCGAAAGGATCGTGAGCTGGATCGACGCGGCCATCAAGGCCAAGGACAACGAGACCAGGCTCGACGAGATCCGCAAGGACGTGCAGGTCTTCGCCCAGGCCTTCCCGCTGTTTGCGTGGTAGATTGAGAGCGTAAGCGGCGTCGCGCCGCCTGAATAAAACGCCGGGGGAGGAAACTTTCCCGGCGTTTTGCGTTTGGTCGGTGGGCGCTAAGGGTGCCGACGGGTCGGGGGAGACGTTTTGGAAACGCCTGGGGATTATATTTCCATTTGCCTTTACTTCTGCGGAAAGATTCCGTTTACTCGGCGGCGTTGGAAACGAAACGGCAACCGGATGGAAGCCGGCCAATACTTATCAAGCGTCTGGAAGTGAAGGGGTTTAATTCCCCACGGGATGTGGTCGTTGTGCTATGTCGCTTTTCCATATGTTTTTAAAAAAGTATTTTTATGACAATAGCGACATTACAATATAATACAGACTATACTATTTGCCGAGCCGAAATCCACCATATCCCCGAGCTGAACTCAATTGAACTTGCAGCGGCCACGATCTTTCCTCCCAGCTTGATTCCTGAGCATATTTTGACAGACAGAATTCCTCAAAACGTGCTCCTGACCGCACAGCAAGAGAAGATGCTCTGGGTAGCGGTTGATACCAGTGATTTCCCTGTCGGCTACTTGCTTTTGCAGGTGGTTGATGGGTTACCTATGCTGGCGCAACTCGATGTGCACCCCCTACATGGGCGAAAAGGATTAGGCACGGCATTGATCGCTCATGGAATTATGCACGTGCAGGAGATGGGCTTTACTGATCTTTATTTGACTACTTTTTCTCATGTACGATGGAATGCTCCATTTTACGAGAAGCTTGGGTTCAAAATTGTGAATGAACAGGAGCTACCGAAATCCATTGCTGGAATCCTGCACGAGGAGCGGATACGGGGTTTAAGCAATCGTGTGGCCATGCGGCTGTCCAATTTGTCAGACAACACGGCATTCGAGATCAATTCCTGCCGCTCGCAGTTATCCTAGGCGGTACAAAAACGCGCCCGCGGCGCAGAACGCTTCTCCAAACTCGACCCCGACCACGCCGCCGCCAAATGCCCGGCGCTCAAAGCCCTGCTCGACGCTCTGCTCGCCTTTGCCCAGGCGGCCAACGCCTGAACGACTCCACCGGCGCACCTCACCGCGCCGCCCGACGCCCGACGCCCGACGCCCGACGCCTCCGCAACAGCGCCGGCCACGCCCGTCAACGCGACCTAAGCCGCCTCCAGGCGAGAAGACGCCCTGCCCCGCCAAGCCCTTGGGGGAAAGAGGAGGAAGACCACTGACGCGGTGCGCGGGGATTGCGCAACAGCTCACCTTGCCTTCGGTCACGGACTCCGTGTAATCCCGCACCGGAAACCCAGTCCCCGCCAAATCAGGAGGCCGCGCCATGTTTGCCCGCAAAACCACAAAAATCCTGTCAGGCCTGCTTCTTCTCCTGAGTATCGGCATCGCCGGCGAGCAGGCGGCAGAACGTCTTGACGCAACATCCTTTCCGCCGCCCGGCCGGTTCGCCACGGTCAACGGCCATGCGATCCATGCCTATTGCGCCGGAGAAGGCAATGCCACCGTTGTCTTTACCGCCGGTTGGAAGATACCCAGCCCCTATGTCGATCTGTATCCCCTGCACCAGGCCATTGCCGGACAGGCGCGAACCGTCGTCTATGACAGACCTGGATACGGCTGGAGCGAGAAGACCAGCATGCCCAGGGAGATCGATGTGCTGGCAAAAGAGATGCACGCCACGCTTGCGGAGCTTCAGGAAAAACCGCCCTACATCCTGGTGGCCCACTCCATCGGATCGCTTGAAGCGTTGCGGTTCGCCCAGCTGTATAAGGACGAGGTCAAAGGGGTTGTCCTCATCGATGGCTCGAATCCCGAGATGTATAGCGTTGTCAAACCGCCTTCGACATTCGCCAGACTGCGCTTTTCCTGCACCAATTTCCTGATTTACGCCGCAAACAAGACCGGCTTGTCCAGGCTCCTTTTCAGGTTTGTCCCCGGCTTCTACATGAAGACGCCGCTCGGCGCGGCGCGGAACCATCTGGACAAGACGCCGCAGGGCTTCCCGGAACTCGACGCCGCGATGTTCCTGAAAACGTTCGACAACGCCAATCAGGTGGCCGAGGGCGACAACAAGGTGGAGAATTGTGCAACGGTGGCGTCCCACGGCTATCTCGGCGATACGCCGCTGACGATCCTGACGTCGCAGCAACTGCGGGAGTACAGCGAGTCCTGGGAAAACCAGCAGAACCTGAAAAAATGGTCGCGCAACGCCAGCCATATCCTCGTCCCAGAGGCGGGCCACGCCATACACTGGACGCATCCGGAAGTCATAAACGAGGCGATCCGCCGCATGCTCCGGCAAAAGGATTCCTGAGCTTTTGCAACCATGTTTCGGGCTGCGGCCGCAGCCCGGAAGCCCTTGTCCACGGATGCCGCCCGCGCCGCCTTGACGCCTCCCCCGGCCTTGGTCCACTCTGCCTTCCGCCTCTCACCCACTATAAAGCGTTTTGGGGGAGGGCGGAGGTCCGGGGGAGGGAACCCCTTTTGGCAAAAAGGGCTTTGCCCCCCCGGTTCCGCATCTTCCCCCCATCGGAGACAGCATGGACAGACGCCTTCCCTGGCCCGAATACTTCATGCGCATCGCCTATCTCGTGGCCGAGCGCAGCACCTGCCTGCGCCGCAAGGTCGGGGCCATCGCCGTCAAGGACCGCCGCATCCTGGCCACGGGCTACAACGGCTCCCCCACCGGCACGGCCCATTGCCTGGACATCGGCTGCCTGCGCGAGCAGATGGGCGTTCCCTCGGGCGAACGCCACGAACTGTGCCGGGGCCTGCACGCCGAGCAGAACGTCATCATCCAGTGCGCCCTGCACGGCGTGCCCATTGCCGGCGCGGACATCTACTGCACCACCCAGCCGTGCCTGATCTGCACCAAGATGCTGATCAACTGTCAGGTGCGCCACATCTTTTTCAGCCAGGGCTATCCCGATCCCCTCTCGGCCAGGATGGTCCAGGAAGCGGGCGTCGGCTTTGAACTTCTGGAAGGCGACTATGGAAACTGACGCGTTTTTCATGGCCCGGGCCCTGAAACTGGCCGAACGCGGCCGGGGGTTCACCACCCCCAATCCCCGGGTCGGGGCGGTGCTGGTCAAGGACGGGGCCATCGTGGCCGAGGGCTGGCACAAGGTCTTCGGCGGCCCCCATGCCGAGGTGGAATGCCTGCGCGCGGCCGAGGCCGGGGGCGTCGATCCGGCCGGCGGCGCCATGTACGTGACCCTTGAGCCGTGCAACCATTTCGGCAAGACCCCGCCGTGTTCGCGCACGCTGCTGGAAGCCGGCGTGGCCCGGGTGGTCGTCGGCTGCCTGGACCCCAATCCCGAGGCCGGCGGCGGCGTGGAGCTCCTGCGCCGGGAGGGCGTGTCCGTCACGGTCGGCGTGCTCGAACAGGAATGCCGCGACGCCATCGCCGATTTTGTGGTCTGGAAGACGGGAGGCCGGCCCTTTGTCACGGTCAAGCTGGCCATGACCCTGGACGGACGCATCGCCACCCGCACCGGGGATTCGGGCTGGGTCAGCGGCGAGGCGTCGCGCCGGCGCGTCCACGCCATGCGCGCCTGCGTCCAGGCGGTGATGGTCGGCGGCGGGACGCTTCGCGCCGACAATCCGCAGCTCACCCACCGGCTCTACGACAGCATCCTGGCCGACAATCCCCAGCCCCTGGCCGTGGCGGTCACCCGCCGCCTGCCGGCCCCGGACGCGCCCCTGGCCCTGCTGGCCGACCGCCCGGAGCAGCTTGTCCTTTTTACCGGCCAGGACGCGGCCGCCTCCCCGGCCGCCGACAAACTTTCGGGCCTTGGCGTGCGGGTGTACGGCCTGCCGGCCGGCGACGACGGCCTGGAGCTGCGCCCGGGACTGGAGAGGCTTCGCAACGAGGCCGGCGTCTACGCCGTGCTGTGCGAGGGCGGCGGCGGACTGGCCGGGACGCTGCTGGCCCAGGGGCTCGTGGACGAACTGGCCATTTTTTACGCGCCCAAGGTCCTGGGCGACGCCATGGCCCGGCCCGGCTTTTCCGGGCGCGTCGCCCCGGCCATGGCCGATGCCGCCGGCTTCCGCTTTTGCGACGTGTCGCGCGTGGGCGAGGACGTGCTGGTCATGGCCCGGCCCCGGGCCTGATGCCGGTTCTGCTTCGAAAGCGAGACCACCATGGGACATATCCTATTGATCTCGTTGTTTTTGAAACACAACTGACGTTGTGTTTCAAATTGGGCCTGAGCCCGGGCGTCCGGCCGCGTCCGCCTACTCCATGCGGCCGACGTATTCGGCCACGGCGGCCTGGTCGATGGTCAGGGTCGGCCCCTTGTCCGTCACGGCGTAGCGCGGGGAGTGGACGGGATCGAACTCGTGGCTGGCGATCAGGCCGTTGAAGATCTCGCGCAGGGCCCGGGCCCCGATGCGGCTGTTTTTGGCCGCCGCCTCGGCAATGGCCGTGATCGCCCCGTCGGTGACCAGCAGCCGGATGCCCATGTGGCGGAAGTATTCCAGGCAAAGGCGCAGCGGCGAATTGGCCGCGCCGATCAGGATCTGGCGCAACTCGTCGCGGCCCAGGTCGTCGAGCAGGGCGATGGAGCCGAAACGCGAGACAAACTGCGGCATCATGCCGTAGGCGAAAAGATCGGCCAGCCGCAGATAGTCGCGCAGCTTGAAGCGCACCAGGGTGCGCACCGACACCGAGCCGTCGGCCTTGCGCTCCACTTCCGAGACTTCCTTGAGCCGCCTGTCGTCGCGGCGGTTGACGATGGCCCCGTACACCTGGTCGTAGAGTTCCTCGAACGCCCCGCCGCAGATGAAAAGCAGCCTGCCGGTGTCGATGGGGATGTCCGCCTCGACCTCGCGCCCGTCCTGCACAACCCGCGTCCGGTAGAGAAACTGCTCGCCCTCGAGCAGCGTAAGCAGGGCGTACTGGGTGGTGATGCCCTCCACATTGGCCTTGCCCGAGATGCGCCCGGAGATCTTGTCCACCTCGTCCACGCAGACCGTGGCGTTTTCCAGGCAGGCCTTGAGCCTCCCGGCCGACAGGTCCGCCCCGTGGAGCACCCGGGCCCGGGCTTCGAGCTTGCGGAAAAGCCGCGTGGCCCGGTCCTCGTTTTCCACTTCCGGGGTGAGCGTGTTGGCGTTGACGATGATCATGACCCGGAAGCGCTCCAGCTCGGCATGGCCGTCGTAGAGCGTGGAAATGGCCTGCATGAGCGTGGTCTTGCCCGTGCCCGAGTTGCCGATCAACAGGACGTTCGGGGCCGGCAGGCCGTGGATGTGCTTGTACAGCGACACGCTGATGCGCCGCAAAAGCTCTTCCTGGCCAAGCACCCGGCCGGCCAGAAAGGCGTGGATGTCCGTCGGGAGCAGGAGTTGTTCCATGAACCGTCCTTGGCGGAGTTTCCCTTCTCCTAGCGCCAACGCCGTCCCCGGACAAGGCCGGGCCGCCCGGGCCGGGTTGGTTTTTGGGGGGGCTTCTGCTAAGAGGCGGGAGCGCGCGGACGTGGCGCGGCAACCGCAACCCCTTGGAACTGCATGCCGACCCTCAATATCGCCGATCTTTCCCTGGCCATCATCTGGCTGTTTTTCTGCATCCGGGGCTACCTGCGCGGGTTTGTCAAGGAAGTGGGCTCGCTGGCCGCCATCGTGGCCGGCTTCTACTGCGCCGGCACCTATCACAAGGCCCTGGCCCCCCATCTGACGTCCTACATTTCCGGCAACTACGCCGACACCGCCGCCTACCTGATCCTTTTCACCGTCTCCCTGCTGGCGGTCTGGTTCGCGGCCCTGGCCGTGTCCGGCATCGTCAGGATCACCATGACCCAGTGGGCGGACCGGTTTTTCGGCGGCGGCTTCGGCCTGCTCAAGGGCGTGGTCCTAAGCGCCGTGCTCCTGTTCCTGATCCATCTGGCCGCGCCGGAACCGGATTTCCTCAAAGGTTCGCTGCTGGCGCCGGAACTGCGCAAGGTCAGCGCCCGGCTGGCCGAATACATCCCGGCCGACATCAATGAAAAGCTGCGGAAATTCGGTCGCAAGGATCTGCCCGACGCGGTGGGCAAAGCTGTAAAACCGGCCGAACCGGCCCGGCCGGCGGAAAGAAAGGCCGGGGCCGACAAGAAGCCGGATCAGCCCGGCCCGGCCGAAGCCGCCCCAAAGCCGGCCGAAAAAGACGCCGCCGTTTCGGAAGCAGCCGCCCCGGCGGAGAAAAAAGCCGGCGAACCGGCCAAGGCCCAGCCAGACAGGAAAGCCCCGTCGTCGCCCAGGGCCGGCGGGGAAAACGAGACGCGAAGCGCCGCGCAAAAGCCCGACGCAGCCAAACCGGCGGCCGGACAACCGGCCGCCCAAGAGAAAGCCCATGAATGACCATGCTCCCGATGCCGCCCTGGCCCGGCTGCAAGGCGTACTCGACGCCCTGCTCGGCCCGGACGGCTGTCCCTGGGACAAGACCCAGACCCCGGAGACGCTGTGCGACTACATTGTGGAGGAGGCCTTCGAGCTGGTGGACAGCATCCGCTCGGGCGACGTGGCCGGCATGGCCGAGGAACTGGGCGACGTCCTGTTCCTGCTGCTTTTCGTGGCCACCTTGTCGCAAAAACGGGGTGATTTCACCCTGGCCGACGCCCTGGAAACGGCCTCGGCCAAGATGATCCGCCGCCATCCCCATGTTTTTGGCGACTGCAGGATCGAGAACCGCGAAGAACTCCTGAAAAACTGGGAGCGCATCAAGCGGACCGAAAAAGATGCCGGCCAGGGGCTGTACGCCACGCTCCCCAAGGGCCTGCCGCCGCTTTTAAAAGCCTATCGCATCCACTCCAAGGCGGCCCGGGCCGGCTTCACCTGGGACTCCGACGCGGCCATGGCCCAAAGCCTTGCCGCCGAACGGGCCGAGTTCGAAGCCGCCGCGGCCGCCGGCGATCAGGCCGCCATGGCCGAGGAATTCGGCGACTACCTGTTCGCCCTGGTCGAACGCGGCCGCCGGCTGGGCCTCAAGGCCAACGCCTGCCTGGATACGGCCAACGCCAAATTCCTGTCGCGCTACAAGGCCATGGAGGGGCTCGCCCGGGAGCGTGGCCTCGACCTCGACGCCATGGACATGGCCGCCAAAAATGCCCTGTGGGAGGAAGTCAAAGCGCGGACGTAGCTTGCAACGGACCGGCACTGCGCCTACAACGGGACAATGCAGGTCCATCCCGCCCGTATCCGGTCCCTTTCCGAACAGGCCGCCCCCCAAGGAACAGGCCCTGTCGTCTATTGGATGCGCCGCGACCAGCGGGCCGCCGACAACTGGGCCCTGCTCCATGCCGCCGATCTGGCCCGGGGACGCGGCGCGCCCCTGATCGTCCTTTTCGCTCTGGCCCCGGCCCTTCCCGGGGCCACGCTCCGCCACGACGACTTCATGCTGCGCGGGCTGGCCGAAACCGAGGCCGGCCTGCGCCAGGCCAACATCCCGCTGGTCCTGCGCCTGGGCGACCCGGCCGCCGCCGTGCCCGGATTTCTCAACAGGATCCGGGCCGCCGCCTGCGTCACGGACTTCGACCCCCGCCGCGCCGGGCAACGCGGGCAAGACGGCGTGGCCGCGGCCTACGCCGGGCCGCTTATCGAAGTCGACGCCCACAACGTGGCGCCGTGCGTCGTCGCCTCGCCGCACCGGGACTACGCCGCCGCCACGCTTCGCCCCAAAATCCACCGGCGGCTGGCCGAATTCCTGGAGCCCTTCCCGGACCTGCCCGCCTTCCAGGCCGACAATCTGGCCGGCTGGCCGCCCGTGGACTGGGCGGCGGCCCAAAGTTCGCTTACCGCCGATCCGGCTGTCGCGCCCGTGGCCGGGATCGTCCCCGGCTCCAGGGCGGCCATGGCCGCCCTGCGCGCCTTCCTTGAGGACCGCCTGCCCGTCTACGCCGAACGCCGCAACGATCCCAACGCCGACGTCACGTCCCGCCTCTCGCCCTATCTCCATTTCGGCCAGCTCGCCCCCCAGCGGGCGGCCCTGGCCGCGCTGGCCGCCAAAGGCCGCGCCCCGGCCGGAGCCGACGCCTTTCTGGAAGAACTGATCGTGCGGCGGGAGCTGGCCGACAATTTCTGCCGCTACGAGCCGGCCTGCGACACGCTGGCCGCCCTGCCCGCCTGGGCCCGGAAGACCCTGGCCGACCATGCCGCCGATCCCAGACCGTACCTGTACGCCCCGCAGGCCTTCGAGACGGCCGCCACCCACTCGGCCCTGTGGAACGCCGCCCAGCGCCAACTGCTGCGCCAGGGCCGCATCCACGGCTATATGCGCATGTACTGGGCCAAAAAAATCCTGGAGTGGTCGCCGACGCCGCAGCAGGCCCTGGCCACGGCCCTGCGTCTCAACGACCGCTACGCCCTGGACGGCCGCGACCCGAACGGCGTTGTCGGCGTGCAGTGGTCCATCGGCGGCCTGCACGACCGGCCCTGGGCCGAGCGTCCGGTCTTCGGCCGGATACGCTACATGAACGAACGCGGCTGCCGCCGCAAATTCGACGTGGACGCCTATATCGCCCGTTTTCCCAAGGATGTCCCATGACCGCCGCCGCCTTCAGAAAACTCCTGCTCGTCGCCCTGGTGCTGGCCCTGGTGGCCGCCTATTTCGGCTTCGGCCTGGACCGCTTCCTGACGCTCGCCTTTCTCAAGCAGTCCCAGGACGCGCTGGCGGGCCTCCACGCCGCCGCGCCGGGGCGCTTTCTGGCCGGCTATTTCGTCCTGTACGTGCTGGTGGCCGGGCTGAGCCTGCCCGGGGCCACGGTGCTGACCCTGGCCGGCGGGGCCATCCTCGGCTTCTGGACCACGCTGGTTCTGGTCAGCTTCGCCAGCACCATCGGGGCCACGGCCGCCTGCGCCCTGTCGCGGACGCTGTTTCGCGAGGCCGTGGCCCGGCGCATGGGGCCGCGTCTGGCCGCCATCGACGCGGGCGTCCGCCGCGAAGGGGCCTTTTACCTCTTCACCCTGCGCCTTATTCCCCTGTTCCCCTTTTTCGTGGTCAACGCGGCCATGGGCCTGACCGCCCTGCCGCTTCGCACCTACTACGCCGTCTCCCAGATCGGCATGCTCCCGGGCACGGCCGTCTACGTCAACGCCGGCGCCCAGCTCGGGCGGATCGATTCGCTTTCGGGCATCATCTCCCCGGCCCTGCTGGGTTCCTTTGCCCTGCTGGGCCTGTTCCCTCTGGCCGCCAGGAAGGCCGTGGCGCTGTATCGCTCCCGCCGGGGCGCAACCCGCCCGCAAGGGCCAAACCGTTAGCGGAGGCACTCCATGAAAATCGGTATGGTCGGTCTTGGGCGCATGGGGCTGAACATGGCCAGACGTCTGGTGCGGGGCGGCATCGCCGTGGCGGCTTACAACCGCACGGTCCGGAAAGCCGTGGATTTCGCCGCCGAGGAAGGAAAAAACGCCGAGGCGGCGCAGTCCCTGGCCGATCTCGCGGCCCGGCTGCCGACGCCGCGCGTGATCTGGCTGATGCTGCCGGCCGGCGCGGCCACGGACGAGCACATCGAGGAGCTCCTGCCCCTGCTGTCTCCGGGCGACATCCTCGTCGACGGCGGCAATACCTATTTCCGCGACGATCTGCGCCGCCATGCGGCCGCCGGCGCACGCGGCGTCCGCTACTGCGACGCCGGCACCAGCGGCGGCATCTGGGGGCTGGCCGAAGGCTACTGCATCATGGTCGGCGGCGAACCCGAGGCGGTGGCCGTCCTGAAGCCCGCCCTGGACGTGCTGACCGGTCCCGGCGGCAACCTGCACACCGGCCCGGTGGGCTCGGGCCACTACGTCAAGATGGTCCACAACGGCATCGAATACGGCATGATGCAGGCCTATGCCGAAGGCTTCGAGCTATTGTCCGCCTCCCAGTTCGGCGGGGAACTGGACTTCACGGCCATCTGCGGCCTGTGGAACCATGGCTCGGTGGTGCGTTCCTGGTTGCTGGAGCTGGCCCAGCGGGCCTTTGCCGAAGATCCCCGCCTGGAGAACCTCGAAGCCTATGTGGACGATTCGGGCGAAGGCCGCTGGACCGTGGAGCAGGCCGTGGAAAACGCCGTGTCCGCCCCGGTCATCGCCATGTCGCTTTTCGAGCGCTTCCGGTCCCGCCAGAAAAACGCCTTCCAGGACCGGGTGCTGGCGGCCCTTCGCAACCAGTTCGGCGGGCACGCCGTGAAAAGGAGGGGCGACAATGGCTGAAGCCCAAAGCCCGACCCTGGCCGAGGTGGTGCTTGGCCGGCCCGGCAATTCCGCTCCCGAGTCGGGTTGCCGCTTCGATCAGGTGGAGGCCCCGTTCACGGCGATCATCTTCGGGGCCACCGGCGACCTGACGGCCCGCATGCTCCTGCCGGCCCTGGCCGACCTGTACGCCGGCGGCCATCTGCCGGAAAACTTCGCCATCGTCGGGGCCAGCCGCAGCGCCCTCGACGACGACGCCTTCCGGGAGCGCATGCGGCTGGCCGGGGAGAAATACGGCCGGCTCCCGGCCGGACTGTGGGAAAAGCTCGCCCCGAAAATGCGCTACCGGCAGGTCCGCTACGATGATCCGGCCTCGTTCACGGCCCTGGCCCGGGCTCTGGACGAACTGTCCGAGGCCCGGGGCCTCGGAGAGAACCGCATCTTCTACCTGGCCGTGCCGCCCACGGCCTACGAGGCCATTGCCGTCAATCTGGCCATGGCCGGGCTGGCCGAGGAGCAGCACGGCTATTCGCGGCTGGTCATCGAGAAACCTTTCGGCCGCGATCTGGCCACGGCCCGGGTCCTGGAACAGGCCCTGCACACCCGCTTCGACGAACATCAGCTCTTTCGCATCGACCACTATCTGGCCAAGGAGACCGTGCAGAACATCCTGATGCTGCGGTTTGCCAACGCCATTTTCGAACCGCTGTGGAACCGGCGCTACGTGGACCACGTCAGCATCATGGCCGCCGAATCCATCGGCGTCGAACACCGGGCCGCCTATTACGACAATTTCGGCGTCCTGCGCGACATGTTCCAGAACCACATGATGCAGTTGCTCTCGCTTTGCGCCATCGAGCCGCCCTCGCAGTTCGAGGCCGATCTGCTTCGCGACGAAAAAACCAAGGTGTTCCGGGCGCTGCGCCCCTTTTCCGAAACCGATCTGGTCGAAAACCTCGTCCTTGGCCAGTACGCCTCGGGCGTGTCCGGCAACGACCGGGCCCCGGCCTATCTCGACGAGGACGGCGTGCCCGGCGACTCGGCCACCCCGACCTTTGCCGCCATGAAGGTCCAGATCGACAACTGGCGCTGGCAGGGCGTGCCCTTCTACATGATTTCCGGCAAACGGCTGCCGGAAAAGCGCACGGAAATCGCCGTCCAGTTCAAACCCGTGCCCTATTCCATGTTCCGGGGGCTTTTTGGCGACCATATCCAGGCCAACCGGCTGATCCTGCGCATCCAGCCCGACGAACAGGTCAGCCTGACCTTCCAGGCCAAGTCCCCGGGCCCCATGTGCCTGCGGTCGGTCACCATGAACTTCAACTATTACCAAGGCTACGAGGGTTCGCCCCTGTCCGCCTACGCCAAGGTGCTGCTGGACTGCCTGCTGGGCGACCAGACGCTGTTCTGGCGGCAGGACGGGGTGGAACTGTGCTGGAAGTTCCTGGCCCCCATGCTGGAGCGGCCGGCGGGCGACCGCCTGTTCCTGTACAAGGCCGGAGCCTGGGGCCCCCAGGAAGCGGGCAGATTCCTCGCCGCCCACGGGCTTGAGCCATGACGGCGGCTGTCGTCAGACGCTTCCCGAGCCCGGCGGCCATGACGGCGGCGGCCCTTACGCTCGTGACGGACGCGGCCCGCCAGGCCGTGGCCGCCCGGGGCCGGTTCTCCGTGGCCCTGTCCGGCGGCGCCTCGCCCCTGCCGCTTTATGCGGCCATGGCCCGGCAAGGATTCGGCGTGCCGTTTGAGACGGCGCTGTTTTTTTTCGGCGACGAACGCCTCGTGCCGGTCGGCGACCGGAGAAGCACCTTCGGGGCCGTGGCCCCGCTGCTTTTCACCCCGGCCCCCATCCCGGTCGGCAACATCCACCCCATGCCCGTGGACATCAATCCGCCCCGGCAGGCGGCCGCCGCCTACGAAGCCGAAATCCGCCAGTCCCTTGGCGCGGCCCCGGGGCAGGTCCCCCGATTCGACCTGATCCTGCTCGGGATGGGACCGGACGGGCATACGGCCTCGCTGTTCCCGGGGTCGCCGGTCCTTGGCGAAACGGTCCGGCTGGTGGCGCCCGCCCCGCCGCCGGACACGGCCGAGCCCCGCGTGGCCCGGCTGACCTTCACCCTGCCCCTGCTCAACGCCGCCCGGCAGGTGGCGTTTCTGGTCTCGGCCCACGGCAAGGAGGCGGCCCTGGCCAGGGCCCTGGCGGAAACGCCGGACCCGGCCGTGCCGGCATCGCTGGTCCGTCCCGATGGAACGCTTGACTGGTTTGTGGCTGAGGGGCCGTAGGCGCGTTTCCCGGGGAGACGGCCCAAAGGCCGGCGGCCCACCCCGGCGGGGAACGCCAGAGACAGCCTGGGGCTGGCCGCGTCCGTCCGATCCGGACAGGGGGGGGAAATATCTGCCCCGGCTGCGGCAGGCGGCGAAGACGGCGGCGGGGCCGGCGTTGGACAGGGGCTCGGGCACGCGCCCAAGGACCGCCCAAGGCCGGCCTCGCCGAGGCCGTCGCCCCAAGGGGGCGGGGAAAAAAAACAAAACCCTGTGCAGCGTGACCGGAAGCCCGCCGGGAACACTCCCTTCCCAACCGGCCCTCCCCGGCGTCGCCCGGGGCGGTCGCATCCCCGCCTCGCCCGACGTCAGAGGATTGTCACGCCGCGTCAGACACAGGTCAGCCTGCCGGCTTCCCGACGCCCGACTAGTTGAAATAGGTGCTCGACACGCCGTTGAGCATGCTCATATAAAAGGAGCTCGACGTGGTTGAGCTGTTGAGCTGCTGCAAATAGGCGGAATAGCCGTTGGTGCGCACCAGGGAACCGGCCTGCTGGCTGGTCATGGTCCGCAGCATCGTGCTGTTGTCGGCCAGGGTATTGAAGGCCTCGGTCAGCACCGGCGTATCGCGAAACAGCTTTTCGAGGGCTTTCTTGTTGATGTTGTCGCCCTCGACAACGATGTTGCCTTCGGCATCGCGGCCAAGGGTGATGGTCTCGGAAGCATCGATGTCAAGTTCTTCGAGCTTCGCGGCCAGCGTCTTGGTCAATTGCTCCTGCAGGGCCTCGTTTTGGGCCTTGTAGGCGAGAATGGGGCTCAGATACTGGCTCTGGGTGTCGGTCAGCGACAGGGCCAGTTGCGACCATGACGTGGAATCCGACGTGGAAGAGGAAGAAGAATCGGAAGTCGTGGTGCCGGAGTTGGAGGAACCGGAACCGCCGCTGATAAGACCGGACGAAATTTTCAGCTGCTGCGACAGACTGTCATATGCGGTATTGATGTCCATGACGCTCTCCTTCGGCCGTGTTGGCCATCACACGGCTAGCAAGAAGGATGCCTGGAAAAAAATGCCGCCTCAATCCACCGACAACTTGAGATAATCCAACGGGGTAATGCCGTAGAGGACCGGGTCCAGGGCGGCGGTGATGATCTGGCCGAGGCGGCCGTCGGCGTCGGCGGGGATCACGCGCGGCCGCACGGGCTCCATGGTCGGGCCGAAGGCCACGAGCAACTCGGGAAAAAGCGTCCGGGTCGGATTGGAGGAGCGCACGAAGGCGTATTCCCCGCTGACCAGCCGCACGAAGCTGCCAACCGGGTAGGGTCCCAGAAATTTGATGAACCGTTCCACCAGGACGGCCTGGAAGTCCAGATTGCGCATGCCGTAGAGCACGCCCAGGGCCCGGGTCGGCAGCATGGCCTCCTTGTAGGACCGCCGGCTGGTCAGGGCGTCGTAGACGTCGGCCACGCCGAGAATGCGGCCCCACTGGTGGATGGCCTCGCCGGCAAGTCCGTTGGGATAGCCGCTGCCGTCGAATTTCTCGTGGTGTTCGGCCACGCCCCGCAACACGCCCTCCGGCATCCCCCGGTCGACCAGCAATTGCCGGCCGTGTTCCGGGTGGGACTTGACCAGCGCGAATTCCTCCGGCGTCAACCGGCCGGGCTTGTTCAGGATGGCGTCCGGGACGCCGGTTTTGCCCAGATCGTGGAACAGGCCGGCCAGGCCGAGTTCCCGAAGTTCCCCGGCGTCCAGGGCCAGGGCCGCGCCAAAGGCCACGGCCAGCACCGACACGTTGACCCCGTGGGTGAAGGTGTAGGCGTCATGGCGTCGCAGTTTGCTCAGCGCCACCAGGGCGTCGGGATTGCGCACGGCGCTGGCGATGACGTCGTCCACCAGGGCCTGCGAGGCCTTGACGTCGATCTCGCCGCCGGACCGCACGCCGACCAGGATATCCTTGGCAATGGACAGGCAGTCGGCGTACAGCGTCGAAGCCGCCGACAACTCCCGGTCCAGGGGGACCTTCTTCCCCTGGACCGGGCCCGGCGCCCGGGCCGCCGCCTCGGCCAGGACGCCGACACGGTCCCTGGACACCGAGGCCCGGGCCCGGCCAAACGCCCCTTTTTCCAGGTCAATGAAGACTTCCTCGAAACCGGCCTCGATAATCTCCAGGATGGTCCCGGTGCTGCGGACCTCCCCTTCCTGGCTGTAGAGAAACGGATGTTCCAGCCAGGACAGGCCGGTATCGACGATGTACATGCCCACCGAAAGTTCATGGGTCTTGAGTTTTTGCAGCACCGCGCGCTCGCTTGGGGAGCCTGCGTCAAAAAAGACCAACGAGGCGTCGCCCTTCCGGCTTCTCGTCAGTTTTCCGTCATTGCCCGGACTGCTGCAATGCGTTTCGCCCGATCAGGCGACGAAAAATCTCCGCCTGCCGGACACGAAGCCGGCCCGCCCCCGGGCGGCGGCTTCCGTGCGGGGCGCAAAGGCCGACCCGCTTCTGCCGCCGGCAGCCGTCAAGGGTTGCCGGCGGCCTTTGCAGTGTTTGTGCCGCGCCTCCGCCGCCTGCGGCGTCATGTCGCCGCAGGCCGGCCTATCTGGCCCCGGCCGCGTTGCCGGCGGGGATAATGATGCTGGTCCCGGCCTCAAGGCGATCGGGATTTTGCAGCTTGTTGGCCTCGATGATCGCCTTGACGCTCACCCCGTGCTTTTTGGCGATGCGCGACAGCGTGTCGCCGCGCCCCACGGTGTAGGTCTGCCCGGCAGCGGCTTCGGGAGCCTGGGCCTCGCCCCCGACCACCACGGTTTCCACCGTCTCGTCCGGTTCGGCCCCGGCCTGGGGAGCGGCAGGAGGCGCGGGGTCGGCCGCCGGCCTGACCGGTTCGGCCGGCGCGGCCGCAGGCGCGGCCGGGGTTGGGGCCGGAGCGGCCGGCGCGGCGGGTTCAGCGGCCGGCGCGGCCGGGGAGGCCTGTTCCGCCGGTTTGGCCGGCGCGGCCGGAGCCGGGGCCGGGGCCGGGGACGCATCCAGCTTCCTGCCGGCCTCGCGGGCCTCGCGCAGCCGCTTGTACTCGTTTTCGTCCAGAACGCCGTTGGCGTCCGCGTCGGCAAACAGGAACTCGTCCACGGTCAGGTCCGGAAAGACCACGATGAGTTCCTCGAAAATGATCCGGCCGTCCTTGTTATAGTCCACTTTCGGGAAGGCCCTGGGGTCCTCCTTGCTGCAACCGCCAAGGACCAGCCCCGCGAGAATCGCCGCAGCCATGGCATAGCCGTACTTCATGCCGCCTCCGTTTGCTTTGCCCCGGGCAACGCCCTGATCACGACAAGGGTCACGTCGTCGCGGTTGGGTTCGTCGCGCCGAAACGCCTCAAGGTCAGAAAGCACCGCCCGGGCCACAAAACAGGCATTCCCGGCAGCGGCCCGGCGCACGGCCTGGCGAAAACGGCTTTTGCCGTACATCTCGCCGTCCGCCCCCCGGGCCTCCCAGATGCCGTCGGTGCCGCAGACCAGCACCGCGCCGGGCGGCAACCCTTGTAGCACATTTTGCTCGTAGCGCCAGTCGCTGTCTATCCCCAGCGGGATACCCCGGCCGCCGAGCTCGGTGAAGGCGTCGGTGGCCGGATCATACAGCAGCGCCGGGTCATGTCCGGCCCGCACATAGCGCAACCGGCCCGTGACCTGGCACAGCTCCATCAAAAACAGCGTGATGAACCGTCCCGACGCGCCCATATCCTCGACCAGCAGCCGGTTGACGTCGCTGACGACGTCGGCCGGAGCGCCGGGCGACAGCAGGCGAGAACGCAAAAACGCCCGCACGCTGGCCATCAAAAGCGCCGCCTGGATGCCGTGTCCGGCCACATCCCCCACCGCCACCAGACAGGTCTCGCCGCCGTCCTGGCGACGCATCAGGTAATCGTAATAATCGCCGCCCGTGGCGTCGCACGGCAGGCTCACCCCGGCCACCTCGAAACCCGCCATCGGCGGCGCGGCCTTGGGCCAGAAGCCCTGCTGGACGCTGGCCGCCACCTCCATGTCGAAATCCATGCGCTGCTTGGCCAGGGCCTCGCCGTGCAGCCGGGCGTTGACAATGGCCACGGCGGCCTGGGCCCCGAGCAGGCTGAAGGTCTCCAGATCATCGGGGGAAAAGACGCCGCCGCCGATCTTGTTGATGCACTGCACCACGCCGACGACCCGGTCGCGATAGAGCAGCGGCGCGCACAGCATGGACCGGGTGCGGTACCCGGTCAGCCGGTCCACGGCCGGGCAGAAACGCGGATCGTCGTAGGCGTCGGCCAAAAGCACCGGCCGGCCATGGACCGCCACCCAGCCGGCCACGCCTTCGCCGGGCTCCAGGCGATGGCCGGACTGCAACCGGTCGGCCGCCGGGCCCTGGGCCACGGTGAACACCAACTGGCCGGCCCCCGGGCCGGGGCGTTCGTCCACCAGCAGCAGGCTGGCCGCCTCGGCGGCCAGGGCCGCGCGCGAGGTGGTCATGATGCGTTCCAGGACTTCGGGCAGTTCCAGGGATTCGGTCACGAGGCGGGACAGGGCGAAACACCGCTTCAAGGCGGCCAGACGCTCGCCCAGACGGACGGACTCGCCCCCGCTCGCGTCAATCATGGCCTGCCCCTCGTTTCATGCTCCATTCCCTACATGAAAACCGGGGCAACGGCAAAGCCGGTCATGACGCAGCAGGTCGGAAAAGAAACCGGGAAGCGGCGCGGACGCGCCGCGGCGGCAGGGACAGCGCCAACGGGGAACCCGGGGGATCGGGCCAGGACGCCCCCCCCCGGGATCTTCGCCCCTCGGGGCGTCGCCCCGGACGAACCGGGGCGGGAGAGACAAATCAGGCAGAGGCGCCGTCGAGCATGGCGATGGCCGTGGTCTTTTCGTCCCGGAACCGGGAGAGCACCGCTTCGCGCACCCGCTTGTTGTGGCGGAAGAACTTCTGGCCGCGAATCCGGTAGACCTCCTCGATGACGCTCTTGTCAAAATCCTGACCGACGGGCAGGGCTTCGGCCTTTTCGATGGCCCGGGAGAAAATGCGCTCCGCGCCGCCCGGCCCATGCTGCACGGCCGTGCTCCACAGCACCTCGCGCAGGGCATAGGAACGCCGGGTCACATCCACGCCGGTGGTCAGGCTGATGCTTTTGGCGGCAGGCGAATAGCTGTAGCTGCGGATAAATTCATGTTGCAGGGCCTCGAACCGCTTGGGATCGGACGAGGCGATCTGTTTCCAGGCCGTCGGCATCTGGCCGGTGCGGCCGCCGGTGTCGGCCGGTCCGGCCGCCTTGAGCCGGGAGGCGAGATCCGGGGCTTTTTCATCCAAAAACTTGATGAAATAGCCCATGGAGCCGGTCTTGGAGGCGATCTGGAACTGGCCGTAGGAGGTGCCGCCCCGGCTGTCGTAGCCGATGCAGTCGATCTCCTCGTTGGATTCGTAGCGGGCGCTGAGACGCCCGGCCTTGTGCTCCAGGGTCGACGGCAGCACCTTGCGCGTCTTGGCGGCCAACTCCTTGACAGACTCCACCCGGGTGCTCTCGGCCAGGATATCTTCCGCGCCGGCGGCCGCCAGCAGCAATTCCTCTTCCCGCTTGGTGAACCGGCCCCGGCCGGAACCATTGGCCACGCGGCCCAGATGCCCCAGATCGTCAGGATGCCGGGAAGCGCTGTTCACGGCCATGCGCACCGAGGATTTGTCAACGCTCCGACGCAGGCTGGAACCGCCCTCCCGGGACGGGGCCGGCACGGTCGCCCCGCCGTCCCGGGCCGCCTGCTCCATGGCCATGCGGGAGAGCGTGGCCAGGGCGTTGCCCTGGAACGCGTCAAGGCCGCCCTCGCCTCCCGTCAAAGCCTTGGCGGTTGTCTGGAAACCGAGCATGGACATGGCCGCATCCTGGCCCGTGGCCTCGCCGGACGAGAGCATCTCCAGGCCGGAGATCATGTTCTCCTGGGAAATGCCGAGCTTGTCCGCCTTGCCCACTTCGCCGTTGATCCCGTAGCCGCTTTGCAGCATCATCTCGAAAAAACGAGGGTCCGTCTTGGTTCCGCCCGATCCCGGAGCAAGCGACGCCAGCTTCTTGAAGAGCCCTTGGGCAGCCGTATCCGTTGTCTGTATGGCCATGGTGCTATCCCGGTGTTAATCGCTTCGCTGTGGATGTCCCACCCCTTGTGCAAGCCCCGTGCCTTGAAGCCCAAACCCGTGGGAAGGTCCCGTGCAAAACAGCCACCGCTTTTTCCAGAACACCGCTTGCCAATACTTTCCCTGCCACGCCGGGGCGGACCCGGCGGCGTTTAACTGCCTGTTCTGCTTTTGTCCCCTGTATTTCCTGGAAAATTGCGGCGGCAAACATGCGCTGCGCCACGGCGTCAAGGATTGCACCGCCTGCCTGCGGCCGCACCGGCCGGACGGCTACGACGAAATCCTGGCAAGACTGCGGGAGGAGGCGGCGATACGACGGCAGGCGGCGAAAGCGGAAAGGGAACCTACTGAAAAATCCTAGCGGCGAAAGCTTTTTCTGTACAAGACACGTCACAGGCATTAGTCTTTAACTGCCAATACAGAGCCACACAACAACCTATATGCCTACTTGTTTTTACCTAAATACTTTTCTGCCAGCGATGTCTTTGACACTTGAAAAATCGCATGGCTACTTCCAAGAAGCATTAGAAACGTTGCGTCAACGTGCGGCATCGTTTTATACATCACATTTTTCTGCTTTATGGCAAATTCTAGTCTTTCGAGATCTACCACGCGAACCATATCCCACACACAGAAAAAATAGTAAAAAATCAGCATCATTGTTACATAAACGCACTGGATACGAACCAAACTTGGATTATCGTTGTATCCTTTATCTGGCCCCGTAAGCAAATCAAACCACCTTGCTTGAGAAATACTTGATCTATACTTAATTTTTAAATCGCCTACACTTCTTTCTTTCGCAATGTAAGCTGCCCACATAGGGCTGCCAGTAGCAATACCCAGTAGTCCCCACAATTCTTTGTCCATTTCCGGGAATGGAACCAATCCCGTCGACACATTTGCAAATCCCACGCCAAATCCTATATCGAAACTTAACAAAGCAGAATAGCCACCCAATAATAGCGCTCCCCACAAAATCGCCTGGGTTTTTGACAGACTCATATAATTTGTGTTTACATCAACAAATAGACCTGCGCCGCGACCTGTCAATACAAAGCCACACCCTATCACAAACAACAAGAAAGATGCTACAAAAATGATGAACTGCGCTCTAATATTATCCAGGCTCTCCAACGTGCAGGATCTTGGATAATTTAGCAATTTGAAAATACTAGGAGTATTGGGATTATAATTTTCGTCTTTTTTTTGATTTTCAGACGAAAACTGTTTTGCAGAAGACCAAGCATTCCAACAGCGAATATCCCAAGCATTAAATGAATTACAATTTACATTTTTTGCGGACAATATGTACACATCAGCGGCAACATGCACGGCATGTCCTTTCCAAACACTCATGATGAAGGCAACAATAAACAACAACACCCCATCACAACAATCACGCCTCCAAGCCATCGCCTTAAGGCAGCTGTAGAAATACCCATCCTATCTCCAGCATTCTCCACGAAAATGAGCCTCATACCATCGTCTACCCAATTTAAAGCACACCGTCAGTTATGGTAAAAAAAACATAACTGTAGCGATACAACATGCCGCATATCCGTTTCGCTTTTGAAGTAGAATTGAAATGACATCCTCTTAAACCGACAACGAGGTTATTACAAATAAACAGAAAGAGGTGGCAATTGTCTATAGCGATGACCTCGCTCCCAGGATTAAATCGTCCTTGAATTTCCAACACATCGTACTTATTGCAATAAAAAAGGGGAGGCCCGAAGGCCTCCCCTTTTTTACGGCGCAGAGCCGATGCCTACCACTTGTCGGTGGCGAAGGCGTCGGAACCGAAGCCGAAGTCAGCAGACGGCTCGCCGCCGACCTCGGGCTCGCCGGAGCCGCCGGCAGCGCCGCCGGCCGGGGCGGCGCCGCCGCCGGAAACGGTGACGACGCCGTGCTTTTTGACGTCCTCGATCATTTTCAGCAGCTCGTCGACCTTGCCGATGTATTCAACGACCTTGGCCTCGGAAGCGACGATGACCTTCTCGCCGGCGTCCTTGGAGGAATCCTCCAGGCGCTTGGCCTTGTCCTCGGCCGCCTTCATGCGGACTTCGACGTCCTTGAGGATGGCGGTCTTCTCGGCCAGTTCCTTTTCAGCCTTCTCGAGCTTGGCGGACATTTCGTCGTTGGTCTTCTTGTACTCGGTCAGCTTGGCGAAAATGGCGCTGATCTCGGCCACGACATCCGGCGGCAGCACGGAGACGGACACGTTCTGGGCGGTCGTGCCAAGCTCGCCGCCGCTCATGCGCACCAGTTCGGGGTGCTGCTCATATATCCAGGCCTTGGCCAGGGCCGCGGCGAAGGGGGCCAGCTCCGAATCGATCTCCATACCGGCCATGAACCCGACCATTTCGGCCACGGCTTTCTTGTTGCCTTCCTTGTCGATCCCCTTGAGGTACGACACAAACGAGTTCATGGGGAAGACTTTGCGCGCTTCAGCCATGGTAGCCTCCTTTATTAGACCATGAAAATCTTTTCTTCTTCACGTTTCAAGGGGAGACGCCCAACCTGATGGGCGTAAACCAACGCCGTCGTTCTGTAGACCAGGTGCCCGAGCTTGGACCAGGGCAGATAGGCAAACAGCATGAACACCGCAATGAGGTGCAGGTAATAGGTCGGGTAGGCCAGGGAGGCCACGCCGGCCAAGCGGAAGATCTCCGCCCCAAGGCCCGTCAGGGCGACGGCCCAGATGACGCCGAGCAGGTACCAGTCGTAGTACGACGAGGCGGACTTGGACGGGTCGACGTTGATGCGACGCCGGGTCAGCATGGTCAGGCCGTAGACCAGGGCCACGGCCCCGACGTTGGCCAGCAGCTTCACCGGGCTCCACAGCGGCATGGGCGTGTGCCCAAGCGGCGCGAGGAAGTGGACGATGAGCCCGCCCCAGTGGGACACGGCCACGATGGACGTGACAATGGCCAGGGCCACAAAGCCGTAGAACAGGGACAGGTGCCCCTTGTACCGCTCGGTGTTATCGTTTCCGCAATCGTTCCACTTCTTGTGGGTGGCGATCTCGTCCAGAACGACGGCCTTGAGCGATTCGATCAAGGTCGGCTTCTTGGTTTTCGCCCCGATATGCAGGGTGGTGGGGATGGATTTGTCGAAGCTCTTCCACAACTTCATCACGCCCTTGTAGAAGGAGAAGGCCACGAAGAGCGCGACAAGGCCGAAGATGGGGTCAATGGTGTAGTCCCCGGGGAAGAGCTTGCCATAGACGATTTCGCCCTGGGGCAGACCGAAGCCGGTGGTCAGCAGCCAGATGAACAGATACAGGATCGCCGGGATGGCGATGAGCTTGGGCAGGTGCTTGGGCGAGCTCATCCATTTGCCGATAATGGTCGGCTCCACCAGATCCCGGTAGGTGATGTTGCGGATGGCCGAGACCAGGTCGCCGGGCCGGGCGCCGCGAGGGCACAGGTCGGAGCAGGTCTGGCAGTTGTGACACAGCCAGATGTCGATGTCGCCGTCGAAGCGGTCCTTGAGTCCCCACTGGGCCCAGACCATTTCCTTGCGGGGAAACGGCGTCTCAGGCGGAGCCAGAGGGCAGGCGACGCTGCAGGTGGCGCACTGGTAGCACTTTTTGACAGCCTCGCCACCGGCCGCCTGCAGGTCCTTGACGAACTGCAGATCGGGTTTGATTCGCTGCGCGGATGACATGGAGCCTCCCTCCTAATAGCCTTTGAACGGGTTCGGGCCGATCTTGAGGACCATATCCATGAACTCGTCGATCATGTCCGGGATCTTGTCGTACTCGTCGATGGCCACCTGATACTGCTCGACGCGTTCGGGCTCGACGCCAAGGCGCTTGAGGGACTCGGCGATGTTCTCTTTGCGGCGGTTGCAGATTTCCGACCCTTTGACGAAGTGGCACTGATAGTCGTCGCCATATTTGCAGCCGAGCATCATGACGCCGTCGACGCCCTTGCTCATGGCGTCGGCCACCCAGATGGCGTTGACCGAACCCAGGCAGCGCACCGGGATGATGCGCACGTAGGGGCTCCACTTCTTGCCGCGAAGCGCCGCCATATCGAGGGCCGGATAGGCGTCGTTCTCGCAGGCCAGGATGAAGACGCGCGGGCCGCCTTCCTCGATTTTCGGCGGAATCTCGCACTCGCGGATCTGGGAGCCGATCATGTCGATGTTGTAGTTGTCAAAGGAGATGACGCGTTCCGGACAGGCGCCCATGCAGGTGCCGCAGCGCCGGCAGCGCGTCGGGTTGGGCTTGGGCGTGCCTTTTTCGTCGTCGTCCAGGGCCCCGAACGGGCATTCCTCGGTGCAGCGCTTGCACTGGGTGCAGCGCACGAAGTTGAACACCGGGAAGGACAGGTCGCCGGACCGGGGATGGACGGCCACGCCCCGGCTGGCGGACTCGACGCACTGGATGGCCTTGAGGGCCGCGCCGGCCGCATCGTCCCTGGCCTGGGCCATGGTCATGGGCTGGCGCACGCAGCCGGCGGCGTACACGCCGGTGCGCCGGGTCTCGTAGGGGAAGCAGATGTAGTTGGAGTCGGCAAACCCGTCGAACAGCTGGAGGTCCGGGAAGGCCGGGCCCTGGCGGTAGAGCAGGTTGATGGTCGGGTCGAGCGCCGTGGCCGGCACGATGCCGGTGGGCAGGACCACCAGATCCGCTTCCAGGCTGATGTTGCCGCCAAGCAGCGTGTCCTTGGCCGTGATGACCAGGCTCGCGCCCTCTTCGACCACGCCCGTGACCGTGCCCTTGGTCAGCATGACGCCGGGGTTGTCCTGGGCGGCGCGATAGTAGCGCTCGTTGATGCCGGGGACCATCATGTTGTCGTAGATGATCATGGCCACGGCGTCGTCGAGCTTCTCGCGCACGTAGTTGGCCTGCTTGAGCGCCACGAGGCTGGTCAGCTCCGAGGCGTAGGCGAGGTGCTTGGGCGTCTTGATCGGATTGAAGGCGACGGCCGGTTCGGCCTCTGCGCCTTCCTTCTTGTCGGCCGGCTTGGCAGCCTCGGCCGGGGCCTCGCCTTCGACGGGCGCGGCGGCCGGCTTCTGCTCCATGAGCTTGGTCACGTCGACGATAAAGGCCACCGTGGACGGGGTCCTGCCGTCAGACGGGCGCTTGATGGCGCCGGCCTTGACCATGGCCTCGAACTCGGCCGAGGTGACGACGTTTTTGGACTTGCCGTAGCCGAAGGGCGCCAGCACCTCGGTGTCCATGGGGGTCCAGCCGGCGGCCAGGACCACGGAACCGACGGGCAGCTTCTCTTCCTTGCCGGCGCTTTGCAGGGTGGCCTCGTACAGGCCCGGCGCGCCGGCCAGCAGGGCCAGGGTCGTATTGGTGCGGACCGTGATCCTGGCGTTGCCGGCCACCAGCCCGATCAGGCGATCGATGCCGGTGTCGGTGGCCTCGAGGTACGGGTAGTTGAGCGGGAAGGTCTTGTAGAGGCCGGCCGCCTTGCCGCCGAGCTTGTCGGCCTTTTCGACCAGCACGACCGAGTAGCCGGCTCCGGCAGCCGCCAGGGCGGCGTTGATGCCGGTCCAGCCGCCGCCGAGCACCAGGATGGTCTTATTGGTCTCGGGGACCTCGGGGTTGGGCTTGCCCATTTTCTGGAGCTTGACCACGCCCATGCGCAGGTAGTCGCGCACCAGCGAGTTGAGCTCGGCCGGAATGGGCTCCCCGGCCACCGGGGCGGACCCGTCCGGGTTCTTGTAGGACAGGACGGCGAACTCGCGCAGGTTGACGCGCTCGACCACGACCTTGTCGCCGAAGTCGAACACTTCCCAGTCCACGCGGGGCGACGTGCCGCACAACAGCACGGCGTCGATTTCGCCGGCGTCGGCGTCGGCCTTGATCATGGCCAGACCGGCCGGGCTCGACAGGCGTTTATGGGATTTGACGATGGGGCAGGCCCCGCCGCACTTTTCCTTGACGAACGCGACCAACTCCTCGGCGGACAGAAGCGGGGCGACGCTGGATTCGTCGATATACACACCGATTTTTTCGGCCATCGCCGCTACCTCCCTCTTACCGTGGCAATTGCTTTCATGGCCGCGCCCGTTGCGGACTGGGCCGACTTCATGACGTCAAGGGGCGTGGCGGCGCAACCGGCGGCGAAGATGCCCTTTTCCTCTCCGCCCACAATGAAGCCCATCTCGTCGACGGGCACATCCACGGGCAGGCGCTCGCCGGCAATGCTCGGCTGCATGCCCGTGGCCAGGACGACCAGCTCGTGGCGGTTGTCCGATTTGATGCCGGACACGGCATCCTCGACGGTCAGGATGACGTCGCCGGTGCCGGCGTCCTCGGCCACGGCGGCCACTTTGCCTTTGACGGCATTGATGCGGTCGTCGTTCAGGATGCGCTTGGCGAAGTTGTCGTAACGCCCCGGGGTGCGCAGATCGATGTAGTAAATGGTCACGCGGGCCTCGGGATAGGCCTCGCGGACATAGGCGGCCTGCTTGAGCGAGGCCATGCAGCAGATATAGGAGCAGTAGTTGAGGTGGTTTTCGTCGCGCGAGCCGGCGCACTGCACGAAAGCCACGGAACGGGGGGTCTTGCCGTCGGAGGGACGCAGGATCTTGCCGCTGGTGGGTCCGTTGGGCGAGGCGAGCCGTTCGAGCTGCATGTTGGTGACGCAGTTGGGGATGGCCCCGGCGCCGAGGTTCGTGAGCTTCGTCACGTCGTAGGGCTTCCAGCCGGTGGCGTAGACGATGCTGCCGACCTTGAGGACGACTTCCCTGGGCGCGTCGTCGAGATTGACGACGTCGGCTCCGGACAGGGTTTCCAGGTCTTCCTTGGTGCAGCCGTCCTTGTCGAGGACGTAGCGGTTGGGGAAGGCGAAGGGAACGTCCATGTACAGGGCCTTGCGCGTGCCCAGGCCGAGGTCGAATTCGCTGTCGATGTCCTTGGAAAGCTTCCTGACCGTTGCGGAAAGGTCGACGCTGCCGGGTTCGACGTAGCGGGGCCTGATTTTCACGGTGACTTCGTAGTCGCCGGCCTTGCCGGCGACCTTGGTCACTTCGGCCTGGGTGAAAAACTTGACTTTCTTGTTGTTTTTAATGCGCTGGAACTGGATTTCCAGACCGCAGGACGGGGGGCACAGCTTGGGGAAATATTTATTGAGCTGCATCACCCGGCCGCCGAGAAAAGGATTTTTCTCGACGATGTAGACCTCGTGGCCGACCTCCGCGGCTTCCAGCGCGGCGGTGATGCCGCTGAAGCCGCCGCCGACGACCAGTATCGCGTTGCTCGACATCGCAACCTCCCGGCAATGGTTAAGGCCAGCAAGAAAACGGCCTGATCCGCGAGGATAGACCGCCCCCGCCGCAGGCGTCAAAGCACGGTCCATCCGCCCGGGTAAGACCGTTAAAAAGCGGCCGCGGGCCGAAGCCCGCGACCGCTCTGGTCATTCCTACTGAGCGTCGGGAATGATCTGATAGTAGGTCTTCTTGAAGACCTTGGTTTCCTTGGTGGCCGGATCGTACTTGGAGTTGACGAAGCACTTCCATTTGCTGTCGTCCAGACCCAGGAAGTCGCCGCGGTAGTAGAAGCCCGGGTAACGGGTCTCTTCGCGGAACATGATGTGGGTCATGTGCAGACGCACCGTCCACAGGCGGTGGTACTGCTCCCAGCAGCGCATGAGCTCGTGCAGGTCGCGGGCGGCCAGCTTCTTGCTGTCCTCTTCCAGGTACTGCAGCAGCTGGAAGCCGGTGTCGAGCAGGGTCTTGGAGGTCGTGTACAGGGTGGCGCAGCCTCCGCCGTACTCGTCCGTGCACTTGACCAGACGCATCATGAAGTTGTGCGGGCTGATGAAGTTCGGGTTGACGACGGGGTCCGTGGACAGCCCGACGTTCTCTTTGAAGGTGTACCAGGGCTGGTAGATCTCTTTGAGCAGATCCTTGGCCGAGATGTTCAGCGTGGGCTTGAAGTCCTTGTGGTCGACAACCCAGCGGACCATCTGCTTGCCGGCCATGCGGCCTTCGGCGTGGGAGCCGGAGGAGAACTTGTGGCCGGAAGCGCCGACGCCGTCAGCGCAGGTCCACAAGCCGTTGACCGTGGTCATGCGGTTGTAGACTTTGCCGTTGTCGGCGCGGACTTTGTAGTCTTCCGGAACCCAGGCTTCGTCCGGGCCGGAGACCCAGATGCCGCAGCAGCCGGAGTGGGAGCCGAGCAGGTACGGCTCGGTCGGCATGATCTCGGAGCCCTTCTTTTCGGGCTCGGTGTCGGTGCAGGCCCACAGGTTGGCCTGGCCGACGCACATGTCGAGGAAGTCTTCCCAGGCTTCGGACTCAAGGTGCTTCTGCTGCTCGGGGGTCAGACCGGCGAAGGTCGCCTGGAGAGCGCCGGCGGTGTCCATGTAGATGGGGCCGCGGCCTTCGCGCATTTCACGAAGCATCATGTGGTTGCGCAGGCAGGTCGGGATGATGTGACCCTTGGCGTAGCCGCGATCCTCGTAGGGCTTGAGCATGGCGCGGTTGGTGACGCAGTAGTCCTCGCCCTTGGCGTTGGTGGCCTTGGCCTTGAACAGCAGGAACCAGGCGCCGACCGGGCCGTAACCGTCCTTGAAGCGGGCGGGGACGAACCGGTTTTCCATCATGGTCATCTCGGCGCCGACCTGGGCGCACATGGTGTAGGTGGAGCCGGAGTTCCACACGGGGTACCAGGCGCGGCCCATGCCTTCACCGGTGGAGCGGGGACGGTACACGTTGACCGCGCCGCCGCAAGCCACCATGATGGCGTTGGACTTGAAGACATAGACTTTGTTTTCGCGGGTGGAGAAGCCGACGGCGCCGGCGATGCGGTTGGCCTCTTTGCCGTCCAGGAGCAGCTTCACGATGAAGATGCGCTCCATGTAGCGATCCTGGCCCAGGGCGTTCTTCGCAGCCTCGGCCACGATGCACTTGTAGGACTCGCCGTTGATCATGATCTGCCAACGGCCGGAGCGGACGGGCTTGGCGCCGGTGCGCAGGGAGACGCCGGCGGCCTTGGACTGGGCGCCGTCGAGGTTGTGGCCCGAGGCGTCCTTGGTCCAGCAGGGCAGGCCCCACTCTTCGAACAGGTGGACGGAGTCGTCGACGTGGCGGCCCAGGTCGAAGATCAGGTCTTCGCGGACCAGGCCCATGAGGTCGGTGCGGACCATGCGGACGTAGTCGTCAGCGCAGTTCTCGCCGAGGTAGGTATTGATGGCGGAAAGGCCCTGGGCGACGGCGCCGGAGCGCTCGAGGGAAGCCTTGTCCAGCAGCATGACGCTGATGCCGCCGATCTTGTCGGCCCAGCGGCAGATCTCGAAGGCAGCGCCGCAGCAGCCCATGCCGCCGCCGACGAGAAGGATGTCAACGTCTTTTTCAATCAGTTCCGGCTCGGCAAGGGCAACGCCTTTGGGCTCGTCCTTAACAGGAATGGTCGGCATAATATAATTCCTCCGTGAGGTGGATAGAGAACTTGCGGGTTTCGATCCGGACTACTTGCAGAAGCCGTCGAGCCAGCACTGGACGGTGTCGGCGCCGGTGACGTCAAACTTCTTGCCAAGAGCTTCCTTGGGGGCAACCAGGGAGGTCTCGGTGAACAGCAGCTCGTTTTCGAGATCGCCGGGCTCGGGCTTGCCCTCGTAGGGCTTGATGGAGCCTTCAGGCGTGGTGCGGATCGGGAACTTGAAGCGCTTGATATTGCCGTTGCGGAACTTCACGGTCCACATGATGGAGTCGGCCGAACGCATGGGGATCGAGGTGCCGCCCATGGGAGCGAAGTCGGCGTAGGGGCGGGCCGAAATGGCGCCCTGGGGGCAGATCTTCACGCAGGAGTAGCATTCCCAGCAAGCGGACGGCTCCTGGTTGAAGGCGCGCATTTCCTGAGGATCCAGAATCATCAGGTCATTGGGGCAAATGTACATGCACGCGGTCTTCTCACCGCCTTTGCATCCGTCACACTTGCTCGGATCCACAAAGGTAGGCATAGTTAGTCCTCCAAACGTTTAGTTGTTGTACACCCAGCGCCCAATCCATTTAGAGCTAAACGCCTGAGCGCGACAGGACATCCGCGCGCCGGACCGGCCTGCGCCTTTGCGCCGCCGTTCCCGGCCTGCCCTCGCGCCGGCGTCGCTTGGTGCCGACACCGAGAACAAGTCGCCGGGGACCAGGGCCTTTTGCACCCCCGCCCGCCGCAGTGGCGGGCACGTCCCCGGTACCGCTACCGTACAAGACCTGCCAGCGGATAGCTTGTGCCCGAATTAACAAGCACCGCAAACCCCGTCAAGGGGAAAGTTCTTTTTTTCACGTCCCCCGGTTTTGCGCACGCCTGCAATGCTCCCGGCCTTCGGGCCGGCAGCTCGGACACCAAAATCGTAGTCTGGATGCAACCCTCAATTTAGCAGGTACCCAACCCCGCCGCAAGCCCTTTTCCCCATTTGTCCCGCTTCCTCTCCACAACCCCCGCTGCTTGTTACTTTTTAAACACTATCGCCTTTTTTGACCAAAAGGCGTAACATGAGCGGTCCGGCCCCGGCCGCCCCCATCGCTTCAGTCTTGACGACGCCCGCAGCCGCGGGCTATGCCCCGGCGTTCGCTGGAATTTGACCATTCGAGAAACGGAAGACGGTGCGAATCCGTCGCAGACGCGCTGCTGTATTCGGGGTCCACCCCGGCCGCCGTCCACTGGGCAACCCGCCCGGGAAGGACGCCGCCGTCGCCTCCGGCCATCCCGGCCGCCCCCGTAAGCCAGAAGACGCCTCGAATCCGGTCGGCATCCGGGCCTCGCGACTTGGGCCGGAGTGATGCAGGGCAACGCGATGCGCCGCATGGGCGCCCGTGCTCCGTTCACCCGTGTCCCGTTTCCCCCGCTTCGGGGAACGGGATTTCTTTTTTCGCGTCCCCTCCCTCTCGGGCATGCCGGCCTTTGCCAACGCCTTCGGGCCAAACCAAGGAGCCTTTCGCATGTTGACGCATTCCCTGGGATTTCCCCGCATGGGCCGCAACCGGGAACTCAAGGCCGCCCTCGAGGCCTTCTTTGCCGGCAAAACCGATCCGGGCGCCCTCGAATCCGTGGCCGCCGACCTGCGCCTGCGCCACTGGACCCTGCAACGCCAGGCCGGCATCGACCTCGTCCCGGTCGGCGACTTCTCGCTCTACGACCACATGCTCGACGCGGCCTGCCTGTTTGGCGCCGTGCCGGCCCGCTATGGCCACGCCGGCGGCCCCGTCCCCCTGGCCGCCTATTGCCGCATGGCCCGGGGCGGCCAGGACGCCCGCGGCGACGTCACGGCCATGGAGATGACCAAGTGGTTCGACACCAACTACCACTATATCGTGCCGGAATTCGAACCCGGCCAACGCTTCGCCCTGGCCGGCACGAGGCTCCTTGACGAGGCCGCCGGGGCCAAAGCCGCCGGTTTCGCCGCCAAGGCCGTGCTGCCCGGCCCCTTCACCTTCCTGCTGCTCGGCAAGGCGGCTTCCGGGGCCGCCGACCTGCCGGCCCTGCTTCCGGGCCTGCTGGCCGCCTACCGGGACCTGCTCGGCCGGCTGGCCCGGATCTGCCCCTGGGTCCAGCTCGACGAGCCGGTGCTGGCCCAGGATCTGCCCGCCCCCCTGGCCGCCCGCTTCCGCGAGGCCTACGCCTCCCTGGCCGAGGCGGCCGCGCCGGCCGGCCTCATGCTCGCCACGTATTTCGGCGGCATCAGCCACAACCTGCCCCTGGTCGAAAACCTGCCCGTGGCCGCCCTGCACCTCGACCTCGTGCGCGACCCGACCCAGCTCGCCCTGGTCGCCCGGGCCCTGGCCCCGCAGACCGCCCTGTCGCTGGGCCTGGTCGACGGCCGCAACGTCTGGCGCGTGGACGCGGCCGCCGCCCTGGCCCGCATCGAACTGGCCGCCGGACACCTCGGAGCCGGCCGGCTCATGCTCGCGCCCTCGTGCTCCCTGCTCCACTGCCCGGTGGACCTCGACGCCGAAACCGGCCTCGATCCGGCGATCAAGAACTGGATGGCCTTTGCCGTGCAGAAATGCCGCGAGGTGCGCCTGCTCGCCGACGCGGCCGCGCCCGGCGGCCTCGATCGGCCCGAAGTGGCCGCCGCCCTGGCCGAAAACCGGGCCGCCTGGGAAGACCGCCGCCACAGCCGGCTGACGGTCAATGACGCCGTGCGCCGGCGCGTCGCCGCCATCACCGTGGACATGTTCCACCGCCCGGCTCCGTTCCCCGACCGGGCCGCCGCCCAGCACGCCGCCCTGGCCCTGCCGCCCATCCCCGCCACCACCATCGGCTCCTTCCCCCAGACCCCGGACATCCGCCGGGCCAGACGGCGCTTCAAGGCCGGCGAACTCGACGCCGCCGGCTACGACGCCTTCCTCCGGGAAACCATCGCCGACGTCGTCGCCCGCCAGGAGGCCCTGGGCCTCGACGTGCTGGTCCACGGCGAACCCGAACGCAACGACATGGTGGAGTTTTTCGGCGAACGCCTGGGCGGCTTCTGCTTCACCCAAAACGGCTGGGTGCAAAGCTACGGCGCGCGCTGCGTCAAGCCGCCGGTCATCTACGGCGACGTCTCGCGTCCCGGCCCCATGACCGTGGCGCTGGCCGCCTATGCCGATTCGCTCTCGGCCAGACCCGTCAAGGGCATGCTGACCGGCCCGGCCACCATCCTGTGCTGGAGCTTTGTGCGCGACGACCAGCCCCGCGAAACCACCCGCCGCCAGATCGCCCTGGCCCTGCGCGACGAGGTGGCCGACTTGCAGGCCGCCGGCATCGGCATCATTCAGATAGACGAACCGGCCCTGCGCGAGGGACTGCCGCTGCGCAAAAAGGACTGGGAACTGGCCCTGGCCCTGGCCGTGGACGACTTCCGCCTCGCCGCCTCCGTGGCCCGGCCCGAGACCCAGATCCACACCCACATGTGCTACGCCGAGTTCAACGAGATCGTCCCGGCCATCGCCGCCATGGACGCCGACGTCATCAGCATGGAGGCCAGCCGCAGCCGCATGGAGCTGCTCGCCGCCTTCGCCGGCTTCAACTACCCCAACGACATCGGACCCGGCCTCTACGACATCCACAGCCCCCGCGTGCCGTCCGCCGACGAGATGGAAGGCCTGCTCCTGCGCGCCGCCGCCGTCATCGCGCCCGAGCGCCTGTGGGCCAACCCCGACTGCGGCCTCAAGACCAGGACCTGGGACGAAGTCACGCCCGCCCTGGCCAATATGGTCGAAGCGGCCAGAAGGGTGCGGAAAAAAATGAAGGGGAGAAGGGAGGTGTAAGGGGAGGGGGAAAAAGAGGAAGATGCCTCCGGCGGCCGGGGGGGATCATCCCCCCCGGACCCCCTGAAAGTGGCGGGAAGACGGCGGGCGCAGCAAAGAAGGGCCGGGGGATTTGGGAAAAGCTACCGGAAAGGGCTGCCGGCCTGCCCCTGGATCACAAGCTTAATTCGTCTTTTCGGTACTCGTCGACATAGATGGTCATATTTTCCTGCATGAAATCCCGGTAGAGCCCCGTTTTGAAGCGGAAAAAGTGGGGCGGAACATAGCCGCCGCCCCGATAGGCCGTCTGCCCCCGATAGTGGGCGATAGGTTCGCCGTTGAGCCAACCGTCGATCCGGCCGTCCTCGCCCTGCGAAAAACGGATGTCAAAGCGGAAATCGAGCCATCGCCCGCGCATTTCCTCACGCGTCGAGTAAAGCACGGTCCGCTGCCTCCGTTCACTGTTGTTTTCCTGGGTGAGGAACAGCTCGCCGTTCTGGTAGCGGACGGCCAACAGCGGACCGTCAGCAACGCAGTCAGTCCATGGCGGATTCGACTGCTTCCATTGGGCAATGATCAGCCGGGTGGGGACAATCGGAAAATCGGCGGGGATATAGAGACTGAAGCAATAGCGGTAGGCCCGATCCAGGCGTGCGTTCAGCCACCATGGTTCCTGGAGTTCGGCGCGTTCGGTGGCAATGCCGGCAGGGGACGACGGTTCGTATACGTCGCCGGCATGAACCGTGATTTCGGCGGCGCTATGCCCTTCCCGCACGCTCTGCCCTTGCATCCGGACGGCTCCCGGCTCGAATCTGCACTCGGACCAGAGAAATCCCAGGCTGCCCAACTCGAAATCGTCGTGGATATGGATCGGATACAAAGACCAGGCGCCCCATGCCCCCGCCAGGAGGACGAGAGCCGTTGCGCCAAAAAGAAACCATTTTCGCCGACCGGCGGAACAAGCGGAAGCGAACATACGCGGCATGGCCCAACCTCCTCTGTTGGCACGGTTGCAAACCGATAGGCCGAAGCGCATATTTTGTAAATATAGAAATTATCTTCTTTCGCAACCATGCGTTTTCCGACCGGGGAGGCCTCCCGCATTCGGGCGGCGGCGATCAGGACGGAGCCATGAACCACGCCCTTCCCAACCGGAAGGCTCTGCTCGAAGGCCGCCCGCAGGGACGCCTACGGCGGGAGGCGTCCCCAAAGAATTCCCTTGACACGATCCGTTCGGCTCGACTATCCGTATTGCCCATGCAGACCCTCCGCAATCTGACCTCCGGGTTTTATTTTTGGTTCTGGTTTAGCCACGCCCGTGGTCAGGGAGGGGTGCGGTCGAACTAGATCAACCGCAACGAGCCACTCCAGGGCCGCGGGCATCACAGCCGGCGGCCCTTTTTATTTGCGCTCGCCGGCGTCCGCACCGGAAATGGCCAAACCGAAGGAGATCGTCATGCTGCTTGGAAAAGCCGTCCGCCTCGAACGCATTTTCAACCGCAACACCCATCGCGCCATCATCGTCCCCATGGACCACGGCGTCACCGTCGGTCCCATTGACGGGCTGATCGACATGCGCGACGCCGTCAACCAGGTGGCCGAGGGCGGCGCCAATGCGGTGCTGATGCACAAGGGCCTGCCGCGTTGTTCGCATCGGGGCCGGGGCCGCGACGTGGGGCTGATCATCCATCTGTCCGCCTCCACGAGCCTGTCGCCCTTCCCCAACGCCAAGACGCTGGTGGCCACCGTCGAGGACGCCATCAAGCTCGGGGCCGACGGCGTGTCCCTGCACATCAACCTCGGGGCCGAGACCGAACGCGACATGCTGGCCCATCTGGGCGAGGCCACCTCGCGCGCCGCCGAATGGGGCATGCCGGTGCTGGCCATGGTCTACGCCCGGGGCCCGAAGATCAAAAACGAATACGACGCCGAGGTCGTGGCCCACTGCGCCCGGGTCGGCACCGAACTCGGAGCCGACGTGGTCAAGGTGCCCTACACCGGCGACATCGACTCGTTCTCCCGGGTCACCGACGCCTGCTGCATCCCGGTGGTCATTGCCGGCGGCCCGAAGATGGACAACGACCGCGACCTGCTCCAGATGGCCCACGATTCCGTCCAGGCCGGCGGTTCGGGCCTGTCCATCGGCCGCAACATCTTCCAGCACCGCCAGCCGGCCCGCATCGTCCAGGCCCTGCACGGCATCGTCCACCTCGATTGGGAAGTGGATCAGGCTCTCGAACTTCTGAAGGACTAGGCACATGACCAAGGAAATATGGCTCAAGGTCGTTCCCTTCGACAAAGACATCGTCACCCTCGGCCTCGAATCCGGCGTGGACGGGTTCGTGGCCGAGGCTGCCGACGCGGACAGGATTCTGGCTCTCGGGCGCACCAAGGTGATGACCCCCGACGAGCTGGACCTGCTCCCCATCGACTGCAAGGACGACGAGGGAACGGCCATCGAATCGCTCAAAGCGTGTCGTCCGGTCTTTCTGGCCAAAGGCTGGGAGATCATTCCGGTGGAAAACATCCTGGCCTGCACCGAGGGGCTCGGGCTTGAGTGCGAAAGCCTCGACCGGGCGCGGCTGGCCGCCGGGGTGCTGGAGCGCGGGGCCGACCGCCTGCTCATCACCCCCGAGGCCGCCTGCGACCTCAAAACCATCGTCAACGAGCTGAAACTCTCCCAGGGCGCCATGGATCTCGTACCGGCCACCATCGCCAAAATCGAACACGCCGGCCTGGGCCACCGGGTCTGCGTGGACACCACCAGCATCTTCAAGACCGGCGAGGGCATGCTCGTCGGCAACTCCTCGGCGTTCACCTTCCTGGTCAACGCCGAAACCGAGTCCAACCCCTACGTGGCGGCCCGGCCGTTTCGCATCAACGCCGGGGCCGTCCACGCCTACTGCCAGATGCCCGGCGACAAGACCCGCTACCTGGAGGAACTGGCCTCGGGATCGGAAGTGCTCATCGTGTCCCACAAGGGCCAGACGAAGACCGCCGTGGTCGGCCGGGTCAAGACCGAAATCCGTCCCATGCTGCTTATCACCGCCGAGGTCGACGGCAAGGAAGGCAAGGTCTTCCTGCAAAACGCCGAAACCATCCGGCTGGTCACCCCCGAGGGCAAACCCGTCAGCGTCGTGGCCCTCAGGGAAGGCGACAAGGTGCTTGTGCGCACCGACGTGGCCGGACGGCACTTCGGTATGCGCATTACCGAAGACATCAAGGAAGGCTAGCCATGACCCCGGCCTCCCGAAACGACGAAACCAAACAACCGGGGACTCTTGAGGAGGCCCTGCTGGAACTGCGGCGCAGCATCGACGCCGTGGACGACGAGATCGTCGCCCTCCTCAACAAACGCGCCGGCTTCAGCCTCGAAGTGGGCCGGCGCAAGGACGGCTGCGACAGCGCCGTGTTCAAGCCCTTCCGGGAACAGGAAGTCCTGGCCCGGCTGACCGCCGCCAATCCCGGCCCCCTGCCGGGGGCCCACCTGCTGGCCATCTACCGCGAAATCCTGTCTTCGTCCCGGCGGCTGCAACGCCCGGAACGCGTGGCCTACCTCGGCCCGGAAGGCACGTTTTCCCACTTCGCGGCCATGGCGGCCCTGGGCCACTCGCCCGACTTCCTGCCCCAGGGGACCATCGGCGACGTGTTCGCCGCCGTGGCCGGCAAACAGGCGGACCTCGGCGTGGTGCCCATGGAAAACTCCCTGCAAGGCACCGTGGGCCAGAGCCTCGACAACTTCCAGCACCACAACGTCTTCATCCAGGCCGAGATCTCCTGCCGGGTGAGCCACGCCCTGCTCTCCACGGCCAAGGACCTCGACGCCGTCGACACCGTTTATTCGCACCCCCAGCCCCTGGCCCAGTGCGCCGCGTGGCTCAAGACCCATCTGCCAAAGGCCCGGGTCATCCCCACCGACTCCACGGCTGCGGCAGCGGCCCGGCTGGGCGCCGAACCGACCGCCGCCTCCATCGGCCACCTGCGCCTCGCCGCCATGCACGGCCTGAACGTGCTGGCCAGCCCCATCGAGGACCTGCCCGACAACTGGACGCGGTTTTTCATCATCGGCCCCGAAGACACCAAACAGCAGACCCGGGACAAGACCTCCATCCTGTTCACCGTGCCCAACCGTCCCGGCGCGCTCTATCAGGTGCTCTCCCATCTGGCCGGCGAGGGCATCAACCTGACCAAACTCGAATCGCGGCCCATTCGCGGCGAGAAATGGCAATACGTCTTTTTTGCCGACCTCCAGTGCGACCTGACCCGCGAGGAATACAGCAAGCTCCTGGCCACGCTCAAGGAACAGACCCACAGCCTGCGCATCCTCGGCTGCTACCCGGCCGGCAGGCAGGTGGATCTGGCCGAGGGCGTCGTGGAAAAACGGGAAGAATAAGGTAGAGGGAGACTCCGGGGGGGAACGGTTCCCCCCGGACCCCCAACACGGGAAACCAGGAGAGGACAGACCATGCCGACCATCACCGCGCCGCCGTCCAAGTCCGTGTCCCACCGGGCCGTCATCGCCGCCGGCCTCGCCGCCGGCACAAGCCGCCTGTCGGGACTGCTCGACAGCCAGGACATCAGCCGAACCCGCGACTGCATGGCCGCCATGGGCGCGGCGTTCCATCCCCAGTCCGACGGCTCCGTCATCGTCTCCGGCACCGCCGGCCACCCCCAGGGCGGCGATCCCGAAACCGGCGAGGCCGTCGTCCTCGACGTCGGCGAATCCGGCACCACCTGCCGGCTGCTCGCCGCCGTGGCCGCCGCCGGCCGGGGGATCTTCGAAATCCGGGGGCACGGCCGCATGCACGACCGCCCCATCGGCGAACTCGTCCGGGCCCTGATGCCCCTTGGCCTGGAAGCCCTCTATCTCGGCAAATCCGGCTGCCCGCCGCTCACCCTCGTGGGCAAGGGACTGGCCGGCGGCACAGTGGCCATCAGCCTGGAAGACAGCTCCCAGTACCTCTCCGGACTGCTCCTGGCCGCGCCCATGTTCCTGGCTCCGGTCACCATCGAAATTTCCGGCCGGAAAACCGTCTCCTGGCCCTACGTCGCCATCACCCTGTCCGCCCTGGCCGACTTCGGCGTCCCCTTTGCCGTGGAGCAGCGCGTCAACGGGACCTGGGCCGCCGTGGACTGGAAAAAGCTCACCGACGTGGTCCCCGGCCAGACCCGTTTCGCCATGACGCCCGCCGCCTACCAGCCCTGCGACTATGCCGTGGAGGCCGACTGGTCGAGCGCGTCCTATTTCCTGGCCGCCGGAGCCGTGGGCGAGGCCCCGGTCACCGTCGCCGGCCTGCGCGTCGATTCGCTCCAGGGCGACCGGGCCATTCTCGATATCCTCGAACGCATGGGCGCACGCATCGAATACGGCCCGGGCGGCGTCACCGTGCGGCCAGGCGAACTGTCCGGACAGACGCTCGACATGGGCCGCTGCCCGGACCTCGTGCCCACCGTGGCCGCCGCCGCCTGCTTCGCCAAAGGCGAGACCGTCATCAAAAACGTCGCCCACCTGCGCATCAAGGAATCGGACCGCATCGAATCCGTGGCCGAAAACTGCACCCAGGCCGGAGCCAGCGTCACCACCCTGCCCGACGGCCTGCGCATCCACCCCAATCCCCTGCCCCGGGGCGAACGCATCGAGTTTTCCGCCTTCGACGACCACCGCCTCGCCATGTCCGCCGCCCTGTTCGAACTGGCCGGCATCGACGTGGCCCTGGACAACCCCGCCTGCGTGGCCAAATCCTTCCCGACCTTCTGGGAAAAATGGGACGCCGTGCGAAAAGGATAGGAAACCGGGGCGCTGCCCCGGACCCTGCCGGGGCGCTGCCCCGGACCCCATTACCACCAGGGCGCCGCCCTGGACCCGCCGGGGGGCATGATGCCCCCCGGACCCCCTCGACGGGCGACGGATCGACGCCGGGCCAACGGGCGGCATGAACTAAAAAAGTTTTATAAAAAAGAGCGTTATGAACGATACGAACAACAAGGGAACAACTCCCGCCGACCACGCCCAGGAAGGAGTTTTTGGGGAGGGTGGGGGTCCGGGGGA
>Ga0074193_1000768_pt1 | contig 48072 bp, 36 predicted proteins | sample EPASupsiteHSE605_FD_64523 | JGI IMG/M metagenome (GOLD analysis project Ga0074193, IMG submission 64523) | Bioremediated contaminated groundwater from EPA Superfund site, New Mexico - Sample HSE6-05 | ecosystem: Environmental > Aquatic > Deep subsurface > Groundwater > Contaminated ...
CACCCGGTGTTTATCCTGTTACACTGAGTGTTTATAATGCAACTGGTGGCGATACGGTTACAATGACCGATTATATCACCGTAAAAGATCCAGCTTTGGTAACAGCTGCGCCACTGACTGAATCGTTCGAGACAATTAATTTCAGCAATGATCTGATTATTCATAGTGATACGGCTGCAGCATGGACCCAGTCTTCGGTTGCATGTACCGGAAGCAAGGCCATTTATCTCAACAACTTCGACGGAAATCTTGCAGGCAGCTTCGATTCATTTATACTGCCGGCGTATGATTTATCTGATCTTGGCGAGCACAGCAAGCTTCAATTCCGTTGCGCCTATGCCCCAAAATATGTAGCAGCATCATTGTTGACGGTAGCTGATACCATCTATGATAAGCTCAGCATCCTGTTCTCCGATGATTGTGGTGTTACCTGGACCAATAAATTGTCGCTTACCGGAACAGCTCTGGCTTCGGCCGATCCAGTGGAAACTGCCTTCAGTCCTGCATCGGAAAGTGAATGGGGAACACACGAAATTATGATTCCGCAGGGGTTGCTTCCCGGTTACAGCAATCTGCTCGTGAAATTTGAATTCTATTCAAACGGCGGAAACAACATGTATATCGATGATATCAATATTAATACTGTCAGCTGGTTTGGTATGGAGGAAAGTATAGTTGACAACAGCTTTGTAGTTTATCCGAATCCCGCCGGAGATGAGACCAACATTTCTTTCACACTGCACAACAATGCCGATGTGAAATTATCGGTTGTGGATATTACCGGGCGCGAAATCGCTGTTGTGACATCATCAAAACTTGATGCCGGTGCGCACCAGTTCCCGCTTTCGCTTAGTCAGGTGAAAGCAAAGGGTACCTATTTCGTTCGTCTCGATGTGAATGGAATGCAGATGGTGAAGACTGTGGTATTCTAAATATTCTGCTCATAAAAAAAAAGGCGCACGTTTGAAAAATGTGCGCTTTTTTTCTGATATATCCTCTACTGCTTTACAAACCGCTGGCTGACTGACTTTCCGGAGGATGTACGTAACTGAACAAAATATATTCCCGGCGGGTAGCTGCTCACGTCAATGGTCTGTGTGTCATCGCTTGCTGCCGGAACAATATTCTGTACAAGCTGTCCGACACTGTTGATGATACTTATGGTTGAGCGGCTGAAGTATTCGTTTCCGCTGATGCGAATATTTACGTTGCTGGTAGCCGGATTCGGAAAACAATTGATGATAATGCGGACATCGGTGTTCTGTGCAATCTGAGTATTATCAGGCATATCATCATTCACAGCCGGTACTGCAACTGTTCCGTACAGTTCTGTATTCAGTTTCTCCAATCCTTGGCGTGCTTCCATAAAATGAACGTCAAATACCGGGTTATATGTTTTGCGGGTGGCTTTGGCATATTCATCGGCCGTGATTACAGCCATCTGACCTTCGGCATTTACAACCCACATCACGACGGATGCTTTTTTATCCGTTGTAATTTCTGTAGCAGACCCACTGGCTTCGTACATGGCATTGATGTTTTTGCAGCTCCAGTAAATACGTGCCGGAACAAATGGAGTCCCGTCTTCGGTAAACGATGGATGAATGGTTTCAAGCAATCGGCGTGGATAATCGCAGTTATAAATACCAGTCTGAACCACGCTTACAGTGCGGTATCCGGGGGCTGTCATGCCCGGTGTGCTCAGGTATTTGAAGTCAGCCTGCTGCGTTGCCCTGTTGCTGACAGCTTGTTGCGATGCTGCATTGTAATTGGCTCTGGCGGCCTGATTGCTTTCGGTTGCTTTTTTATATCGGGCCATGGCGGTCTGATATCCTGTTGCATCAAAAACCGGTTGTGCATACACTTTTATGGCAGTATCCGGGCGATCGAGCTTCAGCATGTACAAACCATCCATTTTCGATTTTTTGATGGTTACAGAACTCCATTTCACTTTGTACAAACCTGCATCAAATGCCGAGCGGCTTTCATCGACCTGAAACAGTACATTGTCATAGGCAGCCAGCTCGGGGAATTGTCCTTTGTCGTATTGTGCCTTGAACAGAAAACTTCCTTTGGTACTCAGCTGCGGTTGAATTAAGGCTGTTTGTGGTTTTACATCAGTAGCAGTGTTGCTTTCATTGTTTCCTGAAAATGTGTAGTCAAATGATTCCGGGGTATTGTCCATTTCTTCGATGGTGCGGAAAGTGCTTCGCTCAATGAATTCCCAGTTGTCGGCCAATGTGTCGAGATAATATACATTGTGTTTCGGGTCATTGTCGTAGCTGACCAGATCAACCGGAATATTTTTGTCTTTGGCTACCTGGAGCGGGTTTCCGTCGCGGTCGAATGCCAGGATTTCGAACATGCCCGCCGATTCAAATGTGTATTCAACACCTGCCGAATCATAGGTCATGGGAATTCCGGCCCTGAAAAAATCGGGAACTTTATGGAATTCGCGGAAGGTCATATCGACAGGACCTGAGAATATTTTCCCTTTATCGTCGGCAAATGCATTGGCCGGAACACGAATGCGGGTGCCGGTTTCGGTAAGGAAAGTGCCACCATTCTGATTGTCAAATGTGTAGGTTTGTGCCGGGATATTGACTTCCGCAATCGGTGCATTGACACACTGAATGGTATCGGTGACAGCAGGCACTGCATTATTGGCGAGTTCGGGTTTTGATTGATTGATATAATACACCGTAGCAACGGTAGCCACTACAGCTGCTGCGCCGCCGGCACCCCATTTCCACCAGTGTTTGGCCGGATTTACCCCCAACTGTACTTTTGATGCAATACTTTCGAGCGAAGGTTTATTCTGTAAAATAAAATCTTCGGAAGGTATTGGCTGATCGGTATTTATTCTGAACTTGCTCATGACTGTTTAGTTTGAGGTTAGCATTTTCTTTAATTTTTCAATGATTCTGAAAAGTTTTACCGATACATTGTTCGGTGTTAAGTTCAGCACTTCAGCCATCATGTTTACCGGTTGTTTTTCGAAGTAGCGCATTTCGATGAGTTCCATTTCCTGTTGATCGAGTTTCTGCAAGGCAGACAACAGGCGGTTTTCCAGTTCCTCCTTGTTTTTCTGATCGATGTCGCTGCTCATGTTTTGAAGGTCATTCACGTCGACATGATACACTATTTCAATTTTCTTTTTGCGGTGCTGCATATAAATTTCATTCAGCGCAATGCGATACAGCCAGGCGAGGACGGGTTTACCCATGTATGAAAAGCGATCTTTGTTTTCCATGGCCTTGAGGAAAACATGTGAGCACAGATCGAATGATTTCTCGGTGTCGCAGATACGCCTGAAGATAAACCGGTATACAGCGGCGTAGTGTTTTTCGTACACGGCTCCGAAATCGGATAAATCAACGGCGGAGGCCTTTACCGCGGCATCATTATCTACAGTTACGGACATCGTTGTGGTGCTTTCTGTGGTAAGCATGACAGGTTGTTTTGAATATATAATGCAGAAAATGCGAAATATTACAGTTGAAATCAGACATTATAAATTACTCTCGGATTTTAATTGTCCGAAGGTAAATAATTTGCTGTCGAACAGTTTTACCTGTAAGGTTTGAACAGTTGTTGTATTTGAAGTATCGAGCGACAGGATAGATTGTTGAGAGACAATTCCTACCTGACCGTTGCGCAGAAATATCAGTATGGCCATATCACGACCTGGTTTCAGATCCAGCATGTGTGCCTGAAATCCCAGAGTGCCAGCGTATGAGAAAAATATTTTCTGCATAGTATTCATCATGAATATTTCCCGAACCACACATTTATTGCCAAGTGCATCCACATAATCAACAGCCATCGAAACTGAAAGGGTGTCGAATCCCAGGAACATTTGATTGCGTGCCTGCAGATATTTGTTCAGTGCAAGATATCGTTCGAGTAGTGGAGCCGTCACCGGCGCACCTTCGAATGCAGCTGCTTCATCGGCAATGATATTATCATAGTATTGCAGCCATTGGGCCTGAGTCATCTTTTTTTCGGCATCGCTGAAATACACTTCTGTAAAGCTTTTCCATTGGTTGTCGTGCAGTTTCTTCATCGTTTTATTATAACCTGCACGATCGCGCAAAAGTCTGCTGTCGAATCTTTTTCTGCGCGAATCGAGCATGCGGGAATAGCGCAAATATCGCTTCAGATATTCTGCGCGCGATAATTCGGGTGCACAGATATTTTCTTTTAACGGATATGCATTCAGACGGGTTGTGCCATTCAGGTTCTTGAATTCAAAGGTGAATTTTTTACTGACATCATCATAATACAATCTGACGTCATTCCACCCTTCGCCTGGATTACGCTTCAGCATTTTGCGCTTTTGAAAATCACGGATAAACTGTTTTTTTGTCATTTCTTCGTCGAGAACCCAGTACATTCCACGAAAGACAGAAAGCTCGCGATAAAAAAGATTGATGTCTCCCGGATACGTTCTGCCGGGTGCTGCGTAAAAATTGAAACAAATAGCATCCTTTGGTAATTCAGGATTCCTGTATTTCCAGTAATACAAAGTCAAGGAATTCCAGTTATAGGAGTTGGGCGCATTCACCTTGCTCTGATAGGCGTAGAGCGGACTTGCATATCGTTCGGCAAACAACAGTGTGTCAAATCCCGATTCGTAATTAAACAATCGTGAATAATGCAGATAGGCTTCGCTGAGAATTTGTGTCTCGGTGTTGATGGTTGTAAATTCGCCATACACCGGATTTTCATCAGGATTTTCTGTAGCAGTAAGTGAATCGCCGGGCGATGAAAATCCAATGTTGGCACCGGGAAACAGTTTTTTCAAAGTTTCCTGTTCTTCATCGGTGATAGCAGAATCGACCGACAGATAACGAATTTGCAGCGGACTGATTTTCGACAGTGCATCAACGGGACTTAAAAAAAGATTGTTGGTGGTATATAAAGTATTCAGATTGTTCATCTGCACCATGCTTTCAGGAATATCCATCAGGGCATTGTTGCTGATGTCGAGTACTTCAATATTGCTGAGTTTCCCAATGTTGGTTGGTAATTCGCAAATATCATTGACAGGCAGTCCGAGATATTTCAGATTATAACATCCTGTCAGTACATCAATACAGCGCTCGGTTTGCAGGTTGTCGCAATTGGTAATGACCAGTTTCTGCAATTGTGGAAGCGCTGTAATCTCGGTTGGAATGACCAGTAATTCGCTTTCATCGATGGTGAGTTGCTGAATTTTTTTCAGTTTTTTGAGATTTGCCAGGAAGGTTTTAAAATTGAGATCAAGACATTCGGCAACAGCAATGGAGGTAAGCGATTGTGCGGTGTACAGCTTATCCGGTAAATCAGCATTTGGATATCCAACTATGGTGAGCGATGTGAGATTTGGAAAACGACTGATGTTTTCGAAGAACAGTGAATCATCGCCGCTGCTGCAATCCAGATAGAAACGGCTGACTGCAACAGGGTTTTCCAATGCTTCTTCGACGCTGTAGAATACTTTTTCCGCTGGCTGCGCTACAGCCATCACCGGAAACGTAATAATGAAAATCAATAAATATTTTTTAAGCCACATAATCCAAACGCGTTTTATATTTAATGCAGGTTGAAAAGCAATATTACGAAATGGTTTTGAAATATGGTAAATTTCTTTCAACATTCTGTTTTGTGAGCGCTGTTATGCTGCCCGTTTTTATAAGTTGCTGCTGCAATTCATCATCAGGGATAATTATGGTTCTGCTTAAAATCACTACCTTTACGCATTCAAACGCATTCATGAAAAAACCTGCCCAAAAGTCCATACAGTTCACTGTCCGTGAAGCCGACACGCTACTTCCGTTTTTAATGAAAGTTTTTCCGGGAAAGTCGCGCACCAGCCTGAAACAACTGATGCAGAACGGCGCCATTCTGGTTGACGGTGCCGTAGCCACCCGACACGACTTTGTGCTGAATCAGGGGCAGATTGTTTCGCTGGGCGCTGTCGCCACGAAACCTTCCATCAGTATTCCCGGAATAAAAATTCTGTACGAGGACGACAGCCTGATTGCCATTGATAAACCTTCAGGATTGCTGACTGTGGGTACCGAAAAGGAAAAAACCAATACCGCTTACAGTTTGTTGAGCCATTATGTAAAGACTGAAAATAAAAACAACAAGATTTTTATTGTACACCGGCTCGACCGAGATACGTCAGGTGTGCTGGTGTTTGCGCGCAATACCAATGTGCGCGATGTTTTGCAGGAATACTGGCACAACGAAAATCATAAACGCGAATATGCCGCGCTGGTATGCGGAAAGACTGAAGAGCCCCAAGGCCGCATCGAAAGCTGGCTGAAAGAGAATGCCAATCTGCAGGTGTTCTCAAGTCTGCGCCCTGATGATGGTCAGCACGCCATAACAAACTGGGAATTGGTGCAGCAGAACGATGAATACAGTTTGCTGAAAGTGATTCCCGAAACGGGCCGGCGCAATCAGATCCGCGTGCACATGTGCGATATTGGTTTCCCGATTGTGGGTGACCGCCGCTATGGAAACGGACAGAATCCCATAGGAAGACTGGGACTGCATGCCACTTTGCTCTCCTTTATTCATCCCGAAAACGGCAAAGTAATGACGTTTGAATCGCCGGTGCCTGGAAGTTTTTTAAGAATGGTGAAAAAATAATAACTGTATAAAATGGAAACGCTGCTCATTATTCTCATTGCATTGACTGTAATCAATCTTGTATTGATGTTTGTCTTACGCCCCAAACAAAACAGTGATGTATCATCGAAAATAGATTTGTTTTCAGCATCGCTGCAGCGGGTTGAAACAGCACTGAAAGACGATTTTCAGCGCAACCGCGAAGAGAGTGCGAAACTCACCAAAGAAAACCGCGATGAACTCAGCAATTCGCTAAAGGATTTCAAAACCGAAATGAGCGAATCGCTCCGGTTGATTACCGAGGAAAATCGCAAGGCATTGGAAAAGCTTACCAGCACTGTTGAACAGAAGTTGGTGCTGTTATCCGAGCAATCCGGGAAAAATGCAGAGCAGCAGCGTGAAGCGCTGGAGAAATCCATCAGAGGTTTTCAGGAATCATTTGATAAAAGCGTGCAATCGTTTAATGAAGTACAGCGCGAAAAATTCTCACAGCTTGAAAGCAGGCAGAATGAGCTTATAGTAAACACCGAAAAGAAACTGGAATCGATTCGCGTGACGGTAGAAGAAAAACTTGAAAAGACGCTCAGCGAAAGGCTTGGACAAAGTTTTGAAACCGTTGGCAAACAGTTGATCGAAGTGCAGAAGGGGCTGGGCGAAATGCAAACGCTGGCGCAGGATGTAGGCGGATTGAAAAAAGTACTGAGCAACGTAAAAAGCCGTGGCGGAGTAGGCGAGGTGCAGCTTGAGATGCTGCTCGAGCAGATACTTGCACCGGAACAGTTTGTTGCCAATGTTAAAACCAAAGCCGGATCGAACGATCTGGTTGAATTTGCCATCAAGCTTCCGGGCAAAGATGATTTACAGTCAACGGTGTTTTTGCCGATCGATGCCAAGTTCCCGCGCGATGTATACGAAAAGGTAGTTGATGCTTATGAAACGGCAGATCCGGCTTTGATTGAACCGGCTAACCGCGAGTTGGAAAACACCATCAAAAAAATGGCGAAAGATATCCGCGACAAATACATCGATCCGCCGCACACCACCGACTTTGCCATTATGTTTTTACCGTTCGAAGGGATTTATGCAGAGGTCATCCGTCGTTCGAATTTGCTTGAGCAGTTGCAGCGTGAATTTAAAATTGTTGTAACCGGGCCTACCACATTGGCAGCCATTCTGAACAGCCTGCAGATGGGTTTCCGCACATTGGCGATACAAAAGCACAGCAGCGAAGTATGGAAGATTCTGGGTGCGGTAAAAACCGAATTCGAAAAATTTGGTGGTCTGCTCGAAAAAGCTCAGAAACACATCAGCAATGCGGGCGAAACGCTCGATCAGCTGAAAGGAACACGCACAAGGGCTATTCAGCGTCAGTTGCGGGGTGTAGAAGCATTGCCCGAAGGCGAAGCAGCGCAGATGCTGCCGGATTCTTTATCTGCGGATGAAGATGATTTTGAAGAAACAAAAAATCCGGAGTAATACCCCGGATTTTCCTGAAATTTTGTTGTTTGTAATCAGTTTATCAGCTTAGTCCTGAATAAAACCGGCAAACCATTTCTGAAACATTTCGCCTACAACGGGCATGGGTTTCATGTCGCCGTTAATTGCGCCAATCAATGCAATAAGCCAGATGACAAATGCTCCTATGTACAGCAGCGTTGAAAGCAAAGATAAAATCAAAAAACCAAAAAATGGCACGAAAGCAAACATGAACGACAGTATGAAAATGGCAAATAATAGAATAATTATACCCAGTGATTGACGGAGGTGAAATGCTCCCAGCTTTGTTTTGTTCGTTCCATTATGCATGATTAATCCTACAATCCAGCCAATCAGAGTGAGATAGCTGATGATCGCGACCGTTTTGTCTTCAGTAGAACGAGTGTTGTTGAATTGCGGTGTTTGTTGTTCCATAGTGAGTTGTTTTTATTTTGACGCAAATATAGGGCATTTTTGTAGATCTGAAAAAAAGAAAAGCCGACCTTCGAAAAGATCGGCTTTGCAGATTAAAAACTTTTTAAAGAGAGTAGAGAATGCCGATGTTAAAGCCAAACCAGTCAATATCATTACCGTTGTCGCCCATCACATAATTCCATTTAAATTCGCCGGTCAGTTCCATATTATCATTCAGCGCATAACCAATTCCGGCTTTGGGAGCAATACCGAAATGCAGTTCAGAATCTTTTGACACAGTGCTGCCAAATTTCCATTTCCAGCTGAAATTATACAAGCCCAGATCAAACCCCAGATATGGGCGAATGACATTGGTACTCAGGGTGTAGTCGGCAAAAAGCGTAATGGGCATTAGAGAGCACGAAAAATCATCATAGTCGGTTCCGAAATGATTGTAGCCAATGTTTAATCCGGCAGCTACATCGTCAGTTACCATATAACGGGCACTGGCATTCAATCCGAAACCGGTATTGTATCCGCTGCTGAAGTCACCCAAAGGGAACTGAGGTCCGGCCTGCAGTCCCAGCTGAATTTGAGAAAAGGCTGCTGTTGCCGTCATGCTTAACACAATCATCGCAATGAGTCTGATTTTTTTCATAATTGGTAATGTTTTATAGTTTTGTGCAATATTAGTAATATTTTGTTTATCCGATTTTGTATTTTAGCGAAAAAAATCATGAATACTATTTTGCCTTTTTCTGTGATGATATTATTAGCTGTTTCCGGAATTTCACAAACTGTAATTCAGTTACCGGAGCCGGTTACAACAGGTGGAAAGCCTATAATGGAAGCTTTGAAAGATCGTCATTCGGGTCGCGAATTTACTGATACCATCATGCCGTTGCAACAACTGAGCAATCTGCTATGGGCTGCCTACGGCATCAACAGGCCTGAAGAACAGCGCAGAACAGCGCCTTCTGCACGCAACGTGCAGGAATTCGATTTGTATGTGGCTCAGAAATCGGGAGTTTATTTGTGGAAATCCGACAGCAATCAGCTTGAATTGGTTAAAGCAGGTGACTTCCGTGGCCGGTTTGGCCGGCAGGCATTTGTCGCATCTGCTTCGGTAGTGCTGATTTATGTAGCCGATTACGACCGCATGGGTAAAATGGAAGAAGACACCAAAGATTTTTACAGTGCTGCCGACTGCGGCTATATAAGCCAGAATGTGTATCTGTTTGCTGCGTCCGAAAATCTGAATACGGTAGTCATCGGATCAGTGGATCGCGAAACGGTGGCTGTTCTGCTGGGTTTGAAAGCGTCGCAGAAAGTGGTTTTTTCGCAACCTGTCGGCAAACCGTAATTATTCCTCCATTGATTATCTGCAAATTTTTCCGGTTGGTAGGGACATTTGTTTCGATGGGCGGAAAGCTGTTTTGTATGACAGCTTTTTCTTTAATTTAGCAGCAGATGAACTCATTTGTAACTACATTACTCATTTTACTGATACCGGTTTTTGCTCTTGCCCAAACCAAAAACACGGTGGCCGTGCGGACAGATATTACGCCGGTTATTGATGGTGATATTTCTGATGCCTGTTGGAAAGCGGCATCCCCGTCCGATCATTTTTTACAGAAATCACCATTTTACAGCAAGCCTGCCTCGCAGCGTTCAGAGGTGGTTGTGTTGTACGATGACAACGGAGTTTATTTTGCAGTCCGCTGTTACGACAATGCGCCCGACAGCATTCTGCGCCAGCTCGGAACCCGCGATGAAGATCTTAATGCTGATCGCTTCAATATTAAAATTGACCCGTACAATAATCACCTCGATGCCTATGTTTTTGGAGTGTATGCATCGGGACCGCAGGCTGACAGCCGCTTTCAGGATGCTGCCTTCAATGCCGTATGGAAAAGCGAAACCCGAATTGATGAAAAAGGATGGACTGCAGAGGTTTTCATTCCGTATAGTGCATTGCGTTTTCCAAAAACGGATGTGCAACTGTGGGGAATTCAGTTTGAGCGTTTGATCCGGCGTAACCGCGAAACAAACCAATGGGCACTTGAAGAACAGAATGCCAACAATGTGCAATTGCTTTGGGGCACGCTGAGCGGTATTCAGGGCATTGACCCACCGGTTCGTCTTTCCATCAATCCATACTTGTCTGCTTCAGTTTCTCATTTTCCGCATCACGATGCAAGTGTTGAAGATTATTCGAAAAACTTTGGCGGAGGCCTTGATTTAAAAGCTGGTCTTAGTGAAAGTTATACGGTCGATATGACGCTCCTGCCCGATTTTAGCCAGGTGCAAAGCGATGATGTGATAAATAATCTTTCCGCATTCGAGACTCAATACCAGGAGCAGCGCATGTTTTTTAAAGAAGCCGTTGATCTTTTTCAGAAAGGAAATTTATTTTACTCACGTCGCATTGGCCGCACCCCGCGCGGATTTTTTGATGTATATAGTCAGCTTGATTCCGGTGAAACAGTTATTTCAAATCCTTCGCAGGCGCAGTTGGTCAATGCTTCAAAAATTTCGGGCCGTGGTAATAATGGTTTGGCTGTTGGATTTTTCAACGCCATTACACGAAACACCTATGCCGAAATCCGCACCAGTACAGGTGGAACACGAAAAGTGCTGACCGAACCTTTTGCCAATTATAATATTCTGGTGATTGATAAGGAATTTAAAAACAGCAATTCTTTTTACATCATCAACAACAATGCAATGCGCGAACGCCTGTACCAGAGCAGCAATGTGACGGGGGCCGGCACCGGCATTTATGTAAAAAAGAAAACATTTAAATTCTCTTTCAATACAGCCGTAACTCAAAACGATACAGCATTGTTTTCGGATCATGCCGTTGCAAGTGCCGGACTGGCGCATGCCACCTCGTTTTCGAAAGTCCGTGGCAACTGGACATGGACTCTTGGTCAAAGCACCCGCAACAGTCGCTTCGATTATGATGATATGGGCATCATGTCGATGAATAATTATCACAGCTATACTTTCACGTCGGCTTATGCATGGTACAATCCGGCACCATGGCTGAAGGAAATCAGGATGAACAATTATCTTGAATCATCTTACCGCCTGACTACAAACCGCTCTATTGGCAGCGAAATGATGGTACGACTGAGTATGCTCACCATGAAACATCATTTTTATATGTGGGGCGGATATGAGCGATCGCTCAGTCGTGCTTACAATTATTACGAGTCACGAAATCCCGCAATGCCTTACTACGAGCCACACTGGACATATGCATTTCTTGGCTTTTCCAGTTCATACAGCAAGCCTTTTGCACTCGACGGCGATTTCTCGTTTATTGCTGTTCCGCACGATGATTCGTATTCGGTTAATGTTGCATTGTCACCGTTTATTAAAATCGGAAATCGTTTCCAGCTGCGCTACGAAGCGGGTGCTGAAAAAGTATTGCGCAGTGTGGGCTATGCAGGTGTTGACACCCTTGGAATGCCATTGTTTGGCGTGCGTGATGTGATGACCGTAAACAACACACTTTCATTGACCTATGTCATCCGCAACTACATGCCCATCACATTGCGTGTACGGCATTATTACAACGAAGGGCGCTACAACCGCTACATGACACTCGACGAAAACGGAGAACCCTTCATTGCTGCAAACGGAAATTATAATCACGATTTCACTTTCAATGCATTCAATATTGATTTTGTATATGCATGGCAATTCTCGCCGGGCAGCTCGCTGAGCCTGATCTGGAAGACCGGCATTCAAACGGAACAATTGCCCACACACATGAGCTATGTCCAGAATTTCCGTCACACCCTCGACAGCGATCAGTTCAATTCGCTCACGCTGAAAATTATTTACTATCTGGATTATCAGCAGGTGAGGCGGCACAAGGCTTAACGCACAGGGCACAATGCACAATGCTGTGCGCGTTGAAAGTCTTCAGGTTATCAAGTGAAAAGGCGACGTAATAGCTAAAAGCATAACGCGCAACGCTCAACGCCTACAGCTTAATGCTTAACGCTTAATGCTTAAAGACTGCGTTGAATCACAGATCCTTAAGCTTTAAATTTTTAAGCTTTAAGCGGTGTTTTTTAATGCGAAAAAATGACTATTTTTACCCTTCAAATTGTTTTGCATGAAACGGTATTTCATTTTTTTACTGATGGCTTTATCGCTGTCATCGTGTCATTTCGGGCGCATGATTATTTACAATGTAGCTGATGTTAATGATTATAAAAAATTTCCGCAGCTGCCTCTGCAAAAGTCGGAGCAGCCATTTTATTTTGCAGAAAAAACGGTTGCAGATCTTGATACTGCGCTGTATCCGAAACAATATATTGCCGACGATAAAATTACGGATTGGAAATCATTGTTTGCCGAAACCCGCACCACATCGCTGCTGGTGATAAAAAACGACACCATCGTATATGAAAAATATTTCATGGGCAACGATGAAAACAGCATTTTCACTTCGTTCTCGGCCAACAAATCTTTTATTTCGGCGCTGGTGGGCATTGCTGTTGCTGAAGGAAAAATCGGGTCGGTAAAAGATCCGATTACCAAATACCTGACGTTTTTTAAAAACCCCGGATTTGAAAAAATCACCATTGAGCATTTGCTGAATATGGAGTCGGGGATTCGTTTCCGTGAGAATTATTTCAATCCGCTGGCCGAAATCGGGCGGTATTACTATGGAAGACAATTGCGTAAATATGTGATAACGCTGAAAGTCAAAGAGGATCCGGGTGTTAACTATGAATACATCAGCGTAAACACTTTGTTGCTGGGCATGATTATCGAAAATGCCACCGGTGTTGCACTCGATAAATATTATCAGGAAAAACTCTGGTCACCGCTTGGAATGGAGTTCGAAGCCACGTTGAACATTGCTTCGAAAAAAGACAATATGGTCAAATCGTATTGTTGTCTGAATGCGCGGACGCGCGATTTTGCGCGCTTCGGCCGCTTGTATCTGAACAAAGGAAACTGGAACGGAAAACAGGTTGTGCCCGCAGACTGGGTTCAGACCACGATTACACCTGTTGCCAAAGTACGTTCATCGGTGTATTACAAATATCAGTGGCGTATTGACAGTCAGGGAAATTACTGGGCGCAAGGCTTGCTGGGACAATATATTTTTGTAAATCCGACAAGCAAAGTTATCATGGTCAGGACCGGCAAAAAATATGGTTCAGTAGACTGGCCTACGTTGATGGCCGCTATTTCGAAAAATATCTGATATGCCGAAGATTGGCGTTTTATCGGATACGCACGGTGTGTTGCCCGAAGCGGTGAAGGATTTTTTTGCAGGTTGCGATGAAATCTGGCATGCGGGCGATGTGGGAAATCTGTCGGTGCTGGAACAACTGGCAGGCATTGCATCGGTGCGCGCTGTGCATGGCAATATCGACGGGCAGGATGTGCGCAGCGTAGCCCATGCACATACTTTTTTTACCTGTGGTGGAAAACGTGTCCTGATAAAGCATGTCGGCGGTCGCCCCGGTGCATACACGCCCGAAACGCGTGAACAGATCAATGCATTGCGTCCCGATATTTTTGTGTGCGGACACAGTCATATATTGCTGGTTCAGTTCAATCAGAAAAACAATTTGTTGCACATCAATCCCGGAGCGGCCGGCAGCAGCGGCTTTCATAAAATGATCACCATGCTTCGTTTTCAGATTAACGATGGAAATATTACCAATATGGAAGTGTGGGAAAAACCGCGGAAGGCGCTTATCTGAGCCTGTCAGCAGCGCGTACTTTCATTTCGTCTTTTTTGATGGCTTTATTGGCAAATACCAGCATAATCATGCTGATAAGCGGCATCACAACACCCACCTGCTTGTAATCGGCCACACCGTCCAGATCTTTGGCCATGCGATCGGAGGTGAAAAAAATGACAGCAATAAACAAACAGTTCATGATAAAAACAATGGCATTGAAGCGCATTTGTCTGATACGGTTTTTATACAGAAAAATGGCAATCAGAAAACTCAGGGCGGTTACGGCTCCTGCAACCATGATCAGAAGCGGATCGTAGGCGTTTACAATATTGGTATCGCCGGTAGCGGTGTGCAAATACATGAATGCACTGGCAGCACCATCAACAATACGCACATACGGAAAAGCCAGCATGGCACAAATGGCCAGCACGCCGATGAATAAATACACAGATTGAATTCGTTGTATCATGGCTTGTGTTTTTTTGAACAAAAATAATCAATTTCTGTATTCCGGAAAGTGCTGGCATTTTCTTTTTTGATGTGCTGAAACTAATTAAAGACCAAAGATTCGTTCAAATTTATTCACTAATAGAACACGGATCCGCCTCGGCGGACACAGATTTTCCGGATTTCCACGGACCCGCCTGCAGCGGGCAGGTAAAACAGATTTTGTTAATATAATGTAATGCAAAAGCCGCAATTCGTAACAGCAGAATGAATTTGCAAGCGAGCTTGCGAAATTCAAGCTGCTGTTACGAATTAACGCAACGGAGTTGCGTTGCATGCAGCGGATTTTGCAGTGATTGCACAAGAATCCGTGTTCATCCGTTCAATCCGTGTTTAATCCGTGTTATAAAATGGAATAGCATGTCAAAAAATGATTCGAAAAAAGAGTTTCCTATTCCATAATCATATGCAGAATTTCGGGCGAGCGCATCTGGCCTGTTTCGGGAAAATGAAAACGGAAATACTGCAGCATGGCCTGGAAAATATTTTTCTGCGACGCCATCGGAATTTTCTCGGCAAATGGTTCATTCAGCCCGCTGTTGATGAGCTTTTGCAACCACATGGAATCTGTCTGACTCAATATACCGGCCGGTGCATCGGACACCAATCCTTTATCGAGAGAAAAAACAACATTGTCGTGTTCGTTTACGCTGCCCGAAATATCGAAGCCGAGTTGCGATGCCAGCGCAAACCCAAACTGAATGGGATATACCGACGACACCGCCGGTGTGCGTTGCACAAACAAAATGCAGGATTCCAGAAAACTGTACATGTCGTCGCTGCGGGTTTCCTCGCGGACAAATTTCAATGCGCATTCGGCCATGAATGTGGCAATGGCCTGGCGGCGGAAATCGTAACCCTGTGTTTCGGGCACAACGGCCAGCGACAACGATTTTACTTTCGGCAATTTACTTCCCGAAACCGTGAAATACTGACATTCCACAATGGGTAACGGATATGACAGAAACGGATATTTATTGCGGTTGTTTTTTAAATACGAAGCAACAAAAAACGATTGCACGCCATCGGGTGTCAAAGCTTTCAGGATGAGTCCCGAGTCTCCGTATTTAATGGAATGAAGAATTATGCACCGGACAACTGCAATCATGCATCAATGATAAAACATCAGTTTTGAAGTATTGGTAACCGAGCCATCATCGTTGGTTACAAAAATCAGGTACACGCCTGTGGCCGGACGATCGCCATTCATGTCGAGACAATTCCATACTGCCTGGCCGCCCTGGGCGCGGGTTTTATAAATCAATGTTCCATACATGTCGGTAATAGAAACCCACCCGTTTTCGATGAGACCCGATACCGAAACATAACCATGAAAATCGCTTTTTACAGGATTGGGAAAAACGAATACCGAATCAAGCGATTCTTTAGGTGTGGTGGCTGTTCCACGGAAAGAGATGATTCCCTTGGCCGTTGCAAAAAATACTTCGCCGCTTTCGGGCATAATGGCTATGCCGTTGATATCGTCGGCCAGCAGAGGAGAATCTTCGGATGTAAAATGATAAATTTCTTCGGTGCCATCTTCGCTGAGTAAAAACACACCGGCTTTTTCTGTGCCAATCCATTTGCGGTTGGCACCATCGATGGCAATACATTTTACTTTTTCCGATTTCAGCAACGGTTGCACATAACCATCCACCTCAACCAGAATCTGCTCTGCATCGTAGCTGCCGCCTTCGAAAACATTTTCAGGATTATAAATAACGGCAATGCCTGCATCGGTGCCAATCCAGATTTCGTTGTCGTGATCCACAGCAACACATTGCACGTTCATGGAAGGCAAAGCTCCGGAACCTTCACTGGTATTGAGTTTCTTGTACTGATCGTCCGAAGTCACATCAATGGTGTTGTTGTCATTAAACACAAAGAGCCCTTCGGCGCGTGGCAGCGCAATCCATTTATATCCGTTCTGATCAATCACAGGGCTGGAGCCTGAGCTGAACGAATTACCCCCAAAGGAAAAAGTTTTGAATTGACCATTGGGTTTCAGTACCGAAAGAAATTGGCTGTTCCCAATGGTATTAATCCAAAGATTCCCGTTGACATCATATGTCAAACCGGTCACTTTTATCAGATTGGGAAATCCGGCAACTGGTTCCAGTGTACTATTGGATGTATCGTACACCGCATAAATGGCATTATTACGGATTTCGACCAGACCATAGTTATAGGAACCGGCGAAAACGTGTTTCGGATCAGCCGGGTCGGTTTGCACTACCACCAGATCGCTGATGGTATCGAGTCCCGGTGTAAGGTAGCCGTAATACGAGTCCCACTCTTCGTCGTGGAATACCGAAATTTCGGATGCGCGGTACAGGTTGCTCCACGATTCATTAAATCCACCGGGGACACAGGCTACATAAGAACCGTTTACCGACAGGCTGAACGTATTTGTGGAAAAAGGTCCTTCTGGTTTCAGAATCTGATAGTTCCAGTAACCCCATGTTTTAACGAGGCCAAAATTGTCGTCTCCGACGTATAGAAATTGTCCGTCAGGAGTGAATTGTGCACAGTTCGGAGCCGGAACGAGTGATCCGAAGGTATAAATATTTCCAAGTGGATTCAGCGACGCATCATACAGTTGTACGTTGGAATAACCGCAGATAATGAGCTGATTATTGGATACAGACAAATTCATAATTTCTTTACCTGTCCAATCCGGAACTTTTTGCCACACATTGTTTTCGCAATAATAGGCCGTGTCTCCGTTGAAAGGAGTGAATTGCAGGACAACAAATAATTTGTTGTTGAAAATTTCCATCATCCCGTAATTGCCGTCAGCAACAGGCACCGGTATTTTTTCCCAATTGCCGAAATAGGCCAGGTTGGGGCTATTGATATCCGCACTGTAAATGCCTTCGTCCGATGAAGCATAAATAGAATCTGAGCTGATAACAATGTCGCTGACGTTTACCTGTGCGCCGTTGTCGCCGATATAGTAGGTATCTTTGATTTCTTTTTTAACCAGGTCAAGAACTACAATGCCAAATCCACAGCTGAGGTACGCATACCGATCATGAATATATACATTGTTGATGGTTTTATTCCCTGGAATACTTTTCCGTTTGATGTCCGGAATGTTATATACGGTGCTGTCAGGCAGCATCAGATCAATATTGGTGTTGGTATAGCCAATAACCAGGATTTTGTAAGTGTTTGAGTATTCAACAGCAGCGATTCCGATATCATTCAAACCGTTAACAGTACTATATTTTTCATAAACCCAGCGGGGTTCATCATAGTAGTAAAGCGAATATGGGGTGGCCGCGTATATTAATTCCGACGTGGTGGCCACATCAATCACCGTTGAGTAGGGTAAATGATCGCGCCATTCACCAACAGCTACATGCTGAGCCGGTGTTTGTCCGAAAAAACCAATCGATAGAAAAAGAAGAAAACAGAATCTGTGCATACAACAAAAATAGTGATTTTTGCACATTAACTTCAAAACCGCTTTTTTATTGCACGGATTGATCCCGATGTTGCCCTGTGCAAAGTGTGGAAATTGACCAGAAAAACCCCGGCGAAGATGAGCAATCCTGAAATGATTTTTGGCCATGTGAATTCTTCGGCGCCAGTTACCCAGCCTATTCCACCGCTGATTAGTGGCTGCATATAAATATAGGCGCCTACTGTTCCGCTGCTCACATGTTTCAACCCATAAACTGTAAGTAAATAAGTGAGAAATGTGGTTCCAACAACAACATAGGCCAGAACCCACCACATATGCGCCGGCATGGACAGTGCGGGTAACGATATCAGCGTTTGTGTGCTGAAAGGCAGAAAACAAATCATTCCTGCAAAAAACACCCAGAACACCACGCGGAATGGATCATGGCGGTTCATTAATGGCTTGGCCAGCACCAGATACACACTGTAGGCGGTAATATTCAGCATGATGCTCAGGTTTCCCATCAGGTGCGATGAATTCCACGACAGCTCTTTGCCGCTGAGTGTAAGCCAGACTGCGCCTGCAAAGCCGGCTATTATTCCGGTAATCTGCATGGGACCCGATTTTTCGCGGATAATTACAAAAGCCAGTATCAGCACCATTATCGGGCTGATGGTGTGCAGCAAGGATGCTTCGAGTGGTGTGGTCAGATTCAGCCCGGTGAAAAACATAAACTGATTGATGGTCACCCCGGTCAGACCGCATAAAAATATCAACAACCATTCTTTGGCAGTGAAACGGCTGCGTTTTGTGAAAGGCAGCACCAATGCAAACAGCAGGGTTGCTCCAATCGTTCTGAACAGAATAATCTGAACCGGATTCATAAAATCAGGCATCAGCGATTTGGCAATCCAGTAATTGGCGCCGAATAAAATTCCTGAAACAATCAGTGCTGCATGTGCCAGCCGGTTTGTGGAAATCATGCGGCAAAGATAATCACTAACGATTAACTGCTGTTGTCTGATGAAATTTTCTTCCGGAAATCAGTTATAAATTTTTCATGCAGGATTGAAAATGCAAAGCAACGTTTTCCCAGGTCTTTTAATGAAGCGCCAATATGAAACAAGCGAGTGTTGTCGATGAGCAGAAAACGGTCGTGCGCATTTGTACTGATTTCAAAATGAATTTCAGCATACTGTGCATGATGTTTTTCAATATCAGTGCGCAATGCGGGACTGATTTTTTTCAGATAAATACAAGCATGCACATCGGGCTTCCGCTTTGAAAGCAGCATCAGTACAGATGAATCGATATAATGATCCCAAAGCTCGATGGATTTTTGGGCAGATTGAATCAGGCCGGATACAAACAACCACGCATCAAATATTTGCCCTTCGAAGAAGATGCCTTGTGCGGGCGCATCAGATCTGGCTTCAAGCGCATTAAATACTTTTTCGAATTTGATATCTGTTTCGGATTGTTTGTATTCAATTTTGCTGACGCGTTCGGATAGAAACTGAAAGTTTAATAATGATTTCCGCATGAATACAAATGCCCGCATAATCAGAATGCTCATTTCAACAGCTCTGGAAGAAGTCAGAATCGCTGAAACAGCGGCTACGCCCTGTTCAGTAAAAGCAAATGGTGCCGAGCCTCCCAGATGTTGTTTAGAAGGTATCGCATTTTGCGACACCATTAGTTCAATTTCATTTTCAGATAGTTGAAACATAAAGTCTGGTGGAAACCGTTCAGTATTTCGTTTCACCTGTTCGCGTAAACGAACTGCTTTTACCTGATAAAATTCTGCCAGATGCCGATCGAGCATAACAGGAATTCCGCGCAGCGTGACAATGTACTGCTCAATTTCTTTAATATGTTCAATTTCTGTATGATGTTCCATAATTATTGAGATTTCATGCAAGCAGAAAGAATATTTTTCCTGAATTCGGGAATCAGTGTGTCATTCAGCGCTGAAAATGCAAAGCATCGTTTTTCCAGATCTTTTAATGAAGCGCCAATATGAAACAACTGTTTGTTGTCGATGAGCAGAAAACGGTCATGTAGATTTGTACTGATTTCAAAATGAATTTCATCATACTGTGCATGATGTCTTTCAATATCAATGCGCAATGCGGGACTGATTTTTTTGAGATAAACAGATGCACTCACAGTAGGCTTTCTCTTTGAAAGCAGCATCAGTACCGATGCATCAATATAATGATCCCAAAGCTCGATGGATTGTTGGGCAGATTGAATCAGGCCGGATACAAACAACCACGCATCAGATATTTGCCCTTCGAAGAAGATGCCTTGTGCGGGCGCCTAAGATCTGGCTTCAAGCGCATTGAATACTTTTTCGAATTTGATATCTGTTTCGGATTGTTTGTATTCCAGTAGTTTGACTCTTTTTGAAAGACCGGATTGGATATTTAAGACTTTTCGGAATTTCACAAAAGCCTGAATAATTTTAATACTTACCTGAACAGCCATATCGCTGTGAAGAACCGCAGACAGCATAGCAACACCTTCTTCGGTAAATGCGCAGGGTATATTTACTGTGTTTTCCTCTGCGGGAATAAACACCTGAAGCTTTCTGGAGGAGACCAGTATGATTTTTTAAGGTGCCGTTTTGGAACCTTAAAGATTCAATGGGTGTTTTAATTGCTCTCTGGTGCTGTATTCGAATGTTTTCGTCAGTTGTAAGTCTGAACATAAAGCCATCAGGAAATCTATCCGGGTTTCTTTTAACGGCCCTGTTTATGTATTTCGTTTCTACCTGATAGAGTTCAGCCAAATGGCGGTCCAGCATTACCGGGACGCCGCGCAGTGTGAAAACATGCTGCTCAATTTCAACAACAGACATATCCATGATCAGGCAGCAATATTGACCGTGAGCCCTGACGCGATGATATATACTTTGTCTTCGGTTTTTCCGTCGGCTGTTTCGGACCGATAGCTCCGAAGTTTTCCGGTGAGTGATACAAAGCTTCCGCGCCGGACCATTTCAACTGTTTTGCGTGCTGCATAATCCCATGCGACGATGGTATGCCATACGGTAGTTCTGACCCATTGCCCGTTGCTGTCGCGGAACAATTGGTGTGTTCCGAGTGTGAACCGTGCGATCATGCGGTTGTTGTCTTTTTTCTGAAAAATGGGATCCGAAGCGGCGTATCCACTTAATTCAACGCAGTTCGACGGCCATTCCTTCGGTTCAGATTTTTTCCTTGCTGTTTTTTTAGTGCTGTTTGCTTCCATACCAATTGTTTTTTGCAAATGTATAGAGGCAGCTACCTGTCAGTCGGTAGGTAAGTATTTACTTTCGGATATAAGTATTTATAATTGTTTGTTGTCGGCTTTAGTGTGATTAAATCACAAAAAATAAAACCGGCTTATTCGTACACGATGAGATATACATCTTCATTATCGCGTTTGACAAGATATTTTTCGCGGGCCATTTTTTCGTAGCGGTCCAGGTTGGTCATGATTTCCTGATAAGTTTTGGTATCGCGATTAATTTCATCTTTGTAAAACTGACGCTCTTTTTCAATGCCGCGTAATTCGGAGCGCAGTCTGTTTTGCTGAATAAGATTGTTTTGATCGAAAATGCTGATCCACACCACAAATGCTGCGGTAACAATGAGGTACTTGTTTTTAATGAGTGCGAACAGTTTTTTTAGCATAATGTGCAAAAATAAAAAAACTGTTCTGCATAAAAAAACAGCAGAACAGTTTTTATTAAACAACAAAAGTTGATATCCTTATTTCAGGATGGTAACCCAGTTGTGTGTGTCTTCTTCGTCGCCGTACTGAATTCCGGACAGTTTCTGGTACAGGGCAGTACTCCATTTCCCAGCTTTGCCATCTTTACAGAATTCGTATTTGGTTCCGGTTTCCAGGTCTTCGATCAGGCCGATGGGTGAAATAACAGCGGCAGTTCCGCAAGCGCCAACTTCTTCGAAAGAGCTGAGCTCATCGAGAGGAATGGGGCGTTTTTCAACTTTCAGACCCAGATCTTCGGCCAGTACCTGCAGACTTTTGTTGGTAATGGAAGGCAGAATGGAAGTACTGCTTGGCGTGACGTATGTGTTGTCTTTGATTCCGAAGAAATTGGCTGCACCGATTTCGTCAATAAATCTTTTTTCTTTGCAATCGAGATACATGGGCGAACCGTAGCCGGCTTTGTGGGCTTTCATTACGCCTGTAAGGCTTGCTGCATAGTTTCCGCCTACTTTAATGGTTCCGGTGCCCAGTGGAGCAGCACGGTCGCTGTCTTTAATAATGGCAATTTTTACCGGATTGAAACCTTCCTTGAAATAGGGTCCAACCGGAGTGGCAAATACAATGAACATATATTCATTGGCTGGCTTTACACCAACTTCGGCACCTGAACCAAACAACAGCGGACGGATATACAGCGATGCTCCGGTTCCGTAAGGAGGCAGATAATCGATGTTTTCAAGAACGACGGCTTTAATGCATTCGAAAAACAGGTCTTCGGGCACTTCGGCCATCAGAATTCCCTGTGCACTGCGTGCCAGGCGTTTTGCGTTTTCGTCCCAACGGAACAGGCGTACATCGCCGTTCTTTCCCCGATAAGCTTTCATTCCTTCAAAAGCTTCCTGCCCGTAATGCAGTGCTGTTGCGGCTATGTGAATATTCATATATTCAGAGTCCGTTATTTCGGGTTTCGACCAGGCGCCGTTTTTATAATAGCACCGGACGTTTTTTGCTGTCTTTTGATATCCAAAAGGCAATTTTGACCATTCTATATTTTCCATATCAGTGAGTTATAGATTCGCTGCTAAAGTACATATTAATTCATAATCAGCGCATTTGAACAGTAAATATTATTTCAAATGAAAGGTTGATGCAAATCAATGAATTGCAAAGAAGAAAAAGTAAGGAATAATAAGCTGGGGCTAGTGTATTAGGCTGCGCGTCGCAGTAGTCGCAGGTGTCCCGGTAATGGAAATAATCAGCCTTTTTACTCTGCCAGCGAAAAACTCACCATCAAGGTTTCTAACTTTTTCTTCAGCACATAGGCATTGCCAGCGTAATTATTTACGATAACACAAAATGCCATCATTTCATTTTTCTGATTGGGGACATAGCCGGCAAAGGCGCGGACAGTTTTCATGTAACCGCTTTTGGCTCTGAGCTTGCCTTTTACGTTGGTGCCATCGAACATGGATTTAAGTGTTCCGGTTTCACCAGCCACTGGTAGCGATGCATATAGTGTTTCAAACCAGGGTTCGGAGCGTATGTTCATCAGAAACGAAGCCATGGCTGCGGGTGCTACTTTATTGGCTTTCGATAATCCGCTGCCATCGTATAATTTCATTCCGGCGGGGTCGACATTGTTTTCATCAAACAGTTCATACACCGCTTTCAGTCCGCATTCCCACGATCCGCTTCCGTATTTTTTCAGACCCGCCATTTTCAGACAGGTCTCGGCTGATGCATTATAGCTTTTAGTGTTGGTGTACTGAATAATTTCGCCCAAAGGTTTTGAATAATAAGTCAATATAGGGATTCCGCACTCGGTGCTGTTTTGATAAGATCCAATACATTTTCCGCTGATGCTGATTCCTTTTTTATCAAGAAGTGTTTTTAAAGCGACAACAAATCCCAGTGCCGGATCGGGCGATGATCCATACACTTCGATATTGCTTTTTCCGGGCGGCAATGTTCCGTCAATCATGCGCGAAAAATCAAAGGGATTGCCCCAGATAATACTGTTATCGGAGGTGCCGCTGCGACCTGAAGTTGTTTTATTGTCGAGTACAAAATTTTCAAACGGCGGAAACACTGATTTGAATGTTGTTTTGGCGCCGGCAGTAGCGGGTGTGTTAAAAGAAAGCGTAATGGCGTTGCCATCCCATATAAGGCCTGCAGTGCCGGCTCCGTAATAATTGCCACGGTCATCTTCGGGATAGGTGTCAGGAATGATGAGCGAATCAAAAATACCGGCGAATCCGATCAGATTTCCATCAATACTTTTAATACCGCTCCGGTGCAGGGCTGCAGACAATGAATCAATAAAACGCTCTTTACCAAAGATTGAAAATCCAATGGTGGGATCGGCTCCGCCCAAAATATTCAGATTGCCATGCAGCACGCTGTCAGCGCCGATTTTGCCATCAATAAACACGCGGGTTACAAAGTGAAATGTGTCGCTCAGCGCATCCAGCGCAGCAGACGTGGACGTCAGTTTTACGATGGAAGCAGGAATAAATAAACTATCGGCGTTGTATTGTTCAATAATTTTTTTCTGATCGCAGTTTATCACAATCATTCCCCAGTTGCTTTGATTCAGCTGCGGGTCGTTTTTCAGATCGCTCAGGGCTTTATTTAGTGCCGCATTCTGACTTAATAAGCCCGATGAAATAAAGATAAAAAACAAGGCGAAAACGAAACTTTTATTCATTGTTTTTCATTTTGCCGCGAAGAAACTCCAGCAGCGTTTTCAATTGGCTGTCGTTGCCCGAAACCAGATCAGCAGGTGATTCCGGAAGTGTTACATCGGGCATAATCGGCGTAAGATCGGGTGTTTTATTATCCTGATTGAAGCGAAGAATGCTGATATAACCAGCAATTCCACTGTTGGGCAAAGAGAATGCAGTGGGTTGCCCGAAAGTCCCTGAGACGGCGCAACCTGCAGGCAATCCCGTAATCAGGGTATTGGGGCGCTTTCGCAGCGTGTTGCAAACCATTCCGGTTGTTGAAGCGCTCATGCCATCAATCATCAATATCAGAAAACCTTTGTAATTCAATTGATCTGAAACCGGTTTTACTGTTTTCTGCAAAGTGGTATCAATGACGCCATCATGTTTGGACCAGAAGGCTCTGAGCGGTTTATAGCCGATATCTTTTTGCAGGAATTTAATTATTTCGGGTTGAAAAATATTGTTCCGGATTATTTCGCGCTGCATGAGTGAACTTGACTTTGACACAATGTTGTGGATGTAAGTAAATGGTTCAGGCATCAGATAACGGACAAGTTTTTTTCCATGGTCGGCAAACCCTCCTCCATTGTGCCGCAGGTCGATAATGAGCCCGACAGGCGGATGGTCGTTGAGATACCGGAAGGTGGCTTTTAAAAACCGGCTGTATTCGCCGGGGTTGCCACCCATAAAAGTAGCAATGCGCATATAGGCGATTTTTTTATCGCTGGTATAGCCGAATGTAAACGATTGGTTATCGGCAGGCACAGGATCCTGAAAAAAAGTATCATAAACAGTTTGCTGTCTGTTGGCCCCATCGACGGACGTATACAGGGTATCGGAGTCAACTCTTAGTCGTAGTTCATTAACAGAATCGACAGGAAAGAACAACGGATAAACACTTGCAAACGAATATTCCATCACTTTTTCACGAGAATGAATGTTGTCGCCTTCAGACGAAGAAATGGAGAGTAAAGTCTGAACGATAGTGTCAGCGGCGATTCCATTGATGGACAGAATCTGTGCGCCGCCCGGGCAGTTGCCGGAATACTCGCTGCGCACATACAGCTGTTTGTCAATAATAACTATGTGTACAGGCAGGTAATATCCGCCGTTCTGATAATATTCGTTGTATGCCAGAGGCAGATCGAGTGAACAATGAATGTCGCGTATAGTTCCGAATACAGGCGCCAGGCGGCGGTATAGTTCTGCCGGTCCGATTGAGTCTGTAATTCCGGCACGCAACGTATCGAAGCGCTCGCGCAGCTGATTGGTATCGGCCACCAGTGCCAGATTGATGTGGGTGGTGAAGAAAATATTTTCGAGAAAACTGACATCAGCACAGGCCTGTTGAGGCGACAAAATCGTAGTTGTGCCGGATTGTGCGGAAACCGTTAGCGGGGTTAAAAACAGCAACAGTAAAATTGCCCGGAGATTTTTCATCAGTACAAAGATAATAAACTGCTTTGAAAGAAGAAACTGTTCCATGTTATAAAAACGACAATAATTAAATGATTATTTTTGTTGATGAAATTGTACTCCATGGAACTAATTCTTTCTTTACTTCATACAGCATTAACGTTAACCGGGATTGTACTGGTAATGATGCTGATGATTGAATTCATTAATATCCGCAGTCAGGGTCGCTGGCTCAATCGGATGAAGAACAATGTTACCGGGCAAATTTTGCTGGGAACGTTTATGGGTTTGCTTCCCGGTTGTTTCGGAACTTTTTTTATTGTTTCGTTGTTCACACACGGGAACGTTGGCTTTGGTGCTCTGGTGGCTACATTGATCGCAACCTCGGGCGATGAGGCTTTTCTAATGTTTTCAATGTTCCCGCTTCAGACGGTTATTATTCATATCGGATTAGCTGTTATTGCAATACTGGTGGGATATGCCGTTCATTTTACTTTCCGGAAAAAGACAATTATGGTTCGCGAAATGCATTTTGAAATCCATCAGCATGATCATGCGCATGAGCACGGAAAATCATCGGTAAGAAACAACCTGAAGAATATTACTTTCCCGCGAGCACTGCTTATTTTCGGACTTGCACTGGTGATTCTGAATCTTGTTTTTGGTACAGATATGCATGGCCACGAAGAAGGAGAACACTCCGTTATGAAGCATTTCCATTTTGAAGAATACATCAATTATATTTTTGCCGGACTTGCTTTTTTAACCTTGCTTGCTTCATTCCGTCTGCCCGACCATTTTATCAATGAACATCTGTGGGGACACGTGATTAAAAAGCATTTTATTAAAGTCTTTTTATGGACTTTTGGCGCACTTGTGTTAATTGAATTTGCGCTTCCGGAACTCAATGCTGAAATGTGGATGAAGGAAAATCCGGTTACTTTGCTGTTAATCGCCTGTTTAATTGGAGTCATTCCGGAATCGGGGCCACATATGGTTTTTGTAACTATGTTTGCCGGTGGTTATATTCCACTAGGCGTGTTGATGGGATCGAGCATTGTGCAGGACGGACACGGCGCATTGCCGCTGCTGGCCGAATCGCAGAAGAGTTTTTTACTGGCAAAATTTATCAATGTTCTTATTGGATTTGCTGTGGGCTATGGATTTATTCTGTTCAATGTTGGCTTCTGATGAATTGGTGTTCTTAAAGAATATATTTATTGAATTTGACAGTAATATTATCAGCGGCAATTTGTCGGAGATGATTAAAAGTGCTATTTTTACAAAAAAAATATGCGGATTCTGATTTTTGTAGCGCTTTTTCTCCCGGTGATTTTGTCGCTACATGCCCAGCAGAGCACAACAGGAAAATATCCTGGGGAAGGAGTCGATATCAAAGGGTTTATTTTTAATGAAAAAGCAGATGCCGAATACCTCATTCCCGGTGTCCCGGCTTACGAATGGCGGTATGGTTGTGGTCCGACAGCGCTGGGAATGGTGCTTGGTTATTATGACATCAACAGCTACCCCGACATTTTTCCTGGCGATGCTTCAACGCAAACTCCGCTTGTAAACCAGTGTATTGCATCGACCGATCATTATAATGATTATGCAATGCCATTGGATTATTATCCGAATCTGCTGGCCGATGTGTCGGAACCGCCTGCTGGAGATGAACACAGCAATAATTGTATTGCAGATTTTATGTTTACTTCTCGCAGTTCATACGCAAATTATTATGGATGGAGCTGGAGCAGTGATTTGGCCTCTGCATTCGATAATTATCTTCTGCACGTATCTTCATATCAGGGATTGTTATACACGCATTACCTGTCCTCATTTTCATTCAATGCATTTATTTTTGAAATGCTTTCAAACAAGCCCATGATGGCGCTCGTGGATACCGATGGCGATGGAAATACTGATCATTTTATTACTCTTGTCGGTTATCGCCAGCAATCCGGCATGAATTATTATGCCTGCTATCACACTTGGGATCAGTTGGTACACTGGTACGAATGGAAAGAAATTTCACCGGGTCAGTTGTGGGGGATTTACAACGTAAACACCATTGAAATGAATATTCTTGCTGCCGAAGAACTTTCAATAAACAAAATGAATATTTATCCTTTTCCGGCAAGCACCGAAATTTTTGTCAATGAAAGTAATGCACTGGTAAAAGTGTACGACCTAACCGGCAAACTGCTGATGCAAACGATCTCCGGTGAAGGTGGCCGAATCGACATTTCTTCATTTAGCTCCGGTTTGTATATGATAGAAATGCTTACAGATACAGGCCGTAAATCGGGGAAATTCATGGTTGAATAAAACTTTCAGGTACAATACAATTTGCAGAACGAATGGAAAGAAATGAAGCATTGAGTAGAATCCGCATTCTTACAGCTGAACTGAACCGGCACAACTTCCTGTACTATACGCAGGATCGCCCGGAAATTTCGGACTATGATTTTGATATGATGCTGAAAGAGCTTGAAAAGCTTGAAAAAGAAACCGGACACGTTGAGCCCGATAGTCCTACTCAGCGTGTCGGCGGGCAGGTGACCAAACAGTTTGACAGTGCCGATCATATTTTTCCGATGTTATCGTTATCGAATGTGTATTCGGTTGAAGAACTTTCTGATTTCTTTACACGCTGCACCAAAGCCGGTGGCGATGATGTGGAGTTTACCTGTGAACCCAAATACGACGGTGTTGCCATCAGTCTGGTGTATGAAAACGGATTGCTGGTGCGTGCGGTCACACGCGGCGATGGAAACCGCGGTGATGTGGTTACAGCCAATGTGAAAACCATTCGAAGTATTCCTATGCGCCTGATGGGAAGCGGTTTTCCACAGTTGTTCGAAATGCGCGGCGAAATTATTCTGCCGTTTTCTTCGTTTGAAAGGATGAATCAGGAGAGACTGGATAACGGTGATGAACCATTTGCCAATCCGCGCAATGCCGCATCAGGAACTCTTAAGCTGCAGGATTCATCGGAGGTTGCAGCGCGTGGTCTCGATTGCATGTTGTACTCTTTTATCAGCGATGAAGTAGTTGCAGATACCCATTACGATGTGTTGCAAAAAGCGAAGACATGGGGATTTAAAATTCATGATTTTATTCGTCGCTGCAAAGGAGTTGATTCGGTGAATGCCTATCTTGAAGAATGGTCAGCAAAACGCAACGATCTTCCTTTTGCCATAGATGGTGCTGTTATCAAAGCCAATGATATAGCGCTACAGGAGCAGATGGGCTATACGGCAAAATCGCCGCGATGGGCCGTAGCGTATAAATATAAAGCTGAAGCTGCTTGCACAAAATTGTTGTCGGTGGAATTTTCGGTTGGACGAACCGGCGTGGTAACACCTGTTGCAAACCTTGATCCGGTGCAGCTTGCAGGCACCACTGTAAAACGCGCATCGCTGCACAACGCCGATATTATTTCGCAGCTGGATGTGCGCATAGGCGATTCGGTATATGTTGAAAAAGGCGGCGAAATTATTCCGAAAATCACCGGTGTTGAATTATCGCTGCGGCCGGCCGACAGTCTTCCTTTTGAATATGCAAAACAATGTCCCGAATGTGGAACACCGCTTCAGCGCAACGAAGGCGAAGCTGCCTGGTTTTGTCCGAACGATATGGAATGTCCGCCGCAGATCAAGGGAAAAATTGAACATTTTATATCGAGGAAGGCCATGAATATTGATAGCCTGGGCGAAGGTAAAGTAGAGCTTTTATTCGATAAGGGATTGATAAGAAACGTGGCCGATTTGTATTCATTACGCGCTGATCAACTGCTTGGTCTTGAAAAGGCAATGACGGATGAAACCACAGGAAAGACACGTGTGGTGCGGCTTCAGGAAAAGAGTGTTGAAAATATTCTCAAGGGAATTGAAAGTTCGAAATCAATTCCGTTTGAAAAAGTGTTGTTTGCATTGGGCATCCGTCATGTAGGCGAAACGCTGGCAGCGAAGATTGCGCGTCATGTTGAGAGCATGGCATCGCTGATGAAAATGACTACGGATGAGCTGGTACAGATTGGAGATGTAGGAATTATTATTGCCGAAAGTATTGTTAGCTGGAGCCGGTCATTGACGCACATGCAGCTTGTGGAGCGGTTGAAGAACTCAGGGCTGCAATTTGAAGTTCAGAAACAGGTTCTGCAAAGCGAGAAACTCAAAGGTTTTACTTTTGTTATCAGCGGTGTTTTTTCATCACCCGAGCGGCGTAATGAACTGAAGAAACTGGTTGAAGCCAATGGCGGCAAGGTGGCATCGTCGGTGACGGCTAAAACAAATTATTTATTAGCTGGTGATAACATGGGGCCGGCCAAACGCCAGGCTGCAGAAAAGCTGGGGGTAAAGATTATTGACGAAGGTGAATTTTTGTTGATGATTTCATAGTGCATGTGTGCGAAATTTTAAAGCAAATATCGCATTAAACAGGTGCAGTTGCAAGTTTATGATTATGGAAGCAACGGAGCATATTACCTAACGGTTTGTAGAAAATGCCGGGCACATTATTTTGGTGAAATTGTTTGCAACAAAGGTGTATCGACAATGTTTTTGAATGGCAATCGCGTTTTCACGACCGTTTCATCCGGGATAACAAGGCACTGAATGAAATATACGGGTGAATTCGGAAAAAACGTGCACAATTGGAAATTATTAAATGCTGATGGATATTTCAACGCAATGCTTCCATGCAGAATAGCATGTGGGTTGTAATTGTATTTTTTTACGGTATTATACATTTCAAACAATCATTGCACAGGTTGTAAATGATTGGACATTAATGTTTAGTTCAAAGAAAACTTATATATAACTTTTGTAAAGCTGCAATTAGATGTAAAAAATGTAAAGAAATATTTGAAAAACAAAAAATCATCGATAAATTGCATAATTAAATAAATTAGAGTATATTTGTTCCAAATAAATAAATTGCACTATGAAAAAACTCAACATTTCCCTGAATCGGGGGTATTACTGGAATAAGTGGGTGCATAAATTTTTCAGGTTGTTCAGGAAGATTGAACAGCTGAAATTGACTCCGGATTATTCCCCGTATGAGAAGAGCCGGCTGGAAAGTCAGCTGAATTCGGTTTACCGGCGGTTGAGCCGGATGCAAAGCAAGGTAGGGATAAGGATTGCCGGAAGTGCAATTGCATTGTTGATGGCAACCAGCACTCTGAATGCCCAGAGTTTTGAAAACCACGGTCAGATTTTTAGTACTCCGGGAACCGCAATTACAACACTATCCAATCCATCTCCTGAATTTGCCGATGTAGATAATGACGGAGATATGGATTTGTATTTTGGGCAATCCGATGGTTATATTAAGGTTTACAAGAATGAAGGAGGCGGAGATTTTGTGCAAGCCCCAAATCTGCAGGCAGGTGGCGTCGATATTGTGATAGGTACTTATTCCGTGCCCAAGTTTGCAGATATTGACGGAGACTCGGATCTTGATTTATATGTAGGTGGCAGTTCGGGCAACATCGCCATTTTTACAAACGACGGAACAGGTGTGTTTACAGCAGCCGGAAATGTGCAGGCCGGTGGCATTGACATTATGCTTTCGAATTATTCGTCTCTTGCTTTTGCCGATATTGATGAAGACGGAGATATTGACTTGTTTGTCGGAAATTATAATTATGGAACAATTACGAAGTTTACGAATGACGGAACAGGCGTTTTTACTTCTGCAGGCTTGGTTCAGGCCGACGGAATCGATATCGACCTGACTAATTATCCGAATTTCACATTTTCCGATCTTGATGAGGACGGTGATCTGGACTTGTATGTAGGCGAACGGTATAATAGTCATATCAATGTTTTTCTGAACAATGGCAGCGGCGTTTTTACGAGCAGTGGATTATTTCAGGCCGATGGTGCTGATTTGACAATTTCGCAGTATGCATTGCCAGCATTTGCCGACATTGATGAAGACGGCGACCTGGATTTGTATGTGGGCGATTGGTTTGGTGGTATTCATGTGTTCAGCAACGATGGCAGCGGATACTTTTCCGCTGAATCTGATCTGGAGTATGTTACGCCCATTAACTTTGGATATTATACAGCCTGCACTTTTGCAGATATAGACGAAGATGGCGATCTTGATTTATATCTGGGTGGTCAATTTGGCAAAGTGTACCAGTATCAGAATACAGGCGATGGCTCGTTTGTGCCTTTGGCATTTGTGCAGGCCGGCGGTGTTGATATTGATCTGGATGATGTAAGTAAGCCTGTTTTTGCTGATCTTGACGAGGATGGCGACCTGGATTTATTTGTAGGAACCTATAACGGTATTGTTGCCGAATTTGAAAACAATGGTGGTGTTTTCACTTCGTCAGGCAACATGAATGCCGATGCAGCTGTTATTGATGTTGGTCGTTTTGCAGCCCCTGCTTTTGCCGATCTTGACAACGACAACGATCTTGATTTGTATGTTGGTGAAGTGAACGGTGTAATTAAAGTGTTTCTCAACGACGGAACAGGAATATTTACTTCTGCACCTGATTTTGTGGCCGGTGGAGCTGCCATAGATGTCAGTTATACAGCCTCCCCGGTATTTGCCGATATGGACTATGACGGCGATCTGGATCTGCTTGTAGGTGAATACTTCGGTAGTATTATGTTGTATACCAATGACGGCACAGGAACTTTTTCGGCAGGAGTTACTCTTCAGTCAAGTGGAAATAACATCAGTAATGCCTATATGGCTGCGCCGGCAGTTGCTAATTTAGACAATGGCTGTGAGCCGGATCTTTACGTTGCATCGTACTACGGTTCGGTTTTCCATTATAACTATGCCGATACTACAGCACCGGTAATCACTTGCCCCGGAAATATAGAGCAGACTCTGTTCGAAGGACAGCCATACTGGACTGTAGCAGGCACTTCATTTGACGTAACGTCACTCACCGACAATTGTCAGATTGTTTCTTTCGAAAATGATTACAGCTTCACCTCAACTCTGGCTGGATATACTTTCCCGGCAGGAAGCGAAACCGTTGTGTGGACTGCCGTTGACGCTGATGGAAATGTCAGCACCTGCACCACCAATGTAAACATCGAAATTTACAATACCATTGCTGACCTTGAAGAGCTCGGTGTGGTTGTGTATCCAAACCCATCCAGTGGCGTGTTTACTGTGGAAAATATCGAAGCATACGATCTGCAGATCAGCGATATGCTTGGTAAAGTAATACGCAGCTATAACAACATCCCTGGTCCGAAACTGGAAATTGATCTTTCCGATCAGGATCCGGGCGTTTATTTTATTACGGTCACCAATGACGAAGAATCGATTACATCGCGCATAGTGATTGAATAAAACGGATTTTTATTTATTAAAACACCCTGCTGTAGTGGTATAGCAGGGTGTTTTATTTTTCAGGAAATCAGGGAATAGTGGTGACAATTATGAAATGACAAATTCATTCAGGTCTTCATTATTCTTCAATCTGAAGATTGATATTCGTGAATTTTGCAGAGAGCTTATGTACGATGTTTTCGTCAACATTATTGCGGCTGAAAACGGCTTCGGTGTACAGAATGTCGTTTTGCAGCAGCAGATCCTGCAACTTTAAAAGAAGAATAGCAGCCAGCCCTTTGCGACGTTGTTCACTATTGACAAAAACCGACCAGATCCGTGCAGTTTTACTTGCTTTGGCTTCGAAAACAATCAACGCAACCGGATTCATTTTTACCGATGCCACAACCAGGTTGAGGTTTTCGCTTGTCTGATTATTTTTAATAGCATCGCTCAGGTCTTTGCAAAGCATGTTGCCAAATAATTCAATCAGTTTTTTGGGTGCAATTTTTTTCATCACCTGAAGCTGTATGGCTTCCTGCTCCGGAATATTATGTGCAGATTCATTATTCACAACATGTGTGCTTTCAGTCTTTTTTTCTTCAACTTCGGACCAGAAGGCCAGTCCGTTTACAGCGATGGCCTGTTTGTGAATCTCCATGTCCGGCGAAAGAATATTGGGCCGGAGTTTTCCGGGCAATACTTTTACATCATAAATTTCTTCCACGCTCATTTTATATTCGGCCCGCGCAACAATGGTTCTTGTAGGCAGATGAACAGCCAGTATTCCGGCAAAGGAAGTTTTTGCTATCGGGAGACTTGCAAAAGTTTCGTTGTTGTGGCGGAGTTTTGAAACACCAATAAACACATAATCTCCGATGCGGTCCATTCCGCGGGCGAATCCACCAAGTTTTACAATGACTTCATAGGTTCCGTTTTCAGGATTGACAACAATCAGTTCGCCCTGTGCTGAATTCAGCACATACAGCTTGCCATCGTATAATCGCGGTGAATGCGGCATTGCCAATGAGTCAACAATGATTTTCCCGGAAGGATATTCCATCAGAATGCCACCGCTCATTTTATTGTCGCGCCAGCCTTGTACTGTATTTACAGAGCCTAAAGCTGTGAGATATTTTATTTCATTGTTGTCGATGGCCATGCCGTTGAGGTGGCAGCGGTCCTCGGGCATCAGCTCCGAAATGAAGGGTGGCTGCCAGAAAGGTGTAAAACTTTGGCGGGAATCAATATAACTTAATGCGGAAAACAAGGTGTTGACTGCAACAAGATTGTCGTTGATAAAAGCCATGTCGTGCAGCATCAGACTGCTGGTATGATAAGTTGTCCGGGGCATATAAATACAATCATACACCCCTGGTTTTGCCGGATAACCGATTGCCAGCTTTTCCGAGGCTTCGAGAACTTCAACGCTGTATTTCGATGCCACTGCGAGCGAATTGCCTCTGACAGCCATTCCCATGGCATTGGGAAACGTACGGGGCAATTGAATAGTTTTATCTTTGTCGTACGGACTGATTAAAACCACTTTTCCTGCCTGATAAGTACTTACGGCCAGCGAAACATTCAGGTTATCCAGTAGTTCGGCAAATTGCGGAGGACACTCTAACTCGAAAGGTGCAGGTGCATTCATGGCGTTCGGATTTCGTTATTGAGTCAAAGATATAAAATGTTTCCTCACCGAAAAAAATTATTATTTCGTGATGTATTTCTGAAAATTTGGTGTTGGTTAATTCAGGACATCTTCCCAATACGTGCTGCCATTTTTTGTCACACGAAATTCCGGTTTAAGCCCAATGGCCTGGCTGAAATCGTGGATGGCTTCGTATTCAATCGGCAGAACTAATCTTCCTTTTTTATCAATAACACCGCATTTTTTATTCTGATACACCACTACAAACTGCTGGTCGTGCCAGGTGTGGCCGACAATCATGTCGTAAATAAATTCAGTAACCAATTTTCCATTGTCATTGATCAGTGCCCATTTTTCGCCTTTCTGAACGGCAGTCACGTCAATAATGAAATCAAACACGCGATCGTAAACCGGTGCCACAACAACCTTTCCTGTGGTATCGAGAAATCCGTACTTGTTATTTTCCTGATAGAAGACACGGTTGTTGTGAATTTCGTAACCGAGATGTTTGTATTTACATGGAATGACTTCTGTACCCTTCAGGTTGATATATCCATAAAGTGAATCACGCATTACCATTGAGTATGGGTTTGGATCTTTGGTGTACATGATCTGTCTGAATCCGTTGAATTGCTGATACAGCGCTGGAATCAGAATATTAGCATATAAATCCATCAGCCCAAATAATCCGTTCTTTTTACAAATCAGGTTGCCGGTTAAATCGAATTGAATCAATTCATATTCACAGGGAATGATGATTTTGAAATTTGAATCAATTACTCCAAACATCGTGTCCCGTCGAATGGTTGCAATGTTTTTATCTCTCCAGAACTGGCCTATTTCCTCGTATTCGCAGGGAAGCAGAAAATCTCCTTTTTCATTGGCGATTCCCAACAATTTGTTGCGACTGATGCGATAGAATTTTTCATTTGGCATTTTGTACAACTGATCGTAGATTACAGGAATCACAACCATCCCCTGATTATTTACAAGGCCATACACATATCCGCGGTTTACAATATTCCCATTGGTCTTTCGCCATTGCACAACGTGATCACAAGCTTCGATGCGGTTCCCAAGTGTGTCAATGCAAAACCTTTCGTCTTTGAATTGCACGAGTGCATAACCGTCTCTTCCAAAATTTTCCGAGTCCTCGAATTGACATGGTATCACTTCTTTGCCATGTTTGTTAATATAGCCCCATTTGCCATCGCGAAAAACACGAACCAGTTTCAGATCGCTGGCAAAAAAACTTTCGCACATTTCGTAAACCGGCGCCACCACTTCGGTGTACGATGAGTCGATGAAACCGATACGGCCATCTTTTTTAACCATGGTCAATGGATATTGATGTATGTATTCCGGATTGATGATTTCGTCGTAGTCGCCAATATTTTGTACAGTGCTTTTATCAATGCGGTAATGCTTTTTGATTTTTCCGTTTTTGGCAAAAGATATCAGTTCCTGACTTTCCCAAACATAGGAATCGTATTCCATCGGAATGATTTCCTGCTGAGCTTTATCCATTACGCCCCATTTACCATCCAGCTGGGCAAGCAAATTGTTTTGGAGCGGATACAGCGCATCGTATTTCATCGGAATCACCAGATTGCCCAGTGAATCAATCAATCCGGCTTTGCATGCGCTGTACGGATTATTATTGCCTTGAAAATAAGTATTTACTTTAATTGTTGTATCGATGTTTTTCAGATCATACACTTTATAATAACCATTGAAAAAGTTCATCGGCTGAGGGCTGTAGGGCCATACCCCTTCGGAGAAAGCCACTTTGCCGGCATGAGTTGGTATGAACTGATGTATTAAGTTGTTGCTTTTTTTATCGAGTGGAATATTTCTAAAAAGCGCATTGAGCGATTCAAGCGACCAGAATGTGTTATATGCTTTAACGATGGCTCCGGTACTGTCGCGGAAAAAATACTCATTGGGCGGGGGTGGCGGTTCAATCATGCTGTATGATAAAGCGCGCGGCTGCGATTGTTCAAGGAAAAATATTTTCCGGTCCCAATAGGCCAGGTGATCGACTTCGATCATTTGTACGCCGTTGTAAAAAGGATAGTAGACGGTATCAATCTGTTGCGGCATTCGTGGGCGGAAAATGTCATCAATATCGCTCTGTGCGCGGCACGAAGTAATAAAAGCAACAAGGCAGCATGTTGCAGCAAGCGCAAATCTGAATTTTTTCATAGGGCGCCGCATTGCACAAGGTTCGTGCCGGGATCATAATGATGTTTCATTTTAAGTTCCCTTTTATTTATACCTTTGAATAAAAATTACAGCGATTATGAATTTCGATGTCATTGTTACCAATTGTACATGACTCATTGAGAAATTAAGATTTTTTAACACTGAAAGTATTGTTTCATATAAAACAATGTGTAATTTTGCGGTCAATAGTACCTGCCATGCCTCTCAACGATGCACACTTTGGCGGGTTTTCGCTTTTTATTAAGTTTAGGGAAGTCGTAGAGGTGTATGAAATATTCTAAAGAACCAATATCAATTTCCGTTCAGATTGAAAAACTGAAGAACCGTGGACTTCTTTTCAGTGATGAAGATAAGGCTGCCCATTATTTGTCAAACATCAGCTATTACAGGTTGAGAGCCTATACATATCCTTTTCAGGATAATGAGAATCCGGCACACCCATTTATTAAACCTGTAAGTTTTGAAGAAATAATTCAATTATATTTATTTGACCGGCGCTTAAGGTTATTGATTTTCAATGCCACTGAAAAAATTGAAGTAGCAATGCGAACCCAGATCATTCACAATTATGCAATGGCTCATGGTGGCTTTTGGTACATGAACCCGGTGCTTTTCAACAACACCGCATATTTTGCTGAACATCTTGCCTCGTTGAATAAAGAGATTGACAGGAGCGGAGAAACATTCATTAAACATTACAAAGAAAAATATCATGAACCAACACAACCACCTGCATGGATGAGTCTCGAAGTAAGTAGCATGGGGCTGTTGTCAAAAATATTCGGCAACCTGAAAAGTGATTCGATTAAAAATGATGTAGCATTGCATTTTGGATTAAAAGATGTTGATTTACTTGAAAACTGGATGAGGTGCTTTAGTTTACTCCGAAATATCTGCGCACATCATGGGCGAGTTTGGAACAGAAGGATGACGCAACTAAGTTTACCCAGAAAGCCGATTTATATTTTTTGTCAAACTGAGAATGTTTTGCGTTATAAGTTATATGCATATCTATCTGCAATACTTTATATTCTGAATATTATAAGCCCTGGACATTCATTCAAACAAAATCTAAAAAATTTGATGTTCTGTTGTCCATTGGCTCAGGAAAAGGAAATGGGCTTTCCCAAAATCTGGAAAGATGATCCTTTATGGCTATAGAATGTTGCTTTTTCGCCATATTTCATACCTTTGAATAAAAATTACAACGATTATGGATTTCGATGTCATTGTTATCGGGAGTGGTCCCGGCGGATATGTAGCAGCCATCAGGGCTTCGCAGCTTGGATTGAAAACAGCGGTTGTTGAAAAGGCCGAAGTGGGCGGAATATGCCTCAACTGGGGCTGCATCCCCACCAAGGCGCTGATGAAAAGTGCACAGGCCTATAAATATATGAAACACGCAGCCGAATACGGCATTAAGCTCGAAGGCGAAGTGAAACCCGATTTTCCGGCCATTGTATCGCGCAGCCGCGGTGTGGCCGACGCCATGAGCAAAGGCATTCAGTTTCTTTTCAAGAAAAATAAAATTGAAGTTTTGCCTGGTTTTGGAAAACTGATGCCCGGCAAAAATGTGGAAGTCACTGCAGCCGACGGCACCAAAACCGTGTATGAGGCCAATCACATTATTCTCGCCACCGGCGCACGTTCGCGCGAATTGCCTGCATTAAAGCAGGATGGTAAAAAAATTATCGGCTACCGCGAAGCCATGACCTTACCGCAGCAACCCGAAAGCATGGTGGTTGTTGGCAGTGGTGCCATCGGAAGCGAGTTTGCCTATTTCTACAATACCATCGGTACCAAAGTGACACTGGTAGAATTCCTGCCGAATATTGTTCCTGTCGAAGACGAAGAAGTGAGCAAACAACTGGAGCGCTCGTTCAAAAAAGCAGGCATGAGTATTCTCACGGCTTCTGAAGTAACGAAAGTTGATACCAGCGGCGACAAATGCACGGTGTATGTAAATACCAAAAAAGGCGAAGAGATTTTCGAAGCCGATGTGGTATTGTCGGCAGTTGGTGTTGCGACTAATCTTGAAGGTCTCGGACTCGAAGAAACCGGAGTTACTTTTGAACGCGGCAAAGTGCTGGTGGACGATTTCTACCGCACCAATGTGGAAGGCGTTTATGCCATTGGCGATATTGTAAAAGGCCCCGCACTGGCCCATGTCGCCTCACACGAAGGAATTATCTGTGTGGAGAAAATCGCCGGCATGGACGTTCATCCGCTGGATTACGGCAACATACCTGGCTGTACATATACTTTTCCTGAAGTAGCTTCGGTGGGCATGACCGAGAAAGCCGCTCTGGAAGCTGGTTTTGAGATTAAGGTCGGCAAGTTCCCATTCACAGCCAGCGGCAAAGCCAAGGCAGCCGGCAACACCGATGGATTTGTGAAAGTGATTTTTGATGCAAAGACAAACCAATGGCTGGGTGCGCACATGATTGGCGACAATGTAACGGAAATGATTGCTGAAGCGGTTGTTGCACGTAACATGAAAGTGACCGGACACGATATTATCAAATCGGTACATCCGCATCCGACCATGAGCGAAGCCGTGATGGAAGCTGTTGCAGCGGCCTACGGCGAAGTAATACATTTATAGTTTCAATCCCGCAATCCACCAACCATATGTGCGGAATAACCGGCGTTTTTTCAAGAAATGACAATGGCGGAAAATACTTCGGGAAACTGCCTGATGCGCTTTTAACGCTCAGGCAGCGGGGTCCGGATTATTCGGCCACCAAAGGCGGCGAACACTTTCTGTTTGGTCATGCACGTCTTTCCATTATTGACACCAGCGAAGCGTCGCATCAGCCCTTTGTTTCGGAAGATGGCCGATATACGATGGTGTTTAACGGAGAGATTTTTAATTTCCGTGAAATCCGCACCGAGCTTGAGAAAGCTGGATTCAGTTTTACAACAAGTGGTGATACCGAAGTTGTTTTAAAATCATTTATACATTTTGGTGTCCGGTGTTTTGCAAAGTTCAACGGATTTTTTGCGATTGCCATTTTCGATTCGCTTCAACAGCGATTAATACTGGCACGCGATCGTTTTGGAATAAAGCCGCTGTTGTATTATTCCGATGGATCGGCCTTTATTTTTGCATCGGAAATGAAAGCCCTGATGCAGTATCCGATACGCCGGACATTGGATGAACAGAGTGTTTACGAATATTTCAGACTGACGTATATTCCCGAGCCCGATTCCGTTTTTCAGGAGGTGAAAAAGCTGCAGCCCGCTCACTATGCGGTTGTAACAAAAGATAAAACGGAGTTCAATGCCTATTATTCCATTGCACATGAAGGTTTCACCGGTACGTATGAAGATGCCTGTGACCGTCTTATAGAGCTTCTTTCAGACAGTGTTCGAATGCGTTTGATTTCGGATGTACCGATTGGTACATTTTTAAGCGGAGGCATTGATTCATCCATTATTTCGGTTTTGGCAGCACAACACAATCCGCAGATACATGCCTATTCCATTGGATTTCCCGATGCTCCGTATTATGATGAATCAGCGTTTGCAGCTGAAGTAGCACAAAAGCACGGCTTGCAGCATACGATTATTCCGGTAACCGAATCCGATTTTCTGAAAGCGTTGCCATCGGTGCTGGATTATATTGATGAGCCCTTTGCCGATTCTTCGGCCATTGCCGTGAATGTGTTGTCATCGTTTGTAAAGAAGCACGTAACAGTAGCATTGTCGGGCGATGGTGCCGATGAAATTTTTGGTGGATACAGGAAACACCGCGCTCTGGCGATGATTGCGCGTGCAAACCGGGCAAAGATGATGGCGTTTACTGCTGCGGCTGCACTTCCGGGTGTATTCGGAAGAGGCAGCAGGGTTTCCGACAAAATGCGGCAGGCCAGGCGCATGGGCAGGGTAGCATCGATGCGGCCCGGCGAGCGGTATTTGTTTCTGGCTGCTTTTCATTCGGGCCGCGAAGTATCGCATTTGCTGCATTTGTCGCGGCATTACAGCATGGACCGGGTGCGGAATCAGCTCGATCTTTCACATCCGTCCGATATGAATTCGGTGCTCAGAAACGATGTGAAGCTTGTTTTGGCTGGTGATATGCTTCGCAAAGCTGATCTGATGTCGATGGCAGCTTCGCTCGAAATACGTTCACCTTTTCTTGATCATCGGATAATTGACTTTGCCTTTTCTTTGCCATCTAAATGGAAATTTGATTCTTTGAACACAAAGAAAATTCTGACGGATACATATCGCGACATACTTCCTGAAAGCATTATCAGCAGGCCCAAGCATGGTTTTGAAGTACCGGTGGGCAAGTGGATGAATGGTGCGTTATTGAATGAAATAAAGACGAATTGGTTCGAGGACAGGTTTATCAGACATCAGGGAATTTTTCATCCCGAAAAAATACAACGATTGAAACATCAGGTTGAACGCGGCAAGGGACTACGTGATCAGAGTTTATTGTGGTCGCTAATTGTGTTTCAGAACTGGTGGAAAAAACATATGTAATGGCAGAAAAAATACGTGTATTAAGGATATTAAACCGATTCAATCTGGGTGGCCCGACATACAATGCATCTCAGCTGACAAAGCATCTGGAGCCGGATTTCGAGACTCTGTTGATTGGTGGTCCGAACGAAAAAGACGAACACGATTCATTGCACATTCCGCATTCGCTGGGAATTGAACCCGTGATCATTGATTCGATGCGACGTTCGATGAACCCTGTGCTGGACCGTGCAGCCTATCGCGATATCAAGAAAATCATTAAAGATTTCAAACCGCATATTGTACACACCCATGCATCGAAAGCCGGCGCTGTTGGCCGAAGTGCAGCATACAGCATGAAAGTTCCGGTGATTGTACATACATATCATGGTCATGTTTTCGAAGCGTATTTCAACGGACTCATCAGCTCAGTATATAAAGCCATTGAGCGCAATCTGTCGAAAAAAACCGATGCTATTATTGCTTTGAGTGACCGTCAGCGCCTGGATCTGGTGAAACGGTTCCGTGTGTGCAGCGATGAACAGACGCATGTGATTGCCAATGGATTTGACCTGAGTCATTTTCAATCGGGAATGACCGAAAAGCGAGCCCGGTTCAGAAAAAAATATGCACTCACTAATGACGAATTTGCCATTGGCATCATTGGCCGCATGGTTCCGGTGAAAAACCACGCCATGTTTGTTGATGTGGTAGAGCGGGTGAGCCGCAAGTATAAAGGCAAGGTCAGATTCTTTGTTGTTGGTGACGGTGAAACGAGTGAAGATACACGCAAGCGGTTACATCAGAAAAAGATTTCCATCAGTGATCGGGCCGATACGCATGCAACAGTGCATTTTACTTCGTGGCAGAAAAAAGTGGACGAGATCATGGCCGGACTTGATATATTGATGCTGACTTCGCTGAATGAAGGAACGCCGGTCTGCCTGATTGAAGCTCAGGCTGCCAACTGTCCTGTTGTCAGTACCGATGTGGGCGGCATCCGCGACATAGTACTGGATGGTAAAACCGCCTTGCTTTCTCCTTCACAGGATGTAGAAATTATGAGCCAAAACATTGTGAAGCTTATGAATGACCAGGCGTTGCATCAATCAATGAAACTGCACGGCTGGGAATTCGTGCGCGACCGCTTTCAGTATGAGCGGATGGTTGAGGATGTCGATCAGTTGTATAAAAGGATACTGAGAGATAAGGGCGTAAAACTATGATTTTGATTTTTATGCAGATTATTGCTGATATTCAATGTGTTGAATCTTTACTTTAGAAAAGTGGTTTCAAAATATCTTAATTGGTAACATAGGGAGCAAAATCCCGTAAAAACGACGAGATTCTGAAAATTCCCTACCTTTGGTCACTTAATGAGTACGATGCAGAAGTATTTTTTGGCGATAATAATTTCATTTTCAGTGATATTCGTATCCTGCAACCGGACATTGTATCCGTCGGATATGTATAAGGTGAACAGCGAATCCGACTTTTCACCGTTGACGGAACTGATGACGCCGCCCTTGCCGCTGATTCATGCCGGTGACCAGTTGTCGGTTTCGGTGTATTCGAATCAGGGTGAAAAAATGCTGGATCCGTTGAGTACAGCTTCGCAACAGACTGCCGGTGAGAGCTCGCCCATTGTTTTTACAGTGGATGCCGAAGGCTTTGTTGAATTACCTTTGATCGGAAAAACACTGGTTGCCGGTAAAACCATAGCACAGTGCGAGAAGGAGCTGATACAGCGCTTGACTGAAAATGTGGTTGATCCGTATGTTCAGATCAGTGTGGCCAATCAACGGGTATATTTTCTTACTGGCGGAAATAATCAGTCGGCTATGGTATTGCCTTATGAAAATGAGAATACGACGCTGGTTGATGTAATTACCGCTGCAGGTGGCATCCGCGAAGGGAAAGCCTTTGCCATCAGGTTGCTGCGCGATACGGGCAGCGGTATGAAGATTTATAATATTGATTTGTCTGATTTCTCGCAGGCAAAATATTCTTATATACCGGTTTTACCGGGCGACATTGTATATGTTGAGCCACAGCACAGACCGCTGCGAAAGTTTGTTGAAAGTCTGGCGCCTTATCTAACGTTGATTTCAACCGGTTTGATCATTTATAATATTGCACGCTGATGACAGATAACCGGAAAATTAAATTCAACGATGAGTTTGACTTCAAACTGTTTCTGAATATCACCAGAAAAAGTGTAAAGTATATTATTGCTTTCTGTTTGGTTTTGTTTGCGGCTGTATTTGTGTATCTGCGCTATACCAAGCCTGTGTACGAAGCAGCCTGTATTGTGCAGATCAACACCGACGACAAGGCCGAAAAACTTTTTGAGAATAAAACCTATTACGAAGACGATTTGTTCCGCAAGATCGAAATCATGCGTTCGCCCGTATTCATGCACCGTGTGTTATCGAAATTGCCACTGGATGTGAGTGTTTTTGTAAAAGGAAATATTCTGAATTTTGAATTATATAAGGATTTACCGTTCAACATTGAGTATGAAATGGTGGATTCTTCGTTTTACGGAGTTCCGATTTTGCTTGAAATAAAAGATTCCGGTTTTGCTATTACAGAAATAAACAATGCTTCGGCTGATAAGCAATTCAGATTTCATGAATCGGTTGTATTGCCGCAGGTGAAGTTCATGCTGACACCCCTCAAAGGTGATGCGGCTGCCTTTTTTGCTGCCAACCGTGGCAAGCAGTTTATTATGAACTTTAACAATATGGAGGAGCTCACCACTCGCTATGCACAACAGGTAGTGATTGAGGTGGTGAATGATGTGGCCAAAACAATCCGCATCAGCCTCAAGGATTCTCATCCGTTGAAGGCAGCCGACATTGTAAACCGTATTGCACAGGAATTTGCCGATTTTGAAGTGGAGTATCAGAAAAACAGTTCCAACAGCATTCTCGATTTCATTGATACCCAGCTGGGATTGGTGGAAGAAAACCTTGATCAGAGTAAAGACTCATTAAAGCAAAGCGCCCCTGCCGAGATTGATTCAAGTCTTGACCGCACTGCGCTTCAGTCGCGTATATTTGAGCTGGACAATCTTCTGGCATCGAATGCTTCGGAATTGGAAGCGCTGGACAAGTTTTACAATATGTTTTCGTCGGGCAAAACCGATGTTATTTCATTGTTGCCGGTCATCAGCGGCGTTGAATCGCAGGTGTATCTTGCTCCCTATCTGCAATCATTAAAGGATCTCGAAATCCGTAAACAGGAATTGCTGGTACGTGTGAAGGAGAATTCAACGGCCATTGAAAGCATCAATTCTCAGATTGACTTTCAGAAAAAAGTGATCCGTGAAAGCACTGCCGGATTGCTGAATAAATACAGAAGACTGAATCAGCGGTATATTGCCGAAAAGAACAATATTTTACGTATTCTGGGCAAACCAGCAGTAGGCGGCATGGATCAGCAAAACCGCATTGAACGCTATTATTCGGTGAATGAAAAGTTTTATAATCAGCTTATAGAAAAGAAAATCGAGTACAGCATTGCGCAGGCAGGTTTTGTAAGCAAGCTGATTGTGTTGCAACCCGCGCAGGCCAATTTTTCACCCGTTTCGCCCAATCGCAAGCTGATCTGGATTGGTGCCATTGCCTTTGCTTTGATCATAAGTTTTGCCTTTATCATTCTTCGGTATGTATTGTACAACGAAGTAGTGTCGTTGCGCGACGTGAAAAAACTGACGACAGTTCCTGTGCTGGGTGTTATTCCAAAATATAAAAGTCATATTCCGGTCAGCCAGCTGATTGTTGATTCAAGGCCTAGATCGTTGCTGGCAGAGGCCTTACGTGCTATCCGTACCAATCTTCAGTTCATCAAAAATATTTCGCAATCGAAGGTGATTGCTATTTCCAGTACTGTTTCGGGCGAAGGCAAGACCTTTGTTGCCATCAATTTTGCGGGGGTGCTGGCGTTCAACGATAAAAAAGTAATTGTACTGGATTTCGATTTGCGTAAGCCAAAAATCCATACAGGGTTCAACACCGACAATGAAAAAGGAATTTCATCGATATTGCTGAAACTGCATACAGCAGATGAATGTATCAAGCACAGTAATATTCCATTTCTTGATTTCATTACGGCTGGTCCCACTCCGGTAAATCCTTCGGAGTTGATTCTGACCAATGAAACAGATGAACTGATTGCCTATCTGAAAACAAAATACGATTACGTGATTCTGGATACACCGCCAATTGGTCTGGTGAGCGACGCCATGAAACCGTTGCAGTATGCCGATTACCCGATTTACGTTATTCGTGCCAACTACTCAAAAAGATCATACATATATAATATTGAGAAGTTGTATCATGAGAACAATCTTCGCTTCATGAGCATCATTCTGAATAATGTGGATCCGGAGATAACCGGCGCCGGTAGTTCGCAGGGCTTTGCCTACGGTTATGGTTATGGATACGGTTACAACAAATCAAAGCACGGATATTACGACGCAGAGGATTCGGTGCAAAAAACCAGAATTCAGCGTTTGAAAGATAAGTTCAGGAGAAGATAAAATGGAATGCTCTACGTTTGAAATTGCGGGTCTGATATTGATAAAGCCAAAAGTATTCTCCGATAACAGAGGAAGCTTTCTGGAAACCTTTCACATTGACAAGTATCGCGAAATCGGGATTGATAAAGCTTTTGTACAGGATAATGAGAGCGTTTCGTCGGCCATGGTGCTGCGCGGTTTGCATTTTCAGTGTCCGCCGTTTGCACAGGGAAAACTAATCAGGGTAATCAGTGGTAGCATTTATGATGTTGCGGTTGATATCCGGAAAAATTCACCGACATACGGGCGTTGGCATGCTGAAATATTGACCGGTGAAAACAGACACCAGTTCTGGATTCCGGAAGGTTTTGCCCATGGTTTTCTGGCACTCGAAGATCAGACAATTGTCAATTATAAATGCACTTCGGTTTATCAGGCTGGATCGGAGGCAACGTTGTTGTGGAATGATCCTGATATTGGAATACACTGGCCCGGGACGCCGGTTGAAATAAGTCCCAAAGATTTAGGGGGTGAATCTTTTAGTCATTTTTGTTCACCTTTTGACAGCATCTGCTTATGAATTGGATTGAAATTGTAGTTGTTATATTATCATTTTTCGCTTTTTCGCTTGTCATAAACGGATTGTTTCTGAAATTTTCGGACAATCTCGGACTACGATCTGCCAAAATTTCGGGAACCCGCTGGACATCGGCACAGAAGCCCTCTTTTGGCGGAATTACGTTTTATATTTTATTTCTGATTTCAGTGATTGCGTATTCCATGATCGATCCTTTTGCGAGCCTGGGGCGTAATATTGAATTCCTTGGTTTGATGCTGGCTGTATCCATTGCTTTTGTAGCAGGACTTTTTGACGATGCTTTCAACACCAGACCATTAATCAAACTGGCCTTGCAGATACTTGCAGCTGCGGTACTTGTTTTCTCAGGCACATACATTCAGATCAGTGGAAATCAGATTGCTGATGTTGCGCTGACTTTTGTTTGGGTAATTGGCATTATGAATTCAATCAATCTGCTTGATAACATGGATGCGATTTCGTCGTCGGTGGTGGTATTTATTCTGTCCTGTTTTCTTGTTATTATGCAGCTCAACGGCATTGAAGATGGCCCGTATCTGTTTATTTCGTTTGGATTGATTGCAGCCATTGGTGGTTTTTTGTTTTTCAACTGGCATCCTTCAAAGCTGTTTATGGGCGATACCGGCAGTATGTTTCTGGGATCTGTGGTAGCATTTCTTGGAATCAAATATGGCTGGAACCTTAAGATGAATGCGGCCGAACCGGATGTCTGGTAAACACTGATTGTTGTTTTTGTCATTTTTATTCTACCAATCACCGATACAACAACGGTTTTCATTAAACGGATTCTGGCTGGACGTTCGCCATTTGTGGGCGGTAAGGATCACACCTCTCATCATTTGTCGTATCTGGGTTTAAATGAAAAATCGGTAGCGGTAATTTATTGTGTTATTGGTCTTATTACAGTTCTGGCAACCGTAAAATTATTACCTTTGTTCGGTCATTGGAACGGATTTATTACACTGGGGTATGTCACTTTAATATCTGTTGTTTTTCTGGGCCTCTTTTACATTGCAAATTTAAACAGAGACAAAGAATAATCATTCAGTTTTTCAGTTCTTCCGATGCAGCTCGTGCATGATTTACATGCATGATTTTGTGTGTTTAAAAATATCATGAGTATGTTTGTCAGGAAGTGGGCTCTTTTTACAATTATCATTTTGCTGGTGGCTGTGTCGGCATCACAGGCCTTTATGTTTTATTCGATGAACCCGGCCGACAAAAGTGCTGACGATAAGTATTTCGATCTGAGCAGACAGACTGTTAAAGT
>Ga0074193_1000769_pt1 | contig 48007 bp, 35 predicted proteins | sample EPASupsiteHSE605_FD_64523 | JGI IMG/M metagenome (GOLD analysis project Ga0074193, IMG submission 64523) | Bioremediated contaminated groundwater from EPA Superfund site, New Mexico - Sample HSE6-05 | ecosystem: Environmental > Aquatic > Deep subsurface > Groundwater > Contaminated ...
AGCCGTGGTGGATATAAATGGTCTTCATTGCTGGCCTTTGTCAGAAACTCCCGAGGAGGAGGGATGATGCATAGGTAACAGGCGTTTTTTCAATCATCTGCTGTGAGAGGACGCTTTGTCGGGATCGTATATATAGCAGACTTAATGTAATGAAACCCCCAGGGTACCAGGTTGGGGATGTCCATAAATCGATCAAGAAATCCTTTATAAGAACCACTATTATGCTCATCATTTGATCATGATAGGTGAGTATCTGATATATTCTATTCCTTGTTAATTCACATAATCAATCCATTTGATTTATATAATAAGATTACAATATGTGAGCTTTACTTAATTCTCTTTTCACTTATTAACATCACAAGGAAGGGTTCTTATTAAGGGTTTGCTTGATTGTTTTGCTTTCTTTTATCTACCTTTGGACATTTTCACCTGGTACTCTTTTGTTGTTGCAGCGCGCGATTAACTCAGATACGATACCCCTCACATAACACCTTGATGTAGGAGGACGCGTAAATATATTTTTTTTCTCCCAATAAGTTCAATTTGATGTTCAATGTCCACATTTAACTCCTTTTCCCCGACATATTCCCAAACCCACAAGCTTGATATTACCACAAACATATGCTCATTTAATTGTACAAAAGTCTTGTTCCAAGTATTTCACTCAGCCCATCCTTACATTTTCTCCAAATAGTCTCCATTTCCTGATTAATGCGCCTGATATTCCAGAACCAAAATGTCCATTTTATTCCAGTCCTTGTTGCAAAGTATTATTTTTTTGATAATTTAAGACCAATATCGCCTTCCTTGTTTTTCCTTCAAGCCATACGTACCAATTACCTCAAACCAGTCACCATTTAACGATCCATACACCTTCACAACATCATTTCCCACTTTTCCTGTCCCTAGCCTAAGTATTTCTAATCATTTCATGAAACAACAGTTTCCTCATTCCATTCCTATGATCCAAAACAATATATTCATCAACATAATCCATTTTGTTCATTCATTGCACCAAAACCATAATCTTTTTCGTATTCACAAAACAATCTAAATTCTCAGTCCTTATAAACAAATTTTTGTTCAAATATAGGATCACCCATAGCAAAAACCATAAATCCCGATAATTTTTCCAATTAAAGAAGCCAGACTCTAAAAAACCTAATTACCATAACAAATATATACATTCGCCTAATAAAACACAAATCTTTTGCGAAGGGATGAACCGACTAATCCTACTCCTAATCACTTATTCTTCAATGATACCTGCCCCAATAAATCACCTTTTATTTACAACATTCAAATAAATATAATCTAAAGAAAATATAAAAAATTAAAAGAATTATTTATATTTCTATCAATAAATTCAAAGCTTTTAATATGGTTATTCTCCTAAACATTCACATTGCTGATTAATTGGAAATATATGAATAATACAAAATTATTTCTCTTTACTATAAGAAGTATATTAGGATGATGTCAAATATTCTCTTTGTTAATAGTTTTATAATGGATTTTATTAATGCAAATAAATTGTTGCATATTGGATCAAATAGTTAGAATTTATCGAGCAAGGGCACATAATTTTTCCATTATTGCTCGAAAAAGTCCCAAAATCCAAAACTATTGCCATCTCTTGGAATAACAAAACTTTTTAGAAACAATTTGTGGGATCAATAAACTAATCCTTGAGCTATTAGGGCACATTTTAATCAATTATGTCTATTAAATGTACCCAAATATATAATTAATACTCAACCGAAACCAAGAAAATTTGTTTCCTAAAAGAAAATCACAGTTCTTTATTCCAAGAGATGAGCTGGTGTTTGCTATGAATACCCCTCACAATCAACCATGTTAAGTAAACTACAATTGCCAAGGGACTTAAAGACACCCTCTCATGCCCTGCTATGCCTGATCCTTCGGATCAAAAACAAGACACTGCCCGCTGTCTCCTTGGCGGCCGGTGATACCAGTGAAAACTTGACATATATCGTCAACTTCACCTAACTGTATTATCTAAACATACAAAATATAATTGTTTTGATTCCAAACCAATTTTTTATTATCAGTGACGTATTCAATTATGTTATTGAAATTGATAATTCAAATAATATTTTAAAATCTTCCCTTTGATTAATCTGGTTCTTTTTTATGATACCATTAATGAGAGAATATTATTCAATTATAAAAATCAGTATTAGTAACTCTATCATGCTAATATTGAACTCCTTTGAATCCCAAAATAACATTGAACAAACATATTACGCAAAATTATATTTCATGGAATATAAATTATTAAAGACATTTGTTAACTCTGTACCATATCTCTCTCTCGAAAATGCTATTTGGACCCTCTTCGTTTTGGATATCACTATTTCTGAATATCAGTATTTAAAAGCAAATATTAAGAATTTAATCGATTTTAAATTAAATGGAATCAAAATACCAAGATTATTCCAGTTTTCCAAAAAATTATCTTATTTGTCGGTTTTTTCCCAATTATTCTCTAAAAATGAAATTTGAAATACAAAAAATTGTAACAAAATTTCAAGACAAAAGACATTCATTAACAAAGATATTACTATATCGAGCATTATTTTTGTAATATTATTATTTTTAAATCTTAACAATTTTGAAAAACTATATAAGAGAAAACAACAATTCTCACTATTAAAAGAAGTAGCCAAGTTTTTGAAAAATCCCAAAAAATACCCTATTGTGCCTCTATTGTTGTTCAAGTTGAATGATAATGAGATTATTTACGATGCTGGTTTGGGCTGTGAAAACGAAAGTATAGGTCAAGGAAGGTCTTACGTTGATAAGAATATCAATATTTCAAATTGTTTCTTCTCAAGATCTTCATCATACTCGGGAAATGGTGGCGTAATATGTGTTTCTGTTAGTTCTTGTTCAATGAATGTCATTTACTCAATCTTCTATAACTGTGTTTGTTCTGGACTAGGAGGAGCAATATACTTCATCTCTTCTAATTCATATCTCAGAATGATATGTGCTAATAGTTGCTCTTCCGGATATTCTTCATACTATCGTTTTGCTGGTCTATCTACTTTACAGGTGAATCAAGTGGAGCATCTATCATTATCAAATTGCTCTCATACAAAATCTGGATATTATCCGATTTACTTATCCTCAGGTAATCAGAGAGTTGACAACACAAACAGTTCAATGAACAATGCTTGTATGTGTTCTGGGATTAGAATCTATTCTCCATCCTCATTCACAAGCTCACACTGCACTTTCTCAAACAACAAGGTATCTGATAGCATTTGCATATACTTCTCTTCTAGCTCAGTAACAATATCAATGTCATATGCTAACATTGTTCATAACAACAATCCAATTCAATATTATGGAGTTGTATATGTTGATGGAGCAGGATCAAGAAAGATGATGTATTGCATATTCAAGAATAATCAAATCACTCTATTCTGTGTCTGGGAAGGTTCTCTTGAAGTGTCTCATTCGTTCATTGATCACTCTGGATCATTCTCTACTTCAACTACAGTATCAACATCAATTAATAATTCATTCACTAATACAATCACTTATCAATTACAATTCTTCAATTCGATTCATTGTAATGCAGATATTCCTCTCATTCAGAGATCATTAGAAGAAACATTCAGAATGACATATGAGAGAACAATCGATCAAACAATTAGAGATACTCCAATAGAGACTATCCATAGATCTTATGCTGAATGCATATCCACTCATCAAATGGCTAATAAGAAAGAGATCAGTGTAGTATTCTCATTTGCTTTCTTATATCCAGTGATAATTCTAATGATATCATGAGTAAATATCAAGAATAAATACTCATTCTAAGAATGTTCTTGTATTGTGGTTGAATGATAATGAGATTATTTACAATGTTGGTTTGGGTTGTGAAAACGAAAGTATATATCAAGGAAAGTCTTATTATCAAATGAATATCAGTATTTCTAATTGTTTCTTCTCAAGATCTTCATCATGCTCTGGAAATGGTGGTGTAATATATGTTAATAGTGGTTCTTACTCAATGAGCATCAATTACTCAATCATCATAACCATGTTTGTTCTGGAGAAGGAGGAGCAATATACTTTTAATCTTCTAATTCATATCTCAGAATGATATGTGCTAATAGTTGCTCTGCTTCAGGAAAACATTTTGCTTATCATCAGGCTTCTCAGGTGAATCAAGTGGAGTATCTATCAGTATCAAATTGCTCTCATACGACTTCTGGATATGATCCTATTTGCTTAGTCTATGGTTATCAAAGAGTTGACAACACAAACAGTTCAATGAACAATGCATCCAATACAATGTATTAAACACATCTGGAGTTGATTATTCACTAAAACTTGAAATTCTCTAATTATTCATTCACATTAATTTTCTTAAACTTAAAAACATTATTTGTTAAATCCAAACTACTTTTTATTAAATAAATGAATGATTGATACATGTCTTATTTTAACTCAGAAGAATGAACAATTTTTGTAAAATAAATGAAGATTGATATTGTTGAAAAACAGAAAAAATATAATATAATTCCCCAAAATACGACGATAAGCGGAATTCTTTCGCGTCGAAAAAATACCAAGGGGGGTATCCCAAGGTTTTATGTTTTTTCTGACCAAGATAAATTATTAATTTCGTGTGAAGCGCATATTGACCACACAATTTTGTTTAGAATTTCCGGATCATCGCTTGTGTATGAGAAAGCCCACCCGCATTATTTAGGAAAGCTCGTTCTTCAGCCAAATTCGAACATATATGAAGGTTTTATTCCAAATTTAGCCAACCCCCAGTTGAAATCATCGATCATCCAGATTAAATACCTAAGGGACTTCGAAAGGAACACCGGAGAGCGGCAAATGATCGTTGTTACTTCTGATGCTGAACAAAAACAGCAGTTCAAGTTGGATCAGAAAGAGTTTTCAAGTATTAGGAAGATATACCCAGATATCAAAATAGAGCCATCAGAAAAGAATTTTTACTTAGAATACGAGGGAAAACACTGCTTCTCACTCTCGAAACAATTCGACGATGAGTACCACATCTCCATAGCCCACCCCCTGTCCCTATTCACAGGGTTCTGTTTGGCCCTATCAACCTTTCAAAAAGTAAGTGGTGAGTAAACCTTTCAAAAAAATACAAACCTTAATAATCGTATTATTATCAAAATTGAAAGCTAACAGTGTGGCCTTTCTTTTTCATGGGTAAGTCCAAAGCTTGCGGTCTTCATGCTGCTCGTAAACTCAGAACAGCTCACAAAAATAATTTGTGGGCCTCAAAACACTACAGGAAGTCACAGGGAACATCAATCTACAAGACTCCTCTCGAAGGTTGTTCCATGGCCTCTGGAATTTGCGTTGGTAAAGTTGCCATTGAAGCCAAGCAGCCAAACTCTGCTATTCGTAAGGCTATCCGTGTTCAGCTTAAGAAGAACAGCAAGGTTGTCACAGCCTTCGTTCCAAGAGATGGTACCCTCCGTATGATCGATGATAACGATCGCGTTCTTATCGCTGGTATGGGTCGTTCTGGTCGTTCAGTCGGTGACCTTCCACAATGCCGTTTCAAGGTTATCAAGATTGCTGGTTTCTCTCTCCTTGCTCTCTGGCTTGGAAAGAAAGAAAAACCAAGGAGCTAAATAAATAGCAATTATCATTATTTATTCAGCTTTACCGATGCGCATTTTACCTTCGAGTGTGTGGAGCCTATATCCGAAGGAGTCTATAAGTCGAGCGAGCATGAATGCGCCACCAAAAATAGACACAAGTCTGGCCAAAAACACAGCAATTCCACTGCGATCTGGGCCCACAAGGACTGCAACAGGTGCAAAGTTATACACGAAGAAGATTCCGGGACCAAAACGGCCTTTGGATTTGACTGGAATTTCTGCATAGTTGACTGTGAACTGGAAGCCTCTTGTAGTTTTTCCTGAGTAATCCTTGACAACAGTGGGAACGGCTTTAAGATTGTACCTATAGTGCATTTGTCCAGGCGACTTTTGAATAACCCGTGTATGATCAATTGGGGATTCTCTAAAAGATGCTCCAAATGTAACATGTTCGATCTCATGGGAAAGGTCTAATATTTTATCAAGGGGAGAAAAATCATGAACATGGCCAAAGCGATTAAAAACATTGATACCTGGAGCAAGATGAAAACCGCCTTCAATGGCATTAACTCTTAGTGAACCATATGCTCTGCATCTTTCTGTTCCATTATAGCTGATACCTTCTGCTCGGCACTGATCCCACGATGACATATTTACAATACTCCATCCTTTATCTTGGTAAGCCGAAATAATCTCCTCGCAACTATTGCAGCATTTTCTATCATTTGTTTCTGCTCCATAGCAACTGCCGCATTGAGGTGCAACTGCATCCAAAGGAATAGGATTTCCGTTACTATCTACTCTAAGTTTGAAAAGGCTCTTCGATGATTGGTCGTTAGATAAGCCAACTGTATCAAAAACGTCAAGATGAAGTAGGACACATGGAACAGATACAGTGAAATTAAAAGATATGACAAGTTCATTGAGGGAACCTCGAAGGTCAGAAACAGAAACGAGCTGTTCTTTCATTGGAGGATGCATGTATTGCGTCCACTCAGAAAAACATAAAACAGAGGCCCCCAAAATCATCAGAATGGAAACAATTGCTCCAAAATTGGTTCTATGGGTCATTGCATTATCAATAAACTTGGGGAAGAAATCGAGTCGAAACATTTTTATTTATTGGCTTCAAAATAATCGTTGATATGTCAGTTTTTGTAAACTAAATGACCCAAATCAAGTGGGAAAATGTACCTGAAAAGGATATTCGAGCGGAGGCTGAAGTTGCTTTAGAAACATCGGGGGAGCTTAGAAAAATAAGATCTTCGATATCTCAGAATCCTGCTATTGAGAGTTGGAGGAGGGAGTTAAGAGAGACGACCAAAAAAATTATTAGTGAAATGCAGATAGATCATCTTGATACTGATATCCTTTATGATTGCATTGCAGCAAGATCTTTAGATACTCTACCAAAAGAGATAAATGATGAGATTGTTAAGAGGATTCAGACTTTTTTGGGATCCCAATTCGAGGACCATGCTTAAAAATAGCAGAAAGAATTGTTTAAACCAATAGATTGTTAAATTTTTAATGTCGATTTCTCTTCCACAACCTCTCATAATGCTTATCTTCCAAGATGTTGAAACATATATACCAGGGAAAACTGGAAGTAGAGGAGTTTTTATTGTTGGCCAGGATTCTGGGCAATTCTTTTTTAAATGGAGTCAATATATTAGCCATGATACATCCCCCAAACCAAATTCTAATAGAAATGCTTCTTTGGGGTCTAATAGACCACAAATGGAATATTTCCCACAAATATATCTAACTGCTAATCAGATTCAAAGAATAATCATTACTCCTAACCAAAAAGTTACCGATATGCTCATATCTACTCTTCATCCACCAGAAATGCACCAATTTCAATTCAGACAAAGCCCTATTGAGTCCTGTCTTCAGTTTTTGCAAGTATTAGCTGTAAATACCGCTATCAAAGACATGCCAATCATATCAAATGAGTTTTGGAGAAGTGTAACCACCAATAGTGCAAATACGTATCCTTCATTTGCTTCACTTGCACGTGTTTATGATATATCTTGTGAAAATGGAAAGTTTACTGTTCCATTCATTCAAGTACAGACAACATTCGACTCACTTCCACTAGTGGATGAGCTTACAAAAGCTAAAATTTCTGCGCAATATGGAATTAATGGCTCTCAATTCACCAATTCACCATTCGCACTTTCAGATTATCGACAAATAGTTGGTTCAAGCATAAGCTTTACAGATATAAGAGTACAAGCATCAAGAAGAGGTGTATCAAAAGACTTAAGACCAATATTGTGGCCTCAATTGCTTAACGTGTTGCCATTTTGTAAGGATACAAACTCAATTCTTCAGTTGAGAGTCAAAGAGTATTTTTCTATTAAATCACAATGGCAAACCTTGTCCAGTTACCAACTTCATAGAAGGCAGGATTTGCGTTCTTCATATCAAACAATTAGGATGGATGTCAGGAGAACTAATTTACCTCCATATATAGATGAGAAACAAATCAGAGTATTAATGATTGATATTCTCAAAACATATGCAGTTTGGAACTTTGATGTTCGATATACACAGGGATTGAATGATATTTTATTACCATTTGTCTTGGTTATATATACTTCAAATCAGGTTAATTATACATTAGAGGAGAAAGAAGCTCTGTGCTTTTGGTGCTTTGCATCATTCGTCGAATCAATTGAAAGTGCACTTGTTGAGAAAACAATGGATGGTGTAATGCAACAAGATCTACCATTTGTTTTAGAACTCCTTAAACAAACAGACGAAAAAATATCAAAATGGATTATAGACTGTGACATGGCAGACATGAATTTCATTGTATCATCCTATATGCTCGCATTTCGCAGATCATTATCAGAAGAAGATTTGGAAAGGGCATGGGACTCTGCAATGGCTTCAACAAATCCATATCATTTCATTGGTTGTTTTGCTGCAGCTCTAATTGTTTTTTCCTATCCAACAATGTCTAAAATTGAAAATTGTTCCACCCCTCACATCTTGCCTGTTTGTGATAAGATCTTTTCGCAGCAGCCAATTGGTTCGGTTGTTGGTGTTGCTCTTTCTATCGAAACATCATGTAACCCAAGAGAACGAAGGGACTCTCATTTTGTTTCATCAAGAATTGATTCTGAGTTTTTTGTTCCTCCAATGACATCCGAATATGGAATAATAAGTTCAAATCACCTGTTCATATGATTCGAATGTATAAAGCTAAATTATCATTTTTTATTAAGGGATGGCAATGTAAGTTTACCTGGACCAAGTTTTCCTAGAGATGGCATTGATAAACCAGATGGCTTTGAAGAAGAACCTGATGAATCTTTTGGAGGGGGAGGAAGTTGGAATTTGGAGATTGATAATGAAGGAGTTTGTGGTGCTGATTCTTTCGTGTTATTAAGCTCGATTGTATCCAATTGCCTCTTTTTAACTTCTTTAGTTACAATAGCTGGCAGTACTGTAGGGTTCTCAGCTGCATTTAGTAAGTTTTCTGTTGAAGCAGGAGATCTTTGATTCCAAAAATTTGATGCTGCTTTGGTTGTTTCATTCCCACTTGCCCCCTTATTCTTTTCAGCACCATGATTAGGCTGTTCATTTTGAGTATTATTCTTGTGATTTTTAACAAATCCAATACTTGTAGCTTCGCTCTTAATACTTCCGTAACGGTTTACCTTCTTTGGGGAAGAATTTACCAAGTCAATTGCTTCTCTATATGATGAAGGAGAAAATGATGTATCAATATAATTAAATTCGGATGGATTTAACGATGGTTGAGATTGTTCAATCTTCATATCATCGGTTTGTGTCATTGTTCTCTCAAGAACGCTTTTATTCTGTGATTTGATTCTATTTGGTGTTGAATACTTATTAGGGAACACCATTCTTCGCATTCTAAGCCTTGCATCAGCCATATATTCCGTTTGATAAAACAAAAATAAGAAAACAGTCAGTAAAAACACAAGAAAAAGTGTGACTGATCCCATGAAAAAATTGGCTCAGCCAACAATCAAGTGGAATTGCGCTGAATACTTTTAATATGTTGTATTGAGGTGTATTTTCATTTTAGAAAATATGAATGTAACTTCTCAAGAACTATCTTTTCTAATTGAAAAAGGCAACGAGCAGGCACTAGAAAGCTATGGAGGAGTGGAAGGTTTATCTAAATTACTGAATAGCAGTCCTACTGAAGGGATCTCAGATATGTCATCCATACAAGAAAGAATAAGTAAGTATGGGACTAATATTCTGCCAGATCGAAAAATCAAATCGTATAAAGAGCTCATTCTTGATGCGCTTGGCGATCATACTCTCCAAATTCTAATATTTTGCGCTATCTTCAGTCTCTTTTTCGAAGTTTTATTTGCTTCCCCCGAAGAAAAAGGTACTGCATGGATTGATGGTTTTGCAATACTTATTGCTGTTGCGATTGTATCTAACGTTCAAGTTTATTCTAATCATCAACAAGAGCTGCAGTTTGCGGCTGTTAATCGGATCAAAAGTGTGTATAATGTTGGTGTAATTAGGAGAGGTAAATTACAACAATTAAGGAATACTGATGTTTTAGTTGGAGATCTTGTTGCTATTGAACCAGGGGATAAAATACCAGCTGATGGCATATTAGTAACATTTGATGGATTAAAGATAGATCAATCATCCATTTTTGGGGAATCAAAAGCTGTATCAAAGAATGAACAGGATCTAATATTAATAAGCGATTCTCTTGTGTCTGAAGGCCGAGGTACATATTTAATTACATGTGTTGGAATGGAAAGTCACCATGGAAAAGTATTCTCTTTAATAAATAATGATATTAAACCAACACCATTGCAAGAGAAGCTTGAAATAGTTGCAAATCAAATCGGGTATTTGGGGATGGTTGCTGCCTTATTAACCTTTTTCGCCTTATTCATTGATTGGATCATTAGAATAATCAAATCCGGATGGAAATTGTCTTCACTTAAGGAACCTCTAGGATTCTTGGTAATAGCATTAACAATTGTTGTAGTTGCAGTTCCTGAAGGTCTTCCATTAGCAGTTACTATATCACTGGCATATTCTATGAGAAAAATGCTTTCAGATAACAATTTTGTTCGGCAATTATCTGCATGTGAAACAATGGGAAGCGCAACAGTGATTTGTACGGATAAAACCGGGACTCTCACAATGAATGAAATGAATGCAGAAAGGATTATTGTTGGTACATCATCATATCCTGCTATTGATTCAATCATGGTAACCAATGAGTGGGCTGAATATAAAGAACTAGTAGCAGAATCTATTGCTTTAAATACTCATGCTGTAATTGAGGAAAAGAATGTCATTGGATCTCAAACAGAAGCAGCATTATTGAGATATGCTTCCCATATATTGAAATGTCAATATTTACACCTAAGAGAATCTAATCCTGTAATCAAGTCACATTTATTTTCTCAGAATAGAAAACGAATGACTTCTGTTATTCGTTATCAAAGTGGTTATAGAGTATATACCAAAGGATCCCCTGAAATTTTATTGAACTATATAACAAAGTACTATAACGAGAGTGGACAAATCCTAAGTGTTAGCCAAAGTTTTAAAGATTCTCTCATTAATGCTATTGAAGCTGAATGTTCTAAATCTTATCGAGTAATTGCTCTTGCATACAAAGATACAGACGAGTTGCCAGAAATATGTGAACAAGCTGAGAGCGATTTAATATTGATTGGAGTATTTTGTATAAGGGATACAATTAGGCCGAATACAAAACATGCAATTGAACAAGTTCAAAGAGCTGGAATCCGTGTTATTATGATTACCGGAGATCATTTAAAGACTGCTGAGTCAATTGCATTAGATTGTGGTATTTTAAACAACAATGGTTCATGCATTCTCGGATCAGACTTGAGGGAAAAATCTGATAATGAGCTTGTATCTTTATTATCTCGTGTTTCAGTTGTTGCTAGATCCACTCCAATGGATAAGCACCTAATTGTAACCACACTTCAAAAAATGGGAGAAATCGTATCAGTTACGGGAGATGGAACAAACGATGTTCCTGCTTTAATGGCTGCAGATGTCGGATTATCAATGGGTAAAACCGGAACCGAACTCGCTAAAGAGGCATCAGATATAGTTATTTTAGATGACGAGTTTCACTCAATTGTTAACACTGTTTTATGGGGAAGAAGCATATTTAAGAGTATTCAGTGCTTCCTACAATTCCAACTTACAGCCAATATTGTAACACTGTTTATTTCATTTGTATCAGCTGTGTTTCTACATGATACACCATTCAATGCAGTGCAGCTGCTCTGGGTTAATTTAATTATGGACTCGCTTGGAGCATTGGCTCTTGCTACCGGAAGACCACATAAAACACTATTAACACAATCTCCCCACAAAAGAAAATCTAACTTACTTTCTCCCTTCATGAGATATAACATCGGATCGCAGTCTATACTCCAGATAGTTATTATTGGTACTCTATTAATCAATCCTGGAGACAGGATCAGGCGCTCAGTTCATCATTATACATTCATTTTCACTGTGTTTGTTTTCTGTCAAATAATGAACCTTGTTAATTGCCGTGCAGTGAAATCTGCCGACACTGTAGTATTTGGTTTCAAAGATAGGCTTTTTATTGCTATCATGATCATAATCTTTGTGTTCCAAGTGCTCATGGTCAATGTATTCTCTGGATTTTGCTCGCTATACCCACTCAGCTTTAGAGAGTACTCTCATGCCCTTAGTCTTGCCTTGCTATCTCTAGCTGTGGGATACACAGTAAGAAAATTTACTAATTTTGTTTGAGTTTTAATATGTCTGTGAGGAGAATTATGGTGAATAAAGCCTAGCATTTACTATATATGGAGTCCCTTTAGTGCACCGATAGTAAGTTGTTCATATCACAACACTAAGATGAGCATCCGATATGTACCTGAGAATATTTCTACTTATAATACAGACCATCATTGCGGAAGTACATTCCAAAATAATGCTGGAGAACCATCGGTTGTTCAATCTCGTCGAGTTGGCCCAATGATGATGTTTAAATTCATTGGCGCTGAGCGGGATTATGATAGTCCAATACCTCTCCGCATGTGTAAAAACGATTTTTCGTCAGATGAAAACGTTAGAGCATGGTGGATTGGGCATTCTACAATATTATTGAAATTTGGAGAAAAATATGCTCTAACTGATCCTATATTTGCTGATTATGCATCACCTGTGCCATTTGTTGTTCGAAGAAAAACACCTCCCGGATGTTTGATCGAAGATCTTCCACAAATTTCTTACGTCTTTGTTTCTCACGATCATTGGGATCATCTATGTTCTTCTTCAATAGAAGCTATCAAAAGGCATTCGCCATCTGCTATATTCTTCGCTCCCCTTGTTACAGCCAGTTTAATTAATTCATGGGTTGGGAATACTGTTGCTTTTGACTGGAGGCAGACATTAAAAATTGATCAATTGCATATCACAGCGTTTCCAGCAAGGCATGCATGCAATAGATATGGTGTTGACTTTAGAGAAAGACTTTGGTGCTCGTTCTTGTTTCAGTATCAAGAAAAATCTGTATTCTTTCCAGGTGATACTGGGATTGGTCCTCACTTTGCAGAAGTTCGAGAATACAATGGGAGACCTATTGACCTCGCTTTGATGCCAATAGGCCCTCAAGAACCAACTGATATTATGAGGGCTGTTCATCTAAATCCAGATGATGCAATCGATATGTCGGAGGTACTAGAGGCACGTGTAACGATTCCAATTCATTGGGGAACATTTGGACTTGGAATGAAACCTGCTGTTGATGATATTACTCTCTTTAAACGAAATTGGAGAGGAGGTAAGCTGATTGTACTCAAAGCTGGTGGATATTTAGAATGGAATGGAGAAGAGTTTCAATCCAATGATGAATCTATTTGCCCTGAAACTTGGTAAATAATATTTTCAAACTCCTTTTTTAGTACTGTTTGTGTATCTTTCTTCGAATATACTCTGTATTAATTATCGAATCAAAGCACTCAATTCTTAGTCACACTAGAAGAAATAATGAACCTTGCTGGTTTTTCAATGACAATTTTGTGCTCCTTTGGAGGTTCTGGAATATCATGAATAGGATATGGTATTGGATTTTGTTTTTTATATCCATGATATGGCTTTTCTTGATCATTATTATGAACCTTGAATTGTGATTGTTTCTTTTTATCTTCGTTAATCTTATTCTTTATTTCATCAATCTCATTTTGAAGAGTTATGTTTTCTTGAATAATTCTTTCCCTTTGGCTTTCTAACATTTCGATTTCTTTCTCTCCTCTCAGGCGTGTTGTTTCGATTTCATTTTTCTTCGTATCAATAGATTGCAATAGGATACATAAGAAAGACTGAACATTTCGAACCAGATTCTTTTTGTTTAGTCCCCTAATTGACATTATTTCCATAACCTGACTTATGCTTAATTGAGAAAAGTCTAAAAACTTAACGAGTAGTGAAACATCAACTTTGTGCATTCTACTATAGCTAATAATAAATTCAAATACTTTTGTTTGATCTATTTCGTTCAGATTGGATTTTTCAAATATACGAACGAGAGAATCAAATGGTAATCGTTGAACTAAGGGGTTCTCAAAGAGCCTTGATACATTTGATGCAATAATTTCTTCATACTCATTAAATGGCTGTTTTTTATCGATGAGATCAATAATGAGATTGAGAACATCATCATATGGTATAATGTTAACCATATCTTCTTCAATTTTTTCTAATAGTTGAGAAACTTCATATTCTTGTGAAAGTTCTCTGAGCTCAGAGATATTATCAGAAGTCAACTCATAAGGTAACCCATTGAGAATCCCAATAAAAGTGGAAAAAGCTGTTACAGGATATTTTCCAGTTATTTTAATTGTTTCAGGATTTGAATCTAGAATTAGTTTCAGTTTAGGAGATAGAATGGACGCATTCCTCTTATTAAGGGAAAGAACAGAATGGTTGTATGTGACTTCAATCATTATTGAAAACGGTTTTGTAAATAATGTAAAGTTGTAAACTTGTCTTTGGGTCCAACTCAAATTAACAGAAACACATATGGTATCATTTACACATAAAAAATTATTGAATTTTCAATAGTTATAAGAAGAGGAAACCAATTTGTTATAAGATTACTTATACAAAATTAATTTGGTTTTTGAACAAGTTGCTTCAAGACTGAGATTGATTTCTCAATGGTAGTAATAACAATAGCCACGGATATTCTTGTCAACTAATTATCGAATATCACTAATTAAATGCAGTGAAGATTGTTTTGATTAATATATATTTCTAGTCTTCAACTCATATTTTCTTGATTGATCAATTGATTAAATGGAGGCCTTTGCTGAGAATCTAATTGAGGAGTTCATTGGATTTGTTAATGATTGAGAATTTATAATTGATTCTTGTATTGAAGAAAAAAAAACATGGTTTCTTTCATTCATGTTGATTATGAGTATTAATTGAATTGATATGAGTTTACCGATTGTCGGAACAAGTTTTAATTCAATAAGAAGAAACAATATTTAATGAATGAATTAAAGGTTGTCAAAGAAAAGTGAATTATTCATGAATAACACCAATATTAACTAGAAATCAAGGATAATTAATCAATATTTGGCTAAAATGATCATGAATAAACCATCAGAGAGCCACTTGGTACTATTTGATTAATCATTTTAATTTTTGAAAAGATACTATTCTTCAAAGGTTCTCATATAATGATAAAAATATTTCAATCAATTTGATTTTTAATACCCTGATGCGCTAGAAGATATTTGTTCAAACACATTTTCTTACTCGTAAGATTTATGGTGGTTGATCTTCTAACATAAGACTCTGCCCAATCATTTGACATCCATACTACTTTTTTCATTAAATAAGCTCTTGAGATTTGCTATTTCACTTGATTGAATCGTTAGTTTACCAAGTAAAGATTTCGGCTTTCATCAACATTTTATATCAAATTTTGGATATTTGATGGATTTAATCTATTTTTCAAACCAAAATACTTAGTATAATCTTTGAGTTATTCACACAAAACAAATTAAAAAAATATCGAATAATATTTAAAAAATTTGTTCACCACCAATTTTTAATACTAGTTTGCGCAAGTGAAACCAATACAAATCCAATAATTACACATCCTGTTCAACAATGGCCTTTTTTTTATCCCATCGATTATTTTCTTTTGAATTTTTTGCCGATTAATTCACATTCAATTTATTTTGTAAAATGTCACTTTTCATTAGTGGAATAAACAATTTTGACCAGTTAAATTCAGATTTGATTCATTTCTTCATTAATTCGGGATCTCACTTGATTAGAACTCGATTGTGATGATGCTGTGAAACCATAAACAAAAAATGAACATTATTAAATGAAAATCGAACCTATTAGTGAGTTTGGGGTCTGCTCCATTAACAAGCAAAAAGTCAGCAATTTCCAAATTGTTACGTTTCGCTGCAAAATGAAGAGGGGTGTCACGAACATTGTTTGTTGTATTAATATCGGCACCTTTAAAAACTAAAAGTTCAACAATATTGAATGCTTCGTTATCAACTGCAACATGAAGTGGACTATTTTCATATATATACAAATAATATAAATCCCTTTGATATTAATATCAATATCACGACTCAAAAGAAACTCAACAACTGCTTCTGATTTACTTTGACATGCAATATGAAGAACACTATTAGAAAAAAACACAAATTTAAATCTTAAGAAATTAACTAAAACTACTACGATTGTTGATATCTGAACCATGTCCAATCAAAAATTCAACAATATTCAAATGTCCATTCTCAACGCTTTCCATTAATGCTGATCGATGGGAAAACATAAAAGAAAATGATCATCAAGAATATTAACATCGATTCCTTTTGAAACAAGAAATTCAACAATATCATAAAAACCTCTCTTTGATGCAATATGTAATGATGTTTGATTGAATCGATTTAGGATGTTGATATTGATTCCATGAATACAAAGTTTCTTAACAAGATCCAGATTCCCTTTGAGTGCTCCAAAATGTAACATTGAATTACCAAATAATAAACTAAAACTTCTTAAAAAAAAGGAAAAACTGATTCAATGTATCAATATCAGCTTTGCTTTGGATGAGAATATCTAAAATAATTGGTTCAAAACTATAACATGCAAGATGAAATGGTGCATCACCTTGAATTCAAACAAAATATTGTCATCTTTAGAATTCACTTTACAGTTCTTGTTTTCTAAGAGATATCTTACTATTTCGGTCTCTCCATTCTTAACTGCATGATGAAGAAGGGTTAATCCATAAAGAATACTAAAATATTACTATCTTTCTCATTAATATCAGAAATCTTATCAATATATCCAAAAAGCTTGCTTTGACGACTATTTGCATTCAAATGACTTCGAACTTCTTCATATGGATTAAGAACACCTTTTTTCTCATTTCGATTCTTATAATCATTATACTCTTTCATAATATTCGATATTTCTTCCTTGGATTTCTGCAGTTCTTGATTCTTCTGGGTGTTTTCTCCATGAATACGATCAATTTGCCTGTTAAGTTGCTCATTCTGAGACTGAATTGATTCTATTTCACATTTAGCAAGTTTCAAAACATTTTCCAAACCGGATTTTTCATCAATAACTTGTTGTAAGTTTGATTCTATATTGGTTTTCTCTTGAATAACCTTATTTTTTTCTGATTCTAAGATGTGTTTTTCTCGATTAGCCTGTTGTAGGTTTGATTCTAAAATGGATTTTTCTCGATTAATTTGTTGGAGTTTTGTTTCTACATTTGTTTTTTGTTGAATAACTTGTTTATTGTCTGATTCTAAAATGGATTTTTCTTGATTAACTTGTTGGAGTTTTGTTTCTACATTTGTTAATTGTTGAATAACTTGCTGAAGGTTTGATTCTAAAATGGATTTTTCTAGATTAGCCTGTTGTAAATTTGATTCTAAACTAGATTTTTCTCGAATATTTTGTTGTAGGTTTGACTCTAAACCGAATTTTTCTTCAAGAGCATGTTGGTGTTTTAATTCTAAACTAGATTTTTCTTGAATAGCTTGTTGTAGTCTTGTTTCCAAATTAGATTTTTCTTGAATAATCTGTTTTTGATTTGATTCTAGTCTTCGAATTTCTTTGTATTGATCGGAATTAGCAGTTTTCTCAATAATATCATTATACTCTTGAATAATTTTTGTTTTTTGTTGTTGAAAATTGACAGTGATAATACGAATTATATCGAGATACTTAGAGCATATTTGACCTAACTCATTAATTTCCTCTTCAGAATGGAATTTGAGTGATATGTTGCTAAAGAGGATGTGGAAACATGTTGGATTGTGTTTAAAATAGTTTTCCAAGAATATTCTAAGATCCGAAATAGAAAAAGGCTCCTTGTTTTGTGCAAATAGCCGAATCAGGGCAGGTAGAGGGACATAAACAAATTCTTGTTTGTTCAAAAAGTATTGGATATTATCACCCATATATTTCTCAAAATATGGATCATCATTTCCAGAGATAAAGTCACGCAATAGGATTTCACGAATATCAAAAAAGTTACAGAGAGAATGACAACCAAAAAACTCACAAATTTTGAAAACATCAACATTATTGACGATTTCATGGACACATTTGACTCCATTAACTAAATCCAAAAACTCTAGGAATGGTTCTTCATCAATTTTCATCACAAATTCAGGACACATATCAGGATTATTAAGATAATGATTCCTAATAACTGAAGAATAAGCCAAGAAACGACTAAAACTAACATCATATATCTTTTTGTTTAAACAGATTGGAAATTTCCGATCTGATATTCTAAATTGAAAACTCTCCATAAGAGAAAAGATACACTTCCATTCAATCAAAAGTTTATAAACATTAGCTTGTTGTGTTATGTCAGGCGGCACATCCCCGCGTTTCAAAAAAATAAAAAAATCTTGATAATCAGATACACATTTTGAGGGCAAGCTTATTTTTTCATGTTTCATGTAATCTTTAATGAATACATTAGAGCAATACATTAAATTCTTTTCAATTAAAGTCTGGCCATCTTTGAATATGAAACAAACTTGGTCCATTGAAGAATTAGTTTAAAATTTGACAAAATATTCTTCCAAATTTTTTTAATTAAAAATGAGCAATTTCCAGTGATTTAAAGAATTGTTATTAATCGGTCAATTAACTTGGTTTCAGAAGTTATTCCTTTTTGTAGAAATCTAGTGTCAAGAATTCTATCATTGAAAATTGATGAATAATGGATATTGTTAGTTTTTATTTGATAAATATCGGAAACAATGTTATGAGCATCGAGTTTATATATTACTTTGATATTGATTCTTGATATTGGTGATTTCTTCGTGATATATTTTTTGCTTATTGAGTATCCTTGCCTGCTCCTTGAATATTAATTCATCATAGTCATTCCTTTCCAAATCATTAATACTTTTTGAGATTTCAAGACATTTTTTAGCAGTTTGCTCATAGAGATCCTTATTATGTTTATATATATTTGACTCTGTCGAAATCGATGATTTCAAATTCTCATTTTTCTTTTTAAGATCATTTACGATCTTTTTCTCTTCTTCATATGTCTTTTTAACAGAATCTGTGGTATAATTTATCTTAGCGATATTTGATTGCAGCTCTCCAATTGCTTGTCGAAGTGATTTTATTGAATACTGATCAGGATCCATATACACATCAAAGTTGTTTAGAAATTGCTCTTTATCGAGCTTAGTATATGTGATTGGATTACCAGAACTTATTCTTGGCATAATGCCTGAAAGATCAAGGGGTTGCTCCAGTGAGCAAATATCACTAAACACAAGATTAAGACGTCTTGACCTTTCTTGAACATCAATTGGCTGCGCAACTTTAAAAATCTCTTTCTTTGGTTCTTCAAGTGAAAATTTGGTTTCTTGATCATTAAACAGAAGTTTGGACTGGGAACCAAGACATTTTGTTGCAGAGAACCTGAATTGGTCATACTGAGTTTGTTCAATATCTGGTGGCAATGGTACATTCCCTTGAACCGTTTCAATTTCCGAAATTTGAAGATGACTAATAATATTATTGGAATCAATGGACTTTCCTGACGGATGCTTTGCTGTGTCAATTAACAATGAAAGTTTTTTCGTGGCATTTGAGAGATCAGGAGATATATATGACTCTTTAATAATTTTAACGGGATATATACCTGGTTTATCAAGATCATCAAGTTGTAATAAATCATTAGCCATGGAAATATTTTGATCTAATAGTTTTGGAAAATCAGACATGTTATCAATATACTCCTGAAGGTCTTGCCCAATTCTATCAAGGGGATTAACATCACTGCTTGTTTGATCATTTGTATCAAATGATAAATGAATGGAATCCAAAATGTTGTTCGACTGTAAAGCTTCAGATATTGACTCGATTCGAGAGATGATGTTAGAAAACTTCCCAACTGTTTGTTCTGAGTTGGTGAGGTGCTTTTTAACCTGATCATAAAACCTCATTTGATCAACAATAGCCTTATTATGAGCAGTCAAAAGATCCCGTCCTCCTTCCAAAACTCTATTTAATGCAGATGATAAATGTGGTCCTGAGGGATCAACACGTGGTTTCTGTTTTACAAAATGCTCCAAAAGACACATATTAGAGGGAAATACTGTAGATATATCGAAACCAATATGAAAACCTTCTTTTTCATATGCCATATAATAATCCAACACTGAACTGTTATCATTTTTGTGTTCACTTGATAAATCAAATACATTGAGCAAAGAAAGTTCTTTCTCCAATCTTTTGCGCTGTCTTAGCAATTCCGCATACTGTATTTTGTACTTTTCAATTTCAAAAGGGGCCAATTCTGATTCAATCTGAGAATAAATTGATTCAAGCCGATTTAAAATAGTATTTCGATCTAAAATGGAGGCATTTTTGCTGTTTCCTCTTTGATTTCGAGAAATTTCGCAAATAAACTTATGTAATTCTTGTAGTTGACAAACATAATCCGATAAAAACTTGTTTTCGGATTTTATATGGTTTTTTAAACTCGATAAATCATTCCTCGTCTTCTCTTCAGTATTACACTTAATCTTAATTCCATCTTCGGTTCCAGCATTCTTCATCATTTCAATAAGCTTCTTTTCACTCTCAGCCACTTCTTCACCTATTTTACGAATAATTCTATCATAATAATCAGCTTCGGAAACATCTAGTTCCATTTTTCTAATAGTTTGACCATTTTCCATTATGGAAACCTTTGTTTTTCGCAAAGAGAATGGATCTCAATTGATGAAAAGCGGACAATATAACGAGTCTATTGATGAATTCACCTATGTGATTGATAATATTGCTGGAAGGGATGAAGATTGTTTGTATATGATTTCGATTTGTTTGTTGAATAGATCTAGCTGTTATTTGTTTCAAGAAAACGCTAATAAATCCATTGAGGATGCAGAAAAACTGATAAAGATAATAAATGAACTCGATTCTGAGGTATCTAATTCGAATAGGATAACTGCTGCACTTGGCCTCGCATACATTAGATTAGGCGAAGCATATGAGTATCTTAATGATTTTTTATTATCGATTAGGAATTATTTGCATTCTATTGCTATAATTCCTAGTGGAGGCGGCAAAGAAGCGATTTCTAGGATAAAAATCCAGCTTGGTTTATCAGAAGAAGATTATAAGGATGAAAAATTAAAGCTTTTTAACGATATCAAAAACAAAATTGAAGATGAAAGCATTATTACCAATTGTTTGTCATCTCTGTATCAAGAGATAGAAGACAACATATTAGACGAGGAAAGGCTCAGTTTATATATTTCGAACCATGTTCACATTGTTTTATACGCAATTATTCATGTCTATCTATCTAATGAGATTATAGTTAACATATGTATTGTTATTATTAGAAACTATGCATCAAAGGGATTTCGCGATATTTTTGATGGGTTACCAGTAATTAAAAATGTTTATGAGAAGTGGGAGAAGAATCAAAGCATTGTCGGGGATCTTATTAGGTTACTTCATATTACCCCTGATGATATGTATCAAGATCTAATTGAATATGAATTTTCTTATCATATTCTATCTTCATTTAAACTTGGATTATCGGTAGAGGAGGCAGATTTTGCATTTTTAATTCTATTTCATCTCTTAAAGACACCTTCAATGATTGCCGAAGCTGAAAATTATTGCATTTTGGATTTTATTACAAAATATAAAACCAAATCATCAATAATTTTGCTTAGCAGAATGTGCTCTGTAGATGAAATATGCGAAATTGCATATAGAAAGAACATTTTGGAGTATACATTCACGATCCTTTCGAAAGTTACTGAAGAACATATGGTGATAATCCCAACCATTATTACCATTGCTCGAATCGTTTTAAGGCTACCGAATGGCATTGTAGAAAAAAGCAAAGATATTGTGGGTCATATAATGCCAGTTGTTTTAAAACACTCAAGAATCCATGATATTATATCAAATGGATTCGCTATCCTTTCTGTTTGCACGGAGTTGAATCCTAATGCTATTATCGAATCCAGGGCGATTCAAGCATCTTCGATATTATTGGCAATGAATATAACAGAGGTTCGTGTAGTTCAGAGCATATTGGCATTCCTGGTATCATGTTCTAGAAATGGTTTATCCGAGAATATCAATCAATTGCCTACTTTGTTAACAACAGTATTGACAGCTTTTTCGCAGAATATTTCCAATCTCGAAATTGTTGAGAGGTCTGTTTTATTAGTTGTTAATTGCTCTCATCCAAAGAGCAATGAGTTTCTTATGTTGGGTATGAAAATGTATCCAAGCTCAAAACCTCTAAAAAGTATATATTCTCGATTACAGAAGAAATAGTTTATATAACAAGATCAGAGAAAAATTCTAGTGCCAACTCCATACCTTCTTTTACAGACTCTTTGTTGTCAAATTTCTTTAAGGCTTCTATATAATCAATTGCCGCTGTAGCTTCACAGTTCTTATTTAAAGTTGCTTGAATAAACTCTCTTTGGAAGGAATCTGGAATCTTTTTATGAAGTTTGTGATGGAATCGAATTATTGACTTGGTTAAAACAAACCATTTAGGATTATTTGGATCATATGTTGGTGCAAAAACACAATATAATGTTGCAGATGTCAGCGTGCTGATGATTTGTGATGGAAAATATTCTGCAGCGCTCGAAAGAAATTCAATAGTCCTTAGGAATAGGGTGTGATTTGTATAAAACCTGGCTAAAATGTCTTGGGTGTCCCTAAATAACATTTCTTTCAAATCATCTGTATCAAAATAATTCATTGAAGAGCTTAGTAATTTGAAAACATTTGATATCATCAAAACAATTGGATGTTCTTCAGATTCAATTGGAGCAGAAGCCCAAAAATTGTCCATATACTCATCAAATAAATCGAATATCTTAAGAATACATTCAGAATATTTTCCCAGGTTTATTTGGTCATCAATTCCTTGTATCTTGAGTTGATTAATGTACAAACTATATCGCTTGAATGCAATACAAAATGCATTTATTAATTCACATTTCAAAGGGATTTCATTTAAGATTCCATATAAAATATCAAATCCATTCAACCATATTGAGGATAGAGAAATAATAATCAGCGACTGCATTTCTATTGGTTGTTGTCCAGAATTGTACAAATCAAGAAGAAAACTTTTCAAATCTTCCCTAAGTACAGGGTCTTCAATTTTTACTTTGGACAAAAAAGATAAAAATGTTAGAGTTGATGCTTGTTGTGTTGTTGATAAAGCCATTTGCAAATAGAATGAACTTGAATGTTGATCCAGATTATTGATTATTACAGCCAGAATTTGGCAATTCTCGATTAATGAAGATTCTAATAGTGTTTTAATATGTTCATTGCTAAAATTGATATACTTGTGATATTTATAAATAAATAACTCCAAAGATGAAACACAATGCTTCTGAATATCGGTATTTTCTCTATTCATTACATAGAGGTTAAAAATACAATTAAATGTTTGAACTATAAATTCATTAAAAGATGCATCACAATCAATTATGAGAGCCAACTCCAAAATAACTACTAGTATGGAAATTTGATTTGACTCAATTTGATCATAACTACTTAGGATAGGAATTGTGAACTGAATTATGGATTCCATCGAAGAAAAAGTATAACCATATGTGATACAATCATGTACAATTTTAATGATTGATGAAAGCAAAGAAATATTCTCATATCCACATTCCATTAAGCTGGAGAGAATATCTAATATCTCGCCTTCTTGCGATACTAGGCATGTGTATGCCAGATGTGTTAACCTTCCAATAATATAAGATTCTGGAAAGACATTGGTGTCAAAGTGTGAGATTAACTTCTCAATAACAATTTGAAAAAGCTCTGATGAGTATTCATTGAAAAGGCTAGTATATGTATCTAAATAAGAAACTATTGAATTTGTAACATCGTCATTGTTCAATCTTAATAAATCAAAAGCATGTATATAGTATGTTCTTGAGCTATCCATTGATAATGTTGCATATCCAAGAGATGCAATCATTTTGGCATAGTTTGTGACAAAATCTTCAAGAGATTCATGTTCGACTAAGGTAGAAACATAGTTTTCAATTTCAAATAAAGAAATTATCCGATCAATCATTGATGGAAAGCTATCCAGTATAATTGATATAACATCAAGGGATTGCCCAACAAAATTTGGAATGTTTAAGCAATATAAAAACGATTCAAGGCGTTCTGAATATTCAAACCACGTTACATTCGTCCATTTGCTAAAATACCCTAGTGCTGACAATGCCATTGGATATGATCCAATGCCAGTGAATATTACATTAAGAATATCATCAGAAAAGCAGTGTAGTTTCTTAATATATGGATAAACAACAGGTGGTGCTGGAAATGATCCAATATAGCACAAAGATTCAACAAATCTGAGTTGAATAATCAGTGGGAATGATGCAATATTTTCCCAAAAATTATCCCATATTTCTGGAAAAGACTTCATAATTATGGTAGCTTGTGCATTTGCAAGCTCAATAGCAGACTTTTCTGTCAACATCTGGTATGTCTTCTCCTCAACACATTTCACAAAAAGAAAATCAACGACCAAATCCCAGTGTTGAGGATATAAATCGTGCCATCGATCACGAACAATATTCTTTATCAAATGAAATGTTAGCCATTTGCTTGAATCAAAAGAGAATCTTGGGAATTCCTGTATAAAAATCACGAAACCGGTTTCAGAAATACGAATATCAAAGAGTTCAATGCGAGAAGCTTGAATTAAACTATCATCATCGCATTTTTTGTCCCCAAACACTAGAGAAACTTTCTCTTCAACATTCATTTTAATCGTTATCTAATGGAGAGACAGACTTTTATGACAGAGACGGATTATGATGAATACCTAATGTTTGTATTTGGCTTGTTTGATTTCGAAAAATCTGGTTTCATTGATTTGGCAGTGTTCAAAATGGGGATGCAGGCATTTGGTAAGCCAATTAACTCAATGGACGCATCCAAAATAGAAAGAGATATAGAGAAAATGGGAGTTGATGGTGTAGATTTTGAAACATTTAAGCGAATATATATTAAGTCGTTTGGGCCTCTGAATTCTTCAGCAGAGCTTGAAAAAGCCTTCTCGATTATATCAGGAAATGAAGACCCTTTTATAACACTAGATAAGCTTAAAGAAATCACATCGCGAATGCAACTTTCTTTTAATGAAAGAGAGCTGAGAAATATTATGAAGGAATTTGATCACGACAAAGATGAAAAAATTACCATTGAGGATGTCAAAAGAGCATACAAGTAATGTATTAAGTATAAACATTTGGTTTTTAACACTATTTTGGCACAAATCTTCGGCCTTTTTGTGAATTATTCGGAACTGGTGGACTTGAAAGCAGTGCCGCCATGTTTATATCATTTGGTATCTCTATATATCTGATTGAATCGCCTCTAATAGTAATAGACTCAACAAATGACTCTTGTCCATGAGGCCTCATTATTGTAACGTTTCGAACATGAGTATTCATCGAAGAATCAACAGCAGTACACTTTCCCCGCATAATGGTATCATCTTTAAGCTCAATAGTTAAACTGTAGCCGACCAATTTCCGCAAAAAATGGATCAGCTTAAAAGACATTGAGTTTATTTAATCGACAATGCAAGAGACTCAGAGAGAAGAGGAGGCTCTTGAGTACTTAAAGGCTCATAATATTACTGTTTATGGGAGTGATGTTCCGCTACCTTCTCTTAGTTTTGACGAGATGGGAATTCGTGAAGAAATCAAGAAGACCATTGGCATGTATGAATGGGTAACACCAACGCCTATACAAGCTGTTACTATTCCAATTGCTCTTAAGGGATTAGATATTGTTGGCATTGCTAAAACTGGTTCAGGAAAAACAGGATCCTTCTTGATTCCTGCAATTAACAAAATTATGAACTCAAATAAAATTCCTAAACCATATGGGCCAACTGTCTGTGTGCTTTCTCCAACTCGAGAACTTGCTCAACAGACTGCTGTTGTTTGTGAACAGATCACAAAGAACATTGATGTACATCATGCATGTTTGTTTGGAGGGGCGAGCCGTGATATTCAAATTTCTCAACTTTCTGAGAGCCCTGATATTATTATATCAACACCAGGAAGGCTGATTGATATGATCGAGTCTGGGAATTGCTCTTTTGAGAGAATCAATTATCTTGTTCTTGATGAGGCTGATAGAATGCTTGATCTTGGATTTGAGCCACAAATACGAACTATTATTGGAAAAATACAGGTTGAGCGCCAAACATTAATGTTTTCAGCTACATGGCCAAAGGAAATCCAGTCATTGGCGTCTGAATTCCTGAAGGATCCCATTGATGTAATTGTCGGATCAAAGCATCTTTCCACAAATGCAGCCATTAAACAAATAATTGAAAATATAGAACCACACGAGAAACTGACGAAGTGTATTCAGATTATTAATAATAATCCTGGAAAAAAGATCCTTCTATTCACTAATACAAAACGGGGTGCTGATGATCTTTGTTCAAGGCTTCATACAACCGGTATTGAAACATTTGTAATACATGGCGATAAAAATCAAATGCAAAGAGATAGCTCCTTATTAGATTTTAAGGAGTCTGATTGTGGTATTCTTATTGCAACAGATGTTGCAGCACGAGGAATTGATATCACCGACATTAGTATTGTTATCAACTATGATTTTCCATTCAATATAGAGGATTATGTTCACAGAATTGGTCGAACAGCAAGAGGAAACCGAGAAGGAGTAGCTATCTCATTGTTTACCAATGACTCAAACTCACTAGTAGATCAACTCATCAAAGTATTAAGATCATCATCTCAGGAGATACCCGAATGGCTTTTAAACTCAATATCCAAGACTCAATCATTGAGAGATAGATACTCAATGGGGAAAAATGGTAGTGGTTATGGGGGGCCTAGGGATGAGTATAATCCATTTAAATATGTTCCAAGTACTATATAGTAAATATTAAAAAATGCTTAGTAAGGATAGCTTGTTTATGTTCTTTGGATTTTCTTCAGTTTCTTTTATTCTATTAGCAACATCTATCTATGGAGAAAGAAATTACTTGGCGAAAACGGGTTTGATCAAGGTTGATGTAACGCTAAAAGTATATCTGGAAATTCTTCTATTTCTTCCATTTTTTTCGATTTCTTTCATAACTTTGTTACTAGGTTCATATCAAAAATATTTAAAATACTCCGTTTTTATTAGGTTTGCTGTGGAATTTGTATCTTTGTTGCATGTACTCTTTGTTATTGATAATTCGTTAGCTAAATACGGAGAAATATGGTCAAAAACGGGCCCAAATGAATTATTATCTGAAATAGAGAGCAACTTGTCATGTTGTGGCTACTATGATGTTTTGACTTCAGTTAAGCCAGACTGCTCATTTCCAAGTTCTTGTGAGATGATCATATCTTCTCTAGTTTATTTTAGAAAAAAGAAAATACTTAGTTTAGCTGTGATTTCAATAATCATCGATTCAGCATCACTTTTGATACTCATTTCCAAAGAACAAAACGAAACCATCATTTTTGATTCGAATTAATGATTCTTTCTAGTTCCATTATTTGTTCCTTAGTAAGGGGTTCCTTATGCTGGATTCCCTCTCTTTCATACATCTTGTTTGGGGGAGTTTTTAGATCCTCTAGGATTACTTTTCTTCCTCCCATCATTCTGCTGGAGAATTCTTTGTCTATTCCTTCGCCTTTCGAATAAATCTCAATCGTTGACATTAATCAAATAAACCAATGAATTTGGATCAAGTTGGAAAAGGTGTTTTCAGCCCTGAAGCGGATCTTCCAAATTTTCGGGTTTCAATGGATGGGGGGTGGTTCTTTGTTGATGAATCATTGGATATTCGAAGGAATATATTCAATAAATTTTGTTTTGGGGTGTTTTATGAAGAAAGGCTGGTTTTGAGTGCGTATGAGGTATATTTTCTATTGGATGTGTGCAAATGTATCGATATCAAACTGAAAAAAGATGATTTGTGGAATGAATGTTCAAAAATATTTTCTAAGGGTGTTTTCCCTCGATTGTATTCTGTTTATTCTTACTATAGGAGCAATTTATGGGTGGTTCGAGATGGTTCTGTTTTTGGAGCGCATTTTGTCTTATATTCTGACCATCCAGATATTGTTCATTCGAGATACATGGTACAGGTTCTTGAATCATGGGAAAAAGCCGAAAAAGAAGCAATAATATGCTCAAGAATAGCATGGAGCGTGAAAAAAGAAGTGATTTTATGTGTGGCTGAGAGCAATTCTGATGATTTTTCAAATGATTCGATTCTGGATAAGATAAAAATACAATCAATATGTGTAAAAAGGTGTAAGTTTAGATGATTTAGTATACTCTATCCCAAAGTGGATCTGGAAGAACTTTGTAAATCCTTATGATCCAGTTTTTAGATGTGAATGCCTCTTGGAAAAGGTTCATTTTCACATCAAGATTAGGTACAGTTGTTCCACGAGCAAAATCTGTTCCCTTTTGATATGAAGGATGCAATTGGAATCTCTTGAATTGGTTGTAGCAGAATTTGAACATCATCGAATTAGTCATGTTAACAGTCATTTTAGCACCGACTATGTGTGAATAGGGAGAGCTTTGGTACATATCTCCACTAATATTATGGAATGTTTGGTTAGCAATACGGGGCATCCAAAGGAATTTATTGATATCATCTCCAGAGTACCTTGATGCACCGCCAAAGATCACTAACATATATTCAACATCCATCATCCTTGCAAGTTTCCATGAAATGGGTTCAGGAGAGCTCATTGTCATACCAATGATACCAATATGAGTGAAGTTGTTTGTGTTACCATCTGCTAAACATCCACGATTGCCCATTGATGTTATTTGATATCCATAATCCCACCAGCTCATTACAATATCGTCTCGATGGGTATTCTCCCACAACCATCTATAGCCTTCGCGATAATCATCTGATGATTCCTGGCCTCTTGGTGTCATTACTGGGAAATGAATATGATCACCACTATATGAATAACAAGCAAACCAAACAGCATGAAGGACAGAGTACACACAAATAATGAACAAAGTAAATATTGTCATAGTGGATATTGAATCTTCGCGGTTTTCTTTTTTGGTAACTCTTTTAAGCATATAATGAAGTCCAAGACCCGAAACAAAAACCATAGCTGGAGTGAACACTAGTACAAGTCTGACCATAATAGAAGCAAAGTACAAAGTTGACATTCCATAAATCAACAAAAGAAGTTTTGTCTCACTCAAATTGACAAATATGACATAGCAACCAACAGGGAACAAAACAATAAACATTGCACAATCAATAAAATACTTACCCCATGCTGTTGGCTGGTGCTCGGCTACAGATGCAATGATGGGAATCTTTTTTGTTGCATATGTTGGATCAAACATTTGAAGAAGCCTTCCAGAAAACCCTCCTAAAAGCCCTGTTGATGCAGCAATAGTGATTGTGGCAAGCAAAACGACGGGGAACAACATTAATGAAGATACAACAATTGTACGGTAGGTAGCTGGAGTTAGTATTTTATTCAAGAAACAGAATAATCCCCACATTTGTAACACAAAAAAGACACCAATTAAAGCAAAATGCTCTGGTTTCTTAAGAATCTTATCACCAATAAATGGTATTTGAGAGGTTAAAAGTGTACCCAAAGCTGCCCATATAGAATACGAAATGTGAAGTCTCCATGAGTACTGACCTATTGCAATTAAACCGGCAACAAATAATGGAATACAGTTTGATACAAACACATATCCTCCCCAAGTAAGCGCCAAATATGAATAGGAAAGAGCAGAAAAAGCAGACCACATTATTGAACCAGTTTTAAGTGCACGAGAAAATGAGTACATACACAAAACAATAATGAATAGCGCAATACATTCATAGTCATAAGAACCACCAACACTTCTTGATATCATTCCGGGTACAAAAGCAGTCATCCCAGCATAAACTATTCCAAGTTGTGAATCTTCAACTAATTGGCCAAAAAGAAAGGCTATTAAAACGGAAAGTATTGATGAAACAGGACCCATAAACACGCAAATATCTAAAAGGTCAATCATGATATGGAATTTTTGAAGAACCCATTTAATAATCGCCGATGTAAACATAAGACCAGGATATGAAGTTTCACCAACAGGCCTTCCCTGTGGATACCATGAAATATTATCAAACCATCCAAGAAATTCATATAAACTATGATCTTCAATGAACTTCGTGCATCGCCAGTTAAAATGAGGATCAAATTCATGAATAATTGGCTCATTTGTAACATTAGCAAACTGTCTTATCAAGAAAGCTAAAACACAGCTCAATATGACAGAAACAAAAGAAACAACTCTTTTAATCTCACTTCCCATTAGATCCAAATGGGTATTTTTCCCCCTTATGTGATTAGTAAAGTAGGCTTCAATGATCACAGAGTTTTTTATATAACCTTGATTTGATAATCAGAGAAGAATATATTTTTGTTTGTTGTCACACATTTGGTTGGAAAAAACTCTGATTTGATTCATGGAGTTCCTCCAATCTCCGAATAAGTATCCTTTTTTGTAGGGAGAGCTTCAGATTCATTGGATGGTTTTAGATGACTGAGCCTACAATTGGAAAATTTTTTGTTCTGAAAGACGAGTGGCATTCTTGAATAAAGACATGAATAAAAAACTAGTTTTAAGGATCACTGACAAGCTTGACATTGATTCTACATAAACTCTTATGGAATGGGGCTCTATTTTGCAAATTCGACTTGGTCTTAGATTTTTTTGTTACTGAGGAAATCCATCTGTTTTCGATTACTCTGTTGTATCATTTGCATCTGGTTTCAACACCATCAAATGATTCTAATGAGCCATCATCTCCAGATGATACTATGGATTGAAAAAGTAATGAATATTAATGGTATCAAAAACATTATCCGATGTAATATTCTCAAATTTTATTAGCTTACAAATGATAAAATCTCATACAATTAGGTCTCTCAATCTCTTCCACTATTCCATTCAAATTTACAGGTCTGAATAGCGTTGTTATATTAGGTAACTATTGAAAAACAAACCAGTTATTCACACTTCTTAGAAAAATTGAATTAATTGTACAGTTGAAATTGGTGTAGGATTGTGATGTTTATCTATTATAAAATAGAATCACCATACTTAGATTATTTCAGATTATTTATTTTTCACAGAAATGATAAATTATTATCAAATTATTCTCTCATTTATTCATATGACTGAGATCAATATACCAACCCGAATTCCTAGTATATTGGACTTACCTCTTCCAAGTAATGCTACATTGTTGTTTGACTCTTGTATAGTCAGTACATCATGTAGTTCTCCAGAAACAGAAAAAGGTTCTTCTATGAAAGGTATGTGGTCTAAAGAAGAAGATGTTGCCCTAACAAACGCAGTTAAGGTTTCCAGTGAGCCTATTTCATGGGATGAGATTTCTAAAGCCGTACCTGGCCGTTCATCGAAACAATGCAGAGAGAGGTGGTTATTCAGATTATGCCCAGGAGTTAATAAGGCTCCATTTCAAAAATGGGAAGATGAACTTATTGTCCTTGAAAGACAAAAAATCGGCAATCATTGGACAGCAATTGCGGCAAAACTACCTGGAAGGACTTCATGTGCAGTTAAAAATCGTTGGTATACTGTTCTTAGGAACAGAGTTAAGTCTCCACAAAGAATTCCTGTACAGCAACCTCCAGTTATGTATTATCAATACCCTGTTAGTTTTTATCATTAAAGAACAACAATTGTTTACTTCTTAAAAAAGGCGATCATGATATAAAAATGAACAATGATTATTATTGATATCAAAGAAAGTCTAGCTGGCTTTGAATCTATTAATATCATCATATATCTATCAGTTTCGTTTCTGTTTTGATATTTAGGAACAATCTTTGATAATCTGTCTTGATTGTCCTGCTTTAGTTTTTCTTGATTCAACCTTTCATTCATTTGTCTGATTTGCTCATTAGTATCATTAATTGAGTTTGTTAATGTTTTGATTTGAAGTTTAAGTTGCCCAACATTTGAGGAAATTGGAGCTAATTCTATTGTTTTATCAACAAATGCTTTCAATTCTGATATCTGTTTTTTCATATTTGTGATTATTTGATTATTCTCTGTAACTTGGTTTTCAAGAGAGTCTCTTTCCGATTGCATTTCCGCTAATATTTTTTTCCCATTGTCAATATCATAATCAGTAACAACAGTTTGCTTGAGCCTTAAAAGTTCCTTTTTAGATTTTTCGAACTCATACTGAGATGGAAGCTGAGCAATTAGTGATGATGACTTGGATATCATGGCTTGCAACAAATTAGTTTCCTTATCTAACTCTTTTTTCTTGGATTCCATTTGATCATTTAGAGTATTAATACTGGTTAGAGTATTCATAATTTTCGATTCTGTCTCATTTATTCTATCTTTGATATTCTCGATATCATTTTTAAGTGTGCTAATTTCGTTCAAAAATTGCGAATCAGATTGTCTCATCTTTGCATCTTTTAGAGATAATTCAACTTCGTAAAGCTCATTTTTTAGCAGCTCTACCTGCTCTCTTCTATTATTTTCAACTTGCTCAAATTGATCTTGCTTTGATTCTAATTGCATTTTCAATTCATCTCTAACCTGTTTCTTTGATAAGTAATCATTTTCCTTTTGATTCGCTCTCTGCTCAACAATTTTGATATCATTCAATGACATAGGTGATGCTTCATTAAATATACTAATCTTATGCACTGCTAATTCGATTTGGTTATGAAAATCAAGAGCAAGATTTGCTTTTTCATCTTTAAGCTTTTCAATATACTCTCTTTCTTTCCTCAATTGTGAAATTAATTCGGTAATCTCTTTTGTTTTCAATTCAAAATCAGGGATTGATTCGATTATATTATTCATAGTATTTATAATATCCATAGGATCATCAAAATTAGCAATATCAGAAAATAATTCCACAATAATGCTCTCATTATTTTGAGAAATCTCATATATTCTTTCAATTTCTTTTTGATACTGTTCCAACAGTTCAAATCCAATACTATATGGGATATATCCATGGTGTGTTTCCTTAATCTGCTTTGTATTTGATGACAATTGCTGTCTCGACTGAAATGTAATAGAAGAGCATTTTTCAAGCTCTATTTCACTAGGAATTTTGTTTACGGTCAAGTTTTTCCATTTTTCCTTGAAAGAAATCAGACTGTCTATATGTGCTCTATAACTCATGATGATATTAATGCAAACAGATCTTTATTATATAACTTTTCTCGCAGTTGATTCAGTGAAATCCAAAGATTTGGATTGCCTACTGCACTTTGTCAACTCGAGCTTGGATCCAAAACTCTGTGATGTATGTATCCTCCAACATACTTTCGTTTTTCGAAAATCTGTGGTTGGGAAAAACACTTTGTTAACTCTCCTAATTGGAATTGACTCAGGAACGGGAGAGCTACTATCATTCTCTTTTATAATATTAATAATCCTTCTAACTTCTTGAATTGTGGGCCTCATTTCAGGTTTAGAATGAAGCATTTTTGAGAGAAGATCTTGAATATCTTGTGGAATTGATCCATTAAACAGTTTTGGATCCTTATTCATTTCTGTTAACAGCCTTACAAAATTTCTTGGAGACCATGGGAGTTCTCCAAGGAGCATTAGATGCAAAATAAGTCCAAAATTCCAAATGTCCAATGCGAATGTAGGGTCAGATGGAGGGGATATATACTCTGGACCCCTGATCAAACAATCTTCAGCATTTGTTTTATGTGAATCAATGAATATGACCCTTAAACCCATGTCAACAAGATATATTTTGCCTTCAATAGAAATAATTATGTTATTTGGGTTGAGACTGCAGCAAGCAATACCATTGCTATGAAAAGACTCAATAGAAGTCGCAATGAGATCCGCAATCCGCAACCAAGTCTTCTTTGGAAAAGGCCCCTTTGCACAAATCACAGATAACAATGAATCACCTACAATATAGGGTCTTATCAACCTTATATCATCATTTGAAATAACAATTTTCTGGTATCTAATAACATTGGGATCATCAATTTGAATCATCCTATCATAATCAATTGGAATGCTATTCTTTACCTCCTGACTCTCTAAATAGTGGTTAACAAACACACGCACCATACGAGGTGAAAATCCATTATCCTCAAATATGATGCGCGAAAAACCGTAGTGATGAGAAAAGTCGCGGGTTTGGAGCATTACAATTTATATCTGTAACAGATTAAAATGTTTACAAAATGGTTTTTTCTCAATTCTTAAAAGTGGCAGAAAAGTGAGGAAAATTGACATTTCTCGTTTATTTTGGTAAATCACTCAAATTTTTCTGGGCTTCCAAAGCTTCTGCCAGGTTGTTAATTTTTTCCCTCAGTGAGTATGATAGACTTGCTAGCTCTTTGAGCGAGGAGACTGATGCAGAGTGATCTTTGAATATTTCGTTTTGGTATTGCATCCTCATTGATTCGAAAGATGAGTCTTTCTCGATCAAGTCAAGTACTGTGTCTCTTGATTGATCGATACTTGAGGCGATATATTCACATTCCGTACACAGGTTCTCAATAATTTCTTGTGTTATCTCTTTATCTTTGGCGAATTTGTTGAGGTAAAATGTGAGTGACCCTAAATCACCATTCAGTTTGCGCTTCATATCTTCGACAGCTGTTTTCAGAGACAAAGCCTGCTCTCTTTGGCTTGGAGCTGCATTTTTATGAGTATTTTTAGACTTAAGAATGGTATTAATTGCTTCCATATTTGATTCTTCCTGTGTTTTTTTGCTATTAACAAACTTATTGAACTGTGATTCAAGATTTGCCACAGTTTCATGAATAGATTTCAGCTTTTCGCTCTGATATCCAATTCTCTGATCAAGCATTGAGATTTTATACAGCGATATTTTTGGTTTTGACTTCTTTTCTTTACCAAGTCGCCTGATCTGCTTCTCCAAACCAGCAATATCCTCATTAATATGGTCATAGAAACTCATTATGCTCTCCTCAAGCTCATTAATTTGCGGAGACTTCGCTGATTCTGTTGAATAGCCTGCTTTTTGTGTCTGTGTGACAAATGAAAATAACTCGTTAACTCTCTCATCAGCATGATCATAGAGCCTAGAAGACGCCATGGTAAAAACAGATTCAATATGAACATCTTTTTTCATCTTCCGCTTATTCATTTTCCTTTTTTGATCCTTTATCTTCTCCTTAATCAAAAAGATCTGACTCAACATCGCATTAGGAACCTTCTCTTTGATTTTACCAACACTATCTTCAGCATCGCGCATATCTGGCTCGATTTGCTCTAGAATCTGAAGAAGCTCCTGGATTTTAACACTCATAAATTAACGGGTTTGTTTATGAGTGAGAAAAAGTATCTTTATAGACTGGAATTGGCGGGACTTATTGATATGATCTGTGAGGAAGATGTTGGTATTATCTGCTATAGTATCCGAAAAATAATTAAAATGTCCCCTCATAATCGCTTTTTCTCTTATTTTAGTCTGATACAACATTACTGTGAGATACGGCCTAGTTTAATTCCAAAGTATGTTGAAACAACAGAGAAAGTATTTGGGACGCACGAAAAAGAAAATTTACCAATTATTAGGTCTAATTTTCGTGTTGTTTTTTCTGTAATGAGAGTATCAAAGGAATTTGTGAATTTTATTGGCATATTGATGAATGGGAACTTTTTTTCTGACCAAGAAAAGGGTTCTTTATATCGAAAGCTCTTGAATTTGTTTTCTCTCGATTATTCTTCATATTTTAATGCTTTAAAGGCAACTACTCTCTTTTTAAGTGCATCTGAAACCATTAAAGCTCTCAATTCTTTGATATACGATAATTCTTTCTGTCTTGTTAGAAATGTGTTGTCCAATTTCACACATAAAGAGAAAGAATACACAATTAAAGAGTTTAATAATCATGTAAATGGTGAGAAAAGCGTGAACAAATTATATTCAGCTCTATTAAATGATTCAGTTGAGGATATGAAAGCCAATATGACCGATCGATATCATTGTTCAATCTATGAAGTCTCAAAAGTTCTTCAATTTATGCCTTCTATTCTATCAGCTGCTCTTTTTTATAAAGCACACAAATGTGCGTCGTATTTACTTGAGAATGGCGCTGATGCTAATCAAGAAGATTCATTAGATAGGAGTGCTCATTTTTTTGCTGGGGCTTCTGGCGATTGTTTTCTAATAGAGAAAAGAAAACCTGATTTACCGAAAATGGAAGAGTTTATAACAGCAGCTATCCAGTTTAGACATAATGAAATCGTAATGAAATTAATAGATTCATATCCAAATTTGCATTATATGCACTTGGCGTGTAAGTTTAATAATTTTATCTTGTTAGATACTTTGATCAAGAAAAACTTCAAATTAGCTTACGAAAAAGATAACTTTTTTGATCTTCCATTACACTGTGCCGCAAGAATGGGATCATCAGAGTGTTTGGTTTTGCTGTCGGTTTTACCAAATTTCTCTCATAATGTGAATAATTATTCAAATGTTGCTCCAGACATATTAGCCATGAATTATTGCAGATTAGATTTTCTGATTCTAATGTGGTTTGAAATGGGCCATGCACCAAGGGAAATTCTTTCAAGATCCTTTCAAAATCCAAGCGAAAGAGAAAAAATTATATCAGATTTATATACATATACCAAAAATGTTGACAAGAAATTCAATTGGAAGCCAGTTTTTCCCTAAACAACTAATGATTATTTTCAATTAATCTTTCAATGATTTCACATTGTGTTCTGGTAATGTGTATTTGCTCTTTAAGAGACAGGAGAGTTCCAGGTTCTTTATTACTATTGGAAATCTGAAACTTCAACGCTTCTGAGACTCCATTGATGACTGTTACATCTATTTGATCGAGTTTCAGTGAACTGTGAATGATCTTTTCAACAATAATTAGAGCAGCTGATGCTTTCACAAGATCTTCATGAAAATAAGAATTACATAAAGTGCGAATCTTGATCAATGACAATGGTAGAGCAGAAAACCCATCCAAACTATCACCAATCAATTGTTGAAGTAGTTCAAATGATAGCGTATACAAGAATCTATATCCATCCTTCACCATTGGAAAATTCGATACAAAATTTGAGATGCTTGATATGGGTAGGTCATTAACTAGTTGTTTGCATTTATCAACAAGAAATAAAATATCTTGATCATCAAATTCAGTGTTGCTCAAGAATTCATAAAACTGTACAACAACAATAGAATGTGGAATTCCAGATCGATTGTTTCCACATAATAGTGAAGAAAAAAACAACAAAAAAAGATCATAGTACACTTGTTTCATGTCAATATCATCATTAAAGAAAAATATGCTTATTGAGGCCAGTGATAATATATAATCAGAAAGATTCGGAGAGGATACGATGGATTCGATTAAGAAATCGAACCACACTTGGTAATTAAGGCTGTTATTGGGGAAAGTTCGGCTGAATTGATAAATTACTCTCCCTATTTCTTCACTATTTGCTAATATCATTTCCTGACATAATGAAAACAAAATAGTTTGGGATGGCTTTGTTATTTCGGGAAAATTCGACACAATTATCCATTGGTAATTTTCAATAGAAGGAATACAGTGTAATTTGTAATTATTTCTATTCGATATGAACTCAAAAACCCTAGCGGGATAATATGCCTCTTTCAAAGAGAATACACTCCCATCCCTTTCTATTGCGCAATTAAACGAATTTGGCAAATCATTATCACTAGTGTTATCAGATCCAAATGATGATATCTGCTTCATTTGCAATATCTCCTGCTCTTTGTCTTCCAATAGCCTATCAAGGCTAAACTCTTCTGGAATCATTTTTTTCTTCATTCCAACGATTAAAGAACAATCAAAATTTACTGAACTTCAAGGTTTCCTGGAGGGATGTCGAATCAATATGGATTGGGTACACGTTCTGATTCATGTGAATAATATCATTTTGAGCACCGTTAAAAGTTTTGTGAGTTTCTCGTGATTGGGGAGGGGATTGAGGGATGAGTGAATTTATGTAATCATTATTTTCAAGTATATCATGGTTATCATCATCATCATTTCCCTGAGATATTTTGAGTGATGTAAGCAATTTAAGTAATTTGATAACAAGAGGTGTGATATTTTTGGTTTGGCTAAACAAATTTTTGATATAGAAACACAATGATGTTGAAACTCCAGCATTCTTTGTTAATACATTTATAGAAAATGAAATGTCATTTTCGGACAGAGCACTGTTTTTGATAAATTTAAGCTCCAAATAGTTTTCTAAAAATGTATAAACAAGGGCTATTTCATGCGAAGAATATGATAAAAGTGAAGAAATACGGCTATATCCTTGTTCAACAATAAGATCTGCAATATCATTCCTTATTTGTATTGGGAAAAAATCCGCGATTACTAATTCAATCATAAACCGAGATCCAAGAAACTGAATCTGTTTTGAATTAGCACAAATACCAATTATAGAATTAATGCATTTTTGAGTGATGTAGGTTTGCTTAGATTTCAAGAAAAGTTCAATAATACCATTAAACCCATGAGGTACGCTGGAAAAAACACCCTTTGGATTATTTTCAAAAAACGATTGAATAATTTCAAACACGGATTCAACAATGGATGATGAAACTTGAGATGATTCATTCAACATCATGCATAATCCCCAAAAAAGGTTGATCTGAGAATGGTCAATATTTCTTGCTAAAAGTTTAAACAATTCATGTAGCCTCAAAACTTGATGTTGTGGTTGTGATTTCCCAAACATGGACTTTAATTGTAATAAAACATATGTCAATATGTAATCAAATGAAAATGAAGAAAAAGACGATTCTGTTAGCAATTTTAATGCTTTAATGGAATAAGAAGAGCAATTGGATTCAACTGCCCAAAAAAGAAGGCATTTATAAAACTGATTACTTATTTCATTTTTTGGTATACAAGAATCATCATTATTAAAATCACAGGAATCAGATATGAAACTTTCGAACTTTGATTTTTTCAAATTAGAAATTACCAATAGAGATAAAAATTTCGAAGAATACTTGGAAATTACTGAAGCATATTCACAATACACTTTTTTCAATGTTGTGAAAAGGAGCGATACAATTCTCTCAAAAGAACTTATGTTATCAAGAGTCAGATAGAAGGAAGGATCAATAATACTATCCATAATTGATAAAAACAATTCTGGGTTCTGCAAGAATAAATAATGCAGAACACATTTCAAATTGGTCATTTCTTTGTGACTATGGACAGATTTCATAAGGATTGTATTGACTAAGAATAAATATGATGATTCATTAGATGAAAATTCTTGCAAAAATAGTAACAAAGGATGATCAAATTGAATCTGCAATATTTTTTCAATGAGCATTTTGGGCGACATAGAAAAAAATGGAGACTCTGTCGAAGAGATAATTCCTTGATCAATTGAAACTACAAATCCTTTGATCCATGGTAGCAAAATATATAGCATATTGGGTTCTTGAAGTGAAAGAGTTAGGGAAGCAAATATGAATTGCTCAGTACAAAAACATAAATGTTGATGAAGATAACTCGATAAAATTTGTAGTTTCCCAATTAATGATGTTGAAGGAGATGAATACAGAATCATTTTAAGGCTTATTATCATCCGAACAAATGAAGCTGCCTTTTCACTGGAATCTCTCACTATGTAGGGTATAGATATTCCAAATAATACTCTCAAAGCGATGTGTTTTTCAGCAAATGAGAGGCGAAATATAAAGAAAAATGAATGAGCCAACAAATTCCCAATGTTTGAGCTTATATAGCGAGAAAAATCATCATTAATACTTGTGGATAGTCTACTTTCCCACTGACTAAAAAATAGACATGGATCATCTATGTTCAAAAACATCGACGAGATTGCTCTAAAGTAATCAGGCAATGTAAGATTATTATTAAACGACTCATCCAAAAATATTTTAGATCTATAAAGCAGAAATGGAAAAAGCTTTGATTTCAAAATTGTCTGATTATCTAATAAGGATTTGGCTTGATTGGGATGAATTGAGTAAACTCGAATTAACATTTCATAACAATCTTCTGTTGCATTCATGATTAAATCATCGCTTGTTAAGTATGACAAAAGTTGATAGTTCCATTTTGAGAAAATTCCATCAGAGTTGGCTTTGCCTTCGATCATTTTAATCAAAGGATAAGGAGAGCCATTTCCAATTTCTTTTGAAAAAACCCGTGTTAATACAAACAGCGAAGATTTCAAATGCATGAAAACAACTTTTTCCTGCTTGGTGGATCCATTAAAACTTTCAATTTTAAGAAAACCAAGCAAATCAGTTATACTATGAATGAACTCAACCATAAATTCTTCGTCATGATAAGTCTCTACTAGATTAATTACAGCAAAGGAAATTGGTACCAGCAAGCTATCAATTGGCCTAATGAAATACGGGACAATACTACAATCAATCGCACAAAACAAAGAACTAGAAAATTGAAATCCATCAGATTGCTGAGATTTTTCAACAACAAGAATCCATAGATTCCTTATATCACACTCCTTTATGTTTGACAATGTAATTGAGTTTATTAATAGGGTAAAGATATTCTCAATAAAAGATTTGCTTACGGTTTGAAATTCAAAAAAGCGCAAACACTCATAAAGAAACTCGAAGAGCGATTGATACATGAATTCAGAATGGTTCCTTAAGTATTTACCATAATATGCTAAATAAAATCTGTAAATATTATTATATGACGATTGGAGAACATCAAAAAACCTTAATCTTTCATGAGATACTATTTCATGAGAGTGTGATTTTTGACAAGTTGCCAAAGGAGCTTCGGTAGAAATAAGACTATCTTCCAAAAAACCAGAATACAATCCATGTCCGATGATTTGTTGAGACATAATTAGCAGATTATGAGATTCAATTCGAATTATATGATGATCAGAACATAGTCCTAGAATACCAATGTTAATTATTGGAGATAGTTTATCAGTATTTATATTTAAATACAAAGCAGATTCAATTATTTGTTTCATTGAGTAAACTATTCTATGCAAATGCTCTGGTTCAATTGTTGGACTTTTTTGAATTAGCCCGGCAACATTTTGAATTATTGTTGGAAATGAATGGGGGTATCGATGAATTGTTGCTTGAATTGCATCTATTGACATGGCAGCAATTTCAACTGATGATGACATAATCAAAGAAATAAGGCATTGGGTAATAACGCGATCAAAACTGGTTAATGATGTTAGATTAAATAAGGCACCAATATCTTCAATACATTGAAAATCATTAGGAGAAGTATATCCATCAAATGAACGAAGAGAATACAATGTTTGTTCAAAGAGATTAGTTGATACACCTTCAGAACTTTTGTTGTTTCTCCTTATGTTTAGGTTTTTTGGAGCCATATCAATAATTGGTAAAGGGTGTGAAAGCTGAGAAAGCTGTTCAAGAAGTGTAAATAAGGGAAGTTTTGTTGATTGAAGGGTTCCGCTAAAAGAAGGAATGTGAAATACTAATAATTCTGATGGAGCAAGGGCGATATTATACTCGTTGTTAAATTTACTCAGCATTCGAATGATTGGATTATCTTTTGAGGCGAAAACGGCACGTGTTTTTTCAATACTCATCAAGGACGCAATTGTATTTAGGAAAGCATAAGAATTATGATTAATAAACATTGGGGAGGTTATTTCTGGTAATATATTTGATAAAAATGCTTTAATATCTAAAACACTAAGTTGAATTAAATAACATGCAAGTTCCTTTTGTGATTCTCTATAGTTTGTGATCCGTTTAATTACTCTAGAGAAGAATTCATCCCTTATTGCTTGTGATAGGAAACCGTTCTTTGGAGCCCAGTTAATAAAATCTCTAGACGAATCGAGAAGTACTTGATGCTTATAATTATTCCCTCTAAGTAAAATCACAAATGATTTAAAAGATGTTGCTGCCCGATTAGGATTATCTAACAAAGGAATTAACTCTTTTTGAATAAAAGAATTCACATTATTACTAATGTTATGCTCGGATCCAATAGATAATAGTAATGAGTGTAACTCATATCCAAAATTATCCTGCTTCCCTGAAAGTTTTGTAATCTTTGGAAGTGTTTTTTGGAGCGGATTAAAAACTGAAAGAAAATTAAAAGTTGGACAGAGTGTTGTTGTGATACCAAAAAAGTTGAACAAAAACTTCATCGCAGAATTGATTAATGGGAGATTAGTTAAATTATTAGATATATATTGCAAAACTGAAGGAAATTCATGAGTGAATTTCAATAAATGATCATTTCCAAAAGATATAGGATTAAAACCAGAATAGAATATGAAGTTCATTTGATTCCATGATGCTTCATTATGAATTAGTCCCTTCAAAAAAGTCATTACATATGCAAATACCGAATCTCGTGTGAGAGGGCAAAGGTATAACAGCGCCCTCGACCAATACTGGGAAGAAATTGAATAAATCAATTTTGGGAAAGGATCATCGGGCCTTGGGATTGCTTTCCTGATTAATGTATCTAGTAATGATTCGCATATGGGTTTAGCTGGTCCATCGATTGTAGAAACAAGAAGCTCAAAAAATGTTGAACATATAATATTAGTCAACAATTTCAACATCGTTTGAACATGTGGAAGCGTCAATAAATCTCTTTTAACCCATGATAAATACGTGATTCTTGCTGGAGGAACATAATCTGTTCCAAAATTAATCTCAGGAACTAAATCATAGAACTCCATTGTGCTTCCAACAGGGTCAACTTTTGAAATGGATACAATATGGTTTAATTGCGATCTGATCGGATTATTCACCAGAAAAAAATCTTCCAAATAACTTTTCAAGAGATTAAGCCCATTAGGAGAATCAAATGAATCAGTTTTCGGATAATTCTGTATCAATAATTTAACAATTAAATCTAATTGCTGAGATAGTGATTCGAAAGCCCTTGATATAATACTCTGTTCAGACATGTTAATATTTGATTAAAAAATTTGGCGAGATCTCAACTACGTAGACAATGTTTATTACTTATACTTCAAGCTTGCTGACCACGTTCTCGATTTGCCTCTTCCATTCTTCTAAATTGTTCTCGTTGGTGGAAAGATTGTATGTTCTCCCAGGAACAATAATTTCCCATTTATTTTTAGATATAATCTTCACCTTTAAGTCTTTGCAAATTGGTATAAGCCCCTTGACAAGATTATCCTTTTTATCAACATAGAATAATCTTGGGCGATCTGTCAAAACAAGTCTACGTTCTTTAACAGATAGTAACACCCTTTTAGAAATGTCTCCTTCAAACAAAAGCTTTTCTCCAGGCAATAAATACCTAGCCATTGGGCTTACTGGAAGCATTTCTTCAGCAATTGCAGCAGTATTATCAACTATCTCATCATTTAACGATGAATTTCCGATTGTTGACTGGTTCGCCTCCTGTGATAGTTTCGAGGGAAGGAATGGTTCAAATGGAGGACATGATGTTGAAGGAAGTGCATCCCAATCAATTCCATCAAAAAATGGGTGTTGCCTAATAGAAATATAATTAGAATCGTATTCATTATGACCGAGTCTATTTTCTGGGTTGTGTTGCAATAGTTTTTCTATAAGGTCTTTAGCTTCTGGTGGAAAATAGTCGGGAATTGTGTACTCATTGGCTTCAATTTTTTGAAAAGTTGCATAACTCGATTCTGTGTGGTATGGCCCAAATCCAGTGAACATTGAATATATAATGCATCCATATGACCATAAGTCGGATGACGGACCAACAGGATTTTCCTTCAGAATATCAGGAGATATGAAATCTGCACTACCAACAAAAGAACTCCTTTGTGCAATAAAAGGCTGGTTTGCATCGAATATTTTTGATGTACCAAAATCAGTTAGTTTCACTCGATTTTTACCATCCAATAAAACATTTTCGGGTTTCAAATCCCTGTGCAATATCCTTCTTTGATGCATATGTGCAATTGCAAGCAAAAGCTGTCCCAGAATAATCCTAGAACACTTTGTATCAATTGACTTATGCTTATTCAAAACTTTCTGTAAATCACCGCCTTCTGCAAGTTCTATTACATAAAAAAGATTTCCAGGGTCTTGAAAAGTTAAAAATAAATGAACAATATTTGGATGATCCAGCTTGCTCATAACATCTCGTTCAATCTTAACATAGTCCATCTTTTTCTCTCTCACAATATGAACTTTTGAAAGTACTTTCATCGCATAACGCTTCCCAGTTTCTTTATCTTCGACATCTATCACTTGCCCAAACGCACCTTGACCGATTACATTACCAATATGAAAATCATCCTTTCGCTTTTGCCTATTTTTTGGTTTCTCAGCCACCTTTTCTTCTGGAGGGGGAGCAACAACAATATTATCTTCTGCCATTTGCTCAATAAACCGACTCTTGAAAGCCGAACGATAATTTCCGGTTTAGTTATCAATTTTGAATAGAGTTGATTTGATACAAAAACGATAACTTTACTATCAAAAGTGATTTGAAATGTGGTTGAATTTGATTTACATCAGTAACTCACAAATGCTGATAGGAAAAAATGCCCTAACAATTTTGCTGAAAACATAAGGTTGGCTTCAGGAAAATGTGTTTCGATTGTTTTCTCGATTTTGCATATTTGAAAACCAGTAATTTGCTGGAGTGAATATGGGATGAGTGAAGCCCCAGATATTGAAAAATCGGAGAATGAGTCAGATATAATGAGTGTACCATATGGTAATTTGACTGTATTTCCATAAAAAGAGCATGATTTTACATATATTGTACTTGAATCAGAATACATTAGGTTAGATGACATGGTATTATTAATAAAATTGCACTTGAATACTGTCGAGGTTGATCCCCATGTTTCAAAGAGGTTATGATCAGATGATAATGCAAATACTGAATATGATAACGAAGAACCAAGAGAATTTTTGTGGAAGGCACCACCAATGCCACCGTAATTTGGAGCCATATTTTTAGTTCCGTTTAATTCCCTAACATGAAACAGCCCATTAAAAAGATGATAAAGAGTATCACCACCTGATCCAATTGAGGGAGAAGACCTGGTCGAGTGACATAATGAAATGTTACAATTCCCTGTAATAGCAAAAATATTACCTCCAACATTAGAATCTCTTAATGCATTACTTACTGTACAATAATCAAAGCAACATTGGCTGATATTGCATTCAGGTCCCATATGATAGATAGCACCACCTTCATTAACCGAATAACAATTAGTAAACACGCATGACTTAACAACCAGAAAGCAATAAAAATTGGTTTCTATAGCACTCCCTTTCAGTGCCGATGCTGTACTGTTGAACCATGTATCAGAAATAACTACGTGTATCAAATAGTGTTTCCGATTCGTCAACAAGTAATTATAATAATTTCCTCCAATTACAATCGTTTTATCCAAAAAAGAATTGAAATAAGATCTTTTCACTAATAAATCCCCATTATGGCGAAAAATGGGTTTAAAAAAATTCCTAAAAACACCCAAACTCACTACAAACTTATTATTCGAACTAGATAATAATGGACTCGATTCAAATACCTTTGATAAAGCAAGAAATCGAATTGAAACATTCATATAAATTAAATTTTATGAAATCTTTATTGCCTGATCTTATTCATTATTGTGTGGACCATTCTAATCCTCAAGAAAGCATTGATCTTTTAAGGGTTTGTATCCATTCTGGTTTTGATTGTTGTTCAATTAAAGATGGTTTGTATCCCATTCAGAAATCAATCAAAAACAAAAATGTTGATTTTGTTAAAGAATTAAGTATGCCAAGTTTGACACTAACAACAGAGAAAGATGGATCCAAAAACATTATTACATATTGTATTCTACATGGAAATGCTGAATGTTTTGAACATGTTGCTTATGGAGGCATTTGTTACAATTGTAGATGGAACTTGGATGGTGATGAAGATCTAAATGTTTTTCATTTTGCATGTAAAGGTAGTGATAAGGGGATTATAGACTATTTAGTTAAAAAAAATCCTGAATTATCATTGAAATTAATGCTACATAAGAGCAAAAATGGATTAACTCCACTATCTTATGCAGTATTGGAAAAACAATCATGCATTTTCGTTTCGTTGTTTGAAATCTTCAAAACAGAAATTGAGGATACCAAGTATTTTACTGACGGTATTATTAATACTAAACACCCTCCTGAAGATACTAATAATATTCAATACCTTATTGAAGATATTATTAGTATTAATACATTTATTGCAGGTGTAATGTTGTTGTTGAACGATTATAAAGAAGTTTTCTTTAAAGATGGTCGTTCCTATGAAAATATCTTAGATACGAAGGATTGTACTCCAGATCATTATTCTTTAGGATCATCAAAAGAAGAAGCAGAAAACCCTCAAATGGGTCCATTTAATCCTCAAGATGATCCTAAAAAACATCTTTACTTGTTCTGCTCCAATAGTAATTTGAATCGTTTTGAAGGAAAATCTTTAAAAGAATTTATTAAGTATGCTATAGGAAGTGATTATGAGATGGTAAATGATTTATTCAAAAATTTCAACAAACTAATACACTCATTTCCCCAATCTATTAAAGCAGAAATGAAAGAATTAAATTTCAACTTTGAAAAGAAGAAAGAACGTATTCTAAGTTTTGTGTATGCATCAATTAAATCTAATCGGGAAGTGAAAGATATTTTTGAAATATTTGAATGTATTATTGATAATTATAACAAAGATGGTCTTGAAAAAACAACAACTCTATTTTCGGAAATATTGGGTATGGAGAATATTATGAAATATACAGTGCTCCTTCAAGAAAATTCCGAGCCTAGAACCATTTTATCTTATACACTTGAAAAAGGAGAAGGATATATTGAACTATTTAAAATGCTTTTTCAAGAATTCAATTCGAAAGGATGGATAAGAGACAATATAGCTAATGAGAAATCACTAGGTCATTTAATTTGCAAGCAAAAAGAAGATCTAAGCCATCTTTTGGAAATATTTTATTCTATTGAAAAATCTTATGTTATTCATTTAGATCATCATAAAGAATCAGCATTCAGATATGCATTAGAGTCTGGTCATGTGAATCATGTGAAGTACTTTTTGGAAAAGTGCAAAGCTCGTGAACAACTAAATGTTTTTTCACTAATTCTTGATACATTAAATCAATTAATTAATCGATTAATTGGTTCAAAAGAAGAAGATCGGAATGACCTTTTCTACAGTTTTGTTTTTCATCTAGATCCTCTTTTATATGATAAGTAGTCAGGTAGTGGGCGCCCTAGAGGGGCTCTCAATTAAGTTGATTTATTAAAAAATATTTTCCAAAAACTCTTTTTACTGGGATCATACCATGGACACCCCCTCATGGATTTTGCGGAGCTGACACCTCAGCAGTAATCTTCCTCACTGAAACACCCCAACCTCATAAAAGAGCTGACACTTCGGCTGCATACTTCCTGACCAAGATATCTTCATCTATATACTCTGACACCTACTATAGGGCTCACCTTTTGTCATGTCACCCCCTCAATCATTGAAGGGAATTATCGCTTAGGAGGTGTCAGATGTCAGACTGCATTTCCAAAAAAAGATTCTTGAAAACTCAGTTTGACACCTGACACCCCCTAAGCGATAATCCCATTCAATAATTGAGAGAGTGTCATGGCAGGATCACCCACAGCACTCTCTCAGTGTAATGGTGCAGTAGCTGTGCCAAAAAATGATTTATGGTATCAACACAAGCTACTGTTT